>ERZ777011.843-NODE-843-length-41564-cov-4.391000_pt1 | contig 41564 bp, 34 predicted proteins | sample MGYA00374964_ERZ777011 | MGnify/ENA primary metagenome ERZ777011 (study PRJEB29310, sample SAMD00008975) | mouse gut metagenome | study: EMG produced TPA metagenomics assembly of the Metagenome analysis of fecal microbiota from mouse which was promoted...
GGAGAACATACATAAGGTAGGAGCCATCGGCAGGCCCGGCTATCACTGGGAGGCCCGGATCGTAGATGAGCAGGGAAGGGAAACGGCTCAGGGTGAAGTAGGCGAATTGATTGTCCATGGACCGGGAGTCATGCTCTGCTATTATAAGAATCCCCAGGCCACGGAAGAGGTCCTAAAGGACGGATGGCTTTACACAGGTGATATGGCCCGCATGGACGAGGACGGATTCATCTATCTGGTAGACCGGAAAAAGGACGTTATCATCTCCGGAGGAGAAAACCTCTATCCGGTACAGATTGAGGATTTCCTGCGGCGCAATGAAAGAATTAAGGATGTGGCCGTAATCGGACTGCCTGACGCAAGGCTTGGTGAAATTGCCGCGGCCATCATAGAGCTGAAAGAGGGGATTTCCTGCACGGAGGAGGAAATCCAGGAGTTCTGCCGGGATCTTCCCAGATACAAACGGCCCAGAAAAATCATTTTCGAAAAAGTACCCAGAAATCCTACGGGTAAAATAGAAAAACCGCTTCTCAGAGAACGATACTGCCACGGCAGCCTGGTGGAAGCGCAGATAAACAATTAGAGAAAACGGGAGGATTTTACATGGATCTTTTTATCAAGCTAATCATGCTGATTGTTTTCTTCGGCGTCATGATCGGCATCGGCTTCTACTGCCGCCGCCATGCCACCGACGTAAACGGATTCGTATTGGGGGGCAGGAGCGTGGGCCCCTGGCTTACCGCTTTCGCCTATGGAACCAGCTATTTCTCCGCAGTGGTCTTCGTGGGCTATGCGGGACAATTCGGCTGGAAATACGGAATTGCCGCCACCTGGGCCGGCCTGGGGAACGCCTTTTTAGGCTCTCTCTTAGCCTGGGCGGTACTGGGACGGCGTACCCGCATTATGACCCAGCATTTAAACAGCGCCACCATGCCGGAGTTTTTCGGACAGCGCTTTGGCAGCAAGCCCTTAAAGCTTGCTGCCTCGGCAATCATCTTTATCTTCCTGATCCCCTATACCGCCAGCCTCTATAACGGCTTGAGCCGTCTGTTTGGCATGGCCTTTGACATTGATTACAGCGTGTGCGTGATTGTGATGGCAGTGCTCACCGGAATCTACGTCATAGCCGGAGGCTACATGGCCACCGCCATCAATGACTTTATTCAGGGCATTATCATGATCTTCGGTATCATTGCCGTGATCGCCGCAGTGCTGGCCAGTCAGGGCGGCTTCCTCACGGCTCTGGAGAAGCTTTCTGCCGTATGCGATCCGTCCGTTTCCGCCGCGCCGGGAGTATTTAACTCCTTCTTCGGCCCGGATCCTGCAGGGCTTCTGGGTGTGGTGATCCTCACCAGCCTGGGAACCTGGGGACTTCCCCAGATGGTGCAGAAATTTTATGCCATCAAGAGCGAAAGTGCCATCAACAAGGGCATGATTATTTCTACTGTTTTTGCCCTGATCGTTGCGGGAGGCTGCTATTTTCTTGGCGGCTTCGGCCGGCTCTTCAGTGACAAGATAGACATTGGCGCAAACGGCTACGACTCCGTGGTGCCTGTCATGCTCTCAGGGCTTCCGACGATTCTTATTGCAGTGGTGGTGATCCTGGTGCTTTCCGCTTCCATGTCCACCCTTTCCTCCCTGGTTTTGGCATCAAGCTCCACCTTGACGCTGGACTTTATTAAAGGTAATATAATAAAAGAGATGGATGAGAAGAAGCAGGTAAGATGGATGCGGGCTCTTCTGGTGGTATTTATCGCCATTTCCGTTGTACTGGCGTTAATCCAGTATCATTCCAACGTTACCTTCATTGCCCAGCTCATGGGAGTAAGCTGGGGCGCCCTGGCCGGTGCTTTCCTTGCCCCCTTCCTCTACGGGTTATATTGGAAGCGGACCACAAAAGCAGCCTGCTGGGTGAGCTTCTTATTCTCTTCGGTAGTCATGCTGGCCAATATCTTTTTCCGTTCCGCTTTTCCGGCATACCTGCAGTCGCCCATCAACGCCGGCGCCTTCTGCATGCTGGCAGGGCTTGTAATCGTACCTGTGGTGAGCCTTTTTACAAAGGCACCGGCAAAGGAAAAACTACAGGAGGTCTTCTCCTGCTACGAGAAAAAGGTAACGGTTTCGGTGACGGATTCCATCGGAGAAAAATGTGAAGAGATTTTCTAAGGCATCTGAAAAAACGCTGCCTAAGAAAATCTAAAACTTCACACTGAAGAATCGCAAAAGCGATTCTTCCTCAAGTTTCACGGATTGTTTGTGCCGTTTCCGACGGCACTGCCGCCGGAGACGGAATGAAAAATTTTTAATGTTCCGGGGAGTCCCTTACCCGGACAGAATGAGAGGACAAATGAAAACATTAATGCTTGGCAACGAAGCGGTTGCCAGAGGTCTTTATGAAGCGGGGTGCTGCTTTGTGTCCAGCTACCCGGGAACGCCCAGCACGGAAATCACCGAGTGCGCGGCAAAATATGACGAACTGTATGCGGAGTGGGCGCCCAATGAAAAGGTAGCCCTGGAAACCGCCTTCGGTGCTTCCCTGGCCGGTAAAAGAAGCTTCTGCGCCATGAAACATGTGGGCTTAAACGTGGCGGCAGATCCCCTCTTTACCATCTCCTATACCGGCGTCAATGCCGGACTGGTGATCGGTGTGGCGGACGATGCCGGTATGCACAGCTCCCAGAACGAGCAGGATTCCCGCCATTATGCCCGGGCAGCAAAGCTTCCCATGCTGGAACCCTCTGACTCTGCAGAGGCCTTAGCCTTTGCAAAGCTTGCTTATGAGCTTTCCGAGAAATATGACACAGCTGTCTTAATTAAAATGTGTACCCGGGTCAGTCATTCCCAAAGCGTGGTGGAGACCGGAGAGCGGGTGACGCCGGAGCGGAAAAAATACGAAAAGAATCCCGGAAAATATATTATGATGCCGGCCAATGCCAAAAAGCAGCACCCGGCAGTAGAGGCCCGCACCAAAGCCCTGACTGCCTGGGCAGAGACTACGGAAATCAATCGTGTGGAGCCGGGACAGGATACCTCCTTAGGTATCATCACCTCTTCCACCAGCTACCAGTATGTAAAAGAGGCCTTTGGTGATACATACCCTGTATTGAAGCTGGGGATGATCTGGCCCCTGCCGGAGCAGAAAATAATAGACTTTGCAGCTTCCGTTCAAAAACTTGTAGTGGTGGAAGAGCTGGACGGCTTTATTGAAACCCATTGTCAAAGCCTTGGCCTTTCGGTATCGGGTAAGGAACTGTTTTCCAATATCGGCGAGCTGAGCCAAAATCTGGTGAAGGAAAAACTGGGCGGTACGGTACAGTCAGGCCCTTCTCTTGAAGAAGCGATTCCCGGAAGGCCGCCGGTTATGTGCGCCGGCTGTCCTCACCGCAGTATCTTTTATGTCCTGAAAAAAATGAAGCTGACGGTGCTGGGGGACATCGGCTGCTATACTCTGGGCGCCGTACCGCCCCTGGGTGCCATCGACACCACCATCTGCATGGGAGCCTCCGTCTCCGGCCTCCACGGCTTCGTCAAGGCCGGAGAAGAAGAGACTGCCGGGAAAACCGTGGCCGTCATCGGCGACTCCACTTTCATTCATTCCGGTGTCACCGGCCTGATTAATATTGCCTACAACGAATCAAATTCCACGGTGATTATACTGGATAATTCCATCACCGGCATGACGGGCCATCAGCAGAATCCTACTACAGGTTATAATCTGAAAGGGGACCCCTGTACGAAAATTGACCTGGAGAGCCTCTGCCATGCCGTGGGAATCAAACGGGTACGGGTAGTGGACCCCTACGACATGGAAGCCTGTGAAACGGCCCTCCGGGAAGAGCTCGCCGCGGCAGAGCCTTCCGTCATTATTTCCCGCCGTCCCTGCGCACTGTTAAAATATGTAAAGCACCCGGGGCCCATCTGTGCCGATCCGGAGAAGTGTAAGGGCTGCAGGGCCTGTATGAATATCGGCTGCCCCGCCATCAGCATGGTGGACGGAAAAGTAAAGATCGACACCACTCTCTGCGTGGGCTGCGGCGTCTGCAGACAGCTATGTAAGTTCGGCGCATTATAAGGAAAATGACAGACGAGCTTATTCATCTGCAAATATTGTGCCTGCGGCCCAGGTCCGCAGGTTACGGAAGGGCATGGTTATTATTATGGAAACAAAAAGTATCATGATCGTAGGTGTGGGAGGACAGGGTACCCTGCTTGCCAGCAAGCTGCTGGGCCGTCTGCTCCTTGGCCGGGGGTATGACGTGAAGGTCAGCGAGGTACACGGCATGAGCCAGCGGGGGGGAAGCGTGGTCACTTATGTCCGCTGGGGAGACAGGGTCTTTTCCCCCATTATAGACAAGGGCCAGGCAGACTGTATCCTTTCCTTTGAGCTGCTGGAAGCGACCCGCTATACCGAATATTTAAGGCCTGACGGCCGGATCATCGTCAACAGCCAGCAGATCAACCCTATGCCGGTAATCGCCGGTACGGCGTCATATCCGGAAAATCTGGTTCAGAAAATGGAGGAAACGGGAATTCATGTAGATGCTCTGGACGCCCTTTCCCTGGCGGAGGAGGCCGGAAGCAGCAAGGCCGTAAATCTTGTCCTCATGGGCAGGCTTTCCAGGCACTTTGACTTCACGGAGGAGGAGTGGATGGAAGCGATTGAGCACAGCGTCCCGCCGAAATTCCTGGAAATGAACAAAAAGGCATTTGCATCGGGAGCTTCCTGCTAAATTTGTATACCGATTCAATTAAGCGCTGATTGCGAAAACTGCCGATAAAGCATTTCTCTATGATCTGGCAAATCGAAAAAGCTAAAGGGCAGCAGCTTACACGCAGACAACAGCGCAGAAATGGAGAAAAACATGGAACGATATTATCAAAAAGAAATTGAAACGGCGGACAGAGAACAGATTCTTGCCTGGCAGAACGAACGCCTGGTCAGGCAGGTCCGGCATGTATGGGACAACGTACCTTACTATCGCGGGAAAATGGAGGCCATGGGTGTCACTCCCGAAGACATTCAAGGTGTGGAGGACCTGCGCAAGCTTCCGTTTTTAACAAAGGATGATCTGCGGGAGGCTTATCCGTACGGCCTGCTGGCAAAACCGCTTAAGGACTGTGTCCGCATTCAGTCAACCTCGGGTACCACCGGCCGCCGGGTTGTGGCCTTTTATACCCAGCATGACGTAGATCTGTGGGAGGACTGCTGCGCCCGGGCCATTATGGCCGCAGGCGGCACCAATGAGGATGTTTGTCATATTTGTTACGGCTATGGTCTCTTTACCGGGGGGCCCGGCTTAAACGGCGGCAGCCACAAGGTGGGATGCCTGACTCTACCCATGTCTTCCGGCAATACGGACCGGCAGCTGCAGTTCATGGTGGACCTGGAAGCTACCATTCTCTGCTGTACCCCTTCCTACGCCGCTTTTCTGGCAGAGAGTATCCAGGAACGGGGACTGCGGGACAAGATCAAATTAAAGGCCGGCATATTCGGCGCGGAAGCCTGGAGTGAAGAAATGCGCCAGGATATACAGAACAAGCTGGAAATCAAGGCTTACGACATCTACGGGCTCACGGAAACCAGCGGTCCCGGCGTTGCCTTCGAGTGCAGCGAGCAGACAGGCATGCACATCAACGAGGATCACTTTATCGCGGAGATTATTGACCCTGACACCGGGGAGGTGCTCCCCGAAGGCAGCAAGGGGGAGCTGGTATTTACTTCCATTACCAAAGAAGCTTTTCCTCTCCTTCGCTACCGCACAAGAGATATTTGCGTACTCACCAGAGGGAAATGCTCCTGCGGCCGTACCCATGTAAAGATGAGCAAGCCCATGGGCAGAAGTGATGATATGCTGATTGTCAAGGGTGTGAATGTCTTCCCGTCCCAGATTGAGACGGTGCTTTTAGAGCAGGGGTATCCCGCAAATTATCAGATCATTGTGGATCGTATCAACAATTCCGATACCCTTGAGGTGATGGTGGAAATGACCCCCGAAAACTTCTCCGATAATCTGGGCAGGATCACGGAAATGGAAAAGGGCCTGGTATCGGCGTTAAAGGCCATGCTGGGAATTTACGCAAAGGTACGTCTGGTGGCGCCCAAATCCATTACCAGAAGCGAGGGCAAGGCCGTGCGTGTCATCGATAAAAGGAAAATCTGACGGACCGGGAAATAATACATATCAAATTCAATATTATGCGCCCAAACGGCGCGGAAAAGGGAGCAGCTATGACAATACCTCAAATTTCAGTATTTCTGGAAAACAAAGCCGGACAGCTTGCAGACATTACCGGCATCCTTTCGGAGAACCAGGTGAACATGCGGGCCATCAACATTGCGGAGACCGCGGATTACGGCGTCCTGCGGCTGATCGTGGACGACGCCTCAAAGGCATCTTCCATTCTGCTGGAACAGGGCTTTATCCTGACTATGACCCCTGTGGTGGGCGTATCGGTTTCCGACACACCGGGAGGCTTAAGCAAGGTTCTCAGCGTAATCTCCCGCGCCGGAATCGACGTGGAATACATGTACTCCGTCTTCGGACAGAAAAACGGGCAGGCCTGCATGATCTTCCGGGTAGGAGACACGGAAAGTCTGGGGGCCGTTCTGCAGGAAAACGGGATCGGCACAATCACGGGGGACGACCTGGGACTGCACTGACCCCAATAACAGCCCCGCCTGCTGCAGGCGGGGCTGTTATTATGTCCTTTTTTAAAAATATTCCGTCAGGAAACAGGGTTTTTTATAAAAGACCTGTGCCAGCAGATCCAGATCCTCCTGAGAATACCCATACGCCCTGCGGCTGTAGGCCAGCGCAGACACATCGGCCGCGCCTGTAAGGGACCTGGAAAATTCCGAAATCTCCATGTGAATCGCGGCATTCCCCCCGGTGTCCCGTGCAACCGATACCGCTTTCCCCTCTTCAAAGCACACACGGAATACGGCATGATTTTCCGCTATCTGTCCGTCCAGAATTTCCAAAGACAGCCTGCCGCTTCCCCGGTAACGCGCTGCCTTCAGAGCCGCCTCCACATTCACAATACGCACCATACCTAAGCTTGTATCGCTGCGCCTGAAAGCCCCAAAAGACCACTCGTCAATCAACGGGTCCAGACAAATCGATGCCGGCAGCGTAAACGAAATGCTTCTGTGGTCCGCCTGCATGGTCTTTGCCAATGCGAGCAATCCTTCGATTCCCTCCCTGTCCCGAAACACAAAGCGGGAGCACACCAGGCGCTGTTCCCCGCCATCCTTCTCTTTGCGGTACGCCATATAGCCTGCCGGCACGCCCTTCGCATCATAGTAAAGATAGACGAATTCCTGCTTGCGGTACGGATCCGCCTCCGTCACAAAAGCATATCGTTCCTCGGTCAGCTCTACCATCCCGTTATAGCGCTTCTCCCACTCCTTCGTCAGCAGCCGTATGTCCGCCAGACACTTTTCCCGGTTGGAGCCGTCCACCAGCACGGACCGGCCGCCCCTGGGCAATCCCGGTATATAAGACAGCTCCAGCTCATACCGCGCCCCCCTGGCCCATACCTCATATCCGAACTTACGGTAATAGTTCGTCGAAAAGGGATAAAGCATGGACAGTACATATCCCTCCCGGTACAGCTCCGGAAGCATCTTCTCAAAACATCCGCGTATCCCGCCGGTTCTACGATATTGCGGAAGAGACGACACCCCTCCGATCCCTGCCATCTTTACCGTTTGTCCGTCAAAGCAGACGGAAAACGGTAAGACGGACAGGCAGCTGGTCATCGTCTCATTGTCATCTAAAAACGCCGCATATTTCTCCACAGGGTACGCTTCCTCCTGCCAGGGAGTTTCGAAGGCAATGGAAAACAGCTCCTCCGCACGCCGCCTCTCCCCGGCCGTGATCCTGCGTACAATCATTCTTTATTCTCCTTTTGCTTTCATAAACGCATCCAGCTGCGCATTGGCGTCATTTAACACCTCGTTGATGCCCGCCTGCTCAAGCTTCTGCAGGAACTCCGGCAGCTTTTCCGCCGGTTCCACCGCTCCGGTACACAGGGGCAGCATATACTCTTCCACCACGTTTGCCACATTTCCCATCTGGGTCTGCATGTTCTCGCTGTTGTAAGAGTATCCCAGCAGAGGAATCTCCTTTGCCTCGCCGTAATATGCCTTGAAGCCATCCCAGAAGTCTGCTCCCTGCGCCACAGTGGGCGTCAGAATCGTGACATTGCCCATGCCGTTTGTCCAGGGCTGATACTGTCCCCGCTCATCCGTAAAGTCTACCAGTCCGTCTACCAGATTATAATGAATGCCTTCTATGCCGTAATTTAACATTGTCATCAGCTTCGGATCCGTATTCAGCAGATTCAGGAACATCATTGCCCGCTCCGGATTCTTGGATACTGTGGAAATCGCCATCATTGCTCCCTGGGAAGAGGTGGTATCCACATATGCGTCCGTACAGGGAACCATTGCCACCTCAAATTTTCTCTCTCCGGTGGCCTGCAGTTCGTAGCCCAGTGAATAGGACTGGGTTCCGATCAGGTACTGTCCGGAAAGCTGCTTCTGGGTACGGATGTCATTTGCCTGCCCTGCGTTGGCACATGCAGGATCAATATAGCCTGCCTTGAAATACTCCCTCGTCTTTTCCGCAAATTTCAGGAATTCATCGGTTGCATACTTATTTTCGATCTTTATGCCCAGGCTGCCCGGCTTGGAAACATCGTTGGGATCCAGGTAGTATGACATAAAGTTGCCGGTGCCGCTGTCGCCGGTGACGATGATGGAATTGGTTACCATACGCTCCAGCACCGCGCCCTCTACCAGCAGAGGATAGAAGTCTTCGCCTTCCCCTTCCTTTACCTTCTTCAGGATCTCGCCAAAGCCGTAATAATCCGTATTCTTAATATCCTCCACCGTATAACCGTATTTTTCCAGCAGCGGAACGTTGATGTCCCAGCAGTTCTGGGTGGCAATATCCTTATAGCCCGGCACCGCATACACGCCGAAACCGTCTGCGCCCTCAATGGCGGCGCCCTCCCTCAAAACCTCGGGAAGCATCCCCCAAAGGTCGGAAGCATATTTTTCGATCAGATTGTTGCCCTCATTGTCCAGGCGGACCCAATAGCCGTCTCTGGCAAATTTATTGTACTCGTTGGAGCTCCAGGAACAGGTAAAGTAAATATCCACGTCGTCTCCGCCCTGGAGGGACAGGGAAATGTTCTGCTCCAGGTCGCTCCATGATCCCCAGATGGGCTCCAGTGTCACATTGAGCTTGTCCTTCAAATAGGCATTAACTTCTTCCATGACCTTGGTATCGTCGGTAACACTGTCGCAGCCGCCAAAGTACATCTTCAGCGTAACAGGCTCAAGCTGGGAGCCGGTTATCCCGTCGCTGCTTTCCGTTCCGCCGGACGCCGTACTGCTGCCTTCCCCGCCGCCGGACGTATCGCTGTTGCCTGCTGTCGAACCACCGGATGTCCCACTGTTTCCTGCACCGCCGGACGCCGTACTGCTGCCCCCTGCCGGGTCTGAACCGCATGCCGCCATAGACAGAATCATAGCTGCTGTAAGTATGCCGGATAATAATTTCTTCTTCATAAACAATCCTCCTTTTATTGGTGTTGTAAATAGTGTATGTAGTCGGACCTTTGCCGTATCTACCGCATCATTGAGTATCTGTTAATTCCCCTGTTATCCCTTCACGGAGCCGATTGTCAGACCGGAAATAATGTAGCGCTGGAAAAAGGGATAGGCGAAGGCAATGGGCACCACAATCAGTACCACCAGCGCCATTTTCAGTGTATCAGAGGGAAGGCTTGCCCTGATTGCGGTCGCTTCCGCGCCAATCACCGCACTGTTTTTCGCCAGAAAATCCACCTTCGACTGCATCTCCTGCAGAAGATATTGCAGCGGATAATATCTTGCTTCCCGGATATAAAGCATGGGGATAAACCACTCGTTCCAGTAGGCCAGCGCCGACAGCAGGCCTACCGTGGCAATACCGGGCTTGGCGATGGGAACCACGATCCGAAACAGGGTGTAGTACTCTCCGCTCCCGTCGATAGCCGCCGCGTCAATCAGATCACCCGGTATGGAGCTCTGGAAAAAAGTCCGCATGACGATGATATTGAACGGATTCAAAAGCATCGGTATAATCACCGCCGCATAGCTGTCGGACAATCCCAGAAACTGCTTACAGATAACATAGGTGGGCGCCAGGCCGCCGCCGAATATCATCGTAAAGAAGCAGAAAAATGTGAAGAACTTTCGATACTTAAAATCCTTCCGGTAAAGCGCGTAAGCGTAAAGCCCCGTCACCAGCAGGGTACACACGGTTCCCACTATGGTGATAAAAAAGCTGTTAAAATAGGAAACCCACAGCTGCCGCCCCATCTTCGCCACATAGGTATACGCATCCAGCGCCCAGGACTTCGGCGTAAAGGAGAATCCGATCTCCCGGATACTCTCCTGGGAAGAAAAGGAGATAATAATCACAAATAGAAAGGGCAGAATACATGCAAGGCAGAATATTGCCAATACCAGGTGCATCACCGCTTCCGCCGGCCTGCTCACGGCATTTACAGGTCTTTTATTGTTTTTCATAAGCTGCCTCCTTTAGAACAGTGCGCTGTCTTCGTCGATCTTCGTCACGATTTTATTGGCTGCCATAATACAGATAAAACCTACCAACTGCTGCAAAAGCCCCGCCGCGGTACTCATGCCGATGTTGTTCGTCGCCGTCATCGTCCGATAAACGTAGGTGTCAATGACTCCTGTGGTAGAGAACAGAGAGCCGGAATTCATCGGCACACTGTAGAACAATCCGAAATCTGCCTTTACGATATTTCCCACGTTCATAATGAACAGGATGGAAATCATCGTCCGCAGGTGGGGCAGCGTCACATAGCGGATCTGCTGCCACTTGGTTGCGCCGTCAATGGCCGCCGCTTCGTACTGGGTCCCGTCGATTCCGGTAATTGCCGCCAGATACAGCACACAGGAATACCCCGTTGTCTTCCAGACATTACAGATTGTGAGGATAATCGGCCAATACTTGGGCTCATGATACCAGTTGATTACCTCGCCCCCGCCTGCTGCCTGCCAGTGTGTCACAAGCCCCCTTGTGGGGTCCAGGAACGCAAGCACAAAATAACTTGCCACCACCCAGCTTAAGAAGTAAGGGAAGAACATGAAGGTCTGGTAAACCTTGGCCACCCGCTTCTGGGTAATCTCGTTTAAGATGATTGCCAGCGCCACCGCCAGCACCAGTCCCAGCACGATCCAGAAAATATTGTAGAGCAGCGTGTTCCGCACATAGACCCAGGAATCCTTTGTGGAAAACATAAATTCAAAATTCTTCAGTCCCACCCACTTGCTGTGGATCAGATTGTTCCAAAACCCCGGATCCTTTATGTAGACCTTGTACTCCTTAAACGCCAGTGCAATTCCCCCCATGGGGATGTAGCGCAGCAGGAAAAACCAGATCGCGCCGGGCAATACCATCGACAACAGTAACAGTGTCTTTTTCGTTTTCCCTTTCATATTGCCTCCTTTACAGATGCTTCTGTATTTCCTTTGTTGTATTTATTGTAGTATCTATTTGCGCCAAAGTCACGGCATAAGGTTGTTGTTTTTTTGCAGAAATTGTCATAGTGAATTGCAAGAATTTAAAAAAGGCTGTACAAATTGTACAAGCCTTTTCAGTCTTCCCGATATTGGTTTCGGTATTCATTAGCGGACATGCCGTTGAGCTTTTTAAAGACTCTTGAAAAATGTGCCAGGTCGAGGAACCCTACCTGCTCAGCCACATCACCGATGCGCAGTGACGGGTCCTTCATCAGTTCTTTTGCCTTGTCGATTCGGATTCCGTTCAGGATCTCCGAAAAATTCTGCCCGGTCTCCTTATTCAGCAGCTTGCTCAGGTGCCACTGGCTCACATAGGTCTTTTCCGCCACATCCGACAGCAGAAGCTTCTCCTTATAATTTTCTTCCATATAGCTAAGGGCATTTCGCACGATAAAGTTGCCCGCCACATTTTCATGCTCTGCCGGCGCCTCCTGTTCGCCCCCATCCCGCTCCGGCGCCCTGGATGCCATAAAGCGAATGGCCTCTTCTATCTCTTCCATATTTGAAGGCTTAAGCAAATATCTGGCCACTCCCAGGGTGAGCGCCTGCTTCGCATAATCAAAATCGCGGAATCCTGTAAGAATCGTGATCTGCGTATGCCTATGCTCCGACTGCAGCGCCGCCACCATCGCCAGCCCGTCCATCTGGGGCATACAGATGTCCAGAAACACCATATCCGGCTCATGCTTTTCAATCAGCCGTTTCCCCTCCAGACCGTCCCCTGCGGTATCCACAACCTCACAACCGTATTTTTCCCAGGGGACACTCCGCATCAGCCCCTGGACTATGATCGGCTCATCGTCAATCAAAATCACCTTATACATCAGGTTTCCTCCTCTTCCCGCCCGTCCGGCAAAGGTATGATTATTCTGGAGACAAAATGATTTTCTCCCTCTAAAAATACCTTCAGGCCGTATTTCTCACCATAGATCAGCTGAACCCGCCGGTTCACATTGTAGATGCCGATGGATCTGTGCGCCCCCGGCTTGGAGCGGTCAATCTCCTGCTCTCCCTGTATGATCCCGTTAATGTGCGCAATCTCCTGCTCTCCCATCTGTCGGGAGGTATTGATTACATCGATGCAGACTTCTTTCTGCTGCCCGTATATATTTACCCAGATCGTTCCGGAACCAAGTTTTTCGATCCCATGTTTAATGGCATTTTCCAGAAGGGGCTGCAGGGTAAGCTGCGGAACCTGCAGGTAATACAGGGCAGGATCCACCAGCTTTTCCACCTTCAGACGCTGCCCGAAACGCATGGACATAATATAGAGAAAGGCGTCTGCGCACCGAAGCTCCTCCTTCAGGCTCACGGTCCGGTCATTGTTGCGGCTCATGCTGAAATCCAGTACGATCCCCAGCGCTTCAATCATGCGGCTCGTCTCAAGATCCCCGTTCATCCGTGCCTGCCAGTTCATCATCTCCAGCGTATTATTCAGAAAATGGGGGTTGATCTGCGCCTGCAGTGCCGCAAGCCGGGCATCCTTCGTGGCCAGCTTCTCTTCATAGACCGTGTTAAAATAGTACTCCACCCGGGCGGACATCTCATTGAAGGAATCCACCAGCTCCAAAAAGTCCATATTTTTTGCACATTTCTTATCGACGATATAGCCGAAATCACCGTCCCGCAGCCGCTGCGCCCCCCCCATCAGCTCCCCCATGGGACGGCTGATATGCACGGTCAGAATATAGCCGGTAAACAGTGCAAAGGGAACCATACAGCACAAAATCACAATCAGTGTGATATTTAACCGGACAATTCCCTCATATAACTCCTGCCTGGGCAGAGGATAGAATACAGTCATACTGTAGTCGTCACAGCGATAGCTATACAGGTAACCTGCATAGCCTCCCTGCACGGCATAAAAAACCTGTGCGTTACTGTCCGAGTGCTCCGCCATCCGTATAAGCTTCCCGTAAAGCTTTTCCCGGGCTTCATCGATCTCTTCTGATCCGCCCAGCGTCAGATATTCTCCCTGCCCGAATGCAACCAAGACGTCCTGTTCGTTGTCCACCGGAAGCTCTTCCAGAAGCCTCCGCACATCCAGGCCCAGCACCAGCGTTCCGTACTTTTCGTTGTCCTTCGCCGTAAGGAGATTTCGAATCAGATAAACCTGATTGTCCACCACCAGGATCTCCACACGGCTGTCGTTTCTTTCCGATATGTGGTGTACCAGCGGCTGCACTTTCTCAATATAATCCTCCCAGGAATAGCCGTTCTTCCCCGCATAACAGCTGGGCATTTCATCCTCCGGCAGGTACAGTGCATAACGCGCCATCTGCTCGTCCATGTAATACCTGGAGGTCAGGGACGCCCGCAGCGCCGTCAGATATTCATTTTTACTTTTGATTCCCATCTTATAGCGCCGGTACTCGCTTTCCCAGACTCCCTCATAGCTGGGCTTCCATATCTTAAGGATTGCCTCGTCGATGTCCGCCGTCAGTACGGCGCCCGACACCTCCACCGAATTATTGACCAGGTTGCCTGTCTTCTCAAGATACGCTTTCTGATAATCGTGAAAAATGAACCATGAGAGGAAGCCAATCGGGATCAGCCATGCACTCAAAAACACAATAAGCAGGATTGTACGTAAGGATATTATTTGTTTCTTCATAAGCAAAGTGTACCATATCCGGCAGCTTTTTCATAGCTTTACAAATCCAGGAATGCCTCATAATGCTCACAGATATTTTTCGCCTCCTCCGGGCGGCTCCTCTCACAAAAAATGCGCAGAAGCGGCTCCGTTCCGGAAAAGCGCGCAATCACCCATCCGCCGTCCTTAAAATATACCTTGCTGCCATCCAGGTAAGAGACATGGTCGATCTCATAGGGAAGCCCGGGAAGCTTTTTATCCTCCAGGAGAATCCTGCGAATCCGCTCTTTTTTCTCCTGATTGAAATGATAATCCCTCTCTTCCATGTAGATCGAACCGTACTCCGCCTCCAGGTCACGGATGATGTCCGAAAGCTTCTTTTCCGTGACCGCAATCATCTCCACCAGCAGCATAGCCGCATAAATACCGTCCTTACCCCGGATATGCCCCCGCACCGTCAGGCCTCCTGAGGACTCCCCGCCAATTACGGCATCCGTCTCATTCATCTTCGCGGAGATATGTTTAAATCCTACCGGAACCTCATAGCAGCTCTCTCCAAAGCTCTCCGCTACTCTGTCCAGCACATGGGTGGTACAGATATTGCGCACAGCCGGCCCTCTCCAGCCCTTGTACTTCTCCAGATAATAATACAGCAGCACCAGGATCTCATTGGGATGCAGAAAACGCCCGGTATCGTCGATGATCCCGATTCGGTCTGCGTCACCGTCCGTGGCGATACCGATGTCATAATGTCCGTCCATCACACAGTTCTGCAAAGAGCGCAGGGTCGCCGCGGACGGGGAAGGGAGATGCCCTCCGAACAATGTATCATGGCGGTCATGGATCGTCACCACCTCGCACCTGGCAGTCTGCAGGATTACCCGCAGGGAAGTCTCGCTGACGCCGTACATGGGATCCAGCGCCACACGCAGATTTCTCTCCCGGATTGCCTCCATATCCACCGTGTCCATAATGCTGTCCAAATATTCGTTCAGCGGATAAATCTCCTGAATCAGCCCCTGCTCCCTGGCCTTCTCATACTCCATCTCCGCCACCGGCTCTTTGATCTCCTGCAAATACTGTTCTATCTCCCGGGTCTGGACCTCATCCGCATCCCGCCCCCCGGCCGTAAACACCTTGATACCGTTATAAATCGCCGGATTATGGCTGGCCGTAACCATCATGCCATAAGGAAACTGGTGCCGCATCACATGGAACATGACCAGGGGCGTGGGCGACGACTTGTTAATCAGATACGCGGTAACACCTTCCGCCGCAAATACCATTCCGGCCCACTGCATGGCTTCCTTGGAAAGGAAACGCCTGTCATATCCCATCACGATTCCCTTCCCGGCCGCCCCCTCATCTTTCATTTTGTTACACAAAGCCTTTGCCAGGCGCTGTATATTTTCTTTTGTAAATTCATCTCCGATGACGGCTCTCCAGCCGCCGGTTCCAAATTTCACCATGCTGTTCTCCCTTCCCTCTGTGCCCCTTTTCTGCATTTATTTTCCCCATCGGTTTCCCTGCCGAAATTCCTGCCCATCGGTCTCTCCGCCGCAGTTCCTGCCCTTCCATTTCTCCGCTGCAGTTCCTGCCCTTCCATTTCTCCGCTGCAGTTCCTGCTCATCCATTTCTCCGCTGCAGTTCCTGCCCTTCGGTTCCCCTGCCGCTGCCTGCGTTTCCCGTCATCCCATCATCACCGTAACCTGATGCCTGCTTTGATCCGCGTAAGAAGGTATTTTCTCCACCTGCTCTCCGTCCAGATAGATTTCCCTTACGCCGTATTCCACGCCCAGCCTATTGTCCACATGAATATCATAACGGCTGCCCCGCCACTCCCTTGACACATCGAATTCCTTCCAGTCTGCCGGAATGCAGGGATCAATCACCAGCTCGTCGTAATCCGGCCGGATTCCCAGCATATACCGGGTGGCCGAGAAATAGGCCCAGCCGCCGGAACCCGTCATAAACGGATGGCGTGCCCTGCCAAACGCCGTGTGCTCCTTGCCCACAACAAACTGACAGTAGGAATAAGGCTCCGCCTCGCGGATCTCGATTTTGTCATTCTGGTGATACGGGCACAGGGCGTCATAATATTTCATGGCCATTTTTCCACGGCCCAGCTTACACTCCGCCGCCCAGGCCCAGGGATTGGGATGGGAGAAGATCGCGGAATTCTCTTTCAGACCCGGATAGACCTTTGTAATAAAGCCAATATCCGGATCCGGCTTTGTATACGCGGGCGTATTCAGCAGCAGTCCGTAAGGCGTATACAGATAACGGTCAATGGCATCCATGGCCTTCACGGCCTTTTCCCCCTGTGCCGCGCCGGAAAGCACCGCCCAGACATTGGATTCCAGGTGTACTTTCCCTTCTTCGTCCTGCATAGTTCCAATCTTCCTGCCATTTTTCGTAATTCCTCGGATATACCACTCTTCGTCCCACAGCACATCATCGCACACTTTTCTGACCCCCTCCGCCATCCTGGTGTAGCGCTCCACGTCTTCTGTATGCCCCAGCCGCTTTGCCAGGGTCAGGAAATGAGACAGCGCCCAATAATGCAGGAAGGATACCATCGCGCTCTCTCCCCCGCCCAGGTTCAGGCAGTCATTCCAGTCCGCGCGCAGCCCTTTGCACACACCGTCCGTCCCCACCTGCTCGGCGGAAAAGTCCAGAATTGCCTTTAAATGCTCGTACACTGTTCCCTGTTTCCCGTCGGCGTACGGAAGTACTTCCTCCGCAAAGTCCAGTTCTCCCGTCTCCTTTATGTATTCCACCACGGAGGCCACCAGCCACAACGCGTCGTCCGCGCAGGCGTCCTCCGGCCCGTGTATGCGGTCCTTCTCGGATACCGGAATCACCGTGGGAGACTTGAAACCGCTGTCATCCTTTTTACTCTTTACAAACCATGCCGGGTCAAACAGATGCAGCCCATACCCCTGAGAGACAAGTCCGTTCATCAGCTCCCGGATCCGCTGCCTGCATTTATCCGGGTTGGAATGAGGAATTGTCATTGCGTCCTGGGCCGTATCCCGGTATCCTAAGCCCGTGCGCCCGCCTACCTCAATAAAGGATGCAAACCGGGAAAACATGACATTGATCTCCGACTGATACAAAGTCCAGGTATTAATCAGTGTATTCATGCCCTCATGGGGAGTCTTGATCTGAAGCTTTGCGCATTTATCCTCCCAGTAGCGGTGAAGATCGGCAAAAGCAAGATCCACCTGCTCCAAGTCACTGTACTTCGCCCGTATTCTCTGCCCCGCTGCGCGGTTGCCCTCGCCCAGCATATAGACGACGCGCACCTCTTCCCCCGGCTTCAGGGTCAGATTTTTTTGCAGGCTGCCACAGTGGTTTCCGCCCTTTTCAAATGAACCGCGGCAGTTCCCCCGGATCACCGCCGCCGGATTACTTTCCGTATGATAGAGCCCCAGAAAAGCATCCCGCATACAGTCAAAACCGTCCGGCTCGAAGCTGGCCGTAAAATATTGATAGCCGTCCGGTTCATAAAACAGATCTTCCTCTATAATGCCATCCTCGTATGAGCTTCCCGCACAGTATAGGCTCATCTGGAAATTCTGATTGTCAATGTGAATGGAGTGAAACGAGAACTCCAGATAAGAAAACAGGCTGATGTCCCGCGCCCGGTTTTCCGTGTTTTTGATCCGCACATCCCACAGCAGCACATTTTCTCCCCGGGGGATAAACATGGTCTGCGACGCCTCCAGCCCTCTGCAGCGGCACTCGTAAACCGTATAGGACATACCGTGCCGGCAGCGGTAAGCCGCCTCCGTAAAAGGTTTTGCCACCGGCTGCCAGGAGATACTGTAATAATCCCCGTCCTCATTATCCCTGATATAAATATAGTAGCCAGGGCGATCCATGGGAATACTGTTGCCGCGGAAACGGCTGATCCTGTGATACTCGGGACTCCTGTAAAAGGCATACCCCCCTGCTGTATGGTTGATTACGGCTGCCATATCCTCCACCCCAAGGTAATTGGTCCAGGATGTGGGCAGGTCCACCTTCTCGATCACATATTCCCTGTGTGCATTGTCAAAATGTCCGTACTGCATAATCTCCTCCATTCTTTCAAACTGATCCGGTTGTTTTCCGATAACTGTTACCATACCATGTCGCCTGGCTCATGCCCGTTCCGCTCCCAGGTTGGTCTGAAGTCCCCATTTCCATTCAAATCCTCAGCCTTTCCCTTTGCTATTTTGCATCCATCTCCGTCATCTGCAGAACAGCCCTCACAGCCGTATTTTTCTAAAGCAGGCCCCTGTTCCGTAAATCCTCTGTTCGGTCTGTGCCAAACTCCCATCAAATACCTGCTCCGGCAGACCGGCGTCTGTTCGTCAATCTGCGTGCCACCCTCCACCACACTGCCGCTTGCCATATAAACGCCCTCACTCAGCTCTGCTATCCTGATAACTTCCGGTTTCTCATAGTTTGTCATTTTTATCCTCCTCGTTTTTAAAATCATACGCTCCTTTTGTAATTTAGTATATCTGACCCTGCCAGGGTGCGGAATTGTCATAGTTGTGCTTTCTTATCCGATTTTGTCATCCTCGCCCAAACCGCTTGAAAAGGCGCCGGATTATGGTAAGATCAAAGACAGCAAAGGGCCGATTATCCCATGCCGGCCGAAATGATGGGAAAAATATGAGGAGGTACTTATGAATATCATCAGAACAAAAGATTACGAAGATATGAGCCGCAAGGCCGCAAGCATCATCTCTGCGCAGGTTATTTTAAAACCGGACTGTGTCCTTGGGCTTGCCACCGGCTCTACGCCCCTTGGCACATACGAGCAGCTGGTCGAGGGATTTAACAGGGGTGACCTGGACTTCTCGCGTGTCACTACGGTTAATCTTGACGAATATTGCGGACTGCCGGAGGAAAACGAGCAGAGCTACCATTACTTCATGCGCCAAAACCTTTTTCGCCATATCAACATTCCGGAGGATCATACATTTGTGCCGGATGGCATGGAGGCTGACAGTGCTCTTGCCTGTCAGGCCCACGAAGACATTATTCGAAAACTGGGCGGTATTGATATACAGCTGTTAGGACTTGGAAACAACGGCCACATCGGTTTTAATGAACCGGGTCCCGTCTTTGAAAAGGAAACCCATCCGGTGGATCTGACCGAGAGTACGATTCGTGCCAATGCGCGCTTCTTTGAACGGATTGAGCAGGTGCCAACACGGGCCTATACCATGGGCATCAAGACCATCATGCAGGCCCGCAGAATCCTGATTATTGTCAGCGGCTCCGGCAAGGCGGATATTGTGGCCAGAGCCTTCTGGGGACCGGTCACGCCGCAGGTTCCGGCTTCCATTCTCCAGCTGCATCCGGACGTGACGCTGGTAGCTGACGAAGAAGCCCTGGCACAGGTACTGCCATTGCATTGTTATAGTTTTTCACCAGCTGCTCTAAATCATCTGCCGTTGCAAGCTTAAAATCAAAAATACGATCACCTCCCTGTAAATTTCAATAGGGACTTCCTTCATCATTATGAAAGGAACTGACGGTTGCTGTGGAAAAATACCGGACACTGATTTCTCCCCGGCGATACCGGGTGTCTCCCTCCGTATGCCGCCGGGTCTTTTGCTCCCGGTCATAGTACGAAACAGTTGTCACGCAGTACTCTCCCTGCTCATAGCCGTACCCGTCCCCGGAATCCTCATACAGCTCGAAGCTGCCGTCCGCTCCCGTATACACCCACAGGCAGATGTCCCTTCCTTCCATGGAGGCAGTGCTTTCCCCCGGCTCCATTGTGGGTATGACCGCACCCGCCCTTACAAAAACCGGTATCCTCTCAAGGCTCAATTCCACGGTAATTTCCTGCCCTCCCGTATACTTCCGGTTGGTATGGAAATCATACCAGTCTGTCCCCGCCGGAAGATATACCTTCCACCCCTTTAGGGGAACGTCAACCGGGACACTGTTTTGCCGATAAAGGATCGGCTCCGTCACCGGACAAACCATCAGGGCGGGGCCAAACATATATTGCCCGGAAATCTCTGCTGCTTTTGCATCTTCCGGGAAGTCATAAGCAAGCGGCCTCATGATCAGACCGTCCTTCCTCCACACTGCCCCTGCCAGGGAATAAATATATGGAAGCAGCCGGTATCGGAGCTGCGCCGCATTGTACAGAGCATCGTAAAAAGGCTCTCCCGGCTTGCCGAACTGCCATGGCTCCCGCGGACAGTCCGTACCGTGGCTCCTGAATATGGGCAGGAATGCGCCGTATTGAAACCATCTTACATACAGCTCCCGATAACCCAGGTCGTCAAGCCCTTCGTCATAGTCACCGTTCCAATACCACTGCTCCCCTCTTTTTATAAAAAACGCCCCAATATCCAGAGTCCAGTAGGGCAGCCCGCTGGCACAGAACTGCAGCCCTGCCACAACCTGCCTTTTCAGGGTCTCCCAGCTGGCGGAAATATCTCCCGACCACAATATCGCCCCGTATTTCTGACTGCCTGCATATCCGCTGCGAGTCAGGTTTACCACGCGCTTCTCCTGGGTCACGCCCCTTTGACCCTCGTAAATTCCTTTAGAATGGTATAGCCCAAATACGTTGGTTTTTTCCAAGGGCATCACTTTTCCTGCTTCTTCCACAAAGTTCCGGTACATTTCTCCTGCGGGCGGCTTCCTCATCCTCTCCCATTCCGGCGTCACCGGCTCGCTGGAGTCTGTCCACCAGGCGTCAACGCCATGCCGGAATAAACCTCTCTCCGCCTGCTGCCAGTACATTTCACGGCCTTCCCTGGAGAATGCGTTAAAAATATTACTGTTAGGGAGCAGGAAACCTGCTTCCGCTAGCTCCCTGTAGTTATCGCTTTTCTCATCCATATGAGGCCAGATGGACAGCATGAAATGTACATTCATTCCATGCAAGGTACGCATCATTTCCCCAGGATCCGGGAAACGTTCTTCGTCAAAGGTTTTCTGCCCCCACAGATTCCCCTTCCAGGACATCCAGTCCAACACGATCCCATCCACAGGGAAAGCTGCCGCCCGGAACTTTTCCGCAATATGTATCATCTCATCCGCAGTTTCATACCGTTCCCGGGACTGCAGGTAACCGAAAACCCATTTCGGCAGCATGACAGCCTGTCCCGTCAGCCTGCGGTATCCCCTGACCACCTCTTTCATGTTTCCTGCCAGGAAAAAATAATCCAGATACTCATCCGCCTCCGTGTACAAGCAGGACCCATACTGTGTATCCTCAAAAACCGCAGGTCCCTGGGTGGTAAGCAGGATCCCGTATCCCCTGCCGGACAAAAGCATCGGAATCGCTATCTTTAAATTGGCCTGGTGCAGATATTGTGTGGTATGCCGCAGATTCCATACTCCCTCTTCTCCCTGCCCCAGCCCGTAAAGCACTTCTTCCCTGTCAAATTCCAGGGAAAGCCTCGTACGGTACAGCTTTCTGTCAAATTCCCTTTCCGCCTCCCGGATCCTGCGCTTTACTCCGTCCGGAGTGGTAATTTCCTCTACTTTCGCCTTTCCCCCTGCCACAGTCCGGTAAGAGTCAAAGGCTTCTACTGTCTTGCTCTCCTGTGGAGCCTCACGCAATAACAGCTTCCCGTCCTTATCTTCATACCTGGCGGAACCACTCATACGGTCAATTTTTACCGTCAGGGAATCGGTCCGTATCCAAATATCCTGCCCCCCTTCCCCATACTCCCAGGTTACGCTGCCGGACAGATCCTCAAACGCCTCTCCCTGCCGTCCCGAAAAGGCACCGCTTTCGGTATAAGAAACCCGGATTATGGCGGCTGTCTGTGGAACAAGCCTGATGATTCCCGACTCCTGCTCCAGAAATAAGGAATTCCCCTTCCGGTACACTTTGTTGATTTCTCTGCTTTTCCGCTTTCTTACCTCCATCATAATGCTATCCCCCAAATATCTCCTGCCGTAATGTGCCTCATTCCATAATCAACTGCATCTTTCCCCAAGCCGCTCTTCGTGAAAGAGTTGCAATCCTTTGCCATTATCTGTATTTCTCCAAATCCTTCTCACAACTCTGTATCCATCGTAAAATCTGAACGGCGTCCCGGGCACATTTCATATCCTTCATCCCCACGTAATACGCCGCAAACAGAATTTCAATGCACTCCATCACACAGGGAATTGCCGCCTTCTCCCCTTCCGTAAGCGGAGTGACACCCTCATAACCGTCAATCACGGCCTGAACGTTTCGCAGCCATTCCTCCCTTGTGAGCGGCTCTTCGGTTTCTTCCGCCAATAAACCTGCCAGGAAATAGCAGACATCAAATATTCTGATATTTCGCTGGCTCAAATCAAAATCAATGTACCCTGACAGATTCCCCTCATGGAATAAGAAATTGCCGAAATGAACATCTCTGTGAATCAGCTGCCTGGGCAGGTCGTCATACATCCGCCCCAAAGATTCCACCGTTTTTTGGTACTCTTCCTTTCCTAAGATCTGCCACTCATCTTTTTCCAGGTTCTCCCGGATCCACCCCTGCATCTCCTTAAGCAGGCTGTTGTCCCAGAAATCCAACTCCTTCTCACACCGTAAAAATGCCTGATGCAGACGGGCCATAGCGGCTCCCATCCTGCGGACAGCCGCTTCATCCCTCAAATCCACAATATTACTTCCCGGCAGTTTCCTGGTGGCAAGAAAATACCGCCCCCCCTGTGCCACATATTTTTCACCGGTTTTGGTAGAAAGTATTTCTGCCACAGGAATATTGCAGCCTCCGAGAATAGTCAGAATTTTTATGTTCCGCTCCATCTGCTGCAGGTCGTCATACACTTTTATAATCCAGGAGTCATCCACCTCCCATGCAGTGGAATACACCTGCGATAATCTGCCGTCCTCAATTCCCCATAGCGGCAGAATCTGCCTTAATATTGCTTCCATAAAAGGCCTCCCTGATTTTTCTCATTTCTCCCCATACATTATCCCCGTAGTTGCTCACCAGCACGGAAATCAGCCCGTTATTGGGATTGTATTCCGAGATAAAGCTTACTCCCGGATCGCAGCCCTGAAAATACGCAATGTCCCGGCCGCCGGGGCAGTCAATGATCCACATGCCGTAACCGTAAAAGCCTTCCTCCGGATCCGTGCCGTCCCCGCTCTGCTTGCTGAGCATATCCGCAGCCGTTTCCTTTGACAGCAGTTTGCCCTCTGCCAGGCCGTTCCAGAAATTTGCAATATCCCTGACCGTAATAAACGCTCCGCCTGCTCCCGTCCCCTTCGCGTCCACGGAAAAGATATTCGTGCGGTAATCCCCTGTATCATGACAATAAATATAGTGATTGGCACATTTCGCCGGCAGCCTGTCCAGCTCATAATAGCCTGTGGCTTCCATGCCGCATACATCGAAGACATTCGCCTTCAGGTATTGATCAAAATCCATTCCGGTTACTTTTTCCAGTACACTTGCAAGCAATACATAACCGGTATTGTTATACTGAAACCTCTCGCCTTTTGGGTACATCATCGGCTTGTGGAGGAACAACGGAAACAAATCATTGTTATGCCGGATCTTATAATTCGGGAAATCCGTCCACAGCTCTTCATATTCATCCATAATGCTTTCATCAAAATAATCCGGAACGCCGGAAGTATGAGTTAGAAGCTGCTTTATCGTAACGTCCCTGTCAATCCGGTTCCATTCCATGTCCAGCAGCTTTCCCAGGGTATCGTCAAACCCTATCTTCCCCTGCTCAATTAACTGCAGGATTCCCACGGCAACAAATGCTTTCCCCGCCGATGCGCTTGCAAACCTGGTATCCGGCGTGTTGGGAATTTCATTGGCCAGATCCGCAAAGCCGCGGGCACTTTCATATAAAACTTTATCCTTTTGAACAATATAAATATTTCCCCTGAAATTATTATCCAGAATCTGTGTCATATCCATTTTGTTTTCCTCATTTTTTAAAAAGCAAATGGTTAAAAAAGGCAATATCCTTATATAAGTCAAGCCGGCAGGTTTTCATCTCCAGTTCCAGCATATTGTCATACCATTCATTCGTAAATTTCACCTCATCATTGGTTGACAATGCAAAAAAAGTACGGATACCAAATCTCTTTTCCATAGACAAGCCCATCTGTCTGCACTGCGCAATTAAATATTCGTTGCTGTAGGTATCACGCCTGCCAAACATGGTGTCCGCATTGTCACTGCAGCTCAAGAGCTCCAGGGCCGCCGCCGGGTCATCCGAGAAAACCGCACTGGCAAAAATTCGTCCCGGAAGATTATGTTTGACAATCGACAACATGCCGCCTGGCTTCAGTACTCTTGTAAGCTCCTGCAGGATTTCCTCTTTATCCGGAACATACTCCAGCACATTGTGACAGATTACAAGGTCAAAGGCTTCGTCATTCTGCTGCCGCAGCGTTTCGAGTCCGCCGTGGATACACTCCATACCATAATTATTCGGCAATTTTAAGTTAAGCATTTCCTCATCAGGTTCAACTGCCGTTACCCTGTGGTGTTGTGCGTAATGACCTGCCGTGACGCAAAATCCCGCCCCAAAATCAAGAATGTCAAGCGGCGGATCCACCGGCAAAGAAAGCTGGCGGTATATCATATCATAAAACATCTTCCCCCACGGTTTTTCGATCATCCGGCGGTAATCTTTGATTGATGACGGCATATCCTTTCCTCCCATTACATCAGCAGTCTGTCTGTCCCATTTTCATTCTCTCTCAAAGCCTGAGCAGCAACTCCAAAGTGGCCCGGAACAATGTCTCCCCTGTCCTTCCCCGTCCCTTGTGCCAAGTGCCACGAGGGAAATTTGGCTTTCCTGTATATATTACCACACAAACCTGGGCTTTTCCATCCTATTTGCCACACAGCTTCTCTCATTTTTTCACCGCCTGTACGGATGGAATTTCCAGACAGGCATCCGGAAGCCCTTCCGCTTTTACTTTCAGGACCAGATTTCCGGGTTCATAGCCGGAGCGGAGGACGGCCATGGCCTGCCCCTGCCAGGCAGTGCATTTCCCCACGGTATAATTCTCTGTAGTGACGGGGTTGCTGCTGCCGAAACCTGCCAGCCAGCCTGCTTCACAGGCATTCTCCTTTTCGGGGGCGGTAACCTCTGCCTGCAGGGAAAGCGCCGCGTCAGGTACCGTCCTTCCCTCCTCGTCTACAATCTCTACCGCCACATAGCATACGCCGTGGCCGTCGGCGCAAAGCTCCTGTCTGTCGGCGGTCAGGCGCAATGCGGCCGGTGCGCCGGCAGTGTGAAGTGTGCAGGAGGATATTTCCTGTCCCTGAGAAAAACTGACGGCAGTCAGAGTGCCAGGCTCATATGTAATGTCAAACTCTGCTTTATATCGGTTTTCTTTTCCGGCGGCCTTTCTTTCCAGAACCCTGCCGTTCAGGCGCAATTCAACCTCCCGGGCGGCAGAATACACCACGACCTTAACCGGCTTTCCCTCCTGACCCTTCCAGTTCCAACAAGGGCTGACGGCGGGCCACCCCCAGGCGGAAACCCATTCCTTGCGGTCAAAGACAGCCGGATCGTAGGAAAATAAGCCTGTCTGGCTGCTGCCCCACACGATTCTGCGGTATAGGCCCTGGGGCTTCAGGTTTCCGTTGATATCGTAATCGGCGTCGTTGGCCAGTCTCCAGGGGAAGGAAGAGAGAAAGGGGGAATGGCCGGGATGGTCCGGGTCTTCGTCAGGATCCAAAAATGCCGATTTGCCGATTCCGGCCTCACCGATATAGTCCAGGCAGGTCCAGGTGCAGTCCCCGATGACAAAGGGAAGCTTTTCCACCTTGTCCCAGACCCTGTCGATTTGCATGGGAAAGCTCTCCGTCCCCAGAATGACCCGCTCCGGATAGAGCTTTCCGTCTGTCTCATAAAAACCATCCATATAATTATAGCCCACCACATCCAGCATACCGGCAAAAGGCGCGGAATGCTCCTCCCACTCCTGCTGCGCATCCTCCTGTGTGGAATGCTCTGCCTTTGCCCTCACGGTTTTGTCGTCCAGGCCGGACCAGTAGGTACACAGGCCGTTGGAAACCAGGCGGGTTTGATCCAGCTTCCGTACATGCTCCGCCAATTCCAGCGCCAGACGGTAGCCGTCGTTTAAGCCGCCCCGCTCCGGAATTTCATTGCCGGTGGACCAGAAAAGCACAGAGGGATGATTGCGGTCACGCCGGACAAAGGCATCCAGATCCTCTTTCCAGTGATCTCTGAAATACTGGCTGTAATCTCCGGGCTGCTTGGCAATGCCCCAGGCGTCAAAGGCTTCGTTAAACACATACATGCCGATGCGGTCGCAGGCCGCCAGAAGTGCCGCGGAGGGAGGATTGTGAGCCGTCCGCACACAGTTAAATCCGCTGTCCTTCAGGAGCTTGAGCTTCCGATATTCGCTGTCGTACAGGGAGACGGCGCCCAGAAGGCCGTTGTCATGGTGAATGCAGCCCCCCTTCAGAATGACCTCCTGCCCGTTGACAAGCAGGCCGCTTAAGGCGTCTGCCGTAACCGTGCGGATGCCAAAGGAAATTGTATCCTCATCCCGCATGGCATGATCCACGGCCGGTATCAGGCGGCTGCCAAAAGTTCCCAGCTCCTCCGCCTCCACGGTAACCTGATACAGATAAGGATTTTCCGCATCCCAAAGCTTCGGCTGAAGGACCGTTACAGGGATTCTCGCCGTGGCCCTGTCCCCGGCTTTTACCAGTATCTTTGTGCTCCGACAGACATCCTCCGAAAAACGGACGCCGACGTTGACCAGACGGTCAGCGGCAGTGTCATTCCCCAGGGTGACTTCCGCACAGATATGAGCCGCTTCCGGGCATCCGTCCCCATCCCGGTCAATTCTTTTGGTATAGAGGAAAATTCCGTCAGGAGCGATATAGAGCTTCGGGGTATGTATCAGGGTTACGGAACGGTAGATTCCGGCTCCGGTATACCAGCGGGAGTTAGGCTGCATGCTGGGATTGACCCGGATCATGATCCGGTTTTCCTCTCCGTAGTACAAACAGGGACTGATTTCAACGAAAAACGGAGTATAGCCGTAATGATGCAGGGCCAGGTCGCACCCGTTGACCTCTACGGATGCGTTCAGCATAACCCCGTCAAAATACAATAGAATCCTCTCGCCTTCCCATTCCGCCGGAACAGAAAATATTTTGGTATAGCAGCCCACTGTGCCTGTATAGTATCCCATGGCCGCCTGCGCCGCCGCATCCTCCCTCACCTCGCCTTCAATCATGTAGTCATGAGGGAGATTGACTTTTTTCCCAAAATCGGCCTCATTGAGACACTGCCAGTAAGTACCTTCCCGAAAACGCCAGTCCCTGTCCAGATTAATTGCTCTCATGCTTCTGTCTCCTTTCGCATGCCGCAGGTTCTGCCTGCGACGCTGATATACTGTTGCCTGTTACTGCTGGTTTCTTTTTAGTTACAGTTCAGCCCACGCTACCTTTGTTCATGAGACGGCGTTCCCTCAGCCAATGTGAGCAGCCGAAAATTCGTGCGGGCACGATTTTCAGCTACTTGCATCGGCCGGCTGAACTGTAACTCTTTATATTGTATATTTTGATCAGACCGGTGACAAGGACGTACAACAAGTGTATAATGGAGAAAGGGGATCGATTGCACGAAAAGAAATGTACATGGCAGGAGAAGAGCTATGACGGAAATTTTTTCTGATATTTCAGAGCGGTGCAGATATTATCGCAGCTTTTATAATTTGCGGCAGGAAGAACACATCGAAGAGCAGAAGCAGCAATCCTCTTCGGTGGAGCGCAATATGCCGGGCGACTTCAGTACCTTGCTGTATCTGTATGACAGGGACGGCATGGAATACAGCTTCAGCCGCCGGGAAATCCGGTTCAGGCGCAATGACGCTCCGGGACAGGGCCATTTTCACCGCCACCAGTATGTGGAGTTTTTTTATGTAGTGGAGGGAAGCTTTGAACAGATTCTGCTGGGGGAGCATCAGCATTTTGAACAGGGGGAAATCGTCATTACGGACCGGAATTGTGAACATGCGGATTATCTGACCGGGCAGCGCAGCGCCGTGCTGTTTATCTGCCTTTCTCCTGAATATCTGGACAGCCTGCTGGATACCCCTGAAACCACGGATAGCTTACAGAGCTTTCTGTTCCACGCACTCAGCCGCCAGAAACAGAAGCAGAGCTTTCTAAGGCTCCGGAGAACCTCCGGAACCTTTGGAATAGAGCGGCTGCTGGAACAGCTGGTACAGGAGGATTATGGGCGTGCCCCGGGATGGGAGGCTATTGTGAAGGGGAGCCTGATTCGGCTGCTCTCCCTGCTTTGCACCGACTATACTCTCATGCTGCACAGTTCCGGCAGGAAGGCCAGGGAAGAGGTTCTGGTCTATGAGCTGGAACGTTATATCCGTTTACACAGGGGGGATGTAACGGCAGGAAAGCTGGAGGAGGTATTCCATTACCACCGAAATTATTTCAATCTCGTGCTGAAAAAGTACAGAGGCGTCGGATTTCAGGAATATGTACAGAGACTCCGTATCGAATATGCCTGTGAGCTTTTGGCCTCCACAAACCTTTCCATCCGCCGGATTGCTGTCATGACCGGCTACACAAACAACAGCTTTTTTCATCATCTGTTTGAAAAACGTATGGGATTATCCCCGGGAGAGTATCGGAGACGGAGTCAATGTGGATAGGCTCATGAAGCAAATACACGGAAAAAATCGTAACCTGGATATTCAGGTAAGAGCTGTAAACCCCATGGAATTCTACGACAGGATCACAGCATCTGCTGATGATGCCAATGTCAAATCCCATGGGGCAGCGTATTCTTATACCGTTCCCTTCTGCAGCATCACATTGGCGTACAGTGCACCTTCCCCTGTGGCCACAATGGCATAGGCGCTGCGGGCCTCCTCGTAGAATGCAAACCTCTCAATCTGTCCGATGGCATTCTCCCCCCGGGAATCCGCTTTACCGACAATCTCCTTATACTCCTCCCAGATCGGGGTCTCCACCGGATCCCCGGGCATCACCTGCATCAGGTTCACCGGATGCTCCACATAGGTGTCCAGCGGAAACAGCTGCAAAACAGCCTCCAGCACCTCACAGGTGCCGTGTCCGTCCATCCGGATCACCTTATGCCCCGCCCCCATGGACTCCGCCGGGAAGTTCCCGTCCGCAATGACCAGGCGGTCGCTGTGTCCCATCTCACATAATATTTTCAAAAGCTCCGGCGGCAATATTTTCGGAATTCCCTTTAACATGATCGTGTCTCCTCTCTTTCCAGATGTCACTCTAACCTCCATGTCGCGGCCCTGCCGCGACTCACAATCCCAAGGCCAGCAAGCTGTCCTATGAAGAATGCCGCATTTCAGGCATTCTTCGGTGTGAAGCTTTAGAAGTTCTTGGCGAAGCAGCCTATGCTGCGAGCCTTAGAACTTCTCTTCACACTATTCCCAGAGGTCTTCCCAGCCCCGGGCGCCCTCCCAGAGAAATACCTGCCCCTTGATCAGACGGCAGTTCCGATCCTCCTTGCGAATTGCCTCCATTTCCTCCTCCGTCAGCGGATCCTCCGTCACACACTTCAGATTCGAGAAATACTGGGCCTCCTTCACCGAAAACGGAATGGGCACCTGGCCTCTTTGCGCCGCCCACTTCAGGCAGATCACCGCCGGATGAACTCCATGGGCCTCCGCCGCCTTACGGACCGCCGGCAGCTCAATATCCGCCACATCCTCTGCGGTTCTGTCCCGCTCCGGCCTGGAAGGCGAGCCGATGGGGCAATAGCCTACCGGCAGGATGTCATGACGCTGTGCATAGTCAAACAGCTCCGGCTGCTGGAAGGAAGGATGCAGCTCCATCTCCAGCGCCGCAGGCCGAATCCGGCAGTGGGGCAGAACCGCCTCCAGCTTGGAAACCGTCATATTGCTCATACCGATATAACGCACCAGCCCCAGATCCACCAGCTCCTCGCACTGCCGCCAGGTAGACGTAAACTCTTCCACGGAAAACGGCCTGGAATCCGGGTTTCTGGAGTCCCCGCTGCAACCCGGCGCATGATAGTTGGGGAAAGGCCAATGTACAAAATAGAGATCAATATAATCCAGCCCAAGATCCGCCAGGCTCTGCCTGCAGGACTCCAGGACCTTCCCCTCCCCATGCATGTCGTTCCAGACCTTGGAGGTGATAAACAATTCCTTCCGGCTTACCTCTTTCTCCTGAAACAAGCGCTCCAGTACCTGGCCGATCTGCTTTTCATTCTGATACACCGCCGCACAGTCAATCAGGCGGTAGCCGCATTTCACCGCCCCGTAAACTGCCTGAGAAACGGTATCCGCGTCGTATTTATCCGAGCCGAAGGTTCCCAGTCCCACACAGGGAACCTCCTCTCCGCTGTACAGCTTTCTCACAGGAATACTCTCCTGTGCTATCCTGTTGTCCATACCATATCCTCCTGCCTGTCTAAAATACCACCGCAACCTTGCCGCAGCTTCCCTCCGCCATCAGACGGTACGCCTCATCGGCCTTGTCAATGGGAAATTCATGGGTAATCAAATCCTCCGGATGGATTCCCCAGCGCACCAGACGCTCCACCAGCTCCTCCATTTTCCAGAGGGAGGTCACCCAGGAGCCATAGATGGTCTTCTGACCGTGAATAATATCCGGGCTGGGGTTAAAGGTACAGGTGCCGCCCTCGCCCACAAAGACGATCTTCCCCCATTCTCTCGCAGCACGAATGGCCAGCTGTCTCCCCGCGTCGTTTGCCGAAGCGTCGATAGCGCGCTCCACACCCTTGCCGCCGGTTACTGCCAGAATCTGCTCCAGGGTATCCTCTCCCGGCTTGAAGACATAATCCGCCAGGCCCAGCTTCTTTGCAAGCTCGATCCGGTATTCATTCATTTCCACACCGATCAGCTTATCTGCCCCCATAGCCTTGGCCAGCATCAGCGCCGCCAGGCCCACCGGTCCTAAGCCTGTCACAAGAACCGCATCGTTTCCGCAGATGCCGATCTTCTCGATGGCCTCATACACCGTGCCGAATCCACATGCCACCTGGGCACCGTCCTTATAGGTCAGCTCGTCCGGAAGCGCAATCAGATCCTTCTCGTCCGCCAGAATGTACGGCGCCATACCGCCGTTTCTCTGCCAGCCGTATGCCTGCCGGAATTTACTCTTACAGGAAATGTAATAGCCCCTTCGGCAATCGTTGCATACACCGCAGCCGGAAATATGGTATACGATTACCCTGTCGCCCTTCTGAAAGCGCTTCAGGCCCTCGCCTTCCTCCACAATCACGCCGCAGGGCTCATGACCCGCCACCATTCCCGGAATATACCCCTCCGGTCCCTTTCCGGTGTGCTCTCTGTAGATACAGCGAATATCGCTTCCACAGATTGTCGTAGCCTTCGTCTGAATCAATACCTGGCCGTGTCCCGGTGCAGGCACCTCAAAGTCCTTCAGCTCCACCGTGCTGTTCCCGGGCAGGACAGCCCCCTTCATCAACATTTTTACCGCCATATGATCCCTCTCCTTCCGTACTTTCGTACAAATTATTTATAGCCGTCATCTAAATTCTATCATAGAAGATGCCTCGCACCCTCTATGATCTAAATTCTATAATAGAAAACGCTCCGCGTTTTCTATTATCTAAGTTCTATTATAAAGAATTTTCCTCGTGGGTGAAGAATTATATCCGCCGTATTTCCATAAGAAATGTCGTGTTTTTGCAGGTAATGGCCTATGCGCCTTGGTTTCATGGATTGTTTGTGCCGGGGAAGCCGGCACTGCCGCCGTTGGCAGCATGCCGGAAAATGTGGTAAAATGAATTTATCAAAAAGGAGACGGCCGATGAAAACCGCATACACCAACATGAACATCCATTTTATAATGGGCGATATTCCCGTTCACGCACTGAACATCATTTTTGAGCGCTTTACCCGCCCGATTCCCTCCCACAGCCACGGAAACGGCTGCTATGAAATTCATTACATTCCTGAGGGCTATGGAACCCTGCAGGCAGAGGGGCGTTATTATGACATCGTTCCCGGCACCCTTTTCGTGACCGGTCCCCATGTGGAGCATGCCCAGACTCCCCTGCTGCATGATCCCATGCAGGAATACTGCGTATACTTAAAAATTTCCGGCAGTCCCCGGACCAAAAAGGCTTCTTGCGTGATGGATGCCTTTATTGCCACGCCCTTTTGGTTTGGACAGGACACGCAGAATATCCGCGCCCTGATGGAAAAGCTTTTTTCCGAGCTGAAAAACCGGGAGCTGGGGTATCAGGAGCTGGTATGTCTGCTTCTTTCCCAGCTTCTGATCAGTGTGGTCCGGAGCTTTGAGCAAGGCTCCGGTTCCGGAGGCCGCAGGTCAGACGAAGCACTGGAGCGGAATAATCTTGCCGTCTCTACCTCCGTAATCATAGAGGAATACTTTCTGTACGAATATTCTACTCTCTCCCTGCAGGAGCTGGCCGGGCGTCTGAAACTCAGTCCCCGCCAGACCCAGCGTCTGCTTTTAGAATACTACGGGAAATCCTTCCAGCAGAAAAAGACCGAGGCGAGAATGTCCGCCGCAACAATTCTGCTTGCCGACAAAGCCCGCTCGATCTCTTCTATTGCGGAGGCTCTGGGATACTGCTCCTCCGAACACTTTTCCTCCGCTTTCCGCAGCTATTTCCATACCAGCCCTACGGAATACAGGAAACGATTTCCGTAATCTTCACGGGAAGGACAGGTTTATGATATACTTTACTAAAATGGCAGCGGCAAACCTCTTCTGTATGACAGCAGAGATATTGCCCGTGAAGCACTGTCAATAGGCCGCAGGTCTCGCAGACGCCTTAAATCTTCCTGATGCTGCGGTTGTGTCGATGTCCATTTTTCCACCAGCCTGTTCTTTGGTATTCATAGTTTCTTGCTGCCATAAAGCTCCTGCTTTTACAAGCCAGCAGCCGGTGCTCCCCCTCCTTTTTTTGCCTTATACATGCTGATGCCGCATAATGCGGTACAATACAGCAATACCGTAATAAGAATGATTACGCCAAAATCCCGCTGCCCGGAGCAGGACTGAAAGGATATGCCTTTCGTGCAAAGGTGGGCTGCCATATACGAGATTGGAAAGAGCAGAATCCTGTCCAGCCACACTTTTAAACCTTCCCGCCTGCGGGTGAAAAAGCGTACGGCAGCTAACACAATCAAGGCAAACACCGCAAGCAAAAAGTATTGCATCAATATCAGTCTGGGTAATGTAACAACGCCTGCATTTTCATCAGGATGCCCCCCATATATCAAAGCGTCCTCTTCTCCGTTATTCTGTACATAATAAATCCTTAGATCGGCCTGGGATGCCGGGGGTATTATTATCATGTTTTGTTCCCCACGGTCAGCAAAGCTCCTGTCCCAGAGTGTATTCCATGCGCTGATATGATAAACTGACACTCCCGCTTTTTCGTCATAGCCGGCATTATAGCTGTATCCCGTAATCTGATCGTCAAACGTGACGACAATTTCTCCTTTTTCATTTTCGGCAGCCTGTACCAGGTCGTCTGCATAGGGATAATACTGAGGCGCCGTTAAAATTGCAAAAACAGATGCAGCAACGGCAAACACAAATGCTGCAGTGCACAAAACCGCCTGCACCCGTTTAACCAGCAATTTCTTTTTCAAATTTTTCAACGGTGTCACATCCGTGTCCGTCAGGAATTCAACCGGCCTGCGGATTTGTTTAAGCTCAGAGCGACACTCCGCACAGTGTTCAAGATGCTCCTCAATAAAAGCTTTCGTATCCCCGCTGACCAGATCCTCCGCATAGAGCGAAATCAGATCCTTCACTATACTGCATTGATTATTCATGATTACCCGCCTCCATTTGCTCAATAATTTTCTTTCTTGCCCTGTGATAAGTAACGCAGGCCCAGTTTTCCGTCTTTTGAAAAACGGCAGCAATCTGGCGAAAGCTCAGCTCCCCAAATACCCGCAGCGAAAACACCTCCTTATAAGGCTCAGGCAGTTTGTGCAGCAGCAGATGAATCTGCATGGCATCGGTTTGCTCCACAAGCCTGGCTTCCATATCATCCGGGGCAGCTGCTTCCAGGTCCGCCTCTGCATCGTCGAATTCCGTCACCCGCTGCTGCTTTTTACAATAGGTGAAGTAACAGTTTTTAGCTATCTGGCACAGCCAGACGCGGACATCACAATCTCCCCGGAAGGTGCTTAATGACTGCATCGCCTTGAAAAAAGTTTCGCTTGTCAGCTCCTCGGCCATGCTCTCATCCTTTGAAAGCCGCCTGAGGTATAAAAATACGTCTCTGAAACAGCTTCGATAGATCTGTTCAAATTCCGACACGCTTTCACCTCCTCTATCTATAAGACTACACAGTGCCGGTAATCTTACAAGACTTTTGGAAAATTATTTGCAGCATGCTCCGCGAAATATTTTACTAAAGTATTCTTGAATGAACAATCCAAATATCCTATAATAAACGAGTACCGCGCACCATCTGCAACAGGAGGACGGACGAATGAATGTTACCTTTGTAAATCCCGGTGTGGACTATATGATTCAGCGGATCCTGTCATTTCAGACAGAAGAAATGTCTGCATTTTGGTCGGAACCTCTATACCATTTTTATCCCCGGCTTGACAAAACCTACGCTGCCAGCCTTTCTTTTTCCGAGAGGATGAACTATATTGAGCGTACTTTGCGGTCAGTTTACACGGAACTGGAGGATTCCATTCACGAAAAAAGGGATCTGTATACCAGGCATTGGGCGGCCTGCAGGAAGCAGGTTACTGCGGCCCTGTCAGAGGCCTTCGAGGTTGACGGCGGGCATCTTTTTTCTAACCTGACGTGCAACATCAGTATGAATCCCGTCTGCCCCCGCTTCCTGAGAGAAGAATGCTTTGATGTTTTTTATTTAAACAGCGAAAGAGGCGCCATTGGCCAGAGTATTCATGAAATAATCCACTTTTTCTGGTTTTATGTATGGAATCAGGTATTTGGAGACAGCTACGACGAATATGAGAGCCCTTCCCTGAAATGGATTCTGAGTGAAATGGTGGTGGAGTCTGTGATGAAGGATACCAGGCTCAGTTCCATCAATCCATATTTTCCCAGAGAACAGGGCGGCTGTGTTTACCCATACTTTTTTGATATGAAAGCGGACGGTGCTTTTGTCCTTGACAAACTGGACGAAATGTACGGGAGGAGGCAGTCGATTGCGGAATTCATGCGGCACAGTTATAGCTACTGTCTGGAGCATGAAGCGGAAATCAGGGAGCATATTCGGCGCTCGGAGCACTGATTTTATTTCCCATATTGACAGCCGGGGAATCTGCTGGTAGAATGACACAAAACAGGGAATTATAAAACCGGGAAAGGATAAGCCCATGATAAAGCTTACAGACGGCATGAACAGAGGGAACCAGCAACAACAGCTTATTGTCAAAACTGACAACGGGCTTTTTGTATTGTGTTCCTGACCAATTTTTTATTTTGGTTAATTTGAGGCAAACGGTCAAAAGCTCGAGACGAGTGTTTGACCGTTTTTTTATTACCTTTACAGGAAGAAACAAAACAGCGGAAAGGAGTAAAAAACTATGACATGTAAACGTTTCACAGCAAATGAGCGCCCCCTGTTTCCCAAGCGTGCCGTTATCACGGCGGGTATGCCTTACGGAAATAAAAGCCTGCATTTCGGACATGTAGGCGGCATGTTTATCCACGCTGATATTTTTGCGCGCTTTTTAAGAGACCGCATCGGAAAGGATAATGTTATCTTTCTTTCCGGAACGGATTGCTACGGCTCTCCGATCCTGGAAAGCTACCGTAAGCTAGAGGAGGCAGGATACGAGGGTTCGCCGGAAGACTATGTGCGTGCAAACCATGAGAAGCAGAAGAAAACCCTGGACAGCTATGGTATCAGTCTGGATTTCTTTGGGGCATCGGCCCTGGGGGAAGCCGGCTTGATCCATAACCAGGTTTCGGCCAGGGTGTTTCATACCTTATACCGGAACGGTTACCTCCGGAGAATGTCCATGCCCCAGTTCTATGACGAAGAGAAAAAGACCTTTTTAAACGGCAGACAGGTCGTGGGAAAATGTCCGATACCGGGATGTACCTCGGATAAAGCGTATGCGGACGAATGCTCTCTGGGACATCAGTTTCTGCCTTCCGAGCTGATTCTGCCCGTCAGCTGCCTGTCCCATCAGAAGCCCGTCCTGCGGGATGTGGAAAACTGGTATTTTGATCTGGAATACTGCCTTCCCCTGGTAAAGGAATATCATGATTTTTTACGGAAAAATACAAATACACGGAAATATCAGCTGGAAACCGTGGAAGAATTCCTGAAAAAACCAATATTATATGTGCCGAGAAAATATATTGATAATCTGGCAGTATTAGCCGCCAAACTGCCCCCTCACAAATTAACGGATGAAGAAAAGAAGCCTTCCGTCCAGTTTGAGTTTGATAATCTGGATGACCGGGACAGGGCAAAAAGCGTACTGGATGGGGAAAACATTCATTATACCTCCGGAAAGACCCTGGTTCCATTCCGATTATCCGGTAATATAGAATGGGGTGTCCCGTTTCCGGAATGTGAGGGCTTAAGAGGCCTGACCTTCTGGGTATGGCCGGAATCATTATGGGCTCCGATTTCCTTTACTTTAGCATATTTGAAGGAACAGGGAAAAGAAGAAAGCGAGCTGTCCAAATGGTGGTACGACCCTGAAGCACAGGTTTATCAGTTTATCGGGGAAGACAACATTTATTTCTATGCCATCGCCCAGACAGGACTGTTTACGGGCTTACAGTTCCCCAAAGGAGAAGTGCCCGCCATGGAAAAGCTGCATTTATCCCACATCACAGCAAACCGGCATCTGCTGTATATGGACACCAAAGCCAGCAGCAGCTCCGAATTGAAGCCGCCCATGGCGGACGAGCTTCTGGATTACTACACCAAGGATCAGCTGCGGCTGCATTTTATGAGCCTGGGGCTGTCCTCCAAAAGCGTGGGCTTCAAGCCTCAGGCATTTAGGAAGGAAGAAGACAGGGTGGGTGCGGATATGGTTCTCAAGGACGGGAATCTGATCACCAATGTATTTAACCGCCTGCTCCGTACCTGCTTCTATGCCGTGCAGAACAATTATGGCGGAAAGCTCCCTGACGGCCGGGCCGGCGAACAGATAATGCTTATGGCTGAGAAAGCGGTTCTTGAATATGAACGCCATATGTATAACCATGAATTCCACCGCATCTCCTATGTTCTGGATGATTTGATACGGGCTGTCAACAGGCATTGGGTAAATAATATAAAGATTGCAGATGCGGAAAATAATGCGGAATTCAGGAAACAGCTTGTGATTGACTGCTTTTACGCCTGCAAGATTATGGCCGTCCTGGTGCATCCCATCGCACCGGAGGGCTGCGAAATGTTCCGGGAATATTTAAATATCGGGGAAGAACTGTGGGACTGGAATCATATTTTCGAGCCGCTTTCCTTTTATATTGCAGATCTGAACAGCCATGAATTGAAATATCTGGAGCCTAAAGTGGATTTCTTTAAGAAACATGAGCGGCAGCTGGGGGAATTGTAAATCAATTCCCCTGAAAATCTTACATCAGGCCTTCCGTTTGCCGTCCTTGTATGTTATATTAAACTTATATTTACAATTTTATCCCCGCCATTCAGGAGGACATTATGGCAATCGAAAAAGTAAAAGCATATTTCAGGCAATACAACCTTGCAGACCGGGTGCAGGAATTTGAAATGTCCAGCGCTACCGTGGAACTGGCAGCACAGGCATTGCACTGTGAGCCCTGTCGAATTGCAAAGACTCTCTCATTCATGGCAGACGGTCATGCCATCCTCATTGTCACGGCCGGTGACGCCAGGATTGACAATGCAAAATATAAAGCCCAATTCGGTACGAAAGCAAAAATGCTCTCCCCGGATGAAGTGGAAACCCTGGTTGGCCATGGGATAGGCGGCGTATGCCCGTTTGCAGTCAATGAAGGCGTAACCGTCTATCTGGATACCTCCCTTCGGCGGTTTGAAACGGTTTACCCCGCCTGCGGCAGCAGCAACAGCGCTATAGAGCTGACCCTTGCGGAACTGGAGAAATATTCCGGCTCTGTATCCTGGGTAAGTGTGTGCAAAGGATGGGACATATCCGCATAAACACAAATCAGCTCATGCCAAAATGCACAAACCGCAGCAAAATCATTGTATCATTTCGTTTTTCAACGGAATGATTCCAGCATTCCCGGTTTAAAATGACAGAAATCCTGCAGATCAGTCCCTGTATAACCTATTATTCCGGAATAATTCACAGTATTCCATCTGCCCGTTATAAAAGGCTCCATTCTCGTCCTCTGGCCAGGCTGCTTTCATATCCTCATTCAAAGTGCCATCTGCCTGCACCAATCGGGGAACCGTATGCCCGTAAAAGAGAACCCGCCTTTCCCACACTTCGCATATCTGGCCCGGATAGACAAATTCCGCAGCTTCCGTATCGAAAAGAGACGACCTATGCGAAATATACTTGCTTTGACCGCCGCTTTCCGTCAATCGCCTTGTCTGTGCCCTCAAATGCCCAAAGCCGCATATCACCAGGATCCTTTGATTGCCATAAAGACTCAGCTTTTCCATAATGTTCTCATGTATGTGGTCATCTCTTTCATCCGAAGTCGTATTTCCCTTATAATCGTTATCAATCTTCCACCAATCAATCATTTCGACGGGAATGCCGTGGTCCAGGCAGTGGCAATATGCCACACACATATCTATCGGGCCGTCCACAACACCGTATTCCGCAAAACTATCTTCCCTCGCCTCAATAAACACCACATCCGGATCTATAGTATTGATGGCATTTATCATTTCTTCGATGGAATAATTGGCATATTGCCTGAAATGCTCTGCATGAAAGGTTCCCATTAGATATATCTCTTGCCCGTCAGCCATTACCACCCGTTTGACGGTAAAATTCTTAAGATTTACATACAGGGTTACGGCGGATAATGCAAGCAGGGCAAGAATAATTGAAACCGCAATAACTGCCTTTTTTGTCCTTCGCTTCATTCTGTATTGTACCTCCTCAAATATATGCCCGGAACCGGCCTAATCCGGCTTTTCTGTATTATCAGCCTGTTACAGGTTCTATTTCTGATAGCTTTAGAGCCAATAAAGGCACCGGGCTTTACAGCCCTGTGCCTTTATAATATCCTGTCCTGTCCGCTGATACTTTCAACCGGAAAGACCCAATTAACTCTTTCAACATACTGGATTGAGATGACAATTCCTCACTTGCCGCCGCACACTCCTGGCTGGTCGCAGAATTGTTCTCCACTACTGCCGAAATCTGTTCGATACCGGTAGCCACCTGATCCATTGCCAGGGTCTGGCTTTCCACTGCACCCACAACCTGATCCATCTTCACCGTTACATTTCCGGCAAGTTCCCCTGTCCGTTCCAGGGCCTCCGATACCCGGTTCATCACCTTGCCGCCTTCCACAATCGTCGCCGAAGAGCTTTCAATCAGTTCCTTTGTCGCTTTGGCAGCCTCATCGGATTTTGACGCAAGATTACTGATCTCCTCCGCCACCACGGCAAAGCCTTTGCCTGCGGCGCCGGCTCTGGCAGCTTCCACTGCCGCATTCAGGGAGAGGATATTAATCTGGAAAGCAATATTTTCTATCGTTGCAATAATGGTACGAATCTGTTTCGAGTCGTTGGAAATACGCTCCATCGACGCACTCAGCTCTTTCACGCTCTCCATGCTGATATTCAGCTGCGCCCCGGCCTGATTGGTAATCCTGCCAACCTCTGCTGCCGCAGCAGAAGTCTGTTTTGCACCTTCTGAAATATCCGTAATTGTTGTTGATATTTCCGTGACAGCACTGGCCTGCTCGGTAGCCCCCTGGGCCAAAGTCTGTGCGTTTGCAGACACCTGGTCCGAACCGTCTGATACATGGCCGGCGCTGGCTGCGATCTGCCCCATCGTCTGATTTAAAGCACCGAGAATACTTTCCAGAGATTCCTTGATCGCTTTAAAATCTCCCGTATATTCCCGCCGGGTATTCCGTGTCAGGTCGCCCTTCGCAATCGCTCCCAACACTTCTGCAATCTCTCCGATGTAAATGCGCAGATTGCCGATGGTTTTCTCAAATATCTCTCCTAAAAGGCCAATCTCATCATTGGAGCTTACACCAATTTGATATTCCCTGCCGTCAGCCAGCCCAAGTTCCCCTCTTTCCAACTGCATGGCCGCCTGCGTAATCTTGCCAAGCGGACCCGATACACTCTTTTTCAAATATACACTCAGGAAAATAATACAGACGACGATCACCGCCACACTAATCACTATGGCATATTCGATGATCCTGGCAGTTTCCTTCTCTGCGTCCGCTAAGGAGATACCTGCAAATATCAGTCCGTCAACCTTGCCGTCTTCTCCCTTTGTGGGCACGTACGAACACAAATATGTAGATCCCAGAATATCTGCCTCGCCCACATAGGTCCGTCCCTGCTTCAATACGATATTTATCAGGTTGTCCGCCAGCCTGGTTCCCACAACGCGTTCTCCGTCCTTAGTCACCGTACTGTATGCTCTCGTATCGCCCTCAAATATGGTAAACTCACAACCCATGCGTTCCTTCAATCCGTCCAGAACCTGATTTATATTATCCTCTGCCGAAATACGTTCCAACTCATACGCAAGCATACTCGTGCCGTTCGTACAAATCTTTTCCTGCAGGCTTCTGATCAGGGAATTGAACATATTAACGCAGATTACCACCGCAAAAACAATGGCAACAGCCAGCATTATAACTACTACATTACCAACCTTTTTCCCGATACGTTTGTTTTTTCCCCTGCCCTCTTTCATATGTGTCCTGTCCCTCCGTTATCTTTTCATCCTTTCAGGTTAATCCAGCCTGGCATGCCCTTTGCCATTGCTGTCTGCTTTTACATATTTATGCAGTGGCTGGCACCTTTTCTTCCATTCCTATGATGGCTTGTGGCGTTTCACTGCCAAAATGCTGCCACGCACTTATTATAGCAAATCCCGTCATTTTAGCAACCCCTTTTTGTCCGATTTAGCCTCGTTCAACCGAATGGTTTTGTTCTTGCCAGGTTTTGTTTTTACAATATCTGATAATTATGCTAAAATATGTGTAAAATACAGAATCGAAGGGGCCGCCATGGACGTAACAATACGTAAAATACAAAAACGGGAGTATCCGTTATTGGATTGTTTTTTGTATGAAGCAATCTTTGTTCCGGAGGGCATCGAGCCTCCACCCAAAACCATTATTACATCTCCCGAATTACAGGTTTACGTTGAACATTTCGGGGAATCCAAAGATGATTGGGGATTCGTGG
>ERZ777011.845-NODE-845-length-41505-cov-7.897660_pt1 | contig 41505 bp, 27 predicted proteins | sample MGYA00374964_ERZ777011 | MGnify/ENA primary metagenome ERZ777011 (study PRJEB29310, sample SAMD00008975) | mouse gut metagenome | study: EMG produced TPA metagenomics assembly of the Metagenome analysis of fecal microbiota from mouse which was promoted...
AAAATAACACATTTGTCGAGAATGAGACGAAATCTTAAATGAAAGAGCCGTGATGCAAAGTTATGATAAAATTATGTCATATCAAGAAATTTAAAGAAAAAGTTGTAACTTTGCGTTCGTGTTTTACAAAAAAGTCAATTTACTTATAAAGTTTATGAACAGGACACCCCTTAGATTCATCATATTTTTTCTGGCTCTTCTCGGAGCGTTCGGTGCATCGGCCCAGTTCCGCTGGGGTCCTACCGTCGGAGTCAATTTCAACAGTTTCAAGTTCAAGCAGAAAATCCTGACCGTTGATCAGGGCTTTGGAGAATCTGCCGGTATCAACGGCGAAATGATGTTTCCGGGCATCGGCTTCGGCATTGACCTCGGCCTGCGCTATGAACAGCTGGGAGCCTCGCTCAATATGGGCGATTTTCCTATGTGGGAAGACTCCTATGGCAAGGAACGCATCTATATCCACAACATCCAGATCCCCTTCCATCTGAAATTCAAATACACCCGCTTTCAGGGATTCGAGGACTATCTGGCTCCTTTCGTCTTTGGCGGACCGACCTTTGACATTCAGGTGGCATACGGCAAATGTGACGCCATGAAATTCTCCGGCGGAGACCTCGGCCTGACAGCCGGTGTCGGTGCCGAAATTCTGAAAAACTGGCAGCTCTCAGCCTCCTACACATGGGGCATGACCTATGCGCTGAAAGCCAAAGTCCTCACAGACTACAGCGCCAAAAACCGCACCTGGGACATACGCGTCACCTACTTCTTCTGATCTCCGACCGGTAAAGCATACTGCTTTTCTCCCATAAAAGTTCTTAAAATATTTCGCACCCTGACGAATGTCGCGATATTCGTCAGGGTGCGTTGCATTTTGGTAATTTCAATCAGAGGTGCTAAGAATCTGGCTGACAGACAGCGATGCCTCGGACTGGCCGGATGGAGATGTCCGTCAGGACATCGGTTTACTCGTAGCCCGTCACACCGCAGCGCAAAGCGCGCAGGTGTCACGGGTTTGCGATCCTCCCAGCATATGGTGTCCGGTCAAGGACACTGATTTACCGCGCCGGATGGAGTGTCTCCGTATTATTTCTTTCCGAACTTCGGCGTTATGCCGATGAAAAACTCGAAGTTGATGCCGGGCATGGGGCGGGAGAGCACCGAAAGATAGTCTTCGTTGAAAAGATTGTTGACAGCAAGTTTCAGCGACAGATCGACAGGCTTGAACGACAGCCCTTTTTCGAGCGAGATATTACTCATGAAATATTGAGGAAGATGCCCGGTGAGGGTATAGTCGTTGCTCGACATGGTGAACCGCTCGGAATACCAGCACCATTTATACAGAAATCCCCACGAACGCCATGACAGCCGCCCGGTAAGCGATGCGGAATGTTTCGGCACGTATGGCAGCTGCTTGCCAACCGACTGATCGGCCGGCGACATCTTTTCGCCCTCGTTGATTGACGGTGTCCACGAATATGACCCGTTCAGATCGAGAAACCATCCCTTGAACGGCTGCACGCCGAGATTGCCCGTGACCTCCACGCCATAGGCATGCACCTCCTTGACATTGCGGGGTGAGAAAAATCCCTTGGTGGTCGGCAGCCAGATTATCCAGTCGTCGATGCGGGAGTCAAACCAGGTGACACTGCCGCTCAGGCTGTAGACTTCCTTCTTGCCTACCTCAAAGCTTGCGCCGAGATCATAGGTGAAACCGTGCTCATTGCGCAGGTCAGGATTACCACCCGGCAGGAAATAGAGGTCGTTGAGAGTCGGGACACGGTAGTTGCGTGAAATGGAGGCCTTGAGAGTGACGTTGCCTTCAGGCAGCACAACCCCGTCAATGAAAAATGCCGGAATCAGAGGCGACCAGTCGGTGCCGAACATCTCTTCGCGCACCACCACTGACATGCCGAGCCGGTCAATGGGCTGCCATTTGGCTGAGGCTGATCCCGAAAGCTCTATGCGCCCTTTGTCATAGCCTACTATCGCCTTGTCGCCGTCCTGGAGTATGATGTTTTTGTCCTGACTGCGCACAAAGTGCTGGTGAGCCGAGAGATTGGCGGTGAAAAACCACTTGCGGCTCGGAGTGTATTCACCCTCGGCCTGCCCGTAGATGGTGTTGACCTTGCTGCGTGAGCGGGTCATCGAGGCCCAGTTGCCCTCGGAGACTTCCCGCCGGTAGTCATAGGCCATCCATGTGTGGATATAGCCACCTTTCAGCCCGGCTTTCCATTTGGTGCGGGTGTGGTCCCATGACAGCACACTGCGGAATGTCTGTTCCCGCTGGCGGTTTTCAAAGTCTGCCTCGTTGCCGTAGTCGGTGGTCAGCATCGGCAGTTCGCGGTTCGAGTCGATATACCACGCATTCAGCCCCAGACGGTCGCCTTTGAGCGTATTGTAGTAGATCTCCTGCAGAATGTGGGTGTCTCTGAACGCTCCGCTGCGGTTGCGCTCCTTAGGGTGATACTGGCCTATTATGTTGTGGTCATCGTCATAGATATTGACCTTTTTGTCGTGGTTGATATATTTGTAGTCGTTTGGCGACGAGGAGTGGACGGCGCGGGTCGACACGTGCCATTTGTCGCTTCCGTAGGTCAGACGGGCGAATTCATCGAAGGTGCTGAACGAACCGATGCCCTGGACATACTGCACGTTGAAGCCCTCAGGTGTGTCAGGCTCGGTGGCCAGTTTCACCAGTCCGCCCAGACCGCCGCCGGTTTCGTTGACCGACGATGTGCCGTGGAGCAGCGATGCCTGGTCTATGAAATAGGAGGGTATGGTCGAGAAGTCGGTCATGCCGAGCATCGGATTGTTGATGCGCATACCGTTCCATGTCACCTGTGTATGGCTCGGAGAGGTGCCTCTGAACGCCACCGTCGAAAGGGTGGCGCGGCCGTAGCTTTTGACGAATATTGAGGAGTTGAACGCAAGAATGTCGGCCATCGAAAGGGCTATGTTCTCTTTGAGCATGGCGCTGTCGAATGTGGTCTTGGTCACGCCGATCTCTTTCATCGGGCGTTTGGCCCTGACCACCACCTCGCCGAGCTTATAGGAACGCTGCGCGAAACCGGGCATGATTCCGGCGAGCAGCAGAAACAATATCAGAATTTTTTTCATAGATGCAATCCGGTAAGTAACTGTCATTTCCAGCAGAAGGCACCCGGTGTTATGCCTACATAGAATTCATCGATAAGCTCACCCTGCGGACTGTAGCGGTAGATCATTCCTTGTTGCTGATAGTCTATTGCATCCGCCACATAGACTTCGCCGTTGAAGGGATTGACTGTAAGTCCGTAGTATTTTGTGTCGCGGTATTCCAGAAACGGTCTCACCGGCAGACGGTCTGCGGTGACATCCATCCTCCAGATGTCATTGTTGATCCAGTAGAGCGTATCGCCTGTGCCGTTGAGCTGCACCTCCGAAGGCCAGTCACCGAATTTGAACTTGAACTGCTTCTCGATGGTGAACGTCGCGGCGTCGATGCGGTAGAGCGACGGTGCCTCATGCCCGTAGGGACTGCCTTCATAGCCGCCGTCAGTCACGGTCCACATCTTGTCATATCTGTCAAGCACCAGTGATGTAGGCTGGATGCCTACGGTCAGTTGGTCGACCACCTGATCAGTTTCGGTGTCGATCTTTATGATGCGGTTCTGGTAGCTCCAGCAGTTGCAGTACACATATTTGCCGTACTGCACCATCTGTTCGGTCGATCCGCTTTCCATAGTCATGTCAGGCACCGTGATATAGCCGGTGATTTCATATGTCTTCGGGTTGACGATGAAGATACGGTTGTCCCACAGCTGTGTGACATAGGCCTTCTCATCGCTCAGAAAGTGGATATAGCGCGGTGATGTCAGATTCTCTATGCGCCCGATCTCCTTGAATGTGTTGAGGTCTATGGCGAAGATGACGTGAGAGTTGTTGACCACTATCCACCCCTTGTTGTCATAGATGCTCATCGACTGGGCCACATCGCCGAGTTTCATGCCGTTGGCTCTGAAAAACACCTCGTTCTGCACGGTGTTTGTGGCCGGATCGTAGTAGCTCAGAGTGGCGTTGCCGTACTGGAAGTTTCCTTCATTGGTTATGAAAAGGCCCGATCCGGTGACATCGAAGTCTTCCGTTTCGCCGTAGTCCCACTCCATACACCCGCCCAGGGCCAGAGAAGAGAGTACCAGAATGAATATTGAGAATGGTTTCAGCATTGATTTCACTGTCATTTGTCTTGTGTGCGTTTAAGCGCCGCAAAATTACTTCTTTTATGCGAGAATGCCAACTGCCTGCTGTCTGCGGCGCGGATGATCGGAGGTCCCGCCGGGCTGACGGATGCAAGGGAATCTTTTTTGTCTGGTCGTTTTCAGGCCAGAGTATCCTGAAAGTCTCAGACGGCGGGAACACTGTCATTCCCTTGCGTCCGTCAGTCCGGCAGGGCCTGCCGGTCGGCAGAAAAAAGAGTAAAGTTTGGAGTTATGGTCTAATGGTTCAGGCTTCTGTCATGCCTACTGAGGCATCAGCGAGAGGTCCTGAAAATTGAACACTTCGGTAGAGACTTCTCCGAGCCATCCGGATTTGGAATTGACTCCGGTCTGCACCTTTATGAAGTCGATATACTGGAGATTTATATGCGTCAGGTCCGGATACATCGCGTTTTCGATCAGGAATCCGTTGCGCTGTCCTTCGCCGCCTGAGCCGTTCGGGCCGCCGAGGTCGTCACTGCCTTTGTTGTCGGCATAACCCCAGCCGAATGCGCTGTTGTCCCAGAAACCGGAGCTTGGGTCCTGAGAGGTCCGGGCTGCCAGGCAGGTGCCGTGGAGCGTATATGAATCATCTTCAATCCAGGCCGGATAGTAGTAGTCCTGACGGTGGAAGGCGCTTAGATAGTCCACACAGCCGTCGCCACCGTAGTTGTCGGTCCACTGCACATTCATCTTCGGCCCGGCAGGGCGGTAATAGGTCACTGCATAGTCCTGACGTGTGCCGGCGTTTCCGGTCTCCGATCCGCGCAGTTCATACCATTCATCATCGGGAAGTCCGTTGCCGTTGACATCCTGCATGACATAGATCACACCGGGCTCGTTGGAGCCTCCCGATCCGGTTGTAGCGTTGAAAAACGCATTACCCATGACGGCGAAATCAAACTGCCCGTCTCTCTTGCTGATACTGTGGTCGAAACCGACTATTATATAGCCTCCGAACCCTCCGAGAGAGACAAAGGCTTTCTTGGCAAGTCGCTCCGAGGCCCATGCGTTTGCTTGATCAAGTGTAGTCTCATTGCCGGTCATGCCTCCGGTTGAAGTCTCGCCGATGAACTGGCCCGGAGCTGGAATCCATTCGAACACCTTGGTGCTCTCGGCCGAACTTCCGGCTGTAGGCCTGCGGTAGCGCTGCGCCTCGGTGGCATCCACGCACACCACTTTGACCGATGCACTTGCCGTTTCATCGACCGTCAAGCTGACAATATATTCGCCCGGCGCGTCGGGGGTGAAGGGGAAGGTCCGCGCAGTGCATTCGCTTGCCACTCCGTCAACCGTCCATGAGAATTTCCGGGCCGCAAGATTTTCGATAAGCGGACTCAGAAACACGGGGCGTCCGGCAAACGTGTAGCGTGTGGTTGATGTCTGGAAATATGACGGGGTGGGGAATGACAGTCTGTAAGGCAGCTTGTCGGCCACACAGATACTTATTTCCATCGAATCTTCCCCATCGGCGTTCCAGGCTCTGACTGTCAGCTTGTAGTCACCCGTCTCCTTGGCTTCGAAGCGGTAGCCCTTATCCGAGCCGACTTCCACACCGTCGAGTGTCCAGCTGATCTTGAAATCCGGGCTGTCACTGTTGCTGATCTCCGGGCGGAACACATATTCCGATCCCACGGCGAGCGTCAGTGAGTTGCCTGCAAGTGGCAGTGAAATTATCGGAGCGGCCGGATCGACCACGTCCACTCTCAGGTCTTCGCTGGAACTCCCGGCCTTGTTGCTCACGGTGACGGTCACGTAATATTCGCCCGTCTCGGTCCACTGCCGGGTGAATTCCGCAGTGGTCGCGGCCTCGGTGCCGTCTACAGTCCAGAGATACGAGGCACCCTCGGCATTGCGGTAGGCCGGAGCTATCGTCAGTTCGTCGCCCGCATTCACCGTATAGATTCCGCTCTCGCTGTCAAGGATGATCTGCGGTTTCGCCGCGTTGTCATTCTCGATCACCTCGTCGCGGTTGCATGAAAAGAGCATAGCCCCCGCCAGAAGTATAGCGGTGGCTGTGCCCGTTCTTTCTATCATTCTGTCCATATTATTTTATTCTTCGAAGCGTACTGCCACGTCGTCATAGGCGAAATAGGCAGGCTGGCTGAAGCCATAGCCGTTGTCCGATGATCCGGTCACGTTGAACTCAACTTTAGCCACTTTGCCTAACTCGGAAAGGTCCCAGCGGGTCCAGTCGCGGACAATGTTGTCAGGCCCGTTACACATATAGAACTTGCTTTCGCCTGCCTTGCTGCCGTCGGCTGCATATCCTGTAGCTACGATCTGCACCCAGTCGTCAGGACCGATCTTGGCGGTGAGGCCGTTGCCGGAGATATAGCAGTTCATGGCATATGTGGAGTTCATTACCCACATATGATCTATGATGCGGGCTTTGCCGTCGGCAAACTCGATGGCCGGGAGTCCCTCGTTCATATTGAACTGCGAGCCGTCAAGATATCCGTAGTGCATGGCGAAGTTGCTTGAACCGTTGTGGCCTCCGGCACCGTAGACTGAGAGCTGGTGTGAGAAATCGCCGTGGCTCAGATCGGTGTCGGCATAATTCGAGATGGCGTGGCCGCCGCTCCAGTAGCAGTACATGCTGAAAGCCGGCGGCATGGAGTGGCGCAGTTCGGTGTTGTTCTGGTCATACCAGCTGTATGGATCGTCCATGCCATAGCCGCCAGAGCCGTAGAGCAGCTCGCCTCCATACTGCTTGCTGTCAATGAGGTCGCTCCAGGTCGAGATTGTCTTGTTGCAGTATGGGAGTGTGAAAGAATTGAAGCGAGCGTCCGCATCCTCGAAAGTCAGGAAACGTAGTTCGTAGGTCGACACCTCGATAGCAGCCTCTGCCTCGATTTCGTCTTCAGACATGGTCGAGATTACGATTTTGCCTTTGCAGGTGACGTCGCGCTCTTCGTCAGAAGGGGCGGTGACGGTCAGAGTGCCGTCAGAGTAGTCAGCCGTCCAGCCGGTCGGAGCCGAGATGGTGATTTGGGCGATGTTGCTGGCATCCACGCTGTAGGTCTTGCTTTCGCCACGGTTGAAATCCTGGACTCCTTCGCAGCCGGTGATGACAAATTCCGGAACCAGGGGGTCGGGAGCGTCTTTGTCGTCAGAGCAGCTGGTCATCGGAAGCATACAGGCCAGTGCGACGATGCACGGCAGGTAGAAAAACTTTGTAGTCATGTTATCATTTATTGGTTAAAAATGCCGAAAAGAAAAATCCGCGTCTTTTCTGCGGTTTTGCGCGCGAAAAGATGCGGATAGGATGATGCAATTGATTACATTGTTTTTCTCTCTTTCCTGCCTTCGGCTCTGATCATGGTGCCGTGTTCTGACTCCCTGCCTTGTAGCCGCCGATGGTTGCTGAAAGAGTGGATTCCTGTCTGTAAATTCCCGCAGACGCAAAATTCATATGTCAGGAAAATGGCAGGTCTTCTGACTTGTTCCGGCCTGTCTGCGCCTTCTCGTCCTCCCTCGGAGCCTTGCGGCTCTGTCTGGTGTGGGGCAATGGCTTTTGCAGCAAACCTCTCCATCCGGGTTGAATGGAGTGGAACTTACAGCAGCGGGTACTGTTCCGGATTTGCACCGGATTCCCTTTTGTGCTCGTTGTCTGCGTGACTCTTCACGTGTCCGAGCAACCATTTTCGGTGGCAAAGATAACGATTCTCGCCGACTTTGCAAAATAATTCAGAGGGTGTTTGACTTATGATCGTCAGACACCCTCCGGATATGCGGCCGGATTTTCATGCGGCCATCAGTCAATATTATCAGTCGATGCAATCAGTCAAAGACCCCTTCCATCGAGGTGTCTTCGGCATTGTTGTCGGCATCCACTTCCTCGTCATAGTAGCCGTAGAACTCTTTTTCACAGAGATCCACTCCGGCCGGAAAGTCGAAGCGGGCGCTCTGGCTGTAGTTCAGGCTCTTGTCGGCATAGACTTTTTTCATGAAGCGCCCGTAGATCGGGAGAGCCATCGCTGCGCCCTGTCCGTAGGCCATAGTGTTGAAGTGTATGAAGCGTTCCTCGCCGCCTACCCAGGTTCCGGCCACGAGCTGCGGGGTGAAGCCCATGAACCAGCCGTCGGCATTGTAGTTGGTCGTACCGGTCTTGCCTCCCATCTCGGCCGTCAGTCCGTAGCGCGAGCGCACCCGGTGGGCGGTTCCTTCATTGACCACATTGAGGAGCATCGAGAGTATGCGGTAATAGGCTTTCTCGCTGATCACTTCGGTGTGGCGCGGGGAGAATTCCGAAATTATGTTGCCGTTGTTGTCGGCTATGGCGGTCACAAACATCGGGTCTACTCTCATGCCGTTGTTGGCAAAAGCCGAGTAGGCGGTGACCATTTCCTTGACCGAGACATCGGCCGGACCGAGACAGAGCGACATCACCGGGGGCAGATCGGCGGTGATACCGAAATTGTGCATGGTTCTGACGAGCGATGGGGGAGAGAGCTGTGAGATCAGGCGCGCCGAAATCCAGTTGTTGGAGTTGGTGAGCGCCCAGCGGAGATTGACCATCTCGCCGACGCGCGCCGATCCGGCGTTTCGCGGAGCCCAGACGCGGCCGCTTTCGTCAGTGATCACCGGCTGGGTGTTGGAAAATTCATCGCAGGGGGTGAAACCTTCTTCCATCGCATAGGTGTAGAGGAAGGGCTTGACAGTAGAACCGATCTGGCGGCGTCCGGTCGACACCATGTCATACTGGAAGTAGCCGAAATCAGGACCTCCTACATATGCTTTGATGTGGCCGTTGAGCGGATCCATTGCCATGAATCCGGTGCGCAGGAACATCTTCTGGTAGAGCACTGAGTCGAGCGGTGTCATCACCGTGTCAACAGAACCGTGATAGGTGAACACCTTCATTTCGCGGGCCGTGTTGAACGCCCGGTCTATCTCCTCGCGCGAGGCGCCGGCCTTTACCATTGTGCGGTAGCGGTCGGTGTTTTTCATAGCGTTGCGGATCAGGTGGTTGCGGCGTATTTCTGACAACTCGGCGCGGTCAGAGGTGTAAGGCGCTCCGCGTGTCCCGCGCTTTTCGCGGAAGAATGCCGGCTGGAGGTAGCCGCCGAGGTGTTCGGCCACAGCCTCTTCGGCATAAGCCTGCATCCGGGTGTCGATCGTGGTGTAGATTTTCAGACCGTCTGTGTAGATGTCATATTTCGAGCCGTCAGGCTTGGGATTTTTTTCGATCCAGCCGAAAAGCGGATTGGTTTCCCAGGCAATCGAGTCGTCTACGTATTTCTGGGTTTCCCATGATCGGTAGTTCTGCCGTTCGGGCTTGTGGGCGCGCAGCATGCGGCGGAGTTCTTCGCGGAAATAGGGCGCGATTCCGTCTTTGACATCCACGCGGTTGAAGTCGAGGGTCAGCGGGAGCGCCGACAGAGAGTCAAGCTCGGCTTTGGTGATCTTGCCGGCTTTTTCCATCTGTGCCAGAACCACGTTGCGGCGCTGCCGGGTGCGCTCGTTCTGCCTCACGGGGTTGTAATACGATGGATTTTTAACCATACCTACCAGTGTGGCGGCTTCTTCTATCTTAAGATCCTTGGGGGCCTTGCCGAAGTAGACGTGTGCGGCTGATTTGATGCCCACAGCGTTGTAAAGGAAGTCAAACTGATTGAGATACATCTTGATGATCTCCTCCTTCGAATAGTAGCGTTCGAGTTTGACGGCGATCATCCATTCGATGGGTTTCTGCATGGCGCGCGACAGGAATCCGCTGCTTGACGGCGAGTAGAGCTGCTTGGCAAGCTGCTGGGTCAGAGTCGATCCGCCGCCTGCGTTCTTGTTGCCCATGAGCACGGTTTTGAACAAAACTCGTCCCAGGCCTCGCATGTCGATGCCCGAATGTTCCTCGAAGCGCACGTCTTCAGTCGAGATAAGCGCATCGATTACGTGTGGCGACACCTCGTCGAAGTCGGCATAGACACGGTTGCCGGTGCCTACGAAATAGCGCCCGATCTCTTTGCCGTCAGCCGAGTAAAGCACCGAGGCAAAGCGGTCAGTCGGATTTTTGAGCTCTTCAACTGGAGGCATATAACCGATCACTCCGTTGTAGACAAGGAAGAGGAAGAAAAAGACTCCGATAACGCCGAGTGCGAAGACAGTCCAAAGCGTGGCTATCAGTCCGCGGTGGCTTTTAGCTTTCTTGCCCTTGCCGGTTTCTGATCCGGTTTCAGCTTTCTTTTTGTGGAGAGTATTCTGGTCAGTCTGTTGCATGGCGATTTTGTAGAGGGGCGGGAAGATCCCGATGACTGGTTGTTGAGTGTATATATTAAGAATATGTACGCGCGCGTAAGAGAATCCGGCTCTTGCTTGACTTCGCTGTACTTCAGTCTGCAAAATTAATAATAATTCGGCGAAATGCAAAGCAGCTTTTCAGTCTCTTCAGCCATCACTGCCCGCAGGCCGTCAGATATTTTTACACCGGCAGCATAAAAATCAAGGCTGGCTCCTTGATTCCCGTTCCCTCCGACGTGCTCTAAGTCACAATTTAATATGAGGGGTGAGCAAAAATCACGCACAGCAAAGTCAAATAATCAAATCAGTTCACAAAAGTTGGTATGAACTGGATACCGAGAACGGCTGCGATGCGGAAGAAGCTCGACAGTTGAATGTCGGCTTTGCCGTTCTCAACGCGGGCGATGTAGCTTTGCTCGCGTCCGAGTTTTTCGGCGAGCTGCTTCTGTGTGAGGTTGAGTTCCTTGCGACGTTCACGGAGCATATTACCATAGAACCACGCGAGAGATTCCTCGTTGAATTGCTCGCGCGAGGGAGTGCCGGGTGCGCCATATTTCTCATCAAGCATTGAGTTGGCGGTTGAGAGTTTGGCTAACTTTTCGGGGTTTATCTGTCTCATAATTCCAGGTTGTTTAATATCGAGAGTGCAATCTCGACTTGTTTACGATAGTCTCTGTTGTCTTTCTTTAGAAAGGCATTGAGCAATATTACGCTCTTTGCTTCTATCAAGTTATCGTGGTCGATAGCAAAGAGGACAGTCCGATACTCGTTAGTGCCGACCGACACTCTCATTTCGTAGAGGTCGGTGTTTTCAAGATGCTTTATAAATTTGGTGGGTACGTTATAAATCGTTGAAATTACGTTTATAACGTAGTCAAATTTAGTTTGCGTCTTGGGCAGTAACGAGCTATAAAACGTCTCAAATTCAGGCGTTTTATATACGATGCGGACATATTGCCCGGTGCGTTCTTCAGAACTCATGGCGCAAAGATAACTAATTAGTAATAATTAGACAAATGAAATGAGCGGAAAGTTCACGGTGAGCGAATTATACTACCGCACCGCAGGCCGTCAGGCTTTCGGCTGTTCAGGGTTTGAAATAGCCGCCTGGAGCAGGGTCTGTGACCTCTACCGGAGATGCCGACATGGCCGAGAGCATCTGTGAGAGCGTTGCGGCGGCATCGGCCCGCGCCTGGCGCACATAGCCTTTGGCGTAGATTTTCCGGCGGAAGTTGTCGATGACCTTGCGCTTGATGTCGTTTTCTTCGGCGGTGGTGAATCTTGTCGAGCCGAGAAGTTTTTCGTTCCAGGTGTCGATCACCTCATATGATCCGGGCAGTGTCGATTCGTGGATCTCGACTGTTTCCGGCGGCAGTATGACCACTATGGTGTCGCCCTTCATCCGTGTGGCGGCGCTGTCGAGGTCAAAGGATATGAAGCCGCTGAGAGTGGTGCGGGCAAAAATATGGCGGGTTCCGATGTGGGCTTTTATGGGCACGTCTTCAATAAATTCGACTGTGCATAGCTCCATTGCTGGCTTTATTTCGGTGACAAGGGCCTGCTGTATCTTGTGGGTCGAGGCCTCAGGGGCGTTTTTGAATCGGATGGCGAGAAAAATCACGGTGGCTGTGAGCGCCAGAAGCACGGTCCAGCGCAGTATGCTGAGTAGTTTCATAATATCAGTGTCTGTCAGTCTTTTGATGAGTGGCTAAAAGATTGAACCTAAAATTGTTTCTGAAATATCTAATCTTTGAAACGGATGCTGACATCTATGCCCTGGCTCCGGCCCCATTGGGTGAAGTAGGTCACGGCCTTGGTTTTGGCAAGTTCGGTCAGACGTGAGGTGAACGCCGGGTTCTGTCTGACTTCTTCTTTGAGCAGACGGTTCATTTCTTCTTTCAGCGCGGCGCGCTCGTCGGCATTGATCTCTGAACGCAGTCCGGTGACGCGATAGTGCTCTTCGCGTATCTCGGCATCACGGCCGGTGAATTCGATTTCGATGGCCGGGAGGGTGAGCTGCATACTTTTGCCGTCGGCGCTCAGGCTGATGTCGGCCGGCGTGAGTTTTTCAAGATCAATGTAGGCGCGCAGATATGTGTCATATGAATAGGCGGCTTTGCGTGATCCGGGTTTGATGGCGGCAAGCAGTGCTGAGGCGGTCTGTTTCAGGCCTTGGGCTTCGCTCAGCCGGATGTCATCTATGGAGGCCATCTTTGAGAGAGTCATGCGGCCTACAACGAGTTTCTTTACTGCACGGAGTTCTGAATAGTAGGTGCGGTCCGGATCTGACGGTTTCTCGCGGCAGCTGCTGAGGCTTGTGGCAAGAAGGGCCGACAGGAGCATTAAAGTCAGTGTTATTCGGGCTTTAATCATTTTGCTTGGTTCTTCAGTGTGTGTCTGTGATTAAGATCGGGTTATATAAAGGTCCCGCATCAGTGTGCACACCGGGCATACTGATGCGGGGCCGGTTTGGGGGTGCTTATTCCACGCGGCGGGCACCGTCGGAGATTACTACGTCGTAGATCTTCGGCTGGTGGCCGTAGCGGGCGTTGAATTTTTCAGTGACTGTGGCGATGAAGTTGTCATAGATGCCGTCGGCCACGAGGTTGATGGTGCAGCCTCCGAAGCCGCCGCCCATGATTCGTGAGCCGGTCACTCCACATTCTTTTGCTATATCGTTGAGATAGTCAAGTTCCTCGCATGAAACTTCATAGTCTTTCGAGAGGCCGTTGTGGGTGGAATACATGAGTTTGCCGACGGTCTCGATGTCGCCGCGGTTGAGGGCGTCGCAGACGTCGAGCACTCGCTCTTTCTCTTCGATGACGAATTTCGCGCGCATGTAGTCTTCGGCCGAGATGTCGGCCTTGACAGCGTCAAGCATCTCCATGTCGGCGTCGCGGAGGGTGTCAATGCCCAGACGGCGTGCCACGTTCTCGCATGACTGGCGGCGCTTGTTGTAAGGCGAGTCTACGAGTTCATGCTTGACCACTGAGTCGACAAGCACCAGGCGGTAGCCGTCGAGTTTGAAGGGGAAATATTCGAATTCGAGCGAACGGCAGTCGAGACGGATCAGGCAGTCTTTCTTGCCGAACACCGATGCAAACTGGTCCATGATGCCGCAGTTGACACCGCAGTAGTTGTGCTCGGTCGACTGGCCGATCTTGGCGAGTTCGAATTTGTCGATAGTGTTACCGTTGAAGAGGTCGTTGAGTGCGAATGCGAAGCAAGATTCAAGTGCTGCTGACGATGAGAGGCCTGCGCCGAGGGGCACGTTTCCCGCAAACACCGCGTCGAAGCCTTTGACCGAACCGCCGCGCTTGATGGTCTCGCGGCATACGCCGAACACGTAGCGGGCCCACTGCTGCGAGGGGGCATCGGCTTCGTTGAGTCCGAACGATGCTGACTCGTCGAGGTCTATCGAGTAGAGGTTGACCTTGTCGGTGCCGTTGGGGCGGATGTCGGCCATGATGGCTTTGTCGATGGCTCCGGGGAATACGAAGCCGCCGTTGTAGTCAGTGTGCTCGCCGATGAGGTTGATGCGTCCGGCTGAGGCATAGAGAGAGCCTTCGCCTCCGAAATGCGATGCGAAAGCCTCGCTGACTTTGGTTTTGAGTTCCATGATGGTGTTGAATGTGTATTGGGTTTGTGAGAGATTTTTGATCAGAACATTTTGTCCGGATAGATGCCTTCGGCGTGGAGCTGGGCGAATTTCTCGACCACTCCGGGACGGTCGGCGGCATAGGTTACGCCAAACCAGCGCGAGTCTGTGTCAAGCACTTTGACGGTGGCTTCGCCTGAATGGATGAGAGTGTCGATCACGAGCGGAATGAAGAATTCGGCCTTCGGAGTGTTGAGATCCTTGTCAAGGAAGGTGCGGAATTCGCGCTCGGAGTAGTCGAAATAGTCGGGTGTGAAGCCCCAGAGGTTCATTGACACGGGGGTCATCGGGTCGAGGGTCTGCTCGATGCCGTTTTCGTCAGTGAAGACGATGTCGCCGTTGGGGGCGTAGGAGATGGCGGTGCGTTCTACCACTCCGGTCAGATTGCCGTCAGCGCCTTTGGAGCATACGCCGCGGGCCACGGAGCCGTTTTCTGTCATGGTGTTGCCTACGCGGAAGCCTACCATCGAGTAGTCGCCCTTGCGGTCGCGGGGACGCATGAGGTCTTCGGCCATCACGCGGAAGGCGTCGCGGCCGTAGAAGTCATCGGCATTGATCACGGCAAAAGGTTCGCTGATGACCTCGCTGCCCATCATCACGGCGTGGTTTGTACCCCAGGGTTTGGTACGGTCAGCCGGACATACATAGCCTTCGGGAAGCTTGTCTGTTGCCTGGAATACCACTTCGACCGGAATGTGGCCTTCATATTTTGAGAGAATCTTCTCGCGGAAATCTTTTTCGAAATCTTTACGGATTACAAAGACAACTTTGCCGAAGCCGGCCTGGATCGCGTCATAGATTGAGTAGTCCATGATGGTCTGGCCCTTGGGGCCGAGCGGATCAAGCTGTTTGAGACCGCCGTAGCGGCTGCCCATGCCGGCAGCAAGTACAAAAAGGGTTGGTTTCATGACTCAGAGAGTTGTGAATTTAAAGATTATTGTTTCGTTATATTTTTCGTTGGGATTGAGGCGTGAAGTGGGGAATTTGGGATGGTTGGGGGCATCAGGGAAGTTCTGACATTCGATGGCCACGCCGTCATAGTCGCTGTAGGCGCCTGATGAGATGCTTTCGGGGCAACCTGCGAGCCAGTTGCCGGTGTAGACCTGCATGCCGGGCTGAGTGGTGGAGATGCGGAGTTCGCGGCCCGAACGGTCGGAGCGCAACACGGCAGTCTCCTGGAGCCGGCCCTTGGAATATCCGTCACACACCCAGCAGTGGTCATAGCCTTTGCCTACTTTGAGGGGGTGGAAGTCGGCGTTGATGTCGCGCCCTATGGCTTTGAATTCTGTGAAGTCCATCGGAGTGTCCCTGACGGGCGCGAGTTCTCCGGTGGGAATCTGGGTGTCGTCGGTGGGCAGATAGCGGGAGGCCTTGAGCCTGAGCTGATGGTCAAGCACTGAGCCTGCATTCTCACCATCGAGGTTGAAATAGGCGTGGTTGGTGAGATTTATGACTGTCGGCGCGTCAGTCTCGGCCTGGAGCTGGAGGGTGAGCTGATTGTCATCGCTCCAGGTGTAGGTTGCTTTGACGTCAAGATTGCCTGGGTAGCCTTCTTCGCCGTCGGCAGCGCGATAGGTGAATTCCACACTGTTGCCGTCGGCGCGGCTTTCCCAGATGCGGTTCATGAAGCCTGTCGGACCGCCGTGGAGGGCGTTGGGGCCGTTGTTGACGGCCAGTGTGTAGTCTTTCCCGTCAAGCGAGAAACGGCCGAGGGCTATGCGGTTGGCGAACCGGCCGGGTACCTTGCCGGCGCAGGGGCCGTCGGCGAGATATGATGCGGGGTCCTTGTAACCGAGCGCCACGTTGGCCAGACGGCCTTCGGCGTCGGGAACATTGATTGCCACAATGCCTGCTCCGAGTGACGACAGTGTCACCGAAGCGCCTGATTTATTCGTAAGAGTGTAGAGTGTGATTTCTCCTGCGGGAGAGTTTGCTTTTGAGATCTGGATATTCATGAAATTGGAATTGATGAAGCCGCTGACGGCATGCCCTGAGGGTTGTTTGTCTGTTTCTTTACGGCGGTCTCCGGCAAGGAGAACCACCTATTTATAGTTATTAAATGCAAATATAGTAAATATTCATCGTCCTGCCAATACCGCAATCCCAAAAATCTGTCAGCCCTGCTGTTAAAAATAGTTCATCCGGTTCCGGCTATCAGCCGAGACCGGATGAACTATATGATGGACTATATTATGTAAAGCGGGGCTCAGGCTTTTTCCATGATCGCGTTGCGGAGGCGGTCAAGGGCTTCGCGGATCACGGAGCGGGGTGAGGCTACATTGAGGCGCATGAAGCCGCGGCCCTCGCGGCCGAACATCTCGCCGTCGTTGAGCGCAAGACGTGCGCGGCGCACAAATAGGTCTGTCAGGCCGTCGTGGTCAAGTCCGAGACTGCGGCAGTCAAGCCATACAAGGAAACTGGCTTGCGGGCGCAGTGGCCTGATCTGAGGCATGTTGGCCTTGCAATAGTCAATGACGAAGTCGATGTTGCCCTCGATGTAGCGTAGCATTTCTTGCCTCCATTCCTCGCCCTGGCTGAAGGCGGCTATGGTGGCGATAGGGGCGAAAAGGGTCGGTTCGTTCAGTTCGTTGGCTGTCAGCCAGCTGAAGAAGCGCTGGCGGATCTGCGGGTCGGGCACTATGGCGTAGGAACTGACGATACCTGCTATATTGAAGGTTTTTGACGGGGCGCCGAATGTGATGCTGCAGGCTGCTGCTTCGGGGCTTACGGATGCAAAAGGAATGTGGCGGTTGTCCCAGAGCGCCATGTCGGAGTGGATTTCGTCGGATATGACGAGTATGCCGCGGCGGTGACAGAACGCGGCGAGGCGGCGGAGGGTCTCGCGGTCCCAGGTGATGCCGGCAGGGTTGTGGGGGTTGGAGAGGATGAGCAGACGGCATTTTTCGTCAGCGACTTTTTCGAGATTGTCGAAGTCCATGCTGTAGCTGCCGTCGGGGTTTTCCTTGAGCGGGTTGAAGACCACTTCGCGGCGGTTGCCTTCGGGCGTGAGGCGGAATGGGTGGTAGACCGGGGGCTGGATGATCACTTTCTCATCTTCCCTGACGAAGACGTTGATCACCATGCCTATGCCTTTCACTATGCCGGGTATGTAGGTGATCCAGTCGCGTTCCACCTCCCAGCCGTGATGGTCGGCGATCCAGCGGATCACGGTGGGCCAGTATTCGGCGGGTTCTACGGTGTAGCCGAAAAGTGAGTGGTCGAGTCTCCGGCGCAGGGCGTCGGTGATGAAGCCGGGGGTATCGAAGTCCATGTCGGCCACCCAGAGCGGCAGGAGGTCTGGGTCGCCGTAGCGCTCTTCAAGTACGTCGAATTTCAGTGCTCCGGTGCCCTTGCGGTCAACCGGGCTGTCAAAATTATATTTTCCCATTGTTGAGTATGTGCGTGAAGTTAGAGGGCGTTTTTTACAACCTTTTTTATTTCGGTTATGACTCCTGCAGGGCCTGGCGGATGTCGTCGAATAGATCGTCGACATCTTCGAGGCCTATTGAGAGGCAGATTGTTGTGTCGAGAATGTCCATGTCGCGGCGTTGCTCATCGGTGAACGGCCCGAAGATGGTGCTCGCCGGATGGATGGCGAGCGAGCGGTTGTCGAAGAGGTTGGTGGCGCGGCGTATGAGGCGGAGATTGTTGATGAAACTGAAGCAGGCATCGCGGTCGGCGAGATCGATGGTGAGCATTGCTCCGGCTGTGGGGCCGAACTGGCTGCGGGCGAGATCATGATAGGGGTTGTCGGGCAGCCCTACATAGTTGACGCGCCTGATGGCCGTAAGTTCGCGGAGGCGTTCAGCGAGGGCCTGGGTATTGGCCGACTGTATGCGGTAGCGGGCGTCGAGATTTTCCAGTCCGAGAGTCTGCATGTAGGCCGCATGAGGGGTCATATATGCGCCGAGGTTCAGAAGCATTTCCGAACGCATTCGTTTACCGAAACCCTCGCAGGTGCCGTAGTCGATCACCAGACCGCCTATTGATGTCGCGCCTCCGGAGAGATATTTGGTGCTTGAGACTATCTCGATGTCGACGCCGAGCGCGTGGGAGTCGAATTCTGTGAACGGTATGGCGGTGGTGTCAGCTATAAGCGGAATGTTGTGGCGATGTGCAATCTCGGCCAGCGCGCGGAGATCAGCCACCTCCATCTGCGGGTTAGTGATGATTTCGAGATAGATGCAGCAGGAGTTTTCATTGACAGTCTTCTCCACTTCGGCAAGATCGGTCAGGTCGCAGAGGCGGGCTCCTACACCGAAGCGGCTGAGTGTCGAGGTGATCAGCGCGTAAGTGTTGCCGAACATGTGGCGCGATGTGACGATGTTTTTGCCTGCTCCGGCCACGGCCATCAGCGAGTTGCTGATAGCGGCCATCCCGGAGCTGAATGCAATGACATCTTTGGCTCCGGTGAGATCCTTGATCTTGTTTTCGAAATATATGACGGTCGGATTGGTAACTCTCGAATAGTCCGGGGCCGAACTGCGGCCGCAGAAAGCATCGGCCATCACGTTGGCGTTGTCAAACTCATAGGCGGCGGTGTGGTAGACCGGCATGCTCAGAGAATTGTAAGCGTCAGGGCTCTGGAAACGTGTGTGGATTGCTCGTGTCTGTTTTTTCATGACATATGTGTGATGAATTTGTCGCAAAGATAAATATAAAAAATGAAAAACCCTGCAAACAAAGTTCACTGCGACAGCCGTTACTTTGACACTTTTTGCCATATCGGCAGACGCTATCGCATATCCGGTGGAAAATCATTAGTTTATGTGGAGAAAAATTCGTAACTTTGCACCCCGAAAAATCAGAATCAATCATTCTCGAAGAGTTTATATAAAAAATTAGATGATAGCTGTTAACAATTTAGGAATCCAATTCGGCAAGCGTGTGCTCTTTCAGGACGTGAATCTCAAGTTCACTCCGGGCAACTGCTATGGTATAATCGGTGCGAACGGAGCCGGCAAATCGACTCTTATGCGCATTCTCAGCGATCAGCTTTCGCCCACTCACGGCACTGTGAGCCAGGGTCCAGGCGAGCGCATGAGCGTCCTTGAACAGGACCACTTCAAGTTTGACGACTGCACGGTGATGGAAACCGTGCTCCGCGGCCACACTGTGCTCTGGGATATCATGCAGGAGAAAGACGCTCTCTATGCCAAGGAAGATTTCTCTGATGCCGACGGCATCCGCGCCTCTGAACTGGAGGAGAAATTCGCCGAACTCGAAGGCTGGAATGCCGAAAGCGACGCTGCGGCCCTCCTTAGCGGTCTCGGCATCAAGGAAGACAAGCACTATACTCTCATGCGCGACATGAGCGGTAACGAGAAAGTCCGCGTGCTTCTCGCCAAGGCTCTTTTCGGAAATCCTGACAACCTGCTGCTTGACGAACCTACCAACGACCTTGACCTCGACACCGTGGCATGGCTCGAAGACTATCTGTCGAAATTCGAAAACACTGTGCTTGTGGTCAGCCACGACCGTCACTTCCTTGACTCCGTCTGCACCCATACTCTCGATATCGACTACAACAAACTCACCCTCTTTGCCGGAAACTACAGCTTCTGGTATGAGTCATCACAGCTCGCCCTGCGCCAGCAGCAGCAAGCCAACAAGAAGGCCGAGGAAAAACGCAAGGAACTTCTTGAATTCATCCAGCGCTTCAGCGCCAACGTGGCCAAGTCGAAGCAGACCACCTCGCGCAAGAAAATGCTCGAAAAACTCAATGTCGAGGAGATCCAGCCCTCATCGCGCCGCTATCCCGGCATCATCTTCACCCCCAACCGTGAGCCCGGCAACAAGATTCTTGAAGTCAAGGGTCTCACAGCATCGATCGACGGCGAGATCCTTTTCAAGGATGTCAATTTCCAGGTGGAGAAGGGCGACAAGATCGCTTTCCTCAGCCACGACCCGCGTGCGATGACTGCCCTCTTTGAGATCATAACCGGCAACCGCAAGGCTGACGAGGGCACCTATGAATGGGGCCAGACTATCACTACCGCCTATCTGCCGCTCGACAACTCTGCCTTCTTCAACTGCGACCTCAACCTCGTTGACTGGCTTTCGCAGTTCTCCAATGACAGCTCAGAGATCTATCTCAAAGGCTTCCTCGGCAAGATGCTGTTCTCAGGCGAGGAGGTGCTCAAGAAAGCATCAGTGCTTTCCGGTGGAGAGAAGATGCGCTGTATGATAGCCCGCATGATGATGGCCGATGCCAACACTCTCGTACTCGACTCGCCAACCAACCATCTTGACCTTGAGTCGATCCAGGCCTTCAACAATACGCTTCAGGCCTTCAAGGGCAATCTGCTTCTGTCAAGCCATGACCATGAGTTTATCCAGACTGTCTGCAACCGCATCATCGAGCTTACTCCAGGCGGTACGATCGACAAGATGATGGACTATGATGACTATATCACCGACGAGAAGGTGCTCGCCGCCCGCGAAAAGCTCTACCCGCAGAAAGCCTGATCATCTCTTCCGCAGGCCGTCACTGACAAAATAGAAAACCCGCAAGCGTGATTTGAATCCGATACACGTTTGCGGGTCTTTTTTTCTGCCTTCATGCAAGGATATGAATTGTTTCCCGGCAAGTCTGTAGATAGCGGTCAGACAGTAGAAAAAACGCTTCGGACCACAGTCGGTCCGAAGCGTTTTTTGTGATTTTTATCTGCTGATGCAGGATGTGCTTATTTGCAGATGGCCTGGTGCATTGCCTGGAATGCCTGGGCTATGCCGTCTTTGTCTTTGCCGCCTGCCTGAGCGAATCCGGGCTGGCCGCCGCCGCCACCCTTGATGGCTTTGGCTGCCTCACGTACAATCGCTGAGGCGTTGAGGCCTTCCTTGACAAGGTCATCGGTGAAAGCCACGGTGAGCAGCGGCTTGCCTCCCATGTCGACTGTAGCTGCGATAAACGCAGTCTTTTCAGGTGACTGCTGGCGCACTCCGAAGGCAATTCCTTTGACCACATCGGGCATACGGACACCGGTGATCGACACGAGTCTGATGTCATTGACGGTCTCGGCTTTGGCAATGGCATCGGCTGTGAGGTTGCGGATGCGTTCCTGGAAATATTCTTCGGCCTGCTTGCGCAGTTCGGCATTTTCCTCGATAGACTTGCGGAGAGCCTGGAGCACGTCAGGGGCATTGTGGAGCAGTTCGCCGACTTCACGCATGTTGTCTGAAAGCTGGTCGATCATGTCTTCGGCCACTTCGCCGGTCACTGCCTCGATACGGCGGATGCCGGCGGCGATGCTCGATTCGGAAATGATGCGGATCATGCCGATATTGCCGGTGTTGGGCACGTGGGTGCCGCCGCAGAGTTCTACTGAGTCACCGTATCTTACCACACGCACTTCTTCGCCGTATTTCTCGCCGAAGAGAGCCATTGCGCCCATTTCAAGAGCTTCGGCTATCGGCATGTGGCGGTGTTCGTCAAGCGCGATGGCCTTGCGCACGTTGGCGTTGGCTATACGCTCTGCCTTGCGGAGTTCTTCAGGAGTGACTTTCTGGAAGTGAGAGAAGTCGAAGCGGAGCATTCCGGGCGACACGTAAGAACCTTTCTGTTCCACGTGTGAGCCGAGCACTTCGCGGAGTGCGGCATGGAGCAGGTGGGTGGCGGTGTGGTTACACTCGGTAGCGCGGCGGTTGGCTTCGTTGATGCGGGCGGTGAATTCGGCTTCCACGTTGGCAGGGAGTTTCTTGCTCAGGTGAACTGCCTGGCCGTTTTCGCGCTTGGTGTCGTAGATCTCGATCTTTTCGTCGGCCGATTCGAGCCATCCGCTGTCGCCTACCTGTCCGCCCATTTCGGCATAGAACGGAGTGGTGGAGAGCACTATCTGATAGAACTCCTTGTTTTTCTGAGTCACCTTGCGGTAGCGGAGTATGCGGGTGGGTGCTGAGCTCACATCGTAGCCCACGAATTCGGTTTCGCCTTCGCTGACGGTCACCCAGTCTGTGGCTTCTACAGCAGCTGCGTTGCGGGCACGGGTCTTCTGGGCTTCCATCTCGACGTCGAATTCCTTTTTGTCGAGAGTCATGCCGTTTTCCTTGAGTATCAGCTCGGTGAGGTCGAGCGGGAAGCCGTAGGTGTCATAAAGCACAAAGGCTTCTTTGCCCGAAATCTCGTTTTTGCCCTGCTTGCGGGCGTTTTTGATGGCCTCGTCGAGAATGGCGATACCCTTGTCGAGAGTGCGGAGGAAAGAGTCTTCCTCTTCTTTGATCACCTTCATGATGAGCTCGCGCTGGGCTGCGATTTCAGGGTAGGCTTCGCCCATCGAGTCGATGAGGGTGTTGACAAGCTTGTACATGAACGCCTGCTTCTGGTCGAGGAAGGTGTAGGCATAGCGGACGGCGCGGCGCAGGATCCGTCGAATCACATAGCCGGCCTTAGCGTTGCCGGGGAGCTGGCTGTCGGCAATCGAGAATGCGATTGTGCGGACGTGGTCGGCAATCACGCGCATGGCCACGTCGACCTTGACGTCTTTGCCGTATTCCTTGCCTGAGAGCTGCGCAATGCGGCTGATCAGCGGTGTGAACACGTCTGTGTCATAGTTTGATTTCTTGCCCTGGAGAGCCATGCAGAGACGTTCGAAGCCCATGCCGGTGTCGATCACCTTGGCCGGGAGCGATTCGAGAGAACCATCGGCCTTGCGGTTGAACTGCATGAACACGAGGTTCCAGATTTCGATCACCAGAGGATTGTCTTTGTTGACAAGCGATGCACCGTCAGTCTGAGCGCGTTCTTCATCGCTGCGGAGGTCGATGTGGATTTCCGAGCAGGGACCGCAGGGGCCTGTGTCGCCCATTTCCCAGAAGTTGTCGTGTTTGTTGCCGTTGATGATGTGAGATGCGGGGAGATGCTTTTCCCAATATCCGGCAGCTTCGTCGTCGCGAGAGAGTCCTTCATCAGGCGCGCCTTCAAACACAGTGGCATAGAGGCGGGCCGGGTCGAGCTTGAGCACGTTCACGAGATATTCCCAGGCCCAGTCTATGGCTTCCTGTTTGAAATAGTCGCCGAACGACCAGTTGCCGAGCATTTCAAACATTGTGTGGTGGTAGGTGTCCATACCCACTTCCTCAAGGTCATTGTGCTTGCCTGAAACGCGGAGGCATTTCTGCGAGTCGGCCACTCGCTGGTATTTCGCGGCTTTATTGCCCAGAATGATGTCTTTGAACTGGTTCATGCCGGCGTTGGTGAACATCAGGGTGGGGTCATCCTTGATCACCATCGGGGCGGAGGGCACGATGTGATGGCCCTTTGAGCGGAAAAACTCTTTGAAAGATTCGCGTATTTCCTTAGCTGTAAGCATAATTTATGGTGGTTTATTTGATATTTTCAGATATTTTCGGGCCTTCCGGCCAAACAACCCGCAAAGATACGAAATTTTTTGGCTTGTCTCCGCATTATCGCACTAAATACGGGCGGGGCGGGTGTAACTTTGTGCGTAAATTTAACCGTACAAGTGTACAACCTCTTATAATGCGCTATGAAAATACCTGCTTCTGCCACAAAGGGCAAAAAATGTGCGGCCGCCCACCGCCTCCCTGTCTCGCAAAAATTTTATAATGAGATTTCAGCCCGCATCAGATCGTCATTCGCATCTGTAAGCCCGTCAGATGCTCTCGCTGAGTCGGCGATATGCTGCGTGGAGTCATATCTGCGCGAGGGTTTGTTGCCCTCCGGCGCGGTGGTTGAATCCGTGCGGCTGATGTTTGCACTGCTTCGGCCGGAGATAGACAAAGCTATGGCCCGTTCGGCGGCCGCCCGCAGGCGCAGACGCAAGCCGCAGGCTGACGCGACTGTCACAGACGGGGCTAAAAATGAGCCGTCACAGAAGCCGGCCTGCGCTGCTATTCCTGAGTCAGTCAGGGAAATGGCAGGCCCTGATTATGATCCTGAAAAACTTGCAAATATTTTCAAAGCCCTTTCACGTCCCTTTGATGAAGACGAGGAGGATGAAGACGATGAGGAGGCCGGAGATGCCGCTCCGGCCGTCATGCTCAACCGCCGCCAGCGCCGCCGTCAGGAGCGTCTTCAGCGTCGTGAAGCCCGCAGGTCGGCGAAAAGACGATGAAAAAACATCGGCTGTGCCGGTCCATATATTCGCGGCAAATCACTATATTTGCGGTAAAGTAAGAAATATCATGGAAAATATTGAAAAATCGCTGCCCGACTGGGCTTTTCAGATGAATTGTGCCGTGACCGTCTGTGATGCCGACGGTGTGGTGGTCTATATGAATGAAAAGGCGCTCGAAACATTTTCGAAACACGGAGATATGCGTGGGCGCAATCTCATTCCGTGTCATAATGAAAAATCAGTAAGCATGATCCGTCATATGCTTGCCACCGGTGAGTCAAACGCATATACGATTACAAAAAACGGTGTCCGGAAGATGATCTACCAGACACCGTGGCGCGTTGAGGGACGGATTGCCGGACTTGTCGAGATCTCGATGGTGATTCCGGCTGAAATGCCCCATTATGACAGAGGCTGAATCTGATCAGTCCTCAAGATAATAGACAATCGTAGAGACTACGCGGACTTTCTTGATGAAGGGAGTCGAGGAGTCGCTGTCGTCAATCGAGAACTGTCCCTGCGATGCAGTCTTGATTTTTCCCACACGGCTGTCGCTGTCGGCTGCAAACTGGTCGGCTGCCGAGCGAGCGTTTTTGGTGGCCTCGGCTATCATTTCAGGCTTTATGGAGTTCAAGCCTGTGAACTGATAGTTGATATAGGAATTGGAGAATGCTATTCCCTCTTTGAGCAGTTCAGACTGGCGGTTGAGCAGCTCGCGCACCTTTGCCACCTTGGTGGTGGTGACAGTCACCGTGCAGTTGATCGAATAGTTGTAGCTGAACGAGTCGGAGCGGTAGCGGTTCGAGGTGGCGTCATAAGCGTCAGGCGGATTGACAGAAATTTCGTCGTCGCTGATGCCGTTTGAGGTCAGGAATTTCACGATTTTGGCATTATTGCCGCTGACCTGGTCATAGATGGTCTGAAGATTGTTGCCTGCCAGTGAATAGGTGATGGGCCAGGTGACGAGATTGGCTTCGACCTCACGTTCGGCGAGTCCGCGCACTGTCACTTCGCGGTCGCGGAAAGCGATGTTGTCAATGCCTGCTTTCAGGCAGAAACCGGAAATCACCATGCCGAGGGCTATGATGCCGGCTGAGATAACAGAAGATGATTTCATAAATGCAGATGAGTTAAATGTTAAGTTGATAATATTGATGTTTGAATTTGTGAGGATGGCAAAATTAGCATTATTTGCCGGATCACGCCAATAAAGAATGGAAAAATTTGTAAATTTGTAGTTCGATTTTCCTCTATACTGATTTCAAAATAAACGGACGCGAGGGTTATAAGAAAAAATCCTTGCGCCTGACAACTGATGATATGGCAAAAAAAATAGCTGAGACCCCGCTGATGAAGCAATACATGGAGATGAAGAAGAAACATCCCGATGCCATTCTGCTTTTCAGGGTCGGTGACTTTTATGAGACTTTTTCCGAAGATGCGATAGCCGCGTCAGAAATTCTCGGCATAACCCTTACGCGAAGGGCCAACGGGTCGGCCCAGTATGTGGAGCTTGCCGGATTTCCGCACCATGCTCTTGATACCTATCTGCCGAAACTCGTCAGGGCCGGCAAGCGGGTGGCCATATGCGAGCAGCTGGAAGATCCGAAGACCACAAAGAAGCTTGTCAAGCGCGGCATCACCGAACTGGTCACCCCCGGAGTATCTATCAACGACACTCTGCTTGACCATCGCGAAAACAACTTCCTCGCGGCTCTCAACTTCGGTAAGCAGACCATCGGGGTGGCCTTTCTCGACATTTCGACCGGCGAATTTCTCGCAGCCGAAGGTTCGGCTGACTATATAGAAAAACTTCTCGGCAATTTCGCTCCGAAAGAAGTGCTCGTGGAGCGCGGCAACAAGAAACTGCTGGCCGACAGCTTCCCGGAACACTATCTTGCCTTCGAGCTCGACGACTGGATTTTTACCGAAGACGCCGCAATGGACCGTCTGCTCAAACAGTTCGAGACAAGCTCGCTCAAGGGCTTCGGAATCAACGCCATGCCATCGGCTGTCGTTGCCGCCGGTGCCATTCTCCACTATCTTGACATCACACAGCACACCCACATATCACACATAACCTCGATAGCCCGCGTGGAAGAGGAAAAAGCCGTCAGGCTCGACCGGTTCACAGTGCGGAATCTCGAACTCGTCCAGTCGATGAGCGATGACGGCAAAAGCCTCCTTGACGTGATTGACCGCACTGTAAGCCCTATGGGGGCGCGACTGCTGCGCCGGTGGGTGCTCTTCCCGCTGAAAGACGCGAGAGAGATAAACCGGCGCCTCGATATCGTGGAATATTTCTTCCGGGAGCCTTCAGAGCGTGATGATCTTAAAGACGCTCTCGCCCAGATAGGCGATCTGGAACGCCTGATCGGAAAAGTCTCGGCCGGGCGCGTCAATCCCCGCGAACTGATCCAGATGCACCATGCCTTGTCGATGATCGGGCCTATAAAAGAGATCTGCCTTTCATCGGGCCAGCCCGCGCTGGAAAGCATAGGCCGTCAGCTCAATCCCTGCGCCGAAATGGCCGCACGGATAGAGCGCGAGATAGCTCCTGATCCGCCTACGGCCATCAATCGTGGGCCGGTGATCCGCGAAGGGGTCGACAGCGAGCTTGACGAACTGCGCGAGATTGCCTACAAAGGCAAGGACTATCTTCTGCAGCTTCAGCAGCGTGAAAGTGCGCTGACCGGAATCCCCTCGCTCAAGGTGGCATATAACAACGTGTTCGGCTATTATATCGAGGTCACCAACACTCATAAAGACAAGGTGCCCCCCGAATGGATCCGCAAGCAGACCCTTGTGAACGCCGAGCGCTATATCACAGAAGAACTCAAGGAGTATGAGGAGAAGATTCTTGGCGCACAGGACAAGATAGCTGTCATCGAGCAGCGCATCTACACCTCTCTGGTCCAGGATCTCTGTGAATACATTCCGGCTATTCTTCTCAATGCCCAGATGGTGGCGCAGCTCGACGTGTTCGGGTCGTTTACACGTGTGGCGCTCGAAAACCGCTACAACCGTCCGGTGGTCGACGATTCTCTTGAGCTCTCCCTCGTAGAGGCCCGCCACCCCGTGATCGAGAAAGAACTGCCCCCCGGCGAGCCTTATATCACCAACTCGGTTTCCCTGTCGAACAACGGCACTCAGGTGATGATGATCACCGGCCCGAACATGTCAGGTAAATCGGCCCTCCTGCGTCAGACGGCACTGAATGTGCTTCTGGCCCAGATCGGCAGTTTCGTGGCAGCTGACAGCGCGCACATAGGCATTGTCGACAAAATTTTCACCCGTGTGGGCGCGAGCGATAATATCTCGCTCGGAGAGTCGACTTTCATGGTCGAGATGAACGAGGCGGCCTCGATTCTCAACAACATGAGCCAGCGGTCGCTGATACTCTTCGACGAGCTCGGACGCGGCACTTCTACCTATGACGGCATTTCAATAGCCTGGGCCATCGTGGAACACATCCACGAGCACGGCGGCATCCATCCGAAAACCCTCTTCGCCACTCACTATCATGAGCTGAACGAGATGGAAAAGAGTTTCAACCGCGTGGTCAACTATAACGTGTCGGTGCGGGAGATCGACGGCAAGGTGGTCTTTCTCCGAAAACTCGCCCGCGGTGGCAGCGAACACAGCTTCGGTATCCATGTGGCAAAACTCGCGGGTATGCCACAGACCATAGTCAGGAGGGCCGATGAAGTTCTCCGCCATCTTGAAAAGGTAAACCGCGAGAGCGACGAGCAGGTGAGCCGAAACCTCTCGGCCGTAGCCGATGAGGCTGAAGGAATGCAGCTGTCGTTCTTTCAGCTTGACGATCCGGTGCTTGCCCAGCTCCGAGACGAGATCCTCGATCTCGACATCAACAATCTGACTCCGATGGCGGCTCTCAACAAGCTCCATGACATCCGCACCATCCTCACCGGAAAATAAGGAGTAGGAACGGCACCGGCGTTCAGTCACGATGCAAGCGCATCGCTACATTGCTCCCCATACTTAGACCCCGTTCCCCGGCCATAACAAATATTGGGGGAACGGGGCCTTATTCCATGATCTGCGAGTACTGTAATGAAATTAGGTAATCGCCATTGAGACAATTGTATAGGTGCGGCGGTTATTCAGTCCGGTGTTCGCGGCGGTAGGCTGTGGGGGAGGTTTTGCGGGCGGCTTTGAAGCATTTCCCAAAGTAATTCAGGTCGGAAAATCCGCAGTCGAGGGCTATTTCCTTGATCGGGCGGTCGGTTTCGCTCAGCAGGGTGGCCGCGCGGCTGATGCGGCTTTCTTTGAGGAAGTCGGCCGGCGTCACGCCGAGCAGCGATTTCATCTTACGGTTCAGGCTGCTGCGGCTTGTGGCTGTAGCGGCTGCCATGTCGTCAATTCCGGCATCGGGGTTGCCGAGGTTCTGATTGATGAAGTCCATGACGCGGCCCATGAAGGCCTCATCGGCGGGGCTGAGGGTTGCGGTCGACGGCTGTTGCTGTTGCTGCGGGGCGCTGTCAGGCGGAGTGGAGAGCTCGGCTGATTCGGTGTGGCTGTCGATGAGCCTGAGATAGGCGGCGAGCAGTTCTTTCTGCTTGCGTTTCATCCTGCGGATGTAGACTATGGTCCAAGTGACGCTCACTATGATCAGGAGGATGGCGAGGATGTAAAGCACATAGGCCGCGGGCGTTTCCCAAAAGGTCGGAGTGACGATCAGGGTCAGAGTTCGTGTGTTGTCAAGCCAGTTGCCGGAGCTGTCGGAGGAGCGGACATGCAGGCGATATTCTCCCGGATCCATGTCGAGGAAGGTCACCGAGCGGTTTGTGCCGAGGTTGTTCCAGTCGCTGTCGTCCATCGAGAACTGATATTGCAGATCTTCGGTTGAGCCGTAGTCGAGTGCGGCGAAATTGATAGTGATATTGCGTTCGTCAGGCGAGAGGATGATGCTGTCCGTGCGGGCCGAAATCAGGCTGTCGGGGCGGTTTTGGAGGGCTACGGAGGTGAAGATGACCGGAGGCACGGGGCGCAAGGCTGTGTCCGCACGGTCAAGGTTGACCGAGATCGCTCCGTCTTCAAGTCCCAGAAGCCACCTGTTGTCACCGAGCCGTAGCGGAGCGGCCTCGCTGAAGTGCATGTGGCGGTGCCAGAATGATGCGGGATAGGTGACGGTGCGGCCTGAAAGCGGATCAAGGGTGTAGATCATCTTGTTACTGACCACGAGAATGTCGTCTGCACTGCCTGTCGGGGCAAGCGAGAGGGCAACGTCAACGGGCATACCGGTGCGCGTGTCGAAGTGGACGAAGCGCGCGCTGTCGGAGTCGGCTGAGATTTCGGGCGGGAGCATGTTGACACCGTCACTTTCAGTTGCGATGAAGAGTCGGCCTTTGGCATCGGGGAGTATGTTCATGACGGCGATGTTGCCGAGTGAGGAGTCGTCGCCGGGACGGCTGACATGCAGGCGGAAAGATGTGCGGTCGAAGCGTTTCTCAGCGGGAAGGCCCACGGTGAGAAATCCGCCGGTGGTGGCGGCGGTGATAAGGCTGTCACCTATGATGGCGAGCCGGCGCACACGGACGGCATTTTGCGGATAGTCGGCAAATTGACCGAGATGGATGAATTCCGGGGCAACCGATGTAGGATTCAGGACACAGTCGATGCCTTTGCGCATGGTTGCAAGCCACATGCGGCCCTGACGGTCGAAGATGATGTCATAAATATCGTTGGCCGCGGGTGTCAGGCCCGGTTTCGCCGGATCGTGGCGGAAGTTTGTGACAGAATAAGCGTCGGCTGACTGCGGTGTGAGCCTGAACAGGCCGTCGGGTTTGCTGCCGAACCACATGTTGCCCTGCGGGTCGGCCGACATTGAGTAGATCGGAGATCCGAAGCTGACGAAAGAGTCGTGGAGATGTCCGTCACTGCCGAGATACCTGGGCGCGGCGCTGAGATCAGAGTAGACTGCCACGGCTTTGCTGTCGCTGTAAGAAATCCATATACGCCCTTTCGGATCGCGGACGCAGCCGCGGACAATCGAGGGCTCAGGATGCGCGAGATAGGTGTAGGGGAGTTGGCCGAGGGTCAGGCAGAAGGCGCCGTCGTTGCTGCGCAGCCAGATGTTGCCTCTTAAATCAATGGTACAGCAGGTCAGAGAGCCATCAGGAGCATCGATGCGGGCTATCGTGGAGTAGGGGCCTGCGGCAGAGGGGGCAGAGAGGACCGTGCCGTCGCGGGTGATGAGCCAGGCGGTGCCTGTGGAGTCGGCGCGCGAGTAGAGGAGGTCTTCGTTGCGATAGCCGCCGACATTGCCAAGTTTGCGGGTGCCGGGCGAGTGGTATTTCAATTTCGGACGCTCGTCAGTAAAGGCCGCCGATTCGACCGGGTTGGAATCTGACAGCAGGATATATCGGCCGTCGGCGCATTTCAAGACGGTCCGGCCGTCAGTAGCTGTCTGTATCTGACTGACATCGAAGGCCGTGGCGAGTTTCTTTTCAAGCTGTGAATGAATGTCGGTGAAACGGTGGGTGGAGAGGTTGAAATACAGAATTTTGTCGTCGATACGGCACCACAGACCGCCTGTCGATGCGGGTTTGATGTCGCGGAAGCGTTCGGAGTAGGAGCGTGCCTCGTCGTCGATCTGCGGGCGGATGTGTTCGAATTTGTAGCCGTCAAAGCGGTTCAGACCGTTCCATGTGGCAAACCACAGGACTCCGTCACTGTCTTTGGCAATCTGCTTGACCTGACGCTGCGACAGACCGTCGTATTCATCATAGTGTCTGATATGGCAAAACGGAGTCGCGGCAAAGGCGGCAACTACGGCTGTAAGAATCAGAAAAGTGATGAATGACAGGCTGCGTTTCATATCGCAAATATAATGCTTTTAATCGAATCGGCAGTTTGAAAAGCAACAAAAAACAGAGTGCGATTCCATCAACGGGCCGCACTCTGCTATCGCGTATATGAATGTGTGTTTAAGAGGTTGTTTAAAAACAATAGTTAAAATCTGAGCGAAAGTTTTGAGGTGGATATGGCTCTGAATCGAAGGAGCATAGCGAGCTATGTGACTGAGATGAAGAGTCATAGGCGCCCAAAACTTTCGCAGGCGAGGGTATTGTCTTTTTCCCTTTTAGTAATTTCATGTTTGAGTATTTTTTAAGTTACCTGAGCCTTGGTGTCTCTTTTGCTAAATTGTTGAAATTCGTCAGTCACATAGCTCGCTATGCTCCTTCCTCATTTGCAACAATTTATCTAAAAGATACACCACTCAGATTTTAACTATTGTTTTTAAACAACCTCTAAAATACTATCGCTGTTCGATAAATTTTAGAAAATAAGCTTCTCAACTTTGATGCTTCCGTCGCTGCAAAGACGGCGGACGATGTTCAGACCTCTCGCGGGAGCGTTCAGACGGCGACCCTGGAGATCGTAGATCTCGATTATCTCGCCTTGGCCGTTTGCGTCAGCTTCAATTTCGCTGATTCCGGTCACAGAACCGTTGATGACGGCTGCTTTGGGGCTGAGACCGCCGAATTCGTTGACAGCCTGGATTGAATAGCCGCTTTCATTGGCACGGCTGACGGCTGGGTCGACTGTCATTGAAGTTTCAGTTGTGAATCCGATGACTTCATCGCCCTTGGTGATGAGATAGCAGATGGCATAGGGCACGGCATCCCATGAGATCACGCCATTGCTCAGGCCGGCTGAGGGAGTAGCGCAGGATTCGGTCTTGATGACTGGTTCCCAGTTGTCGGATCCGGAGAGGACGTTGCGCACAGTGTACTGTGCCGCCTCTTCGTCAGTGAGCGAGTTTTTGGCTTTGCCGTAGACCTTTTCGCCGTTGTCCATGTAGTAGTATGTGTCGCGGCGCTGTGAGAGATCGAGGGGATTGCCGTTGGCGTCAACAGTGTTCCAGTCGGCCCAGATTGCGGGGAGTCCGCCCATAGTTTCATACCATCCGGTGGCGGGGATCGTCACCTCGGCGCGGGTGTTGAGGAAGACGGTCTTGGGGTAGTTGTGCCAGGGACGGCCGAGCCATACGGAGGTTTCCGAGGGCACACCGGGAGCTGTGATTGTACAGTTGTTGAAGACATAGCCCCATTTTACGTCCGTTCCGTGAGAGGGAGCCACGATGTAGCCGCCGCTCTTGCGGTTGATGTAGAGGATGGTATTGTCAATGAAGATGTCACCGCTGTTGTAGATGAAGTCTACAGCACCTTCGATGAATGAATTGCGGACATAAGCGCGGTAAGCTGAGGTTGACGGAGTGATCCAGGTGTCCTGATAGGAGAGCATGGCTACGTTGTTGAAGATGGTGCGGTCGCCGGTGGTGTTGAGGGCGAGAGCCTGAGGACCTTCTTGACGTTCGTGGCCGTAGGAGTTTTCGAGAGTGATGTTTTCGAATAAACAGTCGTTGGAATTCACGACTACGGTGGCACCTACGCTTACATGGAGGGCATTGTCACCGCCGCAAAGCTTGTCGTCGAGGATGACGGTTTTGTCACGGTCCTGGCCGATGATGTGGAGCATGGGCTTGGATGCGGGGATGTCGACGTGTTCGTTGTAGTTACCGTTTTTGACGAAGATGAGCCAGGGTTTCACGCGGTTGGCGGGAGCGGCATCGATGGCATCCTGGACGGTTGCGTAGTCACCGCTGCCGTCTTGGGCTACGATAGCGTCAAAGAGACGTGCTTCGGGCTGCGAGCGCTCCATTGTGGTGAATGTCAGAGTGGTGCCTGCGAAGGCGTTGCCGCTGCGGTCGGTGATGGCTCCGGCGGGAACGGTGAACGTATAGGTGGTGTTGTAGTCAAGACTGTTGTAGTTGTAGACGATGCTCTTGCCGCTGAGGGTAGGAGCGATGGTCTCGCCGTTGAGAGTGGCGTTGCCGGTGCCGGTCAGGACTTTTTCGTTGAAAGTAAGGATGATTGAACCGGTTGCGGAAGCTCCGTCAGCTCCGTCGGCGGGGATGGTGCTTACGAGTACGGGGGGAACATCATCGTTGGCGCTTTCGCGGTCGGCGAGGATGTAGAGTTCGGCGATGCTGAGACCGTCATTGTCGCTGGTGTTGCCGACGAGCGGAGAGGTGCGGTCAGGCATGAAGCGGATCCAGACGCGTTGCTGTCCGGCAGCTTCGGCGGGGAGGTTGAACTCGTTGGAAGTCCAGCCTGATTTGAGGTTGTAGGTGCCGAAGGGGTTGAAGTTCTGGCCGTCGGTGCTGTACTGTGCGTTGATGACGGTATAGGAATTGTAGGAGATGCCGAGGGCGGCAGAGAGGACGAGGTTGGTGTAGCCTACGGACGAGAATGACACTTCAAAGTAGTTCTGCTCCGAGAGGTTTTTCCAGATGCGTGCACCCCATTTGCCATTTTCAGCGCCGTTGCCGACACCGCGTGTGAGCCAAGAAGTGGTCTTGCCTTCGGGGTTGCGGAGGCTGAGCAGGCCGGCGTTGTCGCTTTCGGCTTTGTAGTCAGCGGCGCGCTCGCTTGCAGGCTGGTCGAAATAGAAGTCCCATCCGACAATGTAGTCGTCGGCCGAGAACACGGCGGTGAGGTTTTTCTCGCCGTCCATGCGGATTTCACGCGAGGGAGCCGTGGTGTTGTCTTCCCAGTTGTTGAAGGTCAGGATGCGGTTGTTGACAGTGGTGAGCCGGACATCGGTGCCCTCTTCGTAGTAGTGGACGCCATCAACTACGTTGCCTTCCGGGGCGAAAAGCACCTGATTGACATTGGCACCGCCCTCGATTTTGAGGTTGAGGGGGTAGACGTTATTCTGGTCGAAATTGGCGGTCAGCTCAGTGTTTTCGCTGATTTCAAACGAGTAGGGGTTGGCAGTTGAGACTGTCTTTCCGGAGGCATCGGTCCAAGAGGTGAAGTGATAGCCGAAGTTTTCAGTGACAGAGACCGTGAGGGCGGTTCCGGCATCGAATTCAGCTCCGCCGGGGGTGCAGGAGATGGTTCCGGCTGCGTGGATAGCGGATTTCAGGCTGAGAGTGTAGGAGGGAACTTCTTCGATCGCACCGCTGATTTTGCCTGAGAGTCTGATGTTTTGGAAAGCATATTGTTTGCTTGCATCAAGGTCCTTGATGTAGATTCTGATAAGGACAGGCCCGTCAGTGGCAGGCAATGAACTGAGATCGTATTCGCAGAGCGAGTAGTAGGGCTCGTTTTTGACGAGTGCGGGAGTGATATTGGTGGCGACAAGAGACTCGGAGCCGTCAACCGTCACGCCAACGTCAAATTTGCCGCCGTTGGTGCCTACGCGGCTTGCCTGAAATGATAATTTTCCGGGCTGGAATTTCAGACCCTTTTTGGGACGGATTATGAATGAAAGAGCGTTGGCTTCATCATTTGCCGTGTTTTTGCCGACAACGGGTTCGACCATCGTTGCCGAGATGCCGCCATCGGTACGGACACCCTTGATCAACAGGTTACTGCCGATCGAGAGACTTGCAACCGAGGTTGTGCCGTCAAGCGAGGCAACTGCGTTGAGATCGCTTGCAGGGCCCTTGTCGAAAGGCCATGAGTAATCTATGTCAGAGTCGACTGTGGTGGCGCCGGCTTCCTCGGCGGCGGTCACTGTGAAATAGTCGAGATTCCAGTTGGTTGTGCCTACTGTGGGGAGCAGACGGACGATGACATTGTCTTTGTTGTTGGCTGAGATTGATACGCTTGCTTTGTTATATATGTACCAGGCCGCGCTCGTGTCGTTCGTGCCGCCGTCGAACCATGAATTGCCTCCGTCGACTGACATGATGAGCTTGACGGGAGTTACAACATTGTTGCCCGGAGCCATTGCATAGTCGATGCTGATGCCCTTGTAGCCTTTGGTCGGGAAAGAGAATTCAAAGTAGGCTTTATGCTGCGAGGGATCGGTGTAGTCAGAGCAGTTATTTTCAGCAGAGCTGTTGTCGATGCGGAAAACGTAGTTCTGATAACCTTCGCAGAGCTGCCAGTAGCGGTTTTCGCTGTAAGCCGACATAGAGTAATCGGCTGAATTGCCTACGGCTTCGTCAGGACGCAAGACTGGGACTTGGTCTTTGAACCAGTAGTGGCCGATGGCAGCCCAGGCATTTCCGTTGGGAGTGTAAATTTGCTGAAGGCCTTCGCCTGCGGCTTTGTCATAGCCACCGTCGAAAGTCCAAGAGGCGAGCGTGGTCTGAGCAGAAACGCCCGCGACGGTTCCGGCAGCTATAAGGGCCGCAAGAGCCAATTTCTTTAAATAGTTGGATGACATGGAATAAGGTATAGATTTGGTTATGATGCGTATCAGAGGATCACTTTTTCGGTTTTGACAGAGCCGTCGGAGTAAAGGCTGCGGGCAATGTAGAATCCTGACGAGGGATTACTGACACGGCAGCCCTGAAGAGTGTAGTAGCTCGTCTCGACAATTGTGCGGTCGCCCTCGATTTCAGCTATGCCGGATTCGCCGGAGGCAGTGGCCCAGCCGTGGAAGCGGATGTCGGAAAGGCAGATGGTCTTTCCGGTGGCTGCGGAGTTGTACCAGGGGTAGAAACGCAGACGGAGCGACTTGCCGCCTTCAAGCGAGATGATGGGGCGGACGGTGCCGTCGAGCATAGTGTTGGCGGGCATACTTTTCTTTTCATAGATGAGTTTGGTGTCGGAAAAATCATCTTCGGTAGAATAGTAGACGTGGACACACATTCCGTTGCCGCCGCAGCCACACATGTAGTAGCTGATTTCGTCGATGTTGAGTGTGGTTTCAGGCATGGCTGTGATGCCGAATTCGATGTAGCGGGTAGAGACCTCGTCGATTTCGCCGGCGGGCCAACTGTCGCCCTGAATGACATTGCGCTGAGTCTTGCGCGAGGCCTCGAAGCCGGTGCCTTCGGGCCAGACGGTGTTGGCGTTGGGGTTGGAGTATTTCTGCAAAGTCATGCCTACCCATGATTCCGGTATGACGGTGGCGGGTCCTGAAAGAGTGTAGCTGTCATCTTTTTCAAGGCGCCAGTAGGCGGTGACTTCGGTGCCACCTGAGAGCTGGACGGCAGAGGCGGTGACGGGGATCTCTGTGGACTTGCCTCCGGCGCTGACAATGATTTTCGCATCGTTGTTGTCAGATTCAAGAGTCATGCGGACAGAGAAGCGCCTGATGATGGTGCCGCCTTCGTAACTGACGCTTGCACTTTTGCTCCATTCGGTCAGATCGGTCGAGACTTCGGCATTGCCTTCGGCTGTGACGGTGAGCTGACCGGCTGCGGGAGTGAGGTCAAAGGCTGTCACCATGAGTTCCTTGGTCAGAGTCTGACCTACATAGCCCCGGCCGAGGTCGGCGGCAGAGGGGCTGACGCTGAGGTCGGAGGTGAGACGGATGTGCTCGGACATGACACCGGCTTCACGGCAAAGGCCTGCGAAGCGGCGGGCGATCAGGGCGGCACCTACGGCGCTGAGGTGGGTGGAGCCGTCGCCGTCACTGAGAATCGAATGGCAGTCAGAGTCGCCGTAGCTGAGATAGAGGTCGGCTGTGGCGGTAGTGAGGTCAATGAAGGGAACGTTCATCTCGTTGGCAACCTGCTCCATCTGCCAGACATAGTCCATAGAATTGTCAGATGCAGCTACTTTCTGAGAGGTTAAAACGCCGCTTGAGGTCAGTTTCGAGAAATTGTCACCGAGGTCGTGGCGGCCGTTGCGGCGGATGTCGTTGCCGGAGAAGTACATGCGGCAGATCGGGCCGACAAGGATAGGGATGCAGCCGGCATCGCGCGTCTCGGTGACGTATTTGCGGAGATATTCTTTATATGTGGTCGAGGGGTTGGTGCCACGGTAGTCTGTTGCGGCAGCCTGAGCGTCATCGCCGATGGATTTGTAGTAGGCAATCAGTTCGTCGCCGTCCATGCCCTGCGTCTTTTCATCGTTGTGAGCGAACTGGATGAGGACGTAGTCGCCGGGCGACATCTGAGTCTTGACAGAGGTCCAGAAGGCGGCTTCCTTATAGAAACTTTTGCTTGAAGCGCCGTTTTTGCCGCGGTTGTTTACTTCGATTCCATCGAGGAACTGTTGGAGATACTGACACCACCCTCTGGTGATGGTGGCCGATTCGTCGTAGTTGGCCATAGTGCTGTCACCGATGGTGTGGACCTTTTTCGCAGCATCGGCCGACTGAGATCCTCCAAAGATCAGGGCGGCTACCGCGAGCAGGGATGCAAAATTTTTCATGGACTTATTGAGTTTGAGATATTGATTTGTGATGCAAAAAATGTGCAATTGTAATAGTGCAAAATTATCTCAAACTGACCTCAAAGGAGGGTAAAAAAGATTCAAAGCAGTGGTGATAAAAGGTAAAATCGTGTCAAAAGCATTGATTTTTAGCTCTTGACACGATTTTACGGTTTGATGTAGCCTGTAAGGCGAAACTTTTCTGCTTTGTCAGGAAAAATTTATCAGTTCCTGCGACCGGGACCGCCGCCGGGTCCTCTGCCGGGCCAACCGCCGTGGCCTCTCATGAAATCGCCTCCGCCTGCGGCCGAAGGTTCGTTGCCTTTGCCGAAGGTGTTGAAGCGGTAGCTCAGAGTCACCATGAAGTAGCGGGTGAGTGAGTTGTAGCGGGTGTCATCGATATAGTTGGCGGTGACGTTGCGGCGGATGTTGTTGCGCTGGTTGAGAAGGTCATAGACTTTCACGGCGAGAGTCAGAGCCTTGTTGCGCAGGAACTGCTGGGAGATGGTGGCGTTCCACATCCATGTGCGTGTGTCGTAGCCGGCGGCATAGCCTGAGGTGGCCGAGTAGTTGATGTCGGACTGCAGGGTGAGTCCCCAGGGAGTGTAGTAGGTGCCGTCGAAGCGTCCGCCGTAGGTGTGTACTGTCTGGTCGGCGTTTTTCTGCACACTGTTGAAGGTGGTTTCGACCGAGTAGCGCGGGCGCAGTTCGAGTTCGAAATGATCGGGTCGGAAAGTGATGCCCGGACTCTCGTTGATTCTCAAGGAGAGCGAGGCGTTGCGCTGGCTGTTGTTGAAACCTACCGAGCGGTTTGCGTTGACGAAGACGTGGTTTGAGAGGCTCCATTTCTTGTTGCGCAGGGGCATGGAGAACATGTTCATCACGCGGCCGCTCCAGACACCGTTGACGTTGGCATAGGTTGTTTCGCGTGTACCGTCATCCTTGATGAGCGATTTGGAGATTATGGAGTTCTGTGTCATCTGGAAGTCGCCCATGAGCATGATGCTTCGCTGCGATTCGGTGTTGAAATCCTGGAAGCGGATGTTGACGTTGTGGGTGAACGATGGGTCGAGGTTTGGGTTACCCTGGATGATGTTGGTCGGGTTGGAGATGTCGGCCACGGGCTGCAGCTGGGCCATAGAGGGCTGTGATGAGCGTCCGCGGTAGTTGAGCTGGATGGATCGGCGCTTGCTGAATTTGTAGCGGTAGCGCAGGAAGGGGGCGTAGTTCCACACCCAGCGGTCTATGTTTTTGTCGGAGTTGTCGAGGTAGATCGACTTTGACATCTGCGGCACCAGTGAGAGGCCTGCTTCGAGAGTTGAGTTTTTGGTGACTTTCTTGTAGCCGAGACGGATGTTCTGGTTGAAGGAGTTGTTGCGGTAGCGGTTTGAGTAGTCCGGATCGGGTTCGATTGTGGTCAGGGTGCCGTCGGGGTTGAGGGTTACGGGGGGCATGATGTCACCATATTCGTAGTCATCAGGGATGTTGTAGACGAGTTTGTCGGCGTTGTTCCAGCGGTAGTTCATGCGGTAGCTGAAGGTGAGGAAGTTGCCGTTGCTGACGTTGCCGAGCGGTTCGGTCCAGGTGAACTGGCCCATCACCTGGTTGCTCCAGGTGTGGTTGTCGTTGTATTGGTCGAGGAGGTCTGATGTGTCCTGGGAGTTGTCGGCGTCTTCGTCCATGATATATCGGATGAAGTCGTTGACCGATGTGCCGGTCTCGATTACGTTTGAGTATTTGTATTGTCCGGAGATCGAGAACGCGCGTCCGCGGTGGCGCTTGAAGTTGTGGGAGTATATGAGGCGTCCTCCGAATTCATATGAGTCGCCGTCGCTGCTGCTGCGGGCATTGTTTTTACTTGCCTGCACCATCGAGGAGTTGAAGTAGTCTGTCAGCTCGTGGTCTTCAGATTTGTTGAAGTTGAGCGAGAAGTTGGGGCGGAATTCGAGGGTGTTGAATGAGTCTGGTTTCCAAAGCACACGGAAGTCACCGCGGAAGTTGTTGCCTCGGTCGCGGACGGATTTGTTGATTTTCGAATATGTGGAGTAGTCTTCGAAAAGATACTGGCGTTCCTGTCTGGTGATGGTCTTTGCATCGGTGTTGCTCCACATGATGTCGCCGCCTACGCGGATGATCTCTTCCTTGCCCACGTTGAAGTTCAGGCCGAGTGCTCGCGATTCGGTGATGCCGTTGTTGCCTCCGAAGCGGCGGAAGCGGCTGCCGTTGCTGTCAGTGAAGCCTATCTGGTTGGTGTTGTTGAAGTTGCCGAGGAGTGTTACCTGGTTTCCGTTCCAGAAACGGTTGAGGTTGAAGGAGCCGGTGTAGCGGTCATCGGTTCCGTAGCCGGCTTCGGCGGTGCCGAACCAACCCTGGTTCATGTCTTGTTTGAATGTGAGGTTGATGACAGTCTCGTCTTCTCCGTCATCGACTCCTGTGAGCCGGGCCATATCGCTTTTTCGGTCAACTACCTGGAGTTTGTCGATGAGGTTGGCGGGAAGGTTTTTGGAAGCTACCTGGGGATCGTCGCTGAAAAATTCCTTTCCGTTGACAAGGAATTTGCTGATGGTTTTTCCGTTGGCTGTGATTGATCCGTCGGTGCCGACCTCTACGCCGGGAAGGCGTTTGAGAAGGTCTTCAACCACGGCGTTTGGCTGTGTGTGGTATGAGTCGGCGTTGTATTCAACGGTGTCTTCCATCACTTTGATGGGGGTCTTTACGGCTACCACGCTGACTTCGCCGAGCATGTGGGAGGATTCTTTGATGCCGAGCACTCCGAGGCGGAGGTTGGAGGCTCCGACGGTGACTGGTTTTTCGAGATCGGCATATCCGATATAGCTTACGGTGAGAATATATTTTCCGGCTTTTATGCCTGAGAGTGTGAATTTGCCGTCGATGTCTGTTGTTGTTCCGGCTATGAAAGTGCTGTCTTTTGCAGCAACGAGTTTGATGGCTGCTTCAAGGAGCGGTTCCTGTGTGTCGAGATCTTTCACTATGCCGGTGATGTTTGCGGCTAAGGAGGTGGTGAATGAAATCAGAAGGAGGGTGAACAGCAATGTTAAACGGTTGAAACGTGTCATTCTTTTCAGTTCTCTTTTTCAGTTCTGTTGGTTGGTGGATTATTGTTGACTGTCAATTCTGACCGTAAAATTACTCAAAAGTTTAATCGGGCGGAGGCTCTTATCTACCTACAGGGTGCTTTAGACGATGAATCGGGGAAAAAGCCGGAGTTGTTAAAATGTGTTATCTGCCGGTGTCAGCTGTCAGCCGTCGACAGCTGACAGCAGACACCGGGGAGGGTGGGATGCCGGAGTCTGCCTGACGGTGATTTTCAGAAGAAATCAGGCGGCCCTATGAACAGCATAGGGTCGCCTGATATTTTTATGCTTTTTCCGTTGAAGGGTTTGCTGAAGGATGATTATTCAGAAACAACTTCGAAGGGCACGTTTACAGTAACATCGCGGTGGAGCTTGATGATAGCTGTGTAGTTGCCGACTTCTTTGACGGGGTCGAGCGAGATGAGCTTGCGGTCCACGTTGTGGCCGAGTTTTTCGAGAGCTTCTGCAATCTGGATGGCGTTTACAGAGCCGAAAATAGTACCGGTAGAAGAGGTCTTGGCACCGATGGTGAGCTTAACGTCCTGAAGAGCGGCTGCTGCGGCTTCGGCTTCAGCCTTGATGCGTGCGAGCTTGTGGGCGCGCTGACGCTGGTTTTCAGCAAGAACTTTAAGAGCTGATTCGGTTGCAATCACTGCTTTGCCGGTCGGGATAAGGTAGTTGCGACCATATCCGTTCTTGACTTCGACTACATCGTCTTTGTAGCCAAGGTTGGCGATGTCTTCTTTGAGAATGATCTTCATAATTCCTGATAGCTTTTAAAGTTATTTCATCAAGTCGGTAACGTAGGGGAGGAGGGCAAGGTGGCGGGCGCGCTTAACGGCCTGAGCCACACGACGCTGGAATTTGAGCGAGGTGCCGGTGATGCGGCGGGGAAGGATTTTGCCCTGTTCGTTGAGGAACTTTTTCAGGAATTCGGGGTCCTTGTAGTCGATGTATTTGATTCCGCTTCTTTTGAAACGGCAATATTTTTTCTTCTTAACGTCTACCGACAGGGGAGTGAGGTAGCGGATTTCAGATGCTTGTGCCATGATT
>ERZ777011.853-NODE-853-length-41222-cov-3.295698_pt1 | contig 41222 bp, 37 predicted proteins | sample MGYA00374964_ERZ777011 | MGnify/ENA primary metagenome ERZ777011 (study PRJEB29310, sample SAMD00008975) | mouse gut metagenome | study: EMG produced TPA metagenomics assembly of the Metagenome analysis of fecal microbiota from mouse which was promoted...
ACACGGGAATCAAGTACCGGTTGATTTCCATTCAAGGCTTTATAATTATATCCGCCTCGTCGCCATATCCTTCCTGCTCAAACACCTCCGATACCATATGCTCTACTTTTCTCACATTTGTTAGCTGCGCATATTCTCTATATATATCCGCCGCTTTACTGCCAATCTCTCCCGAAAAATTAAAATCTATCCATTCCTGTACAAATCTGTCGGGCTGCCTTGTGACTGACTCCTCCTTTCCCGCTTCAAAGGCGTACCTGATAAAATACTCAATATCCATTTCCAAAGGCTTGATTGCTCCAACATTTAAAACCCATATTTTTCTAATTTCCTTTTCATATGATTTTTCTAACTCATTTCCGGTCTGGGCCAGGGGAATGGAATTGATAAACAGATAGCTCATCTCCGGATGAGCCCAGTAGGAATTGTGGAAATAAAGACCGCAGCCGCCTTTTCTTGCCGCCTCCTCCTTATTCGGATACCTTCTCATATGTCCAAAATTATCGTCCACCCACATCAGCGTCACATCCTCCGGCACATGAAGCCCTCCGTCATATAAGTCCAAAACCTCCTTATATGGTATAAATACCTTTACGGCATCCTTTTCTTTTTTCTCTCCCAGTACCTGACGCATAATATCCCGCTGCTCATTGAATATAGTCTCCATCAGCTTTATTTTTTCTTTTAAACGCTCCTCCTCATTTAACGCTCCATCTTCATCAATTTTTTTTGTGATAAAACCATAATCGTGGATTCCTCTCATTCCCATTGTATATGTATTTTCATAATCACGGTTTATCTCAAGGCTTTCCCTCCAGTACTCCTTAAGCCTCTCCCGGTTTTCTCCCTCTATTGAATAGTCATATGCCAAATCATAATAGCCTTTCTTTTCAATCCACGGTCTCCACTCATTTTGATTGCTTCTAAGAAGCATATCGCAGTGGGAGGTTCCCACCACTATTCCCATCTCCTCTGCCAGCTCGCCATTGCGGGGATTTTCATTAAAGTAATTTACATGCATTGCCGGCCATATGTAATTTGCCTTAAGACGAAGCAAAAGCTCAAATATTTTTTCGTAAAGGCAGGGTCCTATGGTTTTATCCTTTGTATGCTTCCTTGCCCACGCTTCCAGCTCCTCCTCGTCATTTATAAATATGCCTCTATACTGTACAGACGGATAATCTGCCCTGTAAAATCCCACAGGCATATGAAGCTCTCTTTTTTTTACCGGTACATCTCCAAAATAATACCAGGGAGATACGCCCATCCAGCTTGAAAGCTCATACACTCCGAAAATTGTACCTCTGCGGTCTGCGCCTGCTATATACAAAACTCCCTCCGCCTCCTGCATAATATAGCCCTCCCAACGGTATTTTCCGCTATCGTCTAATATAGGGTCAGTTTTTAAAATACCCTCTTTTATTTTTCTGTCTATAATTTTATTTTTTCCGATAGTCCCTGCCACAATATACAGGCTTATTTGATTTTCTCTGCCCCTTTGACTTATCCTTGCTTTTTCAAACCCCTCATCCTTACGATTTAGCTTATCTTCTTCCACATCAGCGAGCATAGTACATCTGCAGTTAACTACCTTTTCAATATCCTTTTTCAGCTGTTCTATGCTTCTTAATACCCCTTTGCTTTCCTGCTTAGAATATTTAAGAATTACTTCTCCTGTTTCGTCTACCGTAATTTCTTTTTTCATTTTCTTTACCGCTCCTTTCCTTTATTGACATCGCTTTCTTTTTAATATAGAATATCATTATATTTTACAATATTCTTTTGCAATATTGCGGTTTAACTTTGTAAAATTGCGATTTTGAGTCCAAAAGGAGGATTATATGATACACCTGTATTCAAATCAATTAGAATTTAATATTTTGAGAGATTATAATTACTGGAATCCTGACTTTCATATGCATAATTTTTACGAAATATTTTTTCTTTCCAGAGGAAACGTAGATTTTTACATAAATAATACAAAAAGACATATAATGCCCGGAACTCTTATATTTATTACAGACCGTGATATTCACAAAAGCATGCTTACCTCAGCCGGAGTATATGAGCGCGCATTTATTCATATTCCCCCGGCTCTTATAGATTCCTTTTCCAGTCCTATAACTAATCTATCTGATTGCTTTAACTCCTCCTTCGGACAATTTTTTCAGCTTAACAAAAAACAGGGAGAATTCTTTTTAAACACAATACAAGCTATGATAAATTTAGAAAAAACCAAGACGTGGGGATATGATATTATGCTTCATTCTGAGCTTTTGAAAATACTTGTATTTGCCAACTCTCTATGTGAGAGCAATACGGAAAGCCAATTTTCCGAACAGTACTCACAGCGTATACGAGATATCATTTATTATATTGAAGAGCATTTAAGCGAAGGCTTGTCATTAGAATATATTGCGAAGCATTTTTCTATTGATAAATATCATTTATGCCACATTTTTAAAAAAGAGACAAACACAACTGTTTATCATTTTATTCAGCTTAAAAGAATTTCTTTTGCCAAGCGTCTGCTTGCAGAGGGAAGAAATCTTACAGAGGTATGCTTTGATGCGGGCTTCAATGATTACAATCATTTTATCACTACCTTTAAAAAATATAGCGGCACGACTCCGGGAAAATACGTTAAAATGTCCTAGAGCCGTCTGCCGCTTATCCTGTATAATTTAATTCTGTTTTTTAATCATGGAATCCATCAGTGCCAATGCCTCACTGTCAAACATCTTTGCCTTATCAATCAATATGCACACTTCATCACGCACTGGTTTATCCGCCAGCTTTTTCAACATGCCCTCCATATCAGACATATCTCCAAACAAGTTTCTCATCTGTTTTGCAGCCTCTGCACACCTTGCAAATGCATCTGCAATTCTGTTGCACTTTTCTTTATTTATTTCCCATGTTTCCGCCAGACTTCTGAAAAACTTTGCCGCATTTTCCCGTCCGTCGATAATGCATGACATGGCGTCCATCTGACACAGCATCTTTTCAAATAATACAAACAGATTATCACTAACTGTAAATTCACTGTCATTACCCAATGCATTTTTCCATGCGTCATATGCGTCTATTCCTTTACAATAACCATATTCTTCTCTGCCTGTAAGAACCTTTACACCATTGGCAATAATTTCATCATTGGAAATCTTTTCTCCATCAATGGCTCCCATACACATAACTGCCTGCGTATCTGTATTTTCCCACCAGCTGCTGCACACAAAATATCCTGATTCATCAATCTCAATATTCGATGCAAACTCCGGGTCATTTTGAAAGAAATTCCATCCAAGCAATTCCTCCCCGTTATTTTTATATCCGGTGATAATACATGGTTCCGGCGGTCCGATAATTCCCAGCGCTATGCATGGATAGCCTTCATCTATATGTGTCTTAATAAATTCCATAAATTCTTCTTTTGTTACACCTTCATCTCTTCCTAAGAAAGAAAATTCCCTGCCTAACGCCTTTGCGCCAAATCCATATATTTCATTTGTTTCCGATAATGTATGAAATATATCCACATTACTTAAATCCCAGCACTTTGTATTCCATACAAGACGAAATGCCGCTGCGCTTGAAACCATTGTAAAATAATACTCTAAATCTTCACCTAAATACTCTGAACATGCCTTAAGGCAAATGGGATACGGCGTACCTCCGCCATACTCTCCCCATGCCGCCTTGGGAACACCATACAGAATTGTGCCTGTATTATTTTTGTATACATTCCTGTCCATAAAAATATCGCTCCTTTGCTCTTTTTCATTAAGGAGTCCGATACCGTATACACCCACAGAAAGCTCTTTCTTTCCAATAATCGGTCTGGTAATACGAAATGTACTTGGCGTCATTCCTATAATCTTATTAAACGCTCTTGTATAAGTTTCCGGATTAGAAAATCCGTACAGATATGCAATGTCAAGAATTGACATATCTGTATAAAGCAACTCATAAGCAGAACATTTAACCTTTCGGATTCTAACATATTTAGCCAGCGGACACCCGGTATTCTTACCAAAAAGCTCTCTAATATATGCATCTGAAAAGCCAATACGCCTTTCCAGCTCATTATAGTTAAATTTTTCGTCTTTTATATGCGCCTCAATATAACATATAATAGCCTTTACACTTGATGGATAACTCATATCAAAACTCCTCATTACTGCCGTAACATTTTTCATCGCGATGTGAGTATAGTATACCTTTGATTTCACTGCCTGTCTTGACTTTTTTAAGGTTGATTGCAAGCTATAACTTTTATATAATAATTTTCTGCCTTGTTCAATTTAATTGTCTTTCTCATATACTAATATTACCCAAATTCTACTATATCATAAATCTCTGATAAACTGCCCACAGACGTAACACCCTCAGGTACTTCCTTTTTACTCCTGTTTACCCATATGGCTTTTATTCCCAACGCTCCTGCGCCTTTTACATCACTGCTTAAGGAGTCGCCTATATGTACTACCTCCTCCGGCTTTAATCCGGTACTTTTCAACGCCAGCTCAAAAAGCTCCTTTCTGGGCTTATATGACCTTGCGTCTTCACTTGTAAAAACTCCTGCCGGCTTTAAACCATGCAGCTCAATGGCCTTCAATATATCTTCCCTGTCTATGTTTGATACAATATATACCGGCACAGGACTTTTTTCAAAAAACTCTTTAGATTCTTCAAAAACAGGCGGAGCCATCCAGTATTCAAACATTTCATTACTCAGCCTTTTGGCATCCTCCGTAGAGGAAAAGCGCTCTATGGTATCCTGCAATGACAAAATTTCTAAATCCCTCTGGGTTCTGAAATTTTCACCGTAAGAATTTTCATATAATGTCTTAAAGCGGCTCCACCAGTAATTTCCAATCTCTCCGGCATTTTTCCCATTGCCTGTCTCATACAAAAGCCTGCTAATCTTAGTAACTTTTTCGCCGTCTTCAAATACAACAGTTCCATAAAAATCTATAAAAATTCCTTTAATCATATTCTCTCTCCTATATTGCAAAATTATATTATTTCTCCGTTTTCTACCTGTACGGCAACCTGCCATTCATCCTCATAGACAATTCTGCCTACAAAATTAGTATATACCACATCATAGGGATGCTCATATTTATCTAATAGCTTCATTGCCGGCTCTATAATTCTTCTCATCTCCTCAGTTGCTTCAACCTTAAAAAAGGTTATTACTAATTCGCCATTTTTGCAGGGCTCAGGCTCGGGAAGATTATCCTTAAACCACCTGTCAATATTTCTAAATATTTCTTCGTCCTCTTTATTCATAATTCCGTCCATAATCATTCGCCAGCACATTCTGAATATCCCTTTTGGATATTTTGTTATATAGGATTCCTCCCTGCCTTGTATTCTCATATATTTGTATTTCATGTAAGTCTCTCCTTTTCTTTTTCTATCTAAGATTTTCCCTGATGTACCTAAACTGCTCATTTAGCATATCCACAGCGATAACACCCTTACTGTCAAATGCAGTTGCTTCCACCGAAAAATCAACCTTTATAATTGATTTTTTTGATAAAATCAAAAAAGCGGCTAAAATCCACCTTGCCTGCTCCTATGGGAAGGGTGCGAAGATTACTCCAGTCCATATTTCTCTGCAAGCTCATTTAAATATGGATATGCTCTGATATTATTTTGGAAATTGGAATCTGACGCTATTCCTCCCCATAAATGCAGTACCAATTTCTTTGCTCCAATACAATTTGCTACATTACAATCCATATCAAACATATTGTATGCCTCAACCTGTTCATTTTCATTTCCTTTACTAATTATCTCACCAATGACTTTTTCACAATGTACAACAGGTATGTAAAAATTAATTTTTGTCAAAAAAATTTTTAATGCCTCAATATCCTTATACCAAAAACTATCCATCATAAGCTCGAAACCGTCACACGTTAACTGCTTTGACAACGGCTCTAACAGCCTATAATCATATTCGTTTACTTTTCCTGTAACCGCTCCTGTGGAGCATAAAATTTTATTCATTGACAGCCTCCTTTTTCAATCTAACAAATATTTCATTACTATGTATAAGCATATAAAAATCGCACCAAACATTCTTATATGTCCGGTGCGATAATAACCATGAAAAATATAGCGATAACTATTATTACATTCACATTTATGCACAGACCTATAAGACCTATCGGCTCATAACTGTGCTATACCAAAATCAGTTACAAGCAATATGTCGGCAATGGATTGTCTTATGCTTTTTTGAATGTAATATGTGAAGCATTTCTTTTCTCCTTAAAATTTTTTACTATATTATCACTTGTAAACAAGATTGTCAATAGAGCATGCCTTGTTATATAAAATATAGCTTCAATTATTGTTTCAAAAAAAATGCCTGCGCATACGCTGCACAGGCATTTACGTTTTAACTATTTATTAGCTATTGCAGCCTTGCGCATACGCTGCGCAGGCATTTACGTTTTGACTATTTATTAGCTATTGCAGCCTGCGCAGCAGCAAGTCTTGCAATAGGTACACGGAATGGTGAACATGACACATAGTCAAGACCAATCTTGTGGCAGAACTCTACTGATGAAGGGTCTCCACCGTGCTCACCGCAGATACCTACATGAAGCTTTGGATTAACCGGCTTACCAAGCTTAATAGCTGTCTCCATAAGCTTGCCTACGCCTGTCTGGTCAAGCTTAGCAAATGGGTCATTCTCAAAAATCTTTGTATCATAGTAAGCATTTAAGAACTTACCTGCATCATCTCTTGAGAAACCGAATGCCATCTGTGTAAGGTCGTTTGTACCGAAGCAGAAGAAGTCAGCCTCTGAAGCAATTTCATCTGCTGTAAGCGCAGCTCTAGGAATCTCTATCATTGTACCAACCTCGTACTCAAGGTCAATACCTGCGGCAGAAATTTCAGCATCTGCTGTTTCTACTACTACCTTCTTAACAAATTTAAGCTCCTTAACCTCACATACAAGAGGAATCATGATTTCAGGCTTAACTGCCCAGTCAGGATGAGCCTTCTTTACATTAATAGCTGCGCGGATAACAGCCTTTGTCTGCATCTTGGCAATTTCAGGATATGTTACTGCAAGACGGCAGCCTCTGTGTCCCATCATAGGGTTAAACTCATGAAGAGATGTGATAATATTCTTTATTGTCTCTACTGACTTACCCTGAGCGTCAGCAAGCTTCTTAATGTCAGCCTCCTCTGTAGGAACGAACTCATGAAGAGGTGGGTCAAGGAATCTGATTGTAACAGGATTTCCTTCAAGAGCCTCATATAACTTTTCAAAGTCTCCCTGCTGATATGGAAGAATCTTATCAAGGGCTGCCTCTCTCTCCTCTACTGTATCAGAACAAATCATCTCTCTGAATGCGGCAATTCTGTCCTCCTCGAAGAACATATGCTCTGTACGGCAAAGACCTATACCCTCTGCGCCAAGCTCACGAGCCTTTCTTGCATCCTCAGGTGTATCTGCGTTTGTTCTAACCTTAAGTGTTCTGTACTTGTCAGCCCAAGCCATAACCCTTCCGAACTCACCTGCTATAGTAGCGTCAACTGTAGGGATAACTCCGTCGTAGATATTACCTGTTGTACCATCTATAGAAATAAAGTCTCCCTCATGGAACTCCTTGCCTGCAAGAGTAAACTTCTTATTCTCCTCATCCATGGCAATATCGCCGCAGCCTGATACACAGCATGTACCCATACCACGCGCAACAACGGCAGCATGTGACGTCATACCTCCACGAACTGTAAGGATACCCTGAGCAGCCTTCATACCTGTAATATCCTCAGGAGATGTCTCAAGACGAACAAGAACTACCTTCTCGCCTCTTGCTCCCCAAACCTCTGCATCCTCTGCAGTAAATACAACCTTACCGCATGCAGCTCCAGGTGAAGCGCCAAGTCCCTTACCCATAGGAGTTGCAGCCTTGAGTGCAGCAGCGTCAAACTGTGGGTGAAGTAATGTATCAAGATTTCTAGGGTCAATCATAGCAACAGCTTCCTCTTCTGTTCTCATACCCTCGTCAACAAGGTCGCATGCAATCTTCAGAGCAGCCTGCGCTGTTCTCTTGCCGTTTCTTGTCTGAAGCATATAAAGCTTACCATGCTCTACAGTAAACTCCATATCCTGCATATCTCTGTAATGGTCCTCAAGTGTCTTGCAAACACCCTCAAACTGTGAGAATGCCTCAGGGAACTTGTCAGCCATCTCTGCTATCTTCATAGGCGTACGTACTCCGGCAACCACGTCCTCGCCCTGTGCGTTTGTAAGGAACTCTCCGAAAAGACCTTTAGCTCCTGTAGCAGGGTCTCTTGTAAAGGCAACGCCTGTACCACAGTCATCACCCATATTACCAAATGCCATAGACTGTACGTTTACGGCTGTTCCCCAAGAATATGGGATATCATTGTCTCTTCTGTAAACATTTGCTCTAGGGTTGTCCCATGAACGGAATACAGCCTTAATAGCTCCCATTAACTGCTCCTTCGGGTCATCCGGGAAGTCTGAGCCAATCTTTGACTTGTACTCTGCCTTAAACTGGTTAGCTAACTCCTTTAAGTCATCTGCATCAAGCTCAACGTCCTGCTTAACACCCTTCTTTTCCTTCATAGCGTCGATAAGCTGCTCAAAATACTTCTTGCCAACTTCCATAACTACGTCTGAATACATCTGAATAAATCTTCTGTAGCAGTCCCATGCCCAGCGTGGGTTTCCTGACATTTCAGCTATAGCGTTTACAACCTCCTCATTAAGACCAAGGTTAAGAATAGTATCCATCATACCAGGCATAGATGCTCTGGCGCCTGAACGAACTGAAACAAGAAGCGGATTTGTCTTATCTCCAAACTTCTTACCTGTAATTTCTTCCATCTTAATGATGTACTCGTTTATCTGAGCCTGGATTTCATCATTTATCTGTCTTCCATCCTCATAGTACTGTGTACATGCCTCTGTTGTAATAGTAAAGCCCTGTGGAACAGGAAGTCCGATGTTTGTCATCTCTGCTAAGTTAGCTCCCTTACCACCAAGAAGCTCACGCATGTTTGCATTACCTTCTGTAAAAAGGTATACCCATTTGTTTGCCATTATTAAGTTCCTCCTAAAAATTTTTTTATGCAAATAGTTACATAGATATATAGATATAATCCTGTATCTACTTCAAACATAAATATAATCCTAAAACGCTGTGATTATATTGACATTCTAAGACTTATTAGTATTATAGCATAGATAATTTAATAGTCAACAATTTTGAAAGCAGCTATATTAAAAAATTGGATATTATTTACAAAAAAGGAGCTGAAAGAACTGAAGTTCATGAGAATTTCCTATATAACTATAATATCAAAAAGAGCCGGCTCTTATTACAACACACCGGCTCTTACTTCGCGAGTTTTTTATTATCAGCAGGTTTTTATCGTACAAATCTTTAAAGCGTATTTTGAGCATAAATCATCAACCAAAAGTCTTTTATTATATGCTAACCTGACTGATTATCTGTTCGTTTGTACATCATAACTGATATACAAGGCAAAAATATGTAATTTAAACTGCTGTGCCCTTCAATCCCAAAGAGCTTACTACCTCCGTTAAACTAATATTTTTCCCTGTTTTAAATTCTCTGCAAATTAAATTTTAAACTTTTTTAATGTTTTTGTCAAGTATTTTAATAAATAATTTTAAAAAGTTTTCATTAAATATAATCTAACCTCTCTTATAACCAAAGTACTCAAAATCAGCATATCCTCCAAGGCTCTTTGTTGCATAATTATAAAGACCTATACGGTAGCCCATAAAATGGTCCAGAGTATAAAGCATCTTTAGCTCCCTTCCAATCCTTTTCCAGCTTTCGCCGTCCTCTGAATAGAAAAATTCCGCTATATCCCTGCTGTCCTCATAATCAAAATATATTTTTACATACGCCTTATCACCCTTTAGCTCAACCGACTCAAGCTCTCCTGTTTTATCACTCATAACAATATACTTTTTATTTTCTTCCATTTTTACGCCTACTGTGCCAAAATTACTTTGAAGCGCTACAAGTCCGGCAAAGTCGCCATTCTTCATGCCTGCTGTAAGTACAGCCGTCTCGCATGTACAATTAGGTCCTTCTGTTCTCTGTGTAAGTGTATTTCTTGCATCAAGTATTCCGTCTGCAAGCTGCGCTGTTGTAAGCCTTAAATATCCCGGTCGTTCTGTGAATGACCAGTGTTCATTGTCAGGATTATGATTCCACTGCCATTGATTTGCAAGCTTATTTTCACTATGGTTAAAATCGTCGCTTATAACCATATCAAACTTCTCTCCCTCCTCAAACGGCGTTTCAAATTCATGAGGAACCTTGCCGTCTACACCAAGCACAGGCCATCCGTCCTCCCATGTCATAGGCATTATGCAAGGAATTCTTCCTACCGCATCATGGTCCTGGAAAAGCATAGCAAACCACTGTCCGTCTGCCGTGTCAAAGAAAGCTCCCTGCGCCACTCCCTTATTGTGATAACCCATATCATCATCCATTATAATTTTTCTCTCATATGGTCCGAGAAGCTCATTTGAACGGTAGCACACCTCACGTCTTCTTCCGTTTCCGTCCTTAGGCCATTCTATAAAAATAAGATAATAATATCCGTTTACCTTATATGCATGACAGCCCTCGCAGCGAAGACCTATATTTTCCTTTGGAGTTGAAAATAAAAGCTGGTTTATGCCTCCCTCAAGTATTCCTGAGCCGTCAGGCTTAAGCTCCGTAATCCTGATATCTCCGCACTGGTGAAACATAAAAAGCCTGCCGTCATCAAATAACAATGACATATCATGATAAATTCCGTCATATACATATCTTTTCCAATCACCTGACTCTATATCCTTTGTATAATACAAATATGTCTTTTTCATGTCATTACATACAAAGCATGCATAGAATGTGCCGTTATTGTATCTTAAGCTTGTCGCCCACTGGCCTCTGCCATATACGTTCTGTCCGTTTTTAAGATTGTATCCGTCATTGTCCTCTATAGTATCATAAATATATGACTGTATTTCCCAGTTGACTAAATCTGTTGACTTCATAACAGGACAGCCCGGCATTACATGCATTGTGGTGCTTACCATATAAAATGCATTTCCTACTCTTATCACGTCTACATCAGGAACATCTGACCAGAATATAGGGTTTTTTATTACTGCTTTACTCATGTTTTTCCTCATTTCTGCACGGCTTTATGGGTATAAAGTGGTAAATGCGCTAAATGTGGTGCATTGCACATTTAGTACATTACGCATTTAGCGCTTACAGGTTTGCGGAAGCCGCACAGACACAAACCTGGCAGGCTGACTTATCAAGAAATCAACATACATTGTACCGGAATATAACTATATTTTCAATACACTGTATATATTTGTCTTATTGTGACAGCCGATTTTCTCATCCATAAGCATGCTCATACATTAAACATTTTTTATCCAATGTACAATATACTGGCTTATTGCGTTAAGTATATGGTATATCTTGCTATAACGCAATGAAATATAATGCTGCGTAATTGATTTTTTCTGCTAAATACAATCAGAACTGTAACAAAAGAAGCTGTTGCAGCAAGAATTTTTTTCTTAATGCGACAGCCCTTTCGCTTACAATAAATTTTTAAAACTCAAACTTATCCTCAAAATATGCCTTTAGGTCAGCTATCTTTACTCTTTCCTGTTCCATAGAGTCGCGCTCCCTCACCGTAACGCAGCCGTCCTCCTCTGACTCAAAATCATATGTTATGCAGAAAGGCGTGCCGATTTCATCCTGTCTCCTGTACCTCTTTCCAATATTTCCTCTGTCGTCAAATTCACAGTTATAGCTTTTGCTAAGCTCAGTAAATACCTTCTCCGCTCCCTCATTAAGCTTCTTTGAAAGTGGAAGAACACCTATCTTTACAGGCGCAAGGGCCGGATGGAAACGAAGTACTGTTCTCATATCGCCGCCCTCAAGCTCCTCCTCGTCGTAAGCGCTGCAAAGAAAAGCAAGAGTTACTCTGTCCGCTCCAAGAGACGGCTCAATTACGTAAGGAATATATTTTTCCTTTTTTTCATCGTCAAAATATTCCATAGGCTCTCCCGACGTATTCTGATGCTGCGTAAGGTCATAGTCTGTTCTGTCGGCTACGCCCCAAAGCTCGCCCCAGCCAAATGGGAATAAAAATTCTATATCTGTTGTTGCCTTGCTGTAGAAGCAAAGCTCCTCGGCATCATGGTCACGGACTCTCATTTCGTCATCCTTCATTCCCAGCCTCTTTAACCAGTTAATACAAAACTCCTTCCAGTATGCAAACCACTCAAGGTCCGTACCCGGCTCGCAGAAAAACTCAAGCTCCATCTGCTCAAACTCTCTTGTTCTAAAGGTAAAGTTTCCCGGAGTAATCTCATTTCTGAAGGATTTTCCTATCTGACCTATACCAAAGGGGATTTTCTTACGTGATGTTCTCTGTACGTTTTTAAAGTTTACAAAAATACCCTGCGCTGTCTCAGGTCTTAAATATACAGTATTTTTTGCATCCTCAGTAACGCCCTGGAAGGTTTTAAACATAAGATTAAACTGTCTTATCTCCGTAAAATTGTGCTTTCCGCATGAAGGGCACGCAATATTATGCTCCTCTATGTAGGCTGCCATTTTCTCGTTTGACCATGCGTCCACTGCTCCCTCTATAGTAATTCCTGCTTCCTTATTATAGTCCTCTATAAGCTTATCTGCCCTGAATCTCTCATGACATTCTTTACAGTCCATAAGAGGGTCGGCAAAGCCTCCTAAGTGTCCTGAAGCCACCCATGTCTGGGGATTCATAAGAATTGCGCAATCCACACCTACATTGTATGGATTTTCCTGTATAAATTTAGACCACCACGCCTTTTTTACATTATTTTTAAGCTCAACGCCAAGATTACCGTAGTCCCATGTATTTGCAAGACCTCCGTATATTTCCGAGCCCGGATATACAAAGCCTCTGCTCTTTGCAAGCGCTACGATTTTCTCCATTGTCTTTTCCATAGTAATTCCTCATTTCTGCCGTATAATGCGGCTCTAAATTTTTCTTTATTGATTTTACTATGAACATATGATATTTTCAAGCATTTATTTTTCTGTAAGTATTAATACATAAAATCTGTGAATTATTTAAAGCAATTCCCTAATCAATCACCACAACCCTCTTTTTAAGCCACTTTTCCCTGACAAGCCGCACTAAAAACATAATTCCCCTTATGCACAGCTCAACGCACATTGCTATCCATACGCCGTGAAGCCCCATATATGGAACTAAAACAAGCGCCATTGTAATTCGTATTCCCCACATGCTGACAAAATTAAGAATACTTGGCACCAGCGTATCCCCTGCGCCCCTGAGGGCTCCTGAGCACACTATTGACGCGGCATACAAAGGCTCTGCAAAGACTTCAATCCTTAAAATCTCCGTGCCAAGGCGTCTTACTTCAGGAGACGGCGTAAGTATGGAAAACATTAAGGGAGCCACAAAAAACATTATTACCGCCCCAAAGGACATAATAACCATACCAAGAATTACAGAAGCTCTTGCAAACCGTCTGGCAAGGTCCTTTCGTCCCATACCTATACTCTGCCCCACTAGGGTTGTTGCGGCAGAGCCGATTCCATAGCCCGGCATATAGCAGAAGCTTTCAGCAGTTACCGCTAAGGAATTTGCGGCAACCGCCGCTGTGCCAAGAGGCGCGACTATTCTTGTGGAAACTATCTGCGCGCCGCACATTATCATATGCTCAAAGGCTGTGGGAACTGCAATTTTAGCTGCCGTTTTCATGCATCTGCCACGAATTTTCCAGTGGCCTCCATATTTGAAGGATAATTTTTTTGAGCGGACACAGGCGGCTAAAAGCATTAGCGCCGCCACGCATACCTCGGCCGCGGCAGTACCTAACGCAGCTCCTGCAACGCCCAAGTTGCCGCCGTATATATGTATTGATATTCCAAATATAGTAACCGTTCTTGTGGGGAATATAAATATAAAGTTAAATATCACGTCCAGCACACACAGCAGAATATTTAATATGCTGGGCGTTTTCATATCGCCGCTGCACTGGAGCATGCTTCCGCAAAGCTGGCGAAGCTGGGTTGCCGGCAGAGCGCAGGCATAAATAAAAAAATACCTTGACGCTTCCTTGTGTATATCTGAATTGCCTCCAAGCCATACGGGAAGGCTTTTGCTTATTGAAATTGCGGTTACGGATAATATAGCTCCAAATATTAACGCAACGATAAGGCCCTGTCTGAATACATTTCTTGCCTCCTCGTCCCTCTCTGCTCCGATAAGCTGCGCAACCTGAACAGAAAATCCCGTTGCCGCAGAAATGCATAAACCGCCTATAAGCCACGTTGTTGTGCTGACAAGTCCTATTGAAGCCGTTGCATTCTCTCCTAAGCTTCCTACCATTCCTGCATCAATATACTGCATTATAATAGAGCTTATCTCTGCCATAATCGCCGGAATACTGAGACGAATTACCAGCGCTATCATATTTTTCAAGGATAGCTGACCATTTATATTAAGGGTTGATTTCTCTTTCAAATTACATTTTCTCCTGTAAATTAACTGTGCATAAATGCCGCATATGGGTGTATTATATAATAAATGATTATCATTTTCAATTATCTTTTTCTGTCCTGCCATATATCCCTGCCATATATCCCTGCCACATATCCTGCGGTATTTCTGCGTTTATGGTCACAGCCGCAGAATATATGGCAATACTAATACAAATCCTGTAATTTATTCCTTCATCTTAGGATTAAATATAAGAGACACAATATATCCAAATATCAGCGCGGAGGAAATTCCCGCCGCCCCTGCCTTAAAGCCTCCCAGAAAAACGCCTAAAAAGCCCTCGCTGTCTACAGCCTCCTTTACTCCCTTCATAAGACTGTTTCCAAAGCTTAAAAGCGGCGCTCCCGCTCCTGCTCCTGCAAAATCAATAAGGGGCTGATACACGTTAATTGCGCCAAGTATTGCTCCTATTACAACAAGTCCTACCATTATACGCCCCGGCATAAGCTTTGTCTTATCAATAAATATCTGCACAATGGCGCATATGGCTCCTCCTACAAGAAACGCCCATAAATATATCATATTTTTCCTCCTTAACTATGCTCAATTACTACTGCATGGGCTATTCCGGGAATTGAATTTCCTTCATTTGCGGTAACAGGTGAAAATAACGCTCCCGTAGGCACAAACAGCACCTTTTTCCATGCTCCCTTTGTTATCTGTCCAAGTATCAGGCTGCAAAGCACCGACGCCGAGCAGCCGCAGCCGCTTGCTCCCGCATGCGTGTCCTGTGCATCCTTGTTAAATATTTCTATTCCGCAATCCATATGATTATATTTTATATCGCAGCCCTTCTCCTCCAGCAAATCTATAAGTATGGTCTGTCCGATATAGCCTAAATCTCCCGTTATTATTTTATCATAATCCTTCGGCTTTGATGAAAAATCACAAAAGTGCTGGTAAATGGTATCCGCTGCCGCCGGCGCCATACATGCACCCATATTTTCCTTATCCTTAATGCCATAGTCAACAATTTTTCCTGTAGTTATACCTGTTATCCTTGCCTTAGACGATTTCTTTCCAAGTATAACTCCGCCTCCGCCGGTAACAGTCCATGTGGCGGAAAACTTTCTCTGTGTTCCGTAGCCTAAAGGAAATCTGAAGGTTTTTTCCGCACTGGCAAAATGGCTTGATGTAAGACACATAGTACAGTCAGAAAATCCTCCCGCCACGCTCATTGCGCCAAGGGACAATGCTTCCCCCATGGTTGAACATGCGCCATACAGTCCAAACAGGGGAATATTCATGTCCTTTAATCCAAAAAAGGTAGCTATAAGCTGTCCCAGCAAATCTCCCGCATATATATATCTTATATTCTCAGGAGTAAATTCTCCCTTTTTCATTGCATTCTGAGCAATCTTTGCCTGAAGCCTGCCCTCGGCATCCTCCCAGTTTTCGCCTCCAAACATAGGGTCCTCCACCACCTCGTCAAAGGCGGCTCCCAAAGGCCCCTCTCCCTCTTTTTTTCCCACCACCGAGGCATAGCTTTGTATATAAGGTGCCTCGTCAAATTTAATACTCGCCTTTCCTAATATCATACGCCCTCCAAAAAATTCTTTTCGCAGTGCGAAGCATTAGAATTTCTTAGCCTGTGTTTTTTACAGGCTTAGAAATTCTCTTCGCACTTACCACCAGTTAAGCATTTTCCCAAGCCAGTATATTATCCCAAGCACCCAGCTTGTCAATATACCATACAATATAACAGGCCCTGCGATAACAAATATACGGGTGCCAATTCCAAATACCTGTCCCTCACGCTTAAACTCAATGGCAGGAGACGCCACTGAATTTGCAAAGCCTGTTATGGGTACAAGAGTACCTGCTCCGCCGTACTTTGCCAGCTTTGGGTACAGACCAAGTCCTGTAGTCAATGCAGACAATCCTACAAGTACTATAAGCTCGCAGCTTGTTGCATTATCCTTACTTAATCCTGCTTTTATAAACATATCCAAAATAAACTGTCCAAGGACACATATAAGTCCTCCCACAATAAACGCCCATAGCATGTTTTTTGCAAGTGATGTGGTAGGCGTTACCTGCTTTACATATTCCTCATATTCCTTTTGCTGCTTTTCTGATAATTCAGGCATATTACTCCTCATTTCTGTGCACATATTCTTCCGCTTGTATAAAGCCTGTGTCAGGTGCACACGGACACAAATAATAATAATTTAATCTGCCTTGCTTATTCGTACCATCTTAGGTAAAAAAACAAGATTGACGCCGCCATCTTACCTATCGCCACACATAAAATTATGGCGCCCATACCCTTGTGAAGCCTTACTCTCCTTGAAAATATAGCCGTGGCGCCAACTGCTTCTGCAAGGGATGTTGCAAGACAGCCTACAAAGATTCCTGCAAAGGTTCCAAAAAATATTAACCCTGCCACCCCAAGAGGAACCGATATTTCAAATATGTTCATCACATTTCCAAGCGTTCCCCCAAAAAGCACCGCCATCTCATACCATGTAACATATGAGCCTGTATGGGTTTTGCCTGCCATTCTTGGAATAAGTCCTATAGATGAAATAAGCGCAAATACTCCAGCTGAAACAAGAGCCCCCGCCCCAAGACCTGTCACTCCCATCAGTACCTCTTTAATCCACATCCATATGTGCCTCCTTACGCTTTACCCCATCAATCATGGTTGTATTTATCTGTGTCTCATACTGCCTCATTTCTACCTCAATAGGGGTAGGGTCCTTGCTTAGCCGTTTCTTTCCAAAATGATTGTAGAATACAAGTATTCCAATAGCCATGCCAATAGAATATGTGACCTCCAGTATGGTAAAGCCGTCGCTTTCCTTTCCGGTTACAAATTCATAATATTGTTCAAATATATTATGGACAGCCACATCATTGTTAAACGCCATAATTGTAAAGCCTGCTCCAAAGAATACTATTGCGCATATAATGGCTGCCTTTATATAATCCAGCCATGCAGGAGGATTTTTTTTAGTATTTAATTCTATTATAACATCGGTTTCGCCAGTCGGCACAACCTGTACTCCCTGAATCTCCTTTTGTATCTCCTCAACTATTTTAAGGGCTGATATAATTACCCTTGTTTCTTTCTTTCCCTTAAAATCATACAGCTTTATTGCATTAACCCTGTTTTTTATTTTATCGTCCCTGCACCAGACCGTAGCCGCATCCTTTATTGTAACTGCGTTATTCTCTACCTTGCTGCACTGACTAAGATTTATATATACTTCATCTGTCATTTTTGCCTCCACATCTTACACATCCCACAAAGGTATTTCCACAAGAGTTCCTCCGGTTATGGTTTCTATGCCCTCTATCTTGTTTAAATAGCATATTGCCAATACTATCACTGCCGCCAGAATTATTAATACCACCGCAAGTATAGTCCTTGTTCTGCTTATCACTTATATCACCACCTGTCCAAAAATTATATATGCTTATGTTTTCCTTTTTTCTCATAAATATTCTTTTTTTCAATTTTTCTTGCCGAAAACATAATTTATTAATTTGCTGCTGAAAGTCATTATTATTTCAGACCTGCAAAATTCAGAGGAATTTCCAAGCTTGCTGCTCATATGAAGAACTTTCCTGCTTATATAAAAAAAGAGACATAATTATATAAAGAGACATGATTATGCTTTTCACATAATCCTGCCTCTCCATTTATATGAAATCAAATATATTTCACAATATACTTAATTCCATATTCAGTATCTTATTTTAAATCACTTACTTCAAATTATTTATTTTAAATTGCTTTCTTCATTATACATATTTAAAATCACTTATTTCAAATTACTTTCTTAATTGCATTTATTTAAAATCTCTTATCTCAAACTGCTTTCTTTATTACTACCCCACACTATAATCCGCTGTTTTTCTCTCTTGCTTTTTTTATAGAGTAAAGAATTATATTTCTTGCTTTTAATGCGTCCGCCTTGTCTAGCGGCTCAACATCCTTAAGCCTATAGGGTATGCCAAGCTTTTCATACTTTGGAACTCCCATGGTATGATACGGCAGAACGTCAAGGGCCTTGACATTTTTAAGCTCTGCCAGAAATTCTCCAAGCCTTGTAAGATACTCCTTTTTATATGTAATTCCCGGAACGGTAACATGGCGTATCCATACGGGAAAATCCCTTTCGGAAAGATATCTTGCAAATGCAATAATATTTTTATTCGACTGGCCTGTTAGCTTTTTATGCTCTTCGTCGTCTATATGCTTTATGTCAAGCATAATAAGGTCCGTATATTTAAGAAGAATGTCGACTCTTTTTATGTACTCCTCATCCGGATTAAAGGTTATACCTGACGTGTCAAGGCACGTATGAATATTTCTTTCCTTTGCCTTCATAAAAAGCTCGGTAAGAAAATCAAGCTGGAGCATAGGCTCCCCTCCTGTAACCGTCAGTCCTCCGCCTGTAAGATAAGGCCTGTATTTTTCAAAATCCTCCAGTATCTCGTCAGCTTCCTTCTGTTCATTTATATTTGGCTCCCATGTATCAGGGTTATGGCAATATGCGCATCTCAAAGGACAGCCCTGTGTAAACACCACATATCTTATTCCCGGTCCGTCTACCGTACCAAATGTTTCTACCGAATGTATGTATCCCTTCATAGTATAATTCCAGTCCTTTCAAAATAAAAATACTTTATAAATAATACCTGTATATTAATCCCATATGCTTATATTTCCAAGCAAAAATTCCTTAAATATTGCAAGGCTGTCCCTGACCATATAGCTTACCAGAAGAATATTGTCACTGTCAGCCGCAAGTCCCTCCGCATTTTTCATTCCTATATGCCTTGCCAGCCTTACTGCCCTGAATATATGAAAATTGTTGGAGCATATAAGTATGTTGGCGTCATCGTCTCCCCTATTCCTTATAATGTCATAGCTGAACTTTAAATTTTCGTCAGTGGAGGTTGACTTGTCCTCCATTATTATAATATCTGACGGTACGCCCTTTTCCTCAAGATACGACTTCATGGCAAAGGCCTCTGATGTAGCCTCGCCGTCCCCCTGACCTCCCGACACTATAATAATAATATCCTTGTTGTCAGCATAGTATTCGTATGCTGCATCAAGCCTCTTTTTAAGTGATTTTGTAATTCTTTCTCCCCTTATCTGGGCTCCGAGAACTATTACATAATCTGCCTTTTTTTCCGGCTTTGACACCATGCCGCTTACCACGCAGCCCAATAAAATAAGAAATAATATAATTCCCACCGCTATAATGGTAAATACTGCTCCCAATAAGGGCTTGGGAATTTTCGCCAGAAGCTGAATTTTTTTATTTAAGTAAAATACGCCGGAGAAAGCCCCAAAGCCAAGAGCGGTCAAAAGCCAAAAGCCTGCAAAGGATGCTCCAAAGCCTGAATATATAACTATAACCCCATAATAAATAATACATACTGCCGACAGTATTCCAAATATAACCGCCATATTAATCCCCCTTTACGCCTTATCTCATACACGCTTCCCTTAATGCCTTTGCAATACGCACTGTTCCGAAGCTGTCTATCAAATTTCTCATTTTCAAAGCAAACCTGTTCCTTAAATCCTCTCTCTCTGTCAATTCGGCAACAGCCCTTAAAATATCGTTCTCAATCCGGTTATTCTCTCTTGCGTCTCCGGCGCATATCATTATACCGTCTCTGCCCATATGCCTGACAAACTGCTCCTGATTATCTGCAAAGGAGAAGCATACTGTAGGCGTACCGCAGGCGCACAATTCATAAAGGGTTGTTCCTCCGGCAGAAACTGCGCATTCACACCTCCTCATGTAATCACTTATGTTATTAACGTTCTGATGAAGTATGATTTTTGAATCCTTTTGTGCCAGAAGCTTTAACCTCTCCACAGATTGATTCATATTTCCCAGTATCACATGAAAGATATATTCCCTAAGACTGACGTGTTCATTTTTATGCTCTAAAATCCGCTGCCCAAGCCCATAGGGGTCTGTTCCTCCGGTAGTAATCAATACTGCCTGCTCCCTTTGAACATTGTCCTTTCTTTGAAATTCCTTCCTTAAAGGCACATAATCCGGACCAAAGAGAAGCATTGTGCCAGTGTTTTTATACATCTCCTCAAGCTTAATATTCCTCTTAATATAGCTATAGTGAAGCACTGCTCCGATATTATACGGCTCAGATATAAAATCGTCTATATACATAACCTTACATACCTTGTTCAATGCTTCTAAATAATAAGCGTCCGCCATATATGAATCTACAACAAGCCATTGCAATTTTTCCCTCTTAATCACTTCTGTCATAACAGGAATTTCCCGATGAAGCTGCTCCCATGATGTATGGAGAATATCATAGGACAAATTATTCTCCTTTAATTTATCTGTCATTTTATCCTCTGCTAAATAGAATTTACATTCCATTCCAAGGCTTACACATTCCTTCGCTATTGCAAGACATCTCATCAGATGCCCTGTGGCTATATGCTCGTTTGCATCAACACGAAATCCTATCCTAATCGGCATCTGAATTTCTCTCCTTTCGTCCGGACTTATAAATAGCTTAATTATATTTTACCAATTCGCAAAATTCTCCCAATCTGCCTGCATCCCCATGTCCCGGGTAAGTCATTGTATCAGGAGAAAATTTTTTAAGTCTTGATATCGTCACTTCGCGGAATAACTGCCTGTTGCTGCCGGGGAGCCTGGTTACTGTTTCAATATCCTTTAAAACCGTATCGCCGGAAAATATAGCCTGCCTGTCCATGACTATGCATACGCTTCCGGGTGAATGTCCCGGCATTTCCATAAATTCCAATATATGCTGCTTCCAGTTCCATACATATTCTTTCTCAAAAGTCCTGTCCGCAGTACAAAAATAATCTGTTTTAATTGCATCAGCATGCTTTTCACCAAAAATAATTTCCCTGTACTTTGCCAGATTTTTACTGCTGCTTTCTATTCTTTCAGCGCATGGCTCTGAGCAAATCACCTTGCATAAATATCTTTCCTTGTAAAAATTTACTCCGTAAATATGGTCAATATGCTCATGTGTCAGGGCAATCCAAATTTTTTTAGGCTGTATATTTTCTAAATAAGCTTCCGCATCTGCACTTCTCACTGAATCAATCATTAATATTTCATCAGCCTCCCGAATGAGATACATTTTCTCATCAACATATAAGCCTGAATATGCCTGTATTTTCATAAATCACTCCAAATTAAACCGGCATTTGCTATATATTGCCGCCGCTTTTTTTAATTAATGCGGCTATGGCGGCAGCCGTCTCAAAATTTTCTGGCAGAATATCCAGTCCGTCAATATTAATTCCGTACTTTTCTTCAACCATTGATATAATAGAAACAATATCAAAGGAATCTAAAAATCCATCGTCAACAAAATTCTCACTTTTCCTAAAATCAAACTCTGGTCTTAATTCTTCCAGAATTTCATAAATCTCGTCCATTGCCATTCCCCTTTCCCATATAAAAAAAAATAGTATTTCCGTATGCAGTTATCACTTACCATTTATCTTTTCCGATAAGAGCAGTCTGTCGATTTTTCCATTTGTATTTCTTGGCAATTCATCCATACAGTGGTATACGGAAGGAATCATATATCTTGGAAACACGTCTGCCAACGCCCTGCGGATATCAACATCTGTAACATTATCCTTTGGCTCATAAAATAAAGTAATTTCCTTCCTTTCATACTGATAAACAACGCAGGCGTATTGTACAAGATGCAGCGTGTCAATCAGTACGTGCTCGATTTCCCCTAGCTCAATCCTATATCCCATATGCTTAATCAGGCTATCCTTACGCCCCTTAAAAATTATTTCGCCTCTGTCGTTTATAAACGCCAAATCTCCCGTTCGATAAATCAATTCCGGATAGTGGGGGTTCAATGGATTTTGTACAAAGGCATCCGTGGTTTTTTCCTGATTATTATAATATCCCATTGCCAGTGATGTTCCCCTGACGCATATCTCTCCTACCTCATTGCTTTTGCATAATTCGTTGGTATCATTTAAAAGCATAACGTCCGTATTCTCGCAGGCATAACCAATCGGCAGCGGCTCACTGTCCAAAAAGTCACGGTTCACCGTATAATATGTACAATCCAGTGTTATTTCTATCGGCCCGTAAAGATTAGTAAACGTGGCGTCGGGAAGATTTCTTTTCCAATAATTAAATTGTTTTGTCGGGAATACTTCTCCCGCAAACCACACATGCTTTAATTCATTCAGGGGGATTTTCTCTAGCAAATTCATATTTGCAATATTAACCATAATTGACGGAACCCAAAAGATAAAATTCACCCTTTGTTCCTGAACATACTTAATAAGCTTTGCCGGATATACTGCAAGAGTACTGTCTAACAGAACTATCTGGGAGCCTGATTTCATCATCAGGCACAATTCATATTCGTATATATCAAAAACAATAGGAGACAATGCTCCAATTCGTTCAGTTCCGTCAAAGTGAAATTTCCCGATTGACCAATCAAGAAAATCAAAAAAGCTTCTATGGTTTAATACAACTCCCTTTGGCGTTCCCGTAGAGCCGGAGGTATTAATAATACAAAAGGGGTCCGTATCAATCATTTCTTTTCTTCTTCTTTCCAAACGCTTATTATCTGTTGATAAATCCTGTACTGACATTGCTTCAATATCAATAATTGTAATATTTCCCGCAATTTCTGAAAGCATATCCCTGTATCTTTCATTTGTAACCAGCAACACCGGCTGTATCAGCTCAATAATATTTTTAATCCGCGCTAACGGCGTTTTTACATCCAAATTCATAAAAATATTTCCGCTGTATGTACAGGCAATGTCTATTTCATAAACCTCCAGACATTTAGGCAGAAATACTGCTACCGGGCTGTTCTTTGAATCACCTGATTCGCGCAGAAGAATACGGGCATATTTTTCCCCATACTCCCGCAGCTCTCTAAAGGTTATCGAGCGTTCGCCATCTATTATGCAAACCTTATCCGGATACTTAGACACCGTATCCTCAAAAAAATCAATCATATTTTTATTCATGGCAGCCTCCTTATGTATCTTCTGTTTCATTATACCATAATTTTGTGTGCTTTAGCACACATAGCATCAGAAGTTGACGCAATGTCCTTCTGCGTCAACATTATACCACAGCCGTTTAAAATACAAAAATAAAATTATACATACTTTCCTTTTCATATCCCCACCTCAGATACAATGAATATGCCGCCATATTTTCCGTATCGTACCATAAAGTAAAGCTCTTATAATCACTGTGAAGCCGGAAGTATATGTTCATCAGCTTATTTCCCAAGCCTTTTCCCCTATAGTCCCTGTCAATACAAACCATCCGGATATATGAGGTTTTTCCCTTATCCTCAAAAATAATAAACCCTATAACCCTATGCTCCATACGTATGCAGATTATATTTTTATTTTTTATAAAATGATTCAATTCCTCCTCTGTGGGAATGTTATCGCTAAACACATCAAAGGTATTGTCCATCATGTCCCTAAGCCTTCCTCTGTCCTCCTCCCCACAGTAGTCCGATACAGTGTTCTCCTTACAGTCAGGCAGCTTTCCCATTTTTCTTAACCGTTGATATACTTTATAAACAGAATAGCCATAGTCCAAAAAAGGCAGCTTTTCCGCTGACTCCTCCTTTTGCACCAGATTTAAAACCAAGGGCTTATGCGCTGCCTTTATATCTTCAAGGCTGCAAACCCAATTATATGAATCACTCATATAATATAAACTATTTGTCTGCTCTCCCTTTTCCACCAGCAGCAGCGCGTCTTCTCCTTTGTATACGGTTATTTTCTTTTTTCCAAGCTTATGGCAAAACTCATTAGGTGAAAAATAGCAGTTACTATACTTCTTTCTTATCCTTACTGCTTCCGTATATATTTTCATTGCCTCTTCCTGCTTAACTAACTCTATCATCGCTATATATCTGTAATCCTTCCGGCATGTTATAATTCTGTTTCTATCATCTTGCAAAAATCCATATTTCCCAGTTTCATTATAATTGCTCCCCATGTGAGGCCTGAGCCAAAGGCTGACAGACAGCAGGTATATTTTTCCTTTACCATCTGCTGGGGAAGATTATATACAATATTAATGGGGATGGATACTCCGCTGGAATTTCCAAAATTTTCAACTATATTCATAAACATCTTTTCATAAGGAACCTGAATTTTATCTGCCAGCTTCTTTAACATAAATTTGTTGGGCTGATGAAACAGGTAATAATCTATTTCTTCCTTTTTTATTCCTGTTTCCTCAAGCATATTTTCAAGCATCGGCGGAATGTTTACCTGTACAAAATTAAAAACTCCCGTTCCATCCATGTGAAGATTGTTAAGAGAACGGCAGTTTCCATCCTCCAGTACCTTCATAACAGCAGTCTCATCAGTACAAGGCATGGCAAAGCCTCCTGCCGGTATAATCAAGGAGTTCCTCTGTTTTCCGTCTGTATATAACCGAAAATAAATATCGTCTGGGTCCTCTGAATTTTCTATAATACTGATACACGCCGCATCACCAATAAGAGGAAAGTCATTTCTGTCCTTCCTTGATACCTTGTGGCTTAAAATATCCACATTACATAACACAATCTTTTTTTCCTTCATAATGTCAAGCAAAAGAAAGGACTGCATTAAGCCCAGCAAATATCCGCAGCACCCCTGAGGAATATCCATGCACAAAACATCCTCCGGCAAATCACATTCGCCGTGAATAATGTTACTGATATGGGGAACAAAATAATCCGGCGAAAGAGAAACCACAATAATTGCTCCTATTTCCTCTCTGCCTATTTTTCCATTGTCCAGCAAATAATTTAAGCCATATATACAAAATTCTGATGCGGTACTGGATTCCTTAGATAATCTATGCTTCTCAAACCCCATAACCTTCTTTAATCTCATGGTCTGCTTAGGAGGAAATGTATAATTATCAACCTCATCATCAAAATATCCGACCTCCTTTGGCAATAGCCCTAAAATGCCGGTTATCCTTTTTCCATTAAATTTTGCTTTCATATCATCCTCTTATTCTCTGCCATTATTACTGCACAGTCGTAACATTTCCATAGCTGTATTCCTTTACTAAAGGTTTTGTATCATACGGCTCTGCCAAAAAATAATTTACATTTTCCCTTATTCTCAATTCAGTTTCTCTATAGGCGTCCTTTTCATTGAAGCAGGAGACCAAAGAATTACCCAATTCTGCTTTTTTCAAATATCCCTGCTTGACTAACATTTCCTCAAATTCCGGAGGCGTATATGGAATCACATCCCGATACTTAACATACAGGGTATATGTCTCCTCTTTTTCGCTTCCTTCCTGATTAATTATTTTTCCGGTAAACTCTTTATCATAACGGTATGGCACCCTTAACCTCTCCTCAACATAATGCTGGTATGTAAAACAGTCTCCGATATTTGCGCCTAAAAATGCAATCTTTACATCTTCGGCATGATGAAGATTATCAAAAAAGCTTCCCTCACCCAGGGATTTTGTTCCTTTTGTATTCGCCAGCCCCTTTTCCTTACCAATCACACAAAATGACATTAACGGGTCCATTGTTCTTACTGCTTCCGGCAATTTTCTTGCATATTCATTTATCATTCCCATCCTTGTCCTTGACTGTCCCACATTGTAATCCTCACCGTTTGGAAAGCTAAAGGTAAATGTAGGAAAACAAAGGGTTTCCACCCCTAGTTCAGTGATTGCATCATACAAGATGGCTGCAATATCCCTTCTTTTTAATTCCCTTGCCGGTAAACCAAAGGTAATTCCCGTATGCAGCAGCAAAATCTTACATTTATCTGCTCCAACAGCCTTTAAGCTGTTTACAATATCCCCATAAGTCACCCACTTATCCTTCTGATACTGAAAAAGCTTCATAGCCTTGTCATGCTTCATAACCCAGCCTCCCTTTCTCTTTATATAGTTCCCGTTAATTTTTCCATCACCTGATTTTTATCCAAGAAGTCCTCCGTCTGCATAAAACTCTCTTCCGGTTACTGCACCGGATAAATCGCTTAGAAGAAACATAATAATATTTGCAATCTCCTCCGGCTTTGTCACCCCTAAAAGCTGCTGCTTCATCTTCCGCATCATTGCCTCATCCGGCATTCGTGTCAAGGCATCCCTCATCATTTCAGTGTCTGTAGATGCAGGCATAACACAGTTAATTCTGATATTTTTATCTGCCAGCTCTATAGCTAATGCCTGAACGGCTGCATTTACAGCTCCCTTTGTGGCCGCATAAACAGACTGGCATTTTGCAGGTTGTTTTACTACTATTGAAGATACTGCAACTATTGCATTACCGTCGTGATATTTCTTTTTTGAAAACAATCTTGTCATTTCAAATAAAGGATACAGATTCACTCTCATGCAATTTTCTATGTTTGAGCGCTTTATCATAGCTAACGGCAAAATTGTTGCAATACCGGCGCAATGAACAAGACCGTCAAGCTTCTTTCCGTCTGAAACCATTTCATTAAATAATCCGGTCATATCCTCTGTTTCTATTAAATCAGCCGGCAAAATCAAATGACCTGCTCCTGTCATTTCTTCCATTGTTTCCTTCAGTCGCTCCACATTTCTTCCGTTAAGTATTACACGGGCTCCCTGCTCCGACAAACGTATTGCCGTGCTTCTTCCAATTCCGGAGGAAGCGCCGGTAACAAGAATTTTCTTCCCTGTAAAATCCAGCATATCCTTCATATCTGATAACCCTCTTCAAAATATTCATCAGTAAAAATCACTGGCAGAACGTCACTTGTATTGATTTCAATTCCTGCAATACCCCACGATAAGCCAATTCCAAATCCTGATACCAATAATTTTAACTTCTTATCTGCCTCCAGACCTGCGCATAAGTCTGCTATTCCAAGCAAAATACTTGCTCCGTCTGTATTTCCGTATTTATCAATGGATATGGGAAGCTTTTCCTCCGGCAGCTTAATCTTCTTGGCAATATGATTTAAAATCATCAAATTTGCCTGATGAAACATACAATAATCATAATCATCAATGCTGCAATTATATTCCTTAAAATATTCCTTAAACAGCTTTGGAACCTCAGTAATTGTAAATAAAAAGGTATCGTCTCCATCCATATGCTTTGATGAATCGCCGGCTTCCGGTTCCTTCGGAAATCTTGCTCCCGGATATAGTATTCTCATAACGTTATATCCGTTTCCATCGGCTTTATTGATGCCTCGAATTATTCCGCTGCCCTTTTCCATCAAACATGCGGAGCCTGCGTCGCCAAACATCATGGTAAAGGAGTGGTCCTCCATAACAGGATGATTTAACTCTGCATCTCCTATTAAAAGCAATGCCCTTTGAATTGCTCCGCCTTGAATCAACCCTCCTATCATTTCCAGCCCGTTTACAAATGCAGAACAGCCCAGATTCACATCAAACACCATACATTCCTTTTTTATTTCCAGTCTCTTATGTAAAACAAATGCCGTAGACGGTGTTTTATAGTCCGGATACTGTGTTATAAAAATCAAAGCATCTATGTCCTCTCCCCTAAGCCCCTTTTTATCCATCAGCTGCTTTGCCGCTACATAGCATAAATCAGAAGCAGTCTGTCTTCCGTTTGAAATATATCTGCTGTTAATCCCGGTAGTCTTTTTAAATCGTTTAACTGTATTTTCGCCAAAATGCCGGATATAGTCATCTGTCAATACTTTTTTGCACGGCAAAGCACATGCAATTCCGGTTATGCTTACCTGATTATACATATAGCCCATATGTACTCCTCCTTACTTTGCGCAAATAACTATTCCATTAAATTCATTGCATCCTTTACTGTAACACACTTTTTAATATCCGCACCCTTAACGGTTTTTCCAAATTCCTCGTCAAGCAGGGCTATAACTGATAAAATGGCTATGGAATCCCACTCTTCAAAATCTGCCAATATGCTGTCTTCGCTTAACTGACCGGCCTCCAAATCCATTATTTCCTCCAGTTTTTCTAATTTTTCCTGATTTGTCATAGCTTTTCTCCTTTTATTCTTTTATTTTATCTGATTTTCAACCTTATACCTGAAATCAGAATATTCTCTTTAAATAAATATATTTTCTGCTTATAAATAACACTAAGCTTTCAGGCTGACTTTATAGGTATTCGTGTTTTTGCCACTTAATACCTCATAATCTTCATAAACGAATTTTAACACAAGCATTCCTAATTTGTGTTTTTCAAAGTCATTCCATGACTGTCTTGTACCCTTTACAGTCTTTATATCGTATTCCCTGCCGTTCAGGTTAATCTGTTCTTTTTTTATATCTTTTCTGATATAGCGATTAATTCTAATAACGCGTTTGTTATGTTCAAGTATTTCCCCATACCCATTGTCATATCCAAGCACATTATACGCAATTTCTGATGCAAAATATGATAAAATAACGCCATACCCCATCTGCTGATATTCCTCTTTTATAAGATAAAATCCTGTCTCTACCCGGTTATTTTCCGTATCATATGTATATATAACCACGCCAAAGGGAGCATCATCCAGATAGAATACAAACAGATTTCTGTTATCATCCGCCTTAAGCTTTTGTATCCATTGATTATGCTCCTCGCTTTTTATTATATCCTGGCAAAACATATTTTGTCTGACAAAATCCTGATTTCTCCAGCCTCTTATGTTCTGTATGGTGTCCTCGTCAAGACTGCTAAGTTCAACAGCTTTAAATTTCATCCTTTTCATATTTGTCGTTCCCCGCAGTACTATTTATTCATCATTCGATACTTTATTTCAGCCAACTTCCAGTCCTCCTCATTGTCTATATCCTGTACTTCCAGTTCAGAGCAGACATAGGGCAGCACCTTTAGCTTTTCTTTACCCTCCAGTATATTTTCCGGTCTCAATACATAAAACTGCCCGCAGTCATGATAGACAGGCTCCAAATCCTGAGACCTTGCATATTTATATTCAGGATATTGATAATTAAGCTCTCCGTCACGGATAACCATTGCCCTTTGGGGAGGAAATGAAAATCTCACCACAGGCGTAACCCCGTCTACACCCTCCTTCATTAAGGCTGCTGCGCTTTTCAGCTTGTCTGCCGTTACAAAGGGCGCCGTAGGATATATACATACAGCCACATCAAAGGTTTTTCCCTGCTTTTTATATTCCTTAAAAACCTCTCTCAGCACATCGTTGGTAGTTGCAAAATCATTAGAGGTTTCCTCACTTCTCATAAAAGGAACACTTGCCCCGTATTTTTCCGCTATATCTGCAATTTCCCTGCTGTCCGTTGACACCATTACCTCATCAAATATACCTGCTTCTACCGCAGCCTGAATCGAATATGCTAAAATCGGCTTACCGCAAAACTCCTTGATATTTTTCCCCGGTATACGCTTGCTGCCGCCTCTGGCAGTAATTACTGCTATCTTTTTTCCTTCCATGATATTTTGCTCCATTTCAAAACATGCAGGGACATATTAATGCCCCTGCAATAATCAGTTTCTTCACAGGTAATTCTATCGTGTAAAAAACCTCCGTTAATTATATTCCCTCATGGAATGTACGTGAAATAACGTCATCCTGCTGTTCCTTTGTAAGCTTGATAAAGTTTACTGCATAGCCTGAAACTCTTATTGTAAGCTGAGGATAGTTCTCAGGATGAGCCTGTGCGTCAAGCAATGTCTCCTTTACAAGCACGTTTACATTAAGATGATGTCCGCCCTTCTGTACATATCCGTCCAATAAAGAAACAAGATTGTCCTTCTGTGTCTCTGTAACCTTAATATCTGCCATAATAATATATCTCCTTTCAAATATTATATATTGCCGCATAATATATGCCGAATATATATTTATAAATTTATAAAGTCTGCTTTAATTTATTTATTCCTCTGTTCCCTCAATTTCAGCTATCTGCTCTGGGGTAAGCTTAATATCCAAATCAATATTCTCTATAAACGTAGCGTCCTTGCCAAGGGCATTCGGAAGAATGGTAAAGGTATTTGAAATACCGTCCTGGGCCTCCTTAAACGGAAGCTTAGCCACTGATGAAAGCGAAGCCAAAGCTCCATGGGAATCACGTCCATGCATTGGGTTTGCGCCAGGCGCAAGCGGAACTCCTGCCTTTCTTCCGTCAGGGGTAGAGCCTGTATTCTTACCGTATGATACGTTAGACGTGATTGTGAGGATTGACGTTGTAGGAATTGAATGTCTGTAGGTATGATGCTTTTTAACCTTATTCATAAATCTCTTTACAATATCAACTGCAAGCTCATCTACCCTGTCGTCATTGTTTCCGTACTTAGGGAAGTCTCCCTCTACCTCGTAATCAACTACTATTCCGTCTTCATTTCTTATTGCCTTAACCTTAGCGTACTTAATTGCGCTTAAGGAATCGGCTACTACTGAAAGTCCTGCTATACCGGTAGCAAACCATCTCTTAACGTTTCTGTCGTGAAGAGCCATCTGGAGGGTTTCATAGCAGTACTTGTCATGGCAGTAATGGATTACGTTAAGGGTATCAACATAAAGATGCGCCAGCCAGTCCATCATGTCGTCATATTTCTCCATAACCTCGTCAAAGTCAAGATACTCTGAGGTTACAGGTCTGTACTTTGGTCCTACCTGCTCGAAGGTCTTTTCATCAACGCCGCCGTTGATAGCGTAAAGGAGACACTTGGCAAGATTTGCCCTTGCTCCGAAGAACTGCATTTCCTTACCTACTCTCATTGATGATACGCAGCATGCTATAGCGTAATCGTCGCCGTGGGTAACTCTCATCATATCGTCATTCTCATACTGGATAGATGACGACTTAATTGACATCTCTGCGCAGTACTTCTTCCAGTTGATAGGAAGCCTTGTAGACCAGAGAATTGTCATATTAGGCTCAGGGCTTGTTCCAAGATTGTCAAGTGTATTTAAGTATCTGAAGGACATCTTTGTTACCATTGAACGTCCGTCAACGCCGATACCGCCAAGGGACTCTGTTACCCATGTAGGGTCTCCTGCAAATAATGCGTTGTATTCAGGTATTCTTGCAAATCTGACCATTCTGAGCTTCATAATAAAGTGGTCGATAAACTCCTGAATCTGCTCCTCTGTGTATCTGCCTTCCTTTAAGTCTCTCTCTGCGTAAATATCAAGGAATGTAGATGTACGTCCTAAGGACATGGCTGCGCCGTTCTGGTCCTTAACTGCTCCAAGGTATCCGAAGTATACCCACTGGATAGCTTCCTTTACATCCTTTGCCGGCTTTGAAATGTCATAGCCGTATGACTCTGCCATTTTCTTTAAGTTTCCTAAAGCCTTAATCTGGTCTGCAAGCTCCTCACGAAGCCTGATATTTTCTGACGTCATTCTGATGAAGGCTGTTGAAAGCTGGGCCTTTTTATCTATTATAAGATTATCAATACCATAGAGGGCAACTCTTCTGTAGTCACCGATAATACGTCCTCTTCCGTATGCGTCAGGAAGACCTGTTATAATGTGATTATGTCTTGCCGCCTTCATCTCAGGAGTATAAACGTCAAATACTGCCTGATTATGTGTCTTTCTGTACTTATTAAAAATGTCAATAACCTCCGGGTCAACCTCGTAGCCGTAAGACTTTGCCGCCTGTACTGCGGTACGGATGCCTCCAAACGGCATGAAGGCTCTTTTAAGAGGCTTATCTGTCTGTAATCCAACAATTGTTTCCTTGTCCTTATCAATATATGCAGCGCCATAAGCCGTTAAGGTAGAAGGTATCTTTGTCTCACAATCAAGTACTCCTCCCTTTTCACGCTCCTGCTTAAAAAGCTCCAGTACCTGCGACCACAAAGCCTTTGTGTTTTCTGTAGGTCCTGATAAGAATTCATTTGTGCCTGTGTACTCTGTGTAATTTTTCTGAATGAAATCTCTTACGTCAATTTCTTCATTCCACTTACCAGCCTTAAAGCCATCCCATTCCGGCTCCATAAATTTATTCATTGTTGTAATTCCTCCTGTAAAATTTTTTAAAAATTTAAGTTTCCGCCTGACAGGCTTTCTTTCTTGCCTGCTGCTAGTTTTGATTATATTGAAATCTTGTATACAAGTCAACAGTTTTAGACAGTGTTCTTAATTTTGTACACAATATATGCTACCCGTTTAAAAGCTCCTTTTCCTTTCTGTCAACCATAGCCAGTATGTCGTTTCCTATTTCAGGCTCCTCGTCTATTATCCTCTTAATATTTTCCTTTGATTTTCCTATTAAATCACTGTTGTAATCCATATTTTTCTTAATTGCGTCGCGCCTCTTATGGAGAGTTTCCTTTATAACGTTCATCTCCTCCGGCTCCAGTACAGCCGCCGTCTGATAGCTCCACACAGAAGGGTCGTACAGGTTTAAGGACTCTATGATTGCATTGTAATTTTCAGTTGCCTTATAGAGATTATCAGACATCATAAAGTATGCCTCCCTCTCCTTTTTGGCTGTAAGATATGTCTGCCACAGGCTGCTAAGCTCATAGGTGTTTGCCACGCCGTAGGTATCATACATATATTCCACGCTGCTTTTTAAATTTACATATCTAAGCTTACACTTATTTAAAATACCTATAATCTTATTAAGCTTAAGCTCCGCTATGCGGAGATTTTTTTCCTGCCCCTTGTTTACCGCCAGTATAAGGGCTATGGCAGCTATAGCCGTAACTACCACTATATAATAGCCAATGGTATAATCGTATTCCCCCTTAAGCTGTCCATAGGTAAATGCTGCCAAAAGTACGGCAGAAAAAACCATTACAAGCTTTAAAAGCTTCCTCATTGCATTCATTCTCTGTATGCTGATTTTCCGCTCATATTTTAACGCTGATTTTTCTCCCTCAACGTTGTGCATATCAGTTTTTATCGCCTGAAGATTATCCTCGCAGTCCTTAAGATTTTTAAGTATATCCGGCATATCCTTTTCGTGCCTGTTAATAAAATCATATTTTTTATCTGACATTTTTGAAGCTAAATTTTTGTAGCTTTTTTTATCCTCCGTAAGGGAGCGTATTCTTCTTGCCTCAAACAAAAGACTTTCCTTTTTCTCTCCCTCAAGATTTTCTATGGTGCTTATATCCGTAAGATAATGGTTTACCTCTCTATACTCTGCCTTTGCGGCTTCAAGCCTCTTTTGGCATATTACCATACGGTCGCAGCAGTTTTCCGCATATGCAAGCCTTTGTGACGCTGTCCTTGTATACTGCTCCTCGCCGTCAACATCCAAATTTATTTCCTTATTTTGCTCTGCTTCCTCCTGCATAAGCATATATTCTTTCTTTGTTGAATTTTTCCTTGTAAACAATCCCATATTACCTTATCTGCTCCCTGTATTCTTTTTTCCACATATCTATAATATCGTCGCTGTTTTTATAAAACTCTGACAGCTCCATATCGCTGCCGTATGTAAGCTTTTCCATGATTTTATGCACTCTTTTTTCCTCACCCGTCTCCTTTTGGGCAAGCTGTATTGCATAGCGGTGTCTTTCTATTACATCCTCTGTTATCTGATATTGTGTCATTATATCCTCAAGGGACTCCTCATTATTCATAAGAATTGCCATGGATACAAGATTAATTCTGTATTCGTCATCCTTAACCATATCATATGCCCTTTTAAAGCAGGATAATGCTTCAGAAAATAAAAACTGCTTTGCATGCACTACCCCGAGATTATTCCACAGGCTTGCCGTAAGATTTGTATCCTTCATCAGTGAAACCTTTGATATTGCCTTTTTATAAAGCTCCTCCGCCCTGTTAAGCCTTCCGCCTTCCGCCATTGAGTCTGCCCTCATTTTCATTTTCTCCCAAAGGCTCATGTTTTCAAGCCCCTTTAATTCATTTAGCAGACTCTCCTTCTCAGCCTCCGAATAGTAGCTGCAGCCGTCAAGAACAGTTTTTATCATGCTTGCGGCCGGCTCCTGCCTAAACCTCTGGTCCTTTAGCTTTTTCACGGTATTTATAAGCTCCAGCTCATCTTCAATAAACTTAAGGAGACTGTCGTCAAAAAAATCCTGACCTATCATATACACGTTATTGTATATAAAATAGCACAGCTCCTCCATGGAATACACATTGAGCTCCGCCTCCTTTACATAAAAAGGCCTGTCTGTTGTTTTTCCGCATAGTAATAATCCACTCATTTTTATCTCCATTCCTTAAGTCGCTTACCCTTCGCCGAAAAGCTCCCTTATACATACGGTTTCCCTCACTGTCTTTCCCGACGCTTTAAACAATTCTCCAAACCCCATATCCTTAACTATAATTTCAAAATCCGTATCATTTTTATAGCCAAGGGTGATTTTCACCCTTGTAGTCTTATTCGGTCTTTCGGGAAAATCCTTCAGGCTGATAAATTTATAGTAAGAATGTCCGTCCCTTGCCGACACTATAACAAGATTTATACCATCTGCATCGTCAACTATACATTCCGCCTCTGCCCCTGCCTCATACCAGTTAGTTCCCGACTGGGACAGGGCGATTACCATATCCTTTCCCTGATTGCTTATTGGAAGCCCCACATCTGCTATAGTTCTTCCCTTACACTGGAAAATATGCTTTTTAGGCATAGTATTATCATATTTTTTTAACGCTGCGAAGCAGGCGCCCTTCACATACAGGTTATATCCTTTAAAAACCTTTCTTCTCTCACACAGCTTTTGTATAGCCTCCTCTCCCCACTCCCTGTAAAAGCCTGAGCCGGTAAGGAATGTAGTACATACAATATGGCTTTTAAGCTCCCTAAGGGCAATATCCATAAACAGCCTGTCTGCTTTAAGTCTTCCAAACTCCGTATCAATAAGGCTATAATGTATATCTTCACTGTAATCCTCGCAGCTTACTTCAATAACGGAAGGGGTTCTTCCCTTCGTTTCATGAAATCTTCTGTATTTAAAGTGCTTTTTCGTAAAATCAAAAAGCATCACGTCATTTACCCACAGCTCCCTTTTTTGATTAATTGTGTAATAAATAAACGCTTCATCATGATTTATAACCCTCATATGTTCGTCGTCATATCCCAGATTTTTCATGGCGCCGTATATACAGCCTGTACTTTCCAAATCGTCATCTTCCTCTGACACACATATAACTCCCTCTATACGCGCGTCAAGGGATTCCTCTAACAGCTTTATAAGAAGACCTAAATATTTTGTCATTTTATCTTTGTCATACTTTATATCCCTGTCAAAGGCGTATGCCTCCCTTTTGTCTGTTTCGCTGTTAAACACAGCCTCATAACCGGCGTACCACGTATCGTTTTCCTTTCTGTAATACAATGACGCCGGTATGAGATAGCTTTTCTCCTCAGGATTTACCGTAAAAGAAACAGGCTCCGTCTCTCCTGATAATATATAGCTTATCTGCGCATATTCATCTGTCATGTCTATTCCTAATGCATGTATTGCCTTACTCATTTCCTCTTATACCTTTTTCCTTTATTAATCCTTGTCAATGCTTTATATCAAATATAGAATCAATAAGTTCCTTCTTCATAAGATAATCCTTTGTCATCTCCTCAAAGGTTTTTTCCTCCTTCATGTCCCTGCACACCAGAATATCATTTATAATTCCATACCTTGTTGTGTCTCTGGCAAATTCTATATCCCCCACTGAAAGATTTCTGCTTTCCGTTACATTTTTGCTTCCGTCTGCTTCCTCTGTAATATAATATAAGATATTTTCTCCGTAAAACAATACAAAGGAATATGTAAATATCCCGTCGCATACAGGCTCCATCTCTGCCGTTATATATCCGCCGTTCTCTTTATCCCCGTCCTCTGCAATGTAATGGATTAATACCTTATTATCCGGCTCTGTCCTGTATTCGACTATAGTTTTATCGATAATGGAATAGGGAAGCGGGAAATATTTTCTAAAGGCTTTGAAAAACTCAAAATTCTTACCTATTCTCGTCAGTTCATACAAAAGAGTCCTGCACAGAGAAGTCTTGCCTTCAGGAAGCTCCTCCTTCTCTGACATATATTTTAGATACGCCAGAGCGCACATATCATTTATTTCATTTCCGCTGTCTATATCCTTTTCTATATAATCAAATATACTCTCCTCTATTATATTCTCCTTTACAAAATAATCGTAGGACTTGCTGAAAAGGTAAGCCTTCTTTACCTTTTTGTTTGGAATCTTCTGCTCATAGGAGGCATATATCTCATCTATTCTGCTTACATATGCTCCCGTAAACAGCATCTGCACTATTATTTTTTCCTCAAGCTCCCTCTTGTCACAGCAAAAATCCTTTGCAGCCTTCCATATATTTAAAAGCTCCTTCGTAGTTCCGTTGTAATATCTCCCAAGATACCCTAATGTCTCCTCATTGTACTTTCCCTTTTCAAATGCAAAGGCAGTCATTTTTACAAGAACATTATCCTCCTTAGGCTCGTTCCTTCCGTCAGTCCTGTCCTCTATTATCCTTGCGGCACATTTAAAAACACGCCTTGGCTCCACGTTATAAAATCCGTACTTTGCCATAAGCTCATAGGCTCTGTTATAAAGTCCCCTTATAACGGACATTTCCATTATCTTTATTCTGGCAGGCGTTCCAAGGTTATCTGCAGATATATTCAGCAGATATTCATCAAGACTGTCACCGTCATAATTATTTGAATAATAATCTATGATTTCCTTTTCCACCATCACTCTGTAGCTTTCTGTCAGTCCCTCCATATTAAGCATATATTTAAGCATATTTATGCTCTTTCCCTGGTCCTTTCTGTACCGGAGATACTTGTCGGCAAAATACATTGCCAGAGGCTTTAAATCGTTTGATATTTCATAGCACAGCCTTAAATATTCCTCCATGTCAAGAAGCTTCTTAAGCTCGTGCTCTATCCCCTCATATCTTTTACCGTAGGCGTCCTCAAATATTATGGCGGCATCCTCCGTATATATGCTTACGAAGGCTTTCCCCTTTTTGATTTTATAACGCTTTAAATCCTTAGTCTCCTTATGCACTATTATTACATACTGCATGCTTTTTTCATTTACCTTTATCTCATATGCGTTTAAGACCACCGGCAGCTTTTCTGCAAGCTCCGGACCTACCATTGCCTTATCAAGCACATCCCTGTATATAACAGCCGGATATATTCCCGCTCTTTCATTAAGTATGCTTTGGGCGGCATACCTTTCTATCTGCGGTCTGTAAGCATCATAAATCGTCTTTATATTTTCCTTATATTTTATTACATTTGCAAACAGCATATCTGCCTTGGTGTCGCTAAGGGAGCCGTGATTATATGCAAAATATAAAAGCACTATCTGGGGAAGCTGTCTGTCATAATCATCATCTATGGCATACATATAATATTCATAAAGACTTGTCAGCTTTAATTCCTTTTCAACGCCGCGCTCAAACCACTTAAAATATTTATGGTCCGTCATATTACATTTTATAAGCAGGGCGCATATGCTTTGAAGCATGTCCTCCTCTTGGTATTTTTCATAGAGCCATGAAACTACATTGTAAACCAAAGGTTTAAAATGCTTTTCCGTCCTTATAATCTCGCTGACCTGCATGGCAAGCTTTTTGCTTATACAGTCATTTTTCATGCCGAAATTAAGCACCTGCACCTCAAAATCATCAAGTACTCTCATCATTTCAGGCATTACGTTAAATGACGATAACGCCTCATAATACATAAGAGGACTGCGCATGCCCTTATTATATTCATCCTTTATCCGAAGAAGCTTTATGCTTAAATTCCTGTCGCAGCTCTCGTCCAGATAAATAAGCATCCACAAAAGCCTCCAGTCGCTGCACTCACCTTCATATAAAGCTCTTATTTTACCTGTAACCTCCCCTGTAAACTCGTCGTCACGCTTCTGAAGAGTTCTTATATAAAGATAATAACAGTAGAGAACAGGCTCTTCATCTCTCCTTGAAATAAGCTCCTCTGCAACATTTTCCAAAAGCCATTCCCCGTCGCTATCCATGTTCTGGCAGATAAATATATGAGCCTGAAACAGCTTTAAAAGCATGCTGTCCTTTATGCCTCTTGCCCTTGAAACAATCTGCCTGCTATCCTCCGCCCACTTATTTATATCTGTTTTTTTTAGCCTGAAATCAATATATTTTTCAATAACGCCTGCCGCCGCTCTTTTTTCCTCCAGCCCACCGTTGGTAACGCCTGCCGTATTGTCTATTGTTATTTTGTATTCCAAGCTCTGATATGGGGTAACGAAGCTTATGGCTCCGTAATTTTTTCCCTTGTGAAGCCTATCGCTTTTTATATAATATGAAAGCTCATAATTGCTTCCCGCAAAATCCTGACTTGTAAGCCTCCTTTTATCAGTATGGATAAAATCTCCGTCTGTAAAAATATTTATGTCTGTATATCCCCATGTATTTTTTGATATCGTTATCGTATCTCCGTAATTCTCGCTTATATCTGCATATTTTTTTTCGTTATCTGAAAGGGATATCTGTATTTTATTTTTTTTGCTTGACGCCACCAGAAATTCTTCCATTGCCATATTTATATCGCTGCTTCCAATAAGCCCGTTATATATGGCGGCAAGCCTTAAATCATTTTCAAGAAAAATATGGGGAAAATCAGGGGAGCCGAACAGCCTTACTGCCTCGTCATAGCTTGTCTGCGCAAGGCTGGCAAATTGAAACAGATTTTTAACGCTTCCTATGGAGGTATCGGCGCTTATGGCGTCTACCGATACCGTAAAGGGTATAGCTGCCTCTCCTCCGTTAGTCACTACATTTATAAAGCCTGCTATCTCGTCGCCCTTATTTGCATAATCGGTACATACCTTATAATTAATGATATTTTCCCTTCCTATAAATCTGCTGTTTTCTATAATAAGCCTGCTGTCCGTTGAAAAGACAATTCCCTTAAGAGGTTTTCCATTGGTGCAAACTACCGTAAAGGAGCCTGTATATGTCTGCTCTGTCTCCATATTTATGGAAATTTTCTCTATGTCTGTCTCAAATTTTGGCTTCGTATATTCAGTTATGCCAAGAGACAGCTTTTCTATAAGCTCCTTCATTTGTTTACCACCTTTCAGTCATTTAAGCTTCATAACTTTCCTCTTTTAATCTTTTTAAATGTTCCTTTATCTTCTTTTCATAGCCCATATCAGAAGGCTCATAAAACACGGTTCCCTTAAGCTCGTCCGGCAAATACTGCTGAACTGCGTAATGGTTTTTGTAGTCATGGGCATACTTATAATCCACCCCGTGTCCAAGCTTTGCAGCTCCCTTATAGTGGGCGTCCATAAGATGTAGAGGTATGGCTCCGGTTTTGCCGTTTTTTACCGCATCCATTGCCTTGCCTATAGCCGCTACGGCAGAATTGCTTTTAGGCGCGCATGCCACATAGGCGGCTGCCTGGGACAATATAATCTGCGCCTCCGGCATACCTATCTGATGTACCGCCTCCGCCGCCGATACTGCTACAACCAGCGCCATAGGGTCTGCATTTCCCACATCCTCTGACGCGCATATCATAATACGTCTGGCTATAAATGTAACGCTTTCCCCTGCGTAAAGCATTCTTGCCAGATAATAAACGGCAGCGTCAGGGTCTGAGCCTCTCATGCTCTTTATAAATGCGGAAATAGTATCATAGTGATTATCTCCGTCCTTATCATAGCGGACTGCCCTTTTCTGTATGCACTGCTGCGCCACCTCCATGGTAATATGTATTTTTCCGTCCTCTGTCCTGTCGGTAGTCAATATTCCAAGCTCCACCGCATTAAGAGCCATCCGGGCGTCTCCGTTTGATATATCGGCCAGAAATTCCTTTGCCTCCGTGGTTATCTCACTATCATAGGAGCCCATTCCCTTATCCTTATCATATACCGCCCTGTCAATAAGCAGCATTATATCCTCCTTTAAAAGTGGCTTAAGCTCAAATATAATAGAACGTGAAATCAAAGCACCGTTTACCTCAAAGTAAGGATTTTCCGTAGTTGCCCCTATAAGAATTAAGGTTCCCTCCTCCACAAAGGGAAGAAGATAATCCTGCTGTCCTTTATTAAACCTGTGTATCTCATCTATAAATAAAATGGTTTTTTTTCCGTACATTCCAAGGCTTGCCTTTGCCTCCTCCACCACTGCCTCCATATCCTTCTTTCCTGCAACTGTGGCGTTAAGCTGCTTAAAATCTGCGCTGGTGGTATTTGCTATAACCTTTGCAAGGGTGGTTTTTCCGGTCCCCGGAGGGCCGTAAAATATTATGGAGCTAATCTTGTCTGCCTTAATGGCTCTGTATAAAAGCTTATCCTTCCCTATAATATGCTTCTGCCCTACTACCTCGTCAAGGGTAGCGGGTCTGAGTCTTGAAGCTAACGGACTTTCTTTTTCCATTGTATTGCTTCTCATATATTCAAATAAGTCCATTTTTTGCCTCCTGTTTAGTTTGTAAAGCATCAAATTTCAATTAAAATTATATCACAAATTCGTTAATAAGGCTATATAAATTTATTTTGGAGGAGTTAAACTCTTTAAATAATGCTTACGAAAATAAATGAGAGGCTAAATATAAATTTGTACAGGTGAAAAGAAGGTTCCTCACATGTTGTCCGGGGCATAAGAATAAATGGAGTATAAGACCTTAGAGCGGTAGCAGGGACAG
>ERZ777011.855-NODE-855-length-41162-cov-69.840343_pt1 | contig 41162 bp, 36 predicted proteins | sample MGYA00374964_ERZ777011 | MGnify/ENA primary metagenome ERZ777011 (study PRJEB29310, sample SAMD00008975) | mouse gut metagenome | study: EMG produced TPA metagenomics assembly of the Metagenome analysis of fecal microbiota from mouse which was promoted...
AGCATCTGACTACGGATCAGAAGGTTACAGGTTTGAATCCTGTAGGAGTCACAAACGGTCAGCTACAGCTGACCGTTTTTATTTTGCCCCAACTATGGACACTCCGGACTCTGTGGAAAAGGGGACTAATATATAATCTTATTAGTACCATTCAGTTAAGCCTCTACGGCTATTTGTTATTAATAAACCGTCTATTTGTTAATAGAGGCCCGCCTTCACGAAAACAATGGGTCAAAAACTATTGCTAAAGTGCGATTATTCCGGTCTGGCCGATATAATGGTTGCTTGACTGACGACTGAGGCGATGACGCATGTCGGTGCTGTCAATGTATAAGGTGCATTCTGAAGCCGATTTCGACAGCTGCGGCAGTGTTAGTGACGCGAAGTCGCGAAAGGATGTCTTGACGATGGCGACTTACTGTATGCACCGATATATTAAGCTTGTCGGCAATCAGCTTGCTTCCGATACCTTTGGCCAACATTGATAGTATCTCAATCTGGCGCTTGCTTAGAAGCAGATTGTCGCATTTGAGGTATTGCTCCGAATCCACAGCCCTGCCTGTACGTGTATTGGTCATACATCCCTCGACCGCCCCGTGAGCCAGCGGAAATGGTATGTAAGTGCACAATCCGAGCCAAAGGCTGCCGTTGGTATTGCACATAATATATCGTATGGTATGTAGTACCGATAAAGTTGTACCGTCAGGCTGGCGAAGGTGTATCAGGCAGAATGCATTGTAATCGGACCTCTCATCAGAAGGAATGGTCTGAAGGAAATGATAGAATCTTAGCTCAAGGATATGACGTTCGAGTAGCTCCTCGGCCGGAATCGTGTTGAAAATTTCGCTCTCAAAGGCCGAACTGCTATTCTCGGTATATTCCGGGAGTCCCAGTACATGGCCGAATTTACCCGAGTATATATAACATACATCTTGTTGCAAATCAGATATGACCGCGATGCCATTGGTCGCCTGTGAATAGGCATAGGCATATTCTTTTGCATTTTTCAGCAATTTATCTTGTTGGACATCATCGACAAATGTTTGTCCGGTCAATAATTTTTTCAATCTTATTTCGTGTTCCTTCATTCTAAATTTTGGTTATTATTCACCATTGCAGCACCCGGTATCGCATATTAATTTTGCAACAAAAATACAAATAACTACTAACTTATACAAAATCAAAAATATATGGATACAAAAAACATCATTATCACATTGGCAATGCTTGCTGCAACAATGACATCATGTAGTCAAAAACAACAAGAAGAAACGGCCGAAACGACAATTATTGCAACAACCGAAGAAAACGACACTGTCATGAAAGAATTTGTAAAAGAAAATTTGTACTGGACCCGCGAGCCCAAGAAGTATACCATTACTGATTCGCTGATAACCATAGAAACAGAGCCAAACACCGATCTTTGGCAAAGGACCTATTATGGTTTCAGCAATGATAATGCTCCGGTGCTTCAGATGAAGACTTCGTGTCAATACTTCTCATTCACGGTAAAGACCGAATTTAACAGTTCGGCTCTGTTCGACCAATGCGGAATCGCCATTTACCTTGACAGTGATAACTGGATGAAAGCCTCTATTGAATATGAGAACGAGGACTATCAGCGATTGGGCAGCGTCGTCACCAATAACGGATACTCCGACTGGGCAACCCACGACATCCCGTCTTCAATACGTGAGATGTGGTATAGACTGAGCCGTCGTGGAAGCGATTATTATATCGAGACGAGCCTTGATGGTATCACATTTAATCAGATGCGTGCTTTTCATTTGTTTAAAGGTGACGGCGAAATATCATTCGGCATATATGCAGCGAGTCCTGTCGACCATTCATTTACCGCTCGTTTTTCTAATATGGAGGTAGGAGAATGTAAATGGGAGACATGGTCGGCTGAAGATACCGGCTTTAACCAGACGAAGTCCAAGTGACAGACATGCAATACTTTAATTTAATAACAATAATGCAGTTTAATAACATCATGAACAAAAGTATAATCTACAATGTGGTTGTAGGCATGAGCATTGCGCTGATTGCCTGCAATCCGCAAAAACACGAAAGCCGGTCGGCATCAGAAAGTGTAAATATACAAGATAATATTACCGATTGCAAGGTGGCGACAAATACTGTCACATTCACCAATGCTTTGAACGGCGCCGATAAATACGTTAACGTACTTGACAACGGGGCTTTGGAATTCAAATGTCCTGAGGGGCTCGATTTTTTCATAGACCCCAATGAAGGAAAGCTTACCAACATCACGTTGCCGGCCCTGCTGACGAAGGTCGATAATACGAAGCCTTTTACCTTTACGGCAAAAGTTACTCCCGAATTTACTCCGGATGGGTTGTATAACGCCGCCGATCTGTTGGTATATGCCAACGATTCATTGTGGCAGAAACTTTGCTTTGAACAAGATGAATATGGAAGCCATCGTATTGTATCAGTCAGAACCGATGGAACATCCGATGACAACAACCATGATAAATTGGATGTCAAGTCTGTTTTTCTTAAGATTTCGTCTGACACCCGCACGATTGCAAGCTACTATTCTATCGATAATAACGAGTGGCATATGGTACGCCTCTATAAAAACTATTATCCCGACAGCCTGTATGTCGGTGTCAGCAGCCAATGCCCCAAACACGGCTCATGTACGAGCCTGATAGAGGATGTAACATTAAACGTCGATAACGTCAAGGACTTCCGGATGGGTAAATAGACAATAATAAATTGCTTCAAAACAGAAAGAGGACACCGTAATTTTGAAAGTGCACCCCAAAAGCCGATATATCGGTTTTTGGGGTGCACTTTATTTTCATGCGGCCGCACATCTATAATAATTGTACGCTATTGTTCGCCTGCCGTAGATGTATTGGCGTCCATAGAGATTACTTTTACGCCGAGTGAGCGGGTTTTTATCTGAGGATGGCCTTTGTAGTAGACTTTACCCGAGCTGGCACCCACGATGTTAAGCATATTTACCGGTGCGCACTCTATGAAGCCGGTGCCGAGCAGAGAGCATTTGATTTCGTCGGAAACAAGTTCGTCGGCCTGAATCGAGCCTGTGCCTACAAGGTTGTATTTCGTTTTGACCGCTTTGCCGTAAAGAGTGATTGTGCCGTTGCCGGTGTCAAGCGATGCATCGAGGTTATTGGTGTCGATGCCATAAACCGACAGGCGTCCGTTGCCGATGACACGTGCTTTAAAGGCCGGTACCGGTTGAAGCGACTGTACTCTTACAAGCGAGTCGCCGCTATTCTCTACCATGCTCAGAAAGCGCGAGTATACGGTTATGCGCGGCAGGTTCTGATAGTCTATTCCGTCGGTCGATATCTGTATGTCGAGACGGTTTTTGTTGTTTGTGAACATAAGTACCGAAGCAAGGTCGGGTGTGGAGGTAAATGTCACGTAACCCGCCGAGTCGGCGCTGCATTTATAATCTACGGAAAGGCCCTCTATGACTCTAAGTTCGCTGAAGTCTTTTACATCGAGTTCATAGCGGCGTTCGTCGTCGGCAGCTTTAGTCGCGATTGTGCCGCAAAGAAGTGCGACGCCGAAAAGAAATAACTTGTGCATTGACATAATTGCGATATTTATTTGATGGTTTGTAATTAACGTACTGATATGTGGCGTTTATTGCCTGACAGGTTTATATTGGCGGGAGAACCGAGGCATTTGATGTTGCCGGCGCGGGTCACACTGCCGGTGAAGTCGCGTGATGCGTAGCAGTCGATGCTCCCGCTCCCTGTTACGGTTGCCGTAACGCTGTTGACTTTGACTTTATCGCAGTCAACGTCACCGCTTCCGGTTACAGTATAGTTGGCGCTTATGGCTTTTCCCGCCATCTCTATATCTCCCGAGCCATATACTCCGGCCGATAGCTTGTCGGCATTTAAAGCTTTTATATCAATATCTCCCGAACCGCTTACAGCACAATCAAGTACTGTGGCCGTAGTATTGCCTGTAAGGCCTACGTCGCCCGATCCGTTGACTGATACTGACAGATTGCTTGCGCTTGTATCTTTAAGTTTTATGTCACCCGATCCGTTGACAATGGCCGTAAGCGATGTCGTGACAGCTGAGCGTAATTTTATGTCACCCGAGCCGTTGACGCATAAGTTGATTTTGTCACCAAGCCTTATCTGCGAATCGGATTTTATTGTGCCTGAACCGTTGATTGTGACTCCGTCCAGTTTTCGAGGCACGTATATCGTTATATCGGATATGTATATGATATCCTTTGCTTTTTTGTTTCCGGCACCTCTGTACATGCTGTTGCCTGATTTGCTTTTATGAAGCGTGTAAGTCGACATCCCCTGTTTAATAGTGAACGAGCCCGCTTTTTTAACAGAGCACTTTAATGTGCCTTTGTTTACCGAAAACGAGAACAGGTCTTTGTATAGTGGCGATATGCAGAATGTTATCATTCCGGCAGAATCCGGATTATTCGCAAGTATCACTTTGCAGGGTATGTCTGATTCTATATATGAGAAGTTGCCTGCTTTAAGAGCTACAGGCTGCATGTCGGCGACCGGTTTTGCTGCAAATATGCTTACGGCCGTTATGGTTTGTAAAATGACAGAAAAGATAAGACGTTTCATTGTGATTGTTGATTATGTGTTGGTATGTTGTATTGTATAGCAGGAATTATATCGTGCTGTATGCGGTTGAGTATCGAGTCGAGCGACTCCCAAGTATCTGCACGCAGCATTTCGATACGCGTGTCGCGGAAGTGGGGTATGCCTTTGAATAGGGGCGATGCGGCAAGATGCCGGCGTATGTGCAGTATGCCTCGGTGCTCGTCGATATTGGCAATGCTTTCTGTAATCTGACGACGAAGAAGCGCGAACTTCTCACTTAAAGGCAGCTGTACGGGCCGGTCCATGTCGTGCATGTAGCTCTTGATGTCATGGAATATCCATGGTGCGCCTATGGAGGCACGTCCTACCATAACTCCGTCTACTCCGTAGCGGTCAAATGCTTCGGCCGCTTTCTGCGGTGTGGTGATGTCGCCGTTGCCTATGACCGGTATCGTGAGACGTGGATTTTCCTTCACACGTGCTATCATGTCCCAGTCGGCTTCTCCGTTGTACATCTGTGAGCGTGTACGACCGTGTACGGTTATAGCCTTTATGCCGCAGTCCTGAAGCTGTTCGGCCAGCTCTACGATGATTTTGGATTCATGATCCCATCCAAGACGGGTTTTTACCGTGACCGGTATGTTGACGGCGTCGACTACTGCACGGGTTATGGCAAGCATTTTGGGTATGTCGCGTAACATTCCGGCTCCGGCTCCTTTGCCGGCAACTTTTTTTACAGGGCAGCCGAAATTTATGTCAAGAATGTCAGGCTGCGCGGCCTCGACTATTCGCGCGGCCTCGACCATAGGCTCTATCTCCCTCCCGTATATCTGTATGGCGGTAGGGCGCTCTGCCGGGTTTATATGTAACTTGCGTGTAGTGGCGCTTATATTTCTTATCAGAGCATCGGCCGAGACAAATTCGGTATACACCATATCGGCCCCCTGTTCTTTGCAGATCAGACGGAAAGAGTGGTCGGTGACATCCTCCATAGGAGCAAGCATCACCGGACGTTCACCTAAATCGATATTTCCTATTTTCATGCTGAAACAGGTGAATTTTACAGGTTTTCATGAAACGGGCGCACCGTCTCTTATGCGAAGTTAGTCAAAATAAATCACAAATGAAATTTCCGTGGCAATTTATGCCAACAACCGTTACCCAAAGGTGAGAACCGAGCAGTAACCGCGGGTTAGTTTTTCTGCGGCCATACGCAGATCCTCGGCTGAGATGCTCATTATGCGCTCGACTATTTCCGAAGCCGAAGCGGCGTAGCCGTTGAATAGCATGGCTCTGCCGAATGACAGCACAAGCTGTTCGCGGTTGTCTGATGCCACTGCCGACTGTCCGAGATACTGTTTCTTGGCCGCGTAGAGTGTCTTTTGAGTTACAGGCGATGAGGCCAGACGGTCAAATGTATTGAATATAAGACGGCGGCACGGTTTCACATGCTCCTCGTCGCAGCCGAAATATACGGTAAACAGTCCGCAGTCGGTAAACAGCGACGAATATGCGTCGACGGAGTACACGTAGCCGTGACGTTCGCGCAGCGCCACGTTGAGCAACGAGTTCATGCACGGGCCGCCTATGATATTGGTAAGAAGAGCATAGACTCTGTTCTTGTCGCCGAACATGCCGGGTATGCGGGCCCCGATTACAGTATGTGACTGATGTGTATTGAGCTTCCTGAAGCGGTCAAACTGTTCATTGACTTTCGGCTCGATATGGTTTATGGACTTGGACGAGTGGTTGAGCGGACCCAAGAATTTTTCAGCTACCTTTACTACACGGTCGACCGGTGTCGGTCCCATGTAAAAGAATACCATGTTGTCGGGAGTGTAGTATTGCGACAGGAAGTCGCGGCAGGTCTGCGATGTGAATGAGTTTATGGTGTCTGCATTGCCGAGTATGTTATGACCGAGGGCCGAGCCGGCAAACATAAGGTCGTTGAAGTCATCGAATATAGCTTCAGCGGGGGAATCGAGATATGAGTCGATTTCATCGAGCACGACCTCACGTTCACGGTCTATTTCAGGTTGCGGAAAGCAGGAATGTGCCACGAGGTCTGCTATCAGATCGACGGCTCTTGTGAGATTGCCTTTCGGGAAAGCCGAGTATATCATGGTAACCTCTTCCGAGGTATATGCGTTGATTTCGCCTCCGACCGACTCCATCCGGTTTATTATGTGCCATGATTTGCGCTTTTCGGTGCCTTTGAATATGGTGTGCTCGACAAAGTGGGCCAATCCGTATTGATGTGGCGCCTCATTGCGGCTTCCGACCTTAACGGCTAATCCGCAATATTCAACGGATGATGACGAGTTACGGTGTATAATGCGTAAACCGTTTGATAGCACCCGATAAGAAAATATGTTTTTGTCTTCTGCCATCATATAAAAGTTTTGAATTATTCGAGAGCAAAAAAGATTACTCGTCATCACGACGAATAATCTTTTTACCTTAAATCTAATACCATGAAAAACTGATACAAAGATATGTAATGCTTATTTATCTGCAAAATAAAATGCGGAAAAAATATCACTTCGTTAACTATTTTTAAGTGAAATACTTCGCCGTGTAGTCGCTGAACAAAGTTAATACGTTGCTTATTAGTGACTTATTGAATGGATTTGTGTTAATTCTTAAAAATCTCCGTTGTATTGTTAAGCCACATGTCGGCCATTTTACGATGACCGGACGGCGTCGGGTGTATGCCGTCCCATATCCAGTAGTTGTCAGGTAGCGCAGGATAGTCGTTGCCGAGCTGTTTAAACAGTTCATGGTAGGGAACGAATACGGCTCCATAATCAGCCGCTATTTTCTCCACTATAGAATCAAGATGCTCTATAGTGGATTTGCGCAGATTGAAGTCTTCCGTTGAATTATAGTTGCGCATGTTGCCGGTATAGGCTGTAAACGGACTCCCGAGGACAAAACGGACTTCAGGGAGCGAGTCGCGCGTTATGTCGAGCAGTGCCCTATAGCGTTTTTCCCAGTTGTCGAAATCGAAAGGTCTCGACCTGTCGCTCTCTATATAACGGTGCACGTCGTTTGTGCCTATAAGTATCGATACAACATCGGGAGAGTGCGCTATGACATCGTCATGCCATCGGGTTTCCATGTCATCGAGAGTATTGCCGCTTATGCCGCGGTTGTAAAAACGATAGCCTTTTTCCGGAGTCTCACCCTGAAACTGTGATGCTATCAGAAACATATAGCCGTGGCCGTATATATGGTTCATGTCGGTCGTGCTTCTTGCTTCGGTGGGGCAGGGATAGCCTACCGGATTTCCCCAGTTGCCGTCGGTTATAGAGTCGCCGATAAACAATATGGTCATTGCCGAGACTGTAGCGGCAAACATGATAGCCGCTACAGTTAAAGTGATTATACGTTTCATTCCGATACTACTTTTATAAGTCTGCCTGATGAGTGAGCCGACAATGCGGGTGCATACTGGCTCTGCAATGTTGCGATACCCGAGGAGTATGTGCCCGCGTTGTTTGCATACAGTTCGTAGCTTAGGCGGTATACACCTTTTGGAAGCCGGGTGACGAATATGTCGGTATAAGAGTCACGATTTTCGCGGTAGAAATATATACCCTCCGACACTACGGGTCTCGGCAGCTGTTCGACGGGTTGGAAGCATGCTCCGCGTTGGTCAGTTATGGCGACGTAATCCATATCACGTTTCACTGTTATTGTGAGGTTGACTTGTACTATGTCGCCTGTAGTTATGGAGTCGGCGGCAATCCACTCGACTCCTTCTGTGCCGTTGACGCGTTTGTAAAGCTGTTTGTCAATGGATACTTCCGGACATGACGCGGCTTTGATTTCAGTCATTTCACCCTTGAATTGACAGTAAACGGCTCCCCATGAGGGTGTTGAACCGCTCTTTTCTATTGAGAGTGTCGCTTGTGACGGATGTAGCGATGATATGTCGCTACGGAAGTAACCGAGCAAACGGTCGGTACTTTCCGGTTCGATGCGGGTATCGCCTATGCTTATAATCGCAGGCGAAGCCGGTACGGTCCATTTCGAGCCGCTTGTCAGCAACGAGGCTATGACGTCTGATGTGGTGACTGATGTGCCCCAGTCCTTTGCCTCTTTCTGCAGTATGAGCCATTGTCTTATGAGATCGATGTCGCGGCATCCCGGGTCAACGGTGTTGAAGGCGTCGAGTATGAGCGATGTAGCTCCTGTTTTACCCATAGACCACGCCGTCATGTCATCAAGCGATGGCCACCACATGCCGTTTTCGGGTGTGCTTACTGCAAATTCGCGAAGAGAAGCGATTATGTTTCGCGACATAGTCTTATAGTTGTGCTTGAACAGTATCAAAGTAGCGATAGCTTTGGCGGGTGCATCCATTGTCTTCCAGTTGCGTGAAAGATATGTCACGGTGTTGCTTGTAAGCCGTTTTGCACCGGCGCTCATGGGTATGTTGCCGTAATAGTCGCGTACCAGTACATATGTTATGTCGGTAGCGGAGGCGTTGTGTTTTATCATCTCCTCGGCCTGTCGGTCAAGGTAGCTGATGCCTCGTCTTATCATTTCGTCAAGCCGCTTGTTGTCAGGCATGAAACCGAGCTGTTTCAGCCTTCCTGTCATGGCAAGAATATTGAGAGTTATCCATGAAGACGGCTCCTTGTACTGTGATATCCATGCCCAGCCGCCGTTGCCCGCTTCAAGAAGTGCCAGCTGCTTTACGGCTTTTGCGTATGACGATTTAATGACATCTTTGTCAAACAGGAGAGCCAGTCGCGTCATCCGCTCCGTATCGGACTTTGCATCCATAACCCACGGAGTGGCGTTCAGTAGTACGGTTTTGAGGTCTTGGTTGCGTTCGAGCATCGACACAAGCGTGGAGTCGCTTCGGTCTGATTGGCTCCACTCCTTGAGCGCGGAGGCTATGTCAGGATCCGTGTTCATTATGCCCTCGGCTATTGCGGCCGAGAATAGAAGTGCCGAAGCCGACAATGCATCGTCACAGGCATCCTTGCGCAGTCCGGGGAGAGCGGTGACCACGTACCATACGGGGTTGTCGCAGTATTGTAGCGTTACACGGGCGTTGCCGGGCATTTTAGGCAACTCGGTTCTGAAGCTCGTGCTGTCGGGGGCAATGTAGAAAGGCATGGTTTCAATGACCGGTTGTACGGAGGGCAATACGGGTATTATGCTCTGCTCTCCGTCGGCAAAAGCATCTGTCGATGATTTTATACGGTATCCGGTCATATCGGTGTCGCTGCCGGCATTGACAGGTGTGGTTACGATTGCCGAAGCATGGGGCGCCACGGTATCGGTAAACGTATACGTGTCGGTAACTATTTCCGTGGTCGGGTCAAAAATCTCCACTGTAGTGGTTATGACTGCTGTCGTGTCGGTATTGTTCATTACCGATGCGCTGATATACGCTTTGTCGCCGTTACGCAGAAACCGCGGCATGTTGGGCTGTACCATTACAGGTTTGTTTGATACAATCTCTTTGGCCATGTTGCTGACAAGCATGTCGGGGGTAAATGCAATGGCACAGAGTTGCCAAGTGGTGTTGGCATTTGGCGCGGTGAAGGAGAATTCGAGATTTCCCTCCTTATCGGTAGTGAGGTCGGGGCGGAAAAATGCTATTGGAGTTTCTGCCGCGCGGTATTCGAAATCGGAGGTATTGTCGGCTGCATTGCCTCCGTCGGTGGCTCCGGCGGCTGCTTCCGGTACGGCCATGTCGGCCATAACCTCTACTGCGGCTTCCTCTTTATGTTCTCTTACAATGTTTGCCGCATCGTCTGCTGCCGCATATGATTTCTGCATAGCGGTTCCTCGTACGCGTATTCCGGCGGCCCGACCCGACATCATGTTCATCGTAATACTGTTGTTGAAGCCATAGAACGGATTGCCCCAAGTAAGAAATTGCGGAACAGTGACGTCAATGCATTTGACCGGAGTATAACTGCCGGCGGCATAGGAGTCGGCGGTGCGAAGACCCGCCGGCGATGACAGATTGTAATATGACGTGCTGCCAAGTGTACGGTTTAGAGTGAAGTCAAGAGCGGCCAGTTTGTCGAGTGCCTTGCAGTACATGTCGAGCATGACTGCCGATTTTACTCCTTTGCCGTCGCGGTTTTTGACCTTGAATGTCCATGTCTCTTCCGCTCCGGGAGTTATATGGTCGCGGAAACTTTCGATATTGATGGATATCCTCTTTACCGATGACTCCCTTACTACAGTCACGTCGCCTTCAGCATAGCGGTAACCGCTTGTACTCGACAGACTTATCTGTACTTGCCCGATGTCATTGGGTATTGTGTATTCAAAGCGGTGAAGCCCGCGTTTGGTTTCAATCCATCCCTGTTCAAGCATTTCCTCTCCGGTAAATACCGCGTAGTGCACGTAGCTCTTTTCTGCATTTACACCGTATAGGACTGAGGTTTTGCGAGTGTCCTTCAGCGTATAATGTCTTACGGGTATCCACAGCGGAATGTCGGTGACGGGCGGCAGACTGTCGGTGGGTTTGTACAGGGTTATGTCTTCAACAGTCACCGGCATGGCCAAAGTGCTGTCGGCGGTATGAAATTTTATGTCATAAGTGCCTGACGCCACTCTGCTCCAGTCTACTGTCGGAGCCGATGACATGAACGAGCCTTTGGCTACGGTTTTTCCCGCTTTGTCAATTATGCTGTAGTCAATCAATGCGTCGGTAGATTGCCCTGACGGATCCTGCAAGCTGATATTTAGCGATATGGGGGTGGTGACATCTATGTCATTGCCCGGTGAGGCATTCAATATGTAAGGACGGCCGGTGGTGAATGACTTTGATGTGTTCTGGTTTTCACCGGTCGATGACGTGGCTGTAATAGCCGCGTTGAATATGCCGTCGGGTATCGGCGATGAGTCAAGGAGATCTTTGGCAAACTCTACGGTAAACACTCCGTTGCTGTCGGTTGTAGCCTCGGCCGAGTAGAACGATACGTCGTTGGCGCCGCGCCACCACCATATGCGCGGGGCTACGCTCAAGTCGACATTTACATCGCATCCGTCCATGGGGAAGCCCGAGTAGGTCTCGACCTTGCCTTTGAGTGTGACGGCTCCTGTTGCGGGGCGGTCACGCATGATATCGGTAATCTCGATTTTATATGTAGGAAGTTTGTAGTCCGACACAGTGAAATTTACTGTGCCGTAATTGCTCTGTCGCGTGGCGGAGCGCGGGTGGCTGAACTGGATGGAATACATACCTGTAAGCCCCTCGTCAGGTATTGTAAACGAGCCTGTTATACGCCCGAAGTTGTCAGATACCACTTTTGCGGAATCCTTTAACTGATAGTTGGCGTCGCGTAGTGTCACGTTTACGGAAAATCCCGGCTCGATTTTTGCCTCTCTTCCAAGATAGCTCTGCACTACTCCCGTCCACTGTACGGTGTCGCCGGGTCGGTATAATGCAAGGTCGGTAAAGCCGTGTATGATGTATTTGCGGTTGTTGTCGGGCTTGTTTGAATAGGGTATGTAGCATGGTGCCGCGTAACGGTCGGGCCCGGACCTGACATATACGCGGTTGCCGGTTGTCGGAAGCAGTGCCGTAGCATCCTTGCCTGTGTTGACCTCCGATACTGTCGTGCCATTGTAGTTTGATACCGTAAGACTTGCCGGTACGCTTATCGGCTTGCCGGTGGCAGGGTTAAACACATAGGCCCAACGGTTGTCGGCATATGCGGCTGTCTGTAGTCCGAGATTTGTGCAATGCACCATCTCATAGTAATTGTCAAGATAGTTTTTGCGGCCTGGAATCACCGGTACTATTATATAGCATCCCGGCCGGTCAAGCACAATCTTTTCTGAAGTCTCGGCTTTAAACGGCACGGAATTGTCGTTGGCGCACCTGACGGTCTTGACAAGCTTCGGCATGTTTTTTTGTTGCAGTAGGTAAGATGTTCCGCCCTTCCAAGTATAAGGCACGCTGTATACTCTTATCTCGTATACCGGAGTGTTGCGGTTGGTCGTTTTTACGACCAGCGTGTCGTCGGGTGTTACGGTTGTGTTGTAACTTAGGTTGACCGTACTGAGAGTGATGCGTTTAAGCATGTTCTCAAGACATCCGTTGCGGAAGTAACCGGGATGCTCTCTTAGCTGCTTTTTGATGAGCGGGTACAGTTGCTCGCCCTCTTCAGAATCTGTGTCATAGTCGAGTTCTGTTAGAATTTCGGTCGCATAAGGACTGTTTTCGTACTTATGATACAGCTCTAACAGTAATTCTCTTTTTGTGTTGCGTGTGGAGGGTGAGGCTTCATCGTAGTATACATGCTGTGCTATGAAGTCGATGCGCCTTATGTCGCAATTTATAAAAGGAGCTGTGTCATTGCGATGGAAATCGAGCAAATTACGGTAAATGTCAAGAATCTCATTGACAACAGGCGACCGGTAATTGAATTTCATCTTTGAATACACGTCGTAACGGCACAGGCTGTTTATTGAGAACAGATGTGCTGCTTCTGAAAAATCATCGAGTGTCGAGAGCGCCTGCGAAGTTATAAAGTCATATAATGTAGGGTAGAACTCTGTGGTATGCGTTCCTATGTCTACAATGCCGTCATAATCTTTCAGCGGCGCTTTCTGCAGCGCTTCAGGCGATTTTAGGGCGTCGCGGGTCAACGTAAGTATCTTCTCACGGAAATTCCGGCCGCTCCATAGGGTATAGTTGTCGCTGTCAGCGGTTGCCGGCAGGTCGCGGCGGTCGTATACCCAGCGGTTGGCCTGATATATGTCAAGATATATGCGCGCCAGCAGTGTGTTTAACAACGATTTTATACATGGATCTTTCTCGTCGTATGTTACGCTTTGTATGCGTGCCAGCACCTGTACAAGGCTATCCGGATCTATAGCGCTTTGTGCAAGTTCATAATTTATAAGGGAGCGGACGGCCAGTTTGCCGTCGCCTGCGGAAAGCGCGCGGTCAAGGTCGGCGAGCGATGCTTTTATAACCTGTTTAGGATATGCGAAATCGGGTTTTTCATACCGGTTGACTGATTGCATTGACATAACGGTGAGGATAGCGGTTAGGAAGATTAATATTTTTTTCATTGTGTCGATACGTGAAGTTATGTTACGGGTTTGACTCTTTTATAACAAAACAGACGCGTCTTTGTCTCGGAACGCGTCTGTTTTCTTTATGTGGTGTCATCAAGGGTAGGTGACGTGACCTATTTTTTCTTGACTGCCCTCATGCGTGAGTGCTGCATCATAAGCTCTTGTGTGAATTTACGCTCCGCTTTTTTAAGTTCGTACATCTGTTTTGGTGTCAGTACGGTCTTGAATTTGGTGAAATATTCCATCTCCGTAGCGGCCTCCTTGCCTTTAAGTTCATATAAGGCTTCGGCCGCTTTCTCGTATTCGAGGTCATTGACAGGCTCTTTCGAAGTGTCGATCTTTTTCTCTAAAGCGCGTGTCTGCCGGTTGAGCTGATGTATGGACTTATCCATCTCGTCATATAACGGGAAAAATTTTTCCTGTTGTTCTTTTGATAGGTTAAGCTCTTTTATCATGAACTCGTGCTTGTATTGCCGAAATTCTCTGAACCACTCTTTTCTACCTTTTTCCGATTGTGGTTCGGCCGAAGCGGTGAAGCATGCTATCGCTGCCGCTACCGCAATCAGTAAGAGTGTAAACCGTCGCATTATCATGTCAATTATAGTTTATAGTCAGTCAATGTCACTCCGTCATCGTACATATCCTCTATGAGCTCGTATTCATCTATGTCATCCATCGGATAGTAGTCATAGAAGCGGTCGCTGCCGAGCACGCCGGCCATGACCGGATTGTCGCTCATGTCAGTGCCTGTGTTTCGGTCGCTTATGTCGTTGAAAATCCACATCATGAGCCATATGCCTGAAAACATGGCGGCCATGTATATGTAAGGCCGGCATCGTTGCCATACGCTTCTGTGCAGGACTTTGCCCGGCTGCGCGGAATTGTGCTTGGGAAGCCGGTCTTCCATGCGGGCCGCGAAATCGGCAAAATAGTTCTCGGGGACTGTCATTCCCGAGCGTCGGCCGATTTTATCAAGTATGTCGCTGTCCTTTACCATATGAATAAGGTTTGATTTAATATGTTGACTAAAGGCAATTCAATTGGTTTAATCGTTATTCATAAAAAATTGCTCGATTTTTTTAACCGCGAGGTGATATGAGGCTTTCAGCGCGCCTACCGAGGTGCCCAGTACTTCCGACATGGCTTCATATTTCATGTCATCGTAGTACCGCATGTTGAATACCAGTCTCTGTTTCTCGGGTAATGAGGCGATGGCTTTACGAAGTTTCAGCGCCAGTTCGTCGCCGTCGACATAAGTGTCGGCCTCTATAAGGTCTATAAGCCGTGACTCCTCGTCGTCGATGGATATGTTCAGGCGTTTCCTTTCGCGGGCAAGAAATGTTATACTCTCGTTGATAGCTATCTTGTAGAGCCATGTCGACAACTTGGCGTCGCCCCGGAAGTTATCGATTGAACTCCATGCTTTCATAAATGTATTCTGCAACAGATCGTCTGCGTCTTCATGACTTTCGACCATGCGGCGTATCTGCCAGTACAGAGGCTCGCCGTAAAGCTTTATCACCTCACCGAAGGCCTCTTGGACTGTGGCCGGGTCGCGCAATCGGCTTATAAGCGCAGGGTCATCTTTTGTTATGTCTTTTGCCATCGGGGTATGATAACGTTGATAATTTCCGTTCAAATTTAATGAAACTTTTCGGTAAGTCAACCTATAATTTACTTAAATTGTTATAAATGGATAATTATGGATACGATTCTTACTACCGACAATATTCTCATAGCGCTTGGCATGACGCTCATAGCCGGACTCTGTACCGGTATAGGCAGTCTTATGGCCTTTTTTACAAAGCATACCGACACTAAGTTTCTTTCAGTGGCTCTTGGACTGTCGGCGGGTGTCATGGTGTACATATCCTTTATGGAGCTTATGCCCGACGCAATGGAGGACATGATGAGGCTTTATCCTGAAAAAACGGCTGTATTGTACGTATTGCTCGCGTTTTTTGCCGGTATGGGGCTTATCGCGCTTATAGACTTTCTTGTGCCTGAAGATGAAAACCCGCATGAGTACCATGAGCCGCGGGACAATCGCAAGCACCTTAAGCGCACGGGAGTCATGCTTGCCCTTACGATTGGCATACATAATTTCCCCGAAGGCATAGCCACATTCGTGTCGGGGCTTGAAAGCATCGACATAGCCCTGCCTATATTGATAGCCGTGGCCATACATAATATACCGGAGGGCATAGCTGTGTCGGTGCCTGTATATCATGCTACAGGCAGTCGCCGCAAGGCTTTGTGGTTTTCGGTGGCATCGGGCTTCGCAGAGCCTGTTGGAGCTCTGTTTGCACTGATGTTTTTGTTGCCTATATGGACTCCGTTGGTCAATGCGGTGTGCATGGCAGCCGTGGCCGGCATAATGGTCTATATCGCCTTTGACGAGTTGCTCCCCAATTCGGAGGCATACGGCCACCACCATTATGCCATAGGCGGAGTAGTGGCTGGTATGGCTATAATGGGTTTCGGTCTGCTGCTATTCTGAAGCGGCTTCGCGGGATGCCGGTGAGGCCGGACCGATATACGACTTTTTAAGTCCGCCCCAGTCTATGATGACTTTCTGTACCATCATGCCGGGATCGCCGCATATGAGCGACAGCTTGTGCGAGCTCCTGTTTTTGTCGATAGCGAAACGGAAGCGTTTTGCCACACCGTTGCGCAGCACCTGATCCTTCCACTCGCGCGAATATTCTCTGAATTTGTTCTCAAACACCTTGACCGAGTCGTCAACGGCCACGCCTATGCGTGTGCTGCGTCCTTCATGCAGCGGCCACAGCGGCACTGCGTCGACATATACGTCGATGCTGTCGACTCCTACAGAGGGCAGACTGTAGACTATCTTGGCTCCCTTAAGGTCGGTCGCATCAGCCACCGGCGCGGTAGGAGCGCCTAATTTTATCACATGCCCGTCGTAACCTATGCCCTCAACTATGTTTATATTGTGTCCTGATGATCCGGTCACAAAATCGTAGTCGGTAAGGTCAAGTACCATGCATCGGTCGGTAGCGGATTGTGCATCGGTCGGTTCGATGTCAAGCTCTCTTTCACCGGCACCGGGAGTTATCGTCACAACCGGCTTGTTTTGGTACAGGGCACAAAATGCCGGAGCGAGATCCATCATGCTTCGCCACTTGCCGTCAAGCAATGAGTTGTATTCATTTATCAGTGTCTGAATACTGTCATAGGCTATATCGGTCTCGCGGGCGGCACGGTTGGCTCCGGCCGCATCATTCTTGGCGAGCAGTTCATGATTGAGCTGCGCCATTAGAAATTTACGGTTCATCTGGTATGCACCTTTTACAGGGAATGCCAGCATCTCGAAAAACGCGCTTTTAAGTTGAGGATCCAGTGCGTCCATTATGCTGTCGGTCATGTCCGATAGATGCCGGTAGTCGGCGAGGCGCTGCCGTGCTTCGTTGTAGTTGTCAAACGAAAATTCCGTATCTCTGAGGCCGGTGTGGGCTGCATCGTCCCATTCACATTCAAAACCCATGAATTCAGGTTTGCGGCTCCATGCAAGCCGGTAGTAATCGTCTAAGACAGACTTGAAATCCTGTTCATATTCAGATCCGAAAACAGATGCGAGAAATTTAGCCTGATGCTCGTTGACGCTCTTTGCGTCGAATCGATTGATGTCACATGCCATTTCGAAGAATGTCTGTATACCGAGCTCCATCGGTTTTATATCGCCCACGTTGAGCAGCCAGTATCGGTCGGCGCCTGTGTCGTAAGCCTTTTTCAGCTCCTCGTACATGAGCACGGGCGGTGTGGTGCATATCCACAGGTAGTCGTGCGGCGCACCGAGATATGACAAGTGGTAGTACACGCCCGCGCCTCCGCTGCGCTTGCGTTCGTCATCATTGCTCACCTTTTTGAAATATCCGTAATTGTCATCTACCCATACTATGGTTATGTCATCGGGCACTTTAAGGCCGTTGTCATATATGTCCATCGTCTCCTTGTATGGTACGAATATCTGAGGAATGTCGGTTACGGCTTTGCCTGTATGTTTGACGAGCATGTCGCGCTGATCGGCAATTACTTGCTCAAGCAGCGGCACCTTTTGGTCGAGAGGTATGTCGGTCACAAGGCCGGCATCATGAACGCCGCGCATGGCCATTGTATATATGTTCTCATAGCATGCCGCTTCATTAAGTCGGTTTTCCCATTTGTCTTTTATCGTCTTGCTGTTGGTCATGTAATCCCAACTGCCGTCGCGCCGTGAGTCCCATTCCGACAAGGCGGCGTTGTTGAGCAACAATGGCTCGCAGTGCGATGTGGTGATTATTATGCCGAATGTGTCGGCTACGAGTTTGCTTTCGGGATGCGAGTAGAAGGCTCCCGTGCAGCTGTGCATGGCCGGAGCCAGCATATTGCCGCCCAGACGTAGCAGAAGTTCGCAAACACGGGCGTAGGTCTTCGGACCTATATCGCCGAGGTCACGCTCATAATTATATGTTGACCACGGTTTCAGCCCCCAGTCTTCGTCGTTGATGAAAATGCCTCGGTATTTTATCGACGGGGCGGCTGACACACAGTCGCCGCCTACCCATACTTCCTCATGCTTTTTAACCGGTACGTCGGCCCACCAATACCACGGCGACACTCCTATGCTTTCGCTGACTGAAAGCAGTCCGTATGCCGTGCCTCGCCGGTCGCTTCCGGCTATGACAAGAGCCTTGTCCACTCCGTCAAGCGGACGTTCTACGGTTTTTATGATATATTGTTCATATCCGTCGGCTATGGGCGAAATGTCGAGTTTGCCTCCCGCCGTAAGTTTGTCGATCAGCTTGCTGTGGCCGACGGTGCCCGCCAATACTGCAAAACGACCTTTGGGTGAGTCAGTGAAAGTGGCGGAGGCGCTTTGGGCTCCGGCTCTCATCATGTCGTCGGCAAGCATCTGCGCAGCCTTCTTGACCGTCATGAAGTCCTCCGGCGATACTACGACCGCCGCACTCCGGTTTTTGTCAAACAGCCGGATGCTGTGCCCGTTGTCGTCGCCTGACACTTTAAGCTGTGCGTTTACGCATACGCTACAGCATAGTAGCATTACTAACAAAGTGACTTTGTACGCTAAAGAAAGCTTATGAACCATAACTATAGGGGTAATAATTGATTTATGACCCAAAGTTATGAAAAATCAGCCGTCGCGCAAACTTTTTTGAATATACGTAGACAACCTGTGTACGCCTATGCTTTTGGTGCTGTGGCTGCCGGTATGCCTTCGGGTCCTACGGGCGACTTGCTGTCGCGGTTGTAGAACGGGTAGGGTATGCCAAATACGTTCTCCGGTTTTCCGCCCGGGCTCAGATAGCCGTCGATAATGGTGTCGCGGCCTGAAGGCTGCTCGAAGGTATACAGGCGGAAGCGCGACAGCATGGCTGCAAGGTGCTCGAAGACGGTGTCCTGTATAGCTTCGTAGGGTAACCATGCCGAGGTGTTGGTGAAACAGTAGATCTGGAACGGTATGCCGCCGCCTGTCTGCTGGAGTGTGGATACAAAGCATGTGTTGTCGCTTCCGCGGGCTATCAGCTCGTTGTTGTCAAGCCACATTCTCATATAGGCACGGAACAGACCGAGGTTGGTGTCGATGGTGCCGTCGGCAAGTCCTTCGGAGTTGTTGACATCCTCTACCTTGCCGGCCGCTTTCTGGGCGAGTTTCCGGGTGATGTAATTGTCCATAAACGGTATGCTTCTGAACTCTTCGAGCATGTCGGGCGTCAGAGGCACGACGCTGTCGGCGTCAATCATAAATGTACGCAGTATACGCCGGGTGTTGCTCACCTGCATGCTGCGGTAGTTTGTGAAACTTCCGCTCACAAGGCTGTAGGGGGGCAGCATTGTCGTGGTCTTGTCCCAGTTCAGTACTTTTACCGCCGTAAGCGACACTTCGACGACGGTGCCGTTGGCGTCGGTGCCATTGACTTTTATCCAGTCGCCCACGTGCAGACTGTCGTTCTCCGACAGCTGTACGCCGGCCACAAGTCCGAGTATGCTGTCCTTGAATACGAGCATCAGCACGGCCGCAAACGCTCCGAGGCCGGCCAGCAGCGATGCCGGCGATTTGTTGACAAGTACGGCTACGGCTATTATGACCGCGATGATCCAGATGATGCCTCTTATGAGCTGCACGAGGCCGCGCAGAGGCAGGTGCTTCTTGTTGCGCTTGGTGTCTATGTTGGCCCACACGGCACCGATGAATGCCGACAGCGCCATTACGGTCACGTAGATGACATAGAGCAGGGTTAGCCGAGTGAGTATGTCGGCAAGCCGGTTGTGTATCGAAACGAGCGTGAACTGTATGAAGATGAGAAATACGATAGCCGGTATCATGCGGCACATTTTGGTGAAGAACATCTCCTGACGCAGGAAGCGGTACAGATCGTTGTCCCAGTGACGGCTAAGACGGCGCACCCCTCCGAGTATAAGCCATTTGGCAATGTATCCGATGGCTATAGATACGACAAATACGACCACGGCATAAGTCCAAGTGACTATAGTCTGGTTATGTTCAAGTCCTACGAGCCCGAGCAGCCAGTTGACTATATTCATCATCAGCGATGCGAGAAAGTATGTGTCGACCGGAGCTGCATTTATGGCGTTTAATGTAGCTTTGGATATATCGTCGGGCTGTTCGGGTGCCAAGTAAGCTAAAAGACACAACATGAGGAATAATTATATTAAAATTAGTTTACAATAGTTACTAAATAGACAACCTTGTAAGGCAAATTGTTCTGGCGACTCACTATAAATAGTGGTTGCACGGCCCGAAATTACCTCGTAATTTTGTAGCGTGATAAAAAAAGCGGATATAAATATATATGTGAAAAGAGCGGTAAGTGTAATCGCGGCGACGGTAGGACCGGTGGTGGCGGTTGCAGCTGCGGACCTTGCCGTACCTGCCGATACGACACTGTTGCTTGACGAGGTATCGGTGACGGCGATAAAGCAGGTCCGTAATGTCGAGACTCTTCCGATAGCGTCGACGGTTGTGGGTGCCGATGAGATAGAGCGCCTGAATATCGTGACCATGAAGGGCGTGAGTGAGATAGCGCCCAACTTCTATATACCCGATTACGGTTCACGTATGACTTCGTCCATCTACGTACGCGGCATAGGCGCGCGTATAGATCAGCCGGTCATAGGACTTAATGTGGACAATGTGCCTTATCTCAACAAGGACAATTATGATTTTGACCTTGTTGACATAGAGCGTATAGAGATGTTGCGCGGACCGCAGAGCACACTCTACGGACGCAATACCATGGGCGGACTCATTAATATATATACGCTCTCGCCGATGAGATATCAGGGGCTGCGTGCCATGGCGGAGTATGGACGCGGCAATTCGGTGAAAGGTGCGTTGTCATACTATCATAAGCCGCAACGTAATCTCGGTATGTCGTATACGGCTTATTTCACGCATACCGACGGATTTTTTACAAACAGATACGATGGACGCAAAGTAGATAAGGAGAACCAAGGTAGCCTGCGATGGAAAACCGTATGGTATCCGGCTGCTGACGTGTCGGTCGAAAATGTGGCATCTCTGCAGATTTCGCGTCAGGGCGGCTACCCGTATGAGTCATACGAGACCGGCGTTATAGACTACAACGATCCGTGTTTTTATAATCGTACAGGCGTTACCGACGGCCTTACCGTAAAGTGGATGCTCGACGGAGTCACTCTGTCAAGCATAACCAGTTTCCAATATATAAACGACAATATGACGCTTGATCAGGATTTTCTGCCGGAGTCATACTTTACCCTTACGCAGGCCCGTCGAGAGTGGGCGTTTACACAGGACTTCATAGGACGGGGCCGAATAGGGGACTATAGCTGGCTTGGAGGATTGTTCGGTTTCTTCAAACGCACACATATGGATGCCCCCGTCACATTCAAGGAGACCGGCATCGAGAAGCTCATTCTTGAGCACATCAACGAGTTCAACCCGTCACATCCGTTCAGATGGAATGAGGATACTTTTATACTTGACAGCGAGTTCCGCAATCCTATATGGGGGCTGGCGCTTTATCATCAGAGCGGTTATACTGCCGGCAACTGGGATTTTTCGCTCGGTCTGCGACTTGATCTGGAACATACGAGCCTCGATTATAACAGCCGGTGCAATACTGCGTTTACCATAATGAGTGTATCGGAAGGAGTGGAGACCCCTTATCAGCATGTGCCGGTTAATCTTGACAAAAACGGCTCGCTGTCCAAGACATTCGTCGAATTTCTGCCCAAATTTACCGCTACATATAATATACCGGGTATGACAGACGGCAATGTATATGCTTCGGTTGCCCGCGGATATAAGGCCGGCGGCTTCAACACCCAGATGTTCAGCGACGTCCTTCAGCAGGATCTTATGGAGTATATGGGGCTTGCCAACCGCTATGACGTTGACAAGATCGTGTCATACAAACCCGAATACAGCTGGAACTATGAACTCGGCGCCCACATGTCGACTGCCGACGGGAAGTTGTCGGGACAGCTCGCTCTGTTTTATATAGACTGTCGTGATCAGCAGCTTACCATGTTTCCCGACGGACTGACCACCGGGCGTATAATGACCAATGCCGGTAAGACCCGCAGCTACGGAGCGGAGGTGACATTGAAATACAGGCCCCTGACACGTCTTGAATTTAATGCGTCATACGGCTATACCAATGCCCGGTTTAAAGAGTTTTATGACGGCATCAATGATTTTTCGGGTAAATATATACCGTATGCACCCCACAATACTTTTTTTGCGGGAGCCACATACCGTCAGCCTGTGAAAGCTTCATGGCTTGACGAGATTGTATTTGATGTCAATTGCCGTGGAGTCGGTGATATAATGTGGAATGAGGCAAACAGCGTCAAACAGTCGTTTTACGCATTGGCCGGAGCTTCAGTAAGATTGGAGCACGAACGCTATTCGCTGACATTATGGGGAGAAAATTTGACAGATACAAAATATAATACGTTTTATTTCGTTAGTATAGGGAACACATTCCTTCAACGGGGTAAGCCGTTGCGCTTAGGCGCTACTGTGAGACTGCAATTTTAATACACACTAAATAATAAATAAACAAAACAATTTGCAATGAAACTTTTTGGAACAATTTTGGCAAGCGCGGTGCTTGCACTGACTGTGACCTCATGTAACACCGACGGAGAGAGCACTAATACCCAGAATGTATCGGTACTTAATATAATCGAAACCGGCGGTACTCAGAAACTTGAGGTGGCTACTGCACAGTTTGTGCTTTCGACAGGAACCGATGCCGACCAGTTTGCGTTGGGCGTGGATGGTGCAGTATGGCGTTTTTCAAACCTCCGACGTACTATGAGTCAGGAGGGTTATACTTGGAAAGAGACCGCTACCACACAGCTTACCGGTTGCCCGACTATGCCCAGCCCGTTTACAGTGAAGATGCTGGGTGTCGCAGGAAACACCTATTATAAACTCGGTTTTGTTGACCGCACTATAACCGGTATTGCTCTTGCTACCGGCTATGTAAGCCAGACTACGGTTATGGAAGCTGAAACCGGTCGACAGGTTCTTTATACTTCTGACCTGAATAAAAACCAGTTTATTGTGGAGATGAACGCCGAGGATATCAAAAAAAATCAATGTACTCTTAATCTGCACATCGGCGGTGCTTCATTTATCGAAGGCATGCCCGCTATGAATATGCGCTTTAAGTCGATACCGTTTAAAATCGACGGCAACATGTTGTCATTTGAAAAGACTTCTTTGACTCCCGAACTCAGCTCAGGCGGCGGTTTTACCCCGCAGGAGCGTTTCCCGATTTCGGATCTTAACGCTTCGGGTGTGCTCGGCGGTCCTATCAACCTCGAATTCTGCTGCACTTACAAAGACAAGAACGGAGTTGAGACCAAGTACCGTGTACGTTCGCGTTTGCTTGGCGTGCTGCCGCAAAGCAGTGGCTCTAACTGATATTAAATAAAGATGTAAAAAAGCGTCGACCGGTTTTTCCGGCCGGCGCTTTTTTGTTTATAAATGCCAATATACCCTCATATAGTTTAAAATTAGGTTGCAAATTGTAAGCTGACTTGAAAAATAATTACTATATTTGCACTGATTTTTGTCATGCAGTGCGTCATGCCATGAAGCATTTCTTGTATGAAAGTATATAGATTAAACATATGGTATCATTAGTTTTTGGTATTCAGAATTCTACCCTCGCGGTAGTGGCGGCCCTCACGGGTGTGGCCCTCGTAGCGTTGGCGTTGATTGTTGCCGGACTTATATCACCCAAGTCCTACAACGCCCAGAAGGGAGAAGCTTACGAGTGTGGTATCCCCACACGCGGCTCGAGTATGGCCCAGTTTAAGGTAGGCTACTATCTGTACGCGATCTTGTTTTTAATGTTTGATGTGGAGACAGTATTCCTTTATCCTTGGGCTGTGAACGTACGTTCGCTCGGGACCGACGGATTGCTGTGTATCGCCGTATTTTTCGGAATATTAGTGCTGGGCTTGGCATATGCTTGGCGGAAAGGAGCGCTTGAATGGAAGTAACAGCACAGGGCATGCCTTATGCCGATTGGAAAGACAACGAATATATAGAGCATCTTGTCAAGGAACTTAAGGACAACGGCACAAATGTTGTTGTCGGTACACTTGACAGTGTCATCAACTGGGGGCGCAGTAACTCTTTATGGCCGCTCACATTCGCAACCAGTTGCTGCGGTATTGAATTTATCGCACTCGGAGCGGCGCGCTACGACATGGCGCGCTTTGGCTGGGAAGTGGCTCGCGCCTCACCACGTCAGGCCGACTTCATGATGGTGGCAGGTACGATTGTACATCGTATGGCTCCTGTGGTACGCCGTCTTTACGACCAGCTCGCCGAGCCCAAATATGTCATAGCATGTGGCGGATGTGCCATATCCGGCGGTCCGTTTAAAAACTCTTACCATGTGGTGAAGGGTGTCGAGGAGATAATACCGGTCGATGTGTATGTGCCCGGATGTCCGCCCCGTCCCGAAGCTATGATATATGGTATCATGCAGCTGTCGCGCAAGGTTAAGGTTGAGAAGTTCTTCGGAGGCGTTAACCGTCAGGAAAAACAGAAGGAGTTTCTTGAAACCCATCCTTTGGAAGAAGCCGAGAATTAATAAAGAATAATAGAATATAACACCCATCAATATCACAATTATGGCAAATGTTCAGGAAAAGATAGCCAAGTTGTTTCCCGAAGCGACTTTCGAAGAGGGCGAATGGCTGTTGGTTAATATTCCCGATGCCAAGTGGCACAGTCTTGCAAAGACGCTTAAAGAGGATCCCGAATTGGGATTTGACTACTTGGTGGCTTTAGTGGGTATGGACTGGACCGACACTCTCGGTTGTATGTACTACCTCACATCGACCACCCATGACACGCATGTCTCGGTCAAGGTGACTACCGACAACCGTGAAAACCCCATGCTTCACAGCATATCCGACCTTTGGGCTGTAGCCAATCTGTATGAACGCGAAGTCTACGACTACTACGGCATAATATTTATAAACCACCCCGACATGCGGCGCTTGTTTTTGCGCAACGACTGGGTGGGATACCCGCTTAGAAAAGACTACAACGACGATCCGGCGGTCAATCCGGTACGTCTTGACCATGAGGAGGTAGAGGACACTACCGTGACTTATGTGGAGACGGCTGACGGCACGGTGGAAAAGCGTGAGGTGACTATCTTCGCTCCCGAGGAGTTCGTGCTTAACATAGGTCCGCAGCACCCTGCCACTCACGGCGTGTTGCGTTTCCGCACATCGGTTGACGGCGAGACCATCAAGAAGATCGACCTCTATCTCGGTTATATACACCGCGGTATCGAGAAACTGTGCGAGGGACTCGGATATCCGCAGACACTGCACTTTACCGACCGTCTCGACTATCTGTCGGCCCAGCAGAACCGTCACTGTCTGTGTATGTGTATCGAAAAGGCTCTCGGCCTCGAAGTGCCGCGCAGAGCACAGGTGATAAGGGTAATGATGGACGAGCTGATGCGTATATCGTCGCACTTGCTCTTTATCGGTACCTTCTGTATGGACCTCGGTGCTACTACCATGCTCTTTTATGCACTCCGCGAGCGCGAGACCATACTCGATATTCTTGAGAAGACCTGTGGCGCGCGCATGACATTCAATTATAACTGCATAGGCGGTGTCATGGATGATCTTGACGCTGATTTCGTCAAGGATGTTAAGCATCTTATCGAGATAATGCCGGCTGCAATAAAAGAATACAACACTATATTTACCGGCAACGTCATAGCACACAACCGTATGATCGGCGTAGGTAAGCTGACCAAAGAGGATGCCATATCGTACGGTGTCACCGGTCCTGCCGGCCGAGCCTCAGGCTGGGCGTGCGACGTGCGCAAGACAACTCCTTACGGCATATATAATGAAGTCGACTTCGATGAAGTCATCCTTGATGAGGGCGACTGCATGGCACGTTTCGTTGCCCGTATGGAGGAGATCAAGCAGTCTGTAAAGATACTTGAGCAGCTTGTGGATAAGATACCCGAAGGCGACATCTGCGCCAAGGTGCCCAAAATTATCAAACTTCCCGAGGGACATTGGTTCCAGCAGGTTGAGGCCAGCCGTGGTGCGTTTGGCGTATATATCGAGAGCCATGGCGCCAATACTCCGTGGCGTGTCAAGTTCAACTCACCGTGTATGAATCTTGCCGGTGTGGTTGATCATCTGACCCGGGGCAACAAGATAGCCGACCTCATAACAATAGGCGGTACCCTCGACTACGTGGTTCCCGACATAGACCGATAAGTAAGAAAAGAAACGACTGAACGATATGTACGATTTATCAAAAGGAGCCGACTGGCTCAATCAATGGTTGAACGGCTGGTGCGCCCCGTGGGTGACCACCGTAATAGAATGTGTACTCATAGGCGTGGTTTTGCTCTTGGCTTACGCATTGCTGGCGCTGTTCTACATCTACTTCGAGCGTAAGGTGTGTGCCGCTTTCCAGTGCCGCCTCGGTCCTAACCGAGTAGGTCCTGCCGGTATCTTCCAGAGCGTGGCCGACATGTTCAAGATACTTATCAAAGAGCTTATATCGCTGAAATATACCGATAAATTCCTGTTCGCGCTTGCCCCTTATCTGGTTATCATAGCTTCTATGCTCTGTTTTGCAGTGCTTCCGTGGGGCAACGGTCTGCAGATTATCGACTTCAATATAGGTATATTCTTCCTTGTGGCTGTGTCATCCATAGGTGTGCTTGGCATATTGCTTGCCGGATGGTCGAGTAACAACAAGTTTACTCTTATCGGTGCCTTGCGCTCCGGCGCGCAGATGGTGAGCTATGAACTATCTATCGGCCTTTCTGTTATTACAATGGTCGCTTTTGCCGGTTCGATGTCTATCACCGATATCTGCATGGCGCAGAAAGACGTGTGGTTTATAGTTTCAGGACACATTCCCGCTATAATAGCTTTTATCATATACATTATTGCGGGTACTGCCGAGACCAACCGTGGCCCGTTTGACCTGCCCGAGGCCGAGAGTGAGCTTACCGCCGGCTATCATACTGAATATTCCGGTATACATTTCGGATTTTTCTATCTTGCCGAGTATCTTAACCTCTTTATTGTGTCGGGTGTGGCCACACTCCTCTTCTTCGGCGGTTGGATGCCGCTTCACATCCCCGGATGGGAAGGCTTCAACCAAGTTATGGACTATATACCGTCACTGATATGGTTTATAGCAAAGGCGATACTGCTTTCGTTTGTCATCATTTGGTTTAAATGGACATTCCCGCGTCTGCGTATCGACCAGCTTCTGCACCTTGAGTGGAAGTATCTGTTGCCGATAAATTTGGCCAATCTTGTGCTTATGGTGATTGTGATATGCTACGGATTGCATTTTTAATGCGGTGAATTAAAATAGAATACAATATAAAACTCTGATTTTTCGAAAAGATGAGCGATAAATTCGGAATAGTAAGTCAGGTGATCGGCCCGGTAGTCGATGTGACTTTTGAAGGAAAGGATAATGTAATCCCGCCCATTTACACGGCTCTTAAGGTAGTCCGTAACGATGGTTCGGAACTTATTCTTGAGGTAGAACAGCACATAGGAGAGGACACCGTGCGCTGTGTGGCTATGGAGAGTACCGACGGTCTGCAGCGCGGTATCCGCGTCGAGAATCTCGGACGTCCTATCGCGGTGCCCACCGGTGATCAGGTAAAAGGCCGTCTGCTCAATGTGATCGGTGAGGCCATCGACCACTTGCCTGAGCTTAAACGCGATGACTTGCGTCCGATACACCAGCCGGCACCGGCATTTGATGACCTTACAATCGGTACCGAGATACTTTATACCGGTATCAAGGTGATCGACCTGCTTGAGCCTTACAGCAAGGGCGGAAAAATCGGTCTGTTCGGTGGTGCCGGTGTAGGAAAGACCGTGCTCATCATGGAGTTGATCAACAACATTGCCAAAGGCCATAACGGGTTCTCCGTATTTACCGGCGTCGGCGAGCGTACACGCGAGGGCAACGACCTGCTGCGTGAGATGATTGAGAGCGGCGTCATGAAGTATGGCGAGAAGTTCCGTGAAGGCATGGAAAAAGGCGAATGGAACCTTGCCGATGTCAATATGGACGATGTGGCCAACTCTCAGGCTACGCTCGTGTTCGGACAGATGAATGAACCCCCGGGCGCACGTCTGCGTGTGGCTCTCTCGGGTCTTACAGTTGCCGAGCAGTTCCGCGATCAGGATGGCGGCGGCAAGGAGATCTTGCTTTTCATCGACAATATATTCCGTTTCACTCAGGCAGGTTCGGAGGTTTCGGCGCTGCTTGGCCGTATGCCTTCGGCTGTGGGCTATCAGCCTACATTGGCATCGGAGATGGGTGCCCTGCAGGAACGTATCACTTCGACGAAGCAGGGTTCGATTACTTCGGTTCAGGCCATTTATGTGCCGGCCGATGACTTGACCGACCCCGCACCGGCTACGACATTCAGCTTCCTCGATGCCACTACGGTATTGAGCCGTAAGATTGCCGAGCTCGGTATCTATCCTGCCGTCGATCCTCTTGAATCCACATCGCGTATTCTTGACCCCCACATCATAGGCGAGGAGCACTATCAGACCGCTCAGGCCGTAAAGCAGCTGCTCCAGAAGTACAATGAGCTTCAGGACATCATAGCCATACTTGGTGTTGACGAACTTTCTGACGAGGACAAGCTCGTAGTTGCACGTGCGCGTCGCGCTCAGCGTTTCCTCTCGCAGCCATTCTTCGTTGCCGAGCAGTTCACCGGACTTCCCGGTGTAATGGTGCCGCTTAGCGAGACCATCAGAGGCTTCAAGATGATACTCAGCGGTGAAATGGATGAGTATCCCGAACAGGCTTTCCTGAATGTCGGCACTATCGACGAGGCTATCGAGAAGGGCAAGAAACTGCTCGCCGAGGTAAAATAATAAAATTGTAGGATTATGATACTCAAAGTTATATCGGCCCATGACATCTTATTTCAGGGAGAAGTTGACAAAGTCTCTCTCCCCGGAGCCGAAGGCACATTCATGGTGCTCCCTCATCACGCTTCACTTATATCCACTCTCGTCAAGGGAGCGGTGGCCTATGAAGCGGATGGTCATAAGGAGTCTATCGAAGTTGCCGCCGGCATAGTCGATGTCGATAACGATGTGGTATCAGTGTGTATATATTGATATGAAACGACTTTTACTCTTGCTGGCTGTCGTGTGTGCCGCGGTATTGTACCCGGCTCATGCTCCGGCGTCGCAATCGGCCGGAGATGCCGGAGGGGAGGCAATCAACCCCAAAGAGATAATCTTCGAGCATCTCGGCGACGGCTACGGTTGGGAAGTGCCGTTTAACCATCATGTGCGCATACCGTTGCCGGTTATCGTACGTGATTATGAAGGTAAGTGGCATTGCTTCAGCTCGTCGCGTATTCAGCATGGCGAGACCTATGACGGTTTCAGGCTTGGCGGCAAGGAAAGCAAGTGGCATAACAAGATTGTCGGCATGCGTCCGGCGACGGTCGACGGCAAGACTGTGATGGAGGAGTACCGTCCGTGGGACATATCCATTACGAAGAATGTGCTTGCTATTTTCATATCGGTGATTATCGTCTTATGGATGGTGCTTTGTGTAGCCCGCTGGTACGCCAAGGCCGGTTATAAGGCCCCGCGCCGTTTCAAAGGCGCCATCGAGGCCCTGATAGTCTTCATTTATGACGGAGTTATCAAGCCTACGCTCGGGGTCAAGGCTCCTAAGTTTGCGCCATACCTTCTTACGGTATTCTTCTTTATACTGGTCATGAACCTCCTCGGGCTTATTGTCATATTCCCCGGCGGGGCCAACCTTACCGGTAATATTGCCGTTACGCTGGTATTGTCGTTGATAACTTTTCTTGTGGTCAACATATTCGGCACAAAGCACTATTGGAAAGAGGTCTTCTGGCCCGATGTGCCTTGGTGGCTGAAGTTCCCCATACCCATCATGCCGCTTATCGAGGTGTTCGGTGTGTTTACCAAGCCTGCGGCACTTACGGTGCGTCTGTTTGCCAACATGATGGGCGGTCACATAATAGTTATCGTACTTACTCTGCTCATCTTTATCCTCGGTGCGTTTGGCGCGGCCGCTGCCGGAGCCACTACCGTGGTGTCGGTCCTGTTCTCGATATTCATGCTGTTGATTGACGTGCTTGTGAGCTTCATTCAGGCTTACGTGTTCACCATGCTGTCCACGCTGTTTATATCGCTGTCGCAGGAGTCGGGCCATAAGGAGCATGAAGCGGCTCACGCGGCCCAAACTGTAAAACATGAAACAATAAAATAATTAATAATACAAACTCTTAAATTAAAGTAATTATGTTAGCAATGATTTTAGCGGCTATCGACGGCCTTTTAGGTATTGGTGCATGTATTGGCGCAGCTATCGCAGCTATTGGCGCAGGTATTGGTATCGGTAAAATCGGTGCGGCTGCCATGGAAGCTATCGCACGTCAGCCTGAGGCTACCGGCGATATTCGTAGTAATATGATTGTTATTGCTGCCCTGATCGAGGGTGTGGCTCTGTTTGCCGTTATCGTCTGCGTACTTTCGTTCTTCCTCTAATAATAAGCGCTCATGGAACTTTTCACGCCTGAATTTGGCTTGATCTTCTGGATGTTCGTAGCGTTTGCTATCCTCTTCTTGGTGCTTGCCAAGTGGGGATGGCCTGCGATTATGAAGATGATAGAAGGCCGTGCCGACCTCATCGATAAGGGTGTGGAGTACGCTCAAAATGCAAAGGAGCAGCTTGATCATGCCCGTGAAGAGGCCGAAAAATATATAGAAGAAGCTCGCAAACAGCAAGCCGAGATGCTTCGCGACGCCGACCGTATGAAGACTCAGATTATCGAAGAGGCACGCGGTGAGGCTCAGAAAGAGGCCAAGAAGCAGATGGAGGCCGCTCAAGTGGCTATAGAGCAGGCGCGCAAAGAAGCCGAATTGCGGTTCCGCGATGAAGTAAGCGCGTTCGCTCTTGATATTGCCACTAAAGTGGTCCGCAAGCAGATGGCCGACGAGAAGGCTCAATCCCAATTGGTGAACTCACTGTTGGACGAAATCGAAAACAAAAATTAATGCATGATGGATCAAGGTCTTATCCCAAATCGGTACGCTAAGGCTCTGTATAAGTTTGCCCTTGAAAAGGGCGATGCTGAACATATGTACGGGCTTATGAAAAGTGTCGCGGCCGCCTTTGCTGCTCAACCGAGGTTACAGGAGGTTATGATTAACCCCTATATCGTCGCTGCCGACAAAACCCGCCTTTTGACTACGGCAGCCGGCACCGATGCGGCTACAGACCGCTGTTATGCCGATTTTTTACGGTTGCTCCATGATAACCGCCGCATAGACTTCATGCGTGACATAGCCTTGGCTTATCTCGGCATATACCGCAAGGCCAACAATATCTATCTTGTCAACGTCGTGACTGCCTCCCGGCTCCCCGACGACGAGGTAGAGCGTTTGCGCCGGCTGGTCGAGAAACATCTTGACGGTGCGTCGATGGAGTTCTCACAGTCGATTGATCCGCAGCTTATAGGCGGCTTCGTCATAAACATCAATTCGGAGCGTCTTGACGCCTCGGTAAGTAACGAATTAAAACAATTGCGTCTTAAACTTTTAAGCAACTAACACAAAGTGATGATTAACCCAAGCGAAATATCGGAAGTATTAAAGCAACAACTCGAAAACGTCAATAATAAGGTGTCGTTTGAAGAGGTGGGTACGGTCCTTGAAGTGGGCGACGGTGTTGCCCATGTGTACGGACTCGAAAATGTACGCGCCAACGAGCTTGTTGAGTTTGAAAATGGCGTCAAGGGCGTTGCCATGAACCTTGAGGAGAGCAACGTCGGCGTGATATTGCTTAACAACATTGACCGCGTGACTGAAAATATGACCGTGCGTCGCACGGGTGAGATTGCCTCAATCCCGGCCGGTGAAGGTCTCTTGGGGCGTGTAATCAATGTGTTGGGTGAGCCTATTGACGGTGCCGGACCCATATCGGGCGAGCTTTACCGTATGCCGCTCGAGCGCAAGGCGCCCGGTGTCATATTCCGTCAGCCTGTAAACCAGCCGTTGCAGACCGGTATCAAGGCTGTCGATTCAATGGTGCCCATAGGCCGCGGTCAGCGCGAGCTTATAATCGGTGACCGTCAGATCGGTAAGACTGCGATTGCCATCGATACAATAATCAATCAACGCAAAAATTATGAAGACGGCAAGCCCGTATATTGTATATATGTGGCTATCGGGCAGAAAGCATCGTCGGTTGCCGCCACGGTGCAGACCCTGCGTGAGTACGGAGCGCTTCCTTACACGGTAGTTGTTGCCGCCAATGCTTCCGACTCTGCCGCCATGCGTTATTATTCTCCGTTTGCCGGTGTGGCTATCGGCGAATATTTCCGCGATACCGGCCGTGACGCTCTTATCGTGTACGATGACTTGTCAAAACAGGCTGTATCGTATCGTGAAATTTCACTTATCCTCAAGCGCCCCTCGGGCCGTGAGGCTTATCCCGGCGATATATTCTACCTGCACTCGCGTCTGCTCGAACGTGCCGCAAAGATTATTGACAATCAGGAAGTGGCATCTTCGATGAATGACCTGCCGGAGGTGCTCAAAGACAAGGTGAAAGGTGGCGGTTCGCTTACGGCGTTGCCTATCATCGAGACTCAGGCCGGTGACGTGTCGGCGTATATCCCCACCAACGTGATTTCAATCACCGACGGTCAGATATTCCTTGAGACCGCGCTGTTTAACCGTGGTATCCGTCCCGCTATAAATGTGGGTATATCGGTGTCGCGTGTAGGCGGTAACGCGCAGATCAAGTCTATGAAAAAAGTGGCCGGTACATTGAAAATCGATCAGGCACAGTTCCGTGAGCTTGAGTCGTTCACCAAGTTCGGCGGCGACATCGACCCCGTGACGGCCCGTGTGATTGACAAAGGTCGCAAAAACGAGCAGCTGCTTATCCAGCCTCAGTACAGCCCTATGGCCGTGGAGGATGAGGTGGCCGTGATATTCTGCGGTACCAAAGGCTTGCTCGAGAATGTGCCGCTTGACAAGGTAGCTGAATTTGAAAAATTGTTCCTGCAATTGCTGCATGCCAAATATCAGTCTGAAGTGCTTGACGTGATTAAGAGCGGTAAGCTCACCGATGACGTTGTGGCAAAACTTACTGAGAGTGCGGCAGAGATTGCAAGCCGATATAAATAAAATTGAATTATAAATGGCAACATTACGCGAATTAAAAGGTCGCATCGGTTCGGTAAGGTCTTCCGAGAAGATTACCGGCGCTATGAAGATGATATCTTCGGCCAAGATGCACAAAGCCGAGCAGGCTTTGAAGCGTCTTCTTCCGTTCCGTGGACAGATACAGACTATCATGGGCAACTTGCTTTCAGCCGACGCCGAGTTTTCGTCGCCGCTGATTGAAAGCCGCGAAGTGAAGCGTATCGGTATCGTCGTGTTCGGCTCTGACGACGGCCTTTGCGGTGCCTACAATATAAATATTTTCAAGGGCCTTCTGCAGACTCTCCATTCTTATCGCGAGAAGTACGGAGCCGACATGAATTTTGTCATCTATGCCATAGGTGTCAAGATGTACAAGGCGGTGTCGAAGATCGCCGATGCCCGTATCGAGGTCGTAAAACCTCAAGGTATTGACTCGAAGAGTCAGGCCGATGCGGTGCGCGATTTCACATTTGCCATGCAGAAGCGGTTTCTTGACGGCGACATAGACCTGCTTGACATTCTCTATATGAGTTATAAGAGTGTGAGCCGTCAGGTGCTCCGTTCCGAGCAGCTGCTTCCTGTCGTGCAGGAGACTTTGACCGACAATGCGGTCACGGTGCAGTGTCGTCCTTACATATTTGAACCCGACCCCAATACTATATTTAACTCTGTCCTCCCTCTGTTTGTGCTCGCTGTCATGCAGGAGACATTCACAGAGAATCAGGCGTCGGAACAAGCCGCCCGCGTCATGGCCATGCAAAGTGCCAACGATAACGCCAAGAAGCTCCTCGACCAGCTGCAGCTTGAATACAACAAGCTGCGACAGCAGGCCATCACATCGGAGCTGCTTGACATATTGGGCGGTCAGGTAAGATGATGAACGAAATTGAATGGAAAAAGTAAATAACAAAAAATTATAAAGACCAATCATATCTATGGGCAGTGTAAAAGATTATTTTTCATCACTGGGTACGGGGGTTGTAAGCCTTCTGAAAGGTATGGGTGTCACTGGAAAGGAATTTTTCACTCCGAAAATTACCGAGGAGTATCCTGATCATCGTGACACTATTCAGTATGCGGCTCCCCGCTTTCGTGCCAAACTTCAGTTTATCTACGATGAAGAGGGGCGTAACCGTTGTATCGCTTGCGGTATCTGTCAGCGTAATTGTCCCAACGGCACAATAAGCATCACCACAAAGATGGTGGAGCTCCCCGACGGAAAGAAAAAACGTAAGTTGGACAAATATATGTATGACCTCGGCAGTTGTACATTCTGCGAATTGTGTGTCACCACCTGTCCGCAGGACGCTATCGAGTTCTCCAACGATTTCGAACAGGCGGTGTTTACACGCTCTATGCTTGTAGAGCAGCTCAATTATCTCCCCGAGAAGGAGGATGATCCCGCACCGAAGCCGGCAGCTCCGAAACCTGCTGCCGAGGCCAAGCCGGTCGATAACCAATCAGAAAAAGAAAAATAAATTAAACATAATATGGAATCAGTCGGAAGTATTGTTATGTATGGAATAATCGTAGCCGCGATTATTGTCTTCTCGATACTCACTGTCACCACACGACGCATTCTGCGTGCCGCAACTTATCTGTTGTTTGTGCTGTTTGCCACGGCGGGGCTGTACTTCAAGCTCGATTACGAGTTTCTTGGTGCGGTCCAGATTGCCGTATACGCAGGCGGCATAGTCGTGTTGTTCGTATTCTCGATCTTGCTTACAAGCAAGCCGGGTGACAGCAGTGCGAGACTTGCTTCAAAGAAACGCGTGGTCGGACTCATCGCTGCCCTGATGTCGCTTGTCGTATTGGGCTATGCGCTTGTGAGCCGTCCTGAGTTCTGGTCTACATTCAGCGCTCCGTTCACTCTCGATATGACGATGAACCGTCTTGGCGAGATTTTGCTCGGAACCGAAAAGTACCAGTATCTGCTGCCTTTTGAAGCTGTGAGTGTGTTATTGTTGGCATGTATCATCGGAGGCGTTGTTGTCGCCCGTAAACGTTAATAGTGTTATGGATAAACTACCTGTGATGCTATACATAATACCCAGCATGATTATGTTCTGCTGCGGTGTATACGGTTTTATTACCCGTAAAAACATGATAGCGATACTTATATCGCTCGAGCTTATGCTTAACGCGGTCGACATCAATTTTGTGGTGTTCAACCGGTTTTTGTTTCCCGGACAGCTTGAAGGCATGATGTTTACTCTTTTTGCTATCGCCATTGCGGCTGCTGAGACCGCTCTTGCCATTGCTATTATAGTAAACATTTTCAGAGTCGCCAAAAACATAGATGTCCGTGACCTTACTAAAATGAAATTTTAACAGCTATGGAAATGATGTCAATCTTCATACTTTGCATACCCTTGTGCATGTTCCTCTTACTCGGATTGCTCGGTAAGTACATGCCGCATAAGGTGGCCGGAATTCTCGGTACGTTGGGTATGGGAGTTACAATGGTGTTGGCTTATACTGTAGCCCTCACTTATTTCTTCTCGGGAAGCCCCGAGTTTATAAACGAGGCCGGCGAACGTCTTCAGGTCGTATTGTTCAATTACGACTGGTTGCAGTTTACCGACAAACTTGTCATTCGTCTCGGTTTCCTTCTTGATCCTATTTCGGCGCTCCTTCTTGTCGTCATTACGACAGTGTCGTTTATGGTGCATCTTTACAGCAACGGTTACATGCGCGACCATCACGGAGTGTGGGAGACCGGCTTCCAGCGTTTTTACGCGTTCCTGTCGCTCTTCAGCTTCTCGATGCTCGGTCTTGTAGTGGCTACCAACATTTTCCAGATGTATATTTTCTGGGAGCTTGTGGGCGCTTCTTCATTCCTGCTCATCGGCTTCTACTATGTCAAGCCCTCGGCAGTTGCCGCATGTAAGAAAGCGTTTATCGTAACCCGCTTCGCCGACCTCGGCTTCCTGCTCGGTATTCTTGCTCTGTCGTTCTACGGTGCCAAGTACGGCAACTTCAATTTCGACTTCACTTCGCTCACATCTTCTGCCGTGGCAGGTGCTAAGAACATCTTCCAGATCGATCTTTCTACCGCCGAGGCTGTCAAGAATACATTCCTTAACTCACCCGCACCTACATTCCTCGGCGCTTCGGTGCTTACTTGGGCGCTTGTGCTGATCTTTATGGGCGGTATGGGTAAGTCGGCTATGTTGCCGTTGCACATATGGCTTCCCGACGCTATGGAAGGTCCGACTCCCGTGTCGGCACTCATCCACGCCGCTACCATGGTTGTGGCAGGTGTCTATCTTGTCGCCCGTCTGTTCCCCTTGTATCTTATGGAAACTGCGGCGCTCGAGATTATTGTCGTCGTCGGTGCGGTTACCGCGCTCTATGCCGCTATGGTGGCATGTACGCAGGTCGACATCAAGCGTGTGCTTGCATTCTCTACCATATCGCAGATTGCGTTCATGATGGTTTCGCTTGGCGTTGCCCGTCCTGAATTCCACCATGGGGTAGGTTATATGGCCGGTATGTTCCATCTGTTTACTCACGCCATGTTCAAGGCGCTCCTCTTCCTTTGTGCCGGTGCTATTATCCACGCTATTGGCTCCAACGACTATACCGCCATGCATGGACTCCGCAAGTACATGCCTGTGACCCATATCACATTCCTTGTCGGCTGTCTTGCTATAGCAGGTATCATACCGTTTGCCGGTTTCTTCTCGAAAGATGAGATTTTGACCGCATGCTTCGGCAACTCGATGTTGTGGTACATATGGATGTCATTTGTAGCCGGTCTTACCGCCTTCTACATGTTCCGTCTGTATTATCTCATATTCTGGTGGAAAGAGCATAAGATACCCGAAGGACATCATGCTCCCCATGATCAGGCTTGGACCATGACGGTTCCTTTGGTATTCCTTGCCGCTGTATCGTGCGTGGCCGGTTTCGTTCCGTTCGGAAACCTCGTTACTTGGAACGGTCGCCCCATGTTTGACAGCATGTCGTTCTTTACCAATCTTGAGCACCTCAACTGGTCTGTTGCCGCAGTCAGTCTTGCTGTTGCAGTTGTAGCCATACTTATCGCTACAGCCATGTACAAGAAAGAAAATCCCGCTCCGGCAAAGATGAAGGCCGCTCTGCCCGCTCTGTGGCGCTGGTGCTTCCACCGCTTCTATTGGGACGAGCTTTATCTGTTCATCACAAGAAACATCATCTTCGACCGCATATGCAAGCCTATAGCATGGTTTGACCGTCACATCATCGACGGTACAATGGATATGTTTGCTGCCGTTACACAGCGTGCGTCGCTCGCTATCAAGGGTCTGCAGTCGGGCAATGTCCAGTTCTATGTATGGCTCTATCTTGTCGGCGCACTTCTCATGGCGACTGTCGTATGGATATGTCTTCTGTAATGTTTAATGGTGCAACTCAAATATAGTAATTATGATATTCTCTAATATTCTTATATATTTTGTAGTCATCCCGCTGTTGATGCTCGGGTGTCTGTTCCTTTGCAGGAACATGAACCAGATACGCACCGTTGCAGTTGTCGGTTCTACGGCACTTGTGGCCTTGGCTGTATACTTGGTGTTTGACTTTTTGCATTTGCGTGCCGCCGATGCCGATGCCATAATGCTGTATACCGGTTCTTGGATGTGGTTTGAACCGCTTAACATCCATCTGGCTGTAGGTGTCGACGGTATTTCGGTAGCCATGTTGCTCCTTTCGGCAATCATTGTATTTGCCGGTACGTTTGCTTCGTGGAAAATCGAGCCGCTGCCCAAGGACTTTTTCTTATGGCTTATCCTGCTCTCGACCGGTGTGTTCGGTTTCTTCATCTCAATCGACCTGTTCACCATGTTCATGTTCTATGAGGTGGCCCTTATCCCCATGTACCTTCTTATCGGTCTCTGGGGTACTGGACGCAAGGAGTATTCGGCTATGAAGCTTACGCTGATGCTTATGGGCGGTTCGGCATTCCTTTTGCTCGGTATTCTCGGTATATATTATCATTCGGCTCCTGAAGGCGGTCAGCTTACCATGAACTTGCTTGAGATATCGGCTAACGATGCCATTGACCATAATTGGCAGTACTTCCTGTTCCCGATGACATTTGTCGGTTTCGGAGTACTCGGCGCTATGTTCCCGTTCCACACTTGGAGTCCTGACGGTCATGCTTCGGCGCCTACCGCCGTATCCATGCTGCATGCTGGTGTACTTATGAAGCTGGGAGGTTATGGCTGTTTCCGTGTGGCTATATATCTGATGCCTTTCGCTGCCAATGAGCTCGCGTGGATATTCCTTATCCTTACCGGTATATCGGTTGTTTACGGAGCGTTCAGCGCATGTGTGCAGAACGACCTCAAATACATCAACGCCTACTCTTCGGTTAGTCACTGCGGACTTGTGCTGTTTGCCATATTGATGCTTAACACCACGGCCATGACCGGTGCTGTCATGCAGATGTTGTCACACGGTCTTATGACAGCCTTGTTCTTTGCGCTGATCGGTATGATTTACGGTCGTACTCATACACGCGACATCCGGCTCATGGGCGGTCTTATGAAGATTATGCCGTTCTTGGCTGTATGTTATGTCATTGCGGGTATGGCCTCTCTCGGTCTTCCCGGTCTTAGCGGTTTCGTTGCCGAAATGACTATTTTCGTGGGTTCGTTCCAGCACGCCGACTTCTTCCACCGTGCGTTTACAGTGGCTGCATGTTGCTCTATCGTTATTACTGCCGTATACATACTCCGTGTTGTGGGCAAACTGCTTTACGGTCCCGTATACGACGAGCATCATCTTACGCTCACCGATGCCAAGTGGTGGGAACGCCTCTCCACCGTCACTCTTATTGTCTGCGTGGCCGGTATCGGTTGTTTCCCCAACTGGATCAATGACATGCTCCATGACTCCTTCCTCCCTATTATTGAAGTATTGACTAAATAAAAGATTTATAAGATATGGATTATTCACAGTTTTTGGTAATGCATCATGAGATAGGATTATTGGTCCTTATCCTATTGATCTTTTTATTTGATACATTCAGCTCTAAGGAGAGTCCGCGCGGTTTCTCCATGTTCTCTGTATGTCTTTTCGCTCTGTTCGTTGTAGCCGGTTTCGTCTATCCGTGGCGTCAGGAGACTGCTGCGGCCTTTGGAGGCATGTATGCGGCTTCTCCTGTTATGACAGCGATTAAGAACGTACTTAACATCGGTGTCCTCATTGTGCTCATCCAGTCTATGAAGTGGGCCGACAGTGAGTTTATGCGTGTGCGTCGCGGAGAGTTCTATGAGTTGCTGCTCATCACTCTGTTTGGCATGTATCTGATGATTTCCGCCCGTCACTTCCTTCTGTTCATCATCGGTCTGGAGACAGCCTCACTGCCGCTTGCAGCATTGGTTGCCTTTGACAAGAACCGCTATGAAAGCCATGAAGCTGCCGTGAAGTACATACTTACCGCAGTATTCTCATCGGCTATATTCATGATGGGCCTCAGCTTTGTATACGCTCTTGCCGGTACGCTTTATTTTGCCGACATCGCGGCTTCGCTTGTAAACGGAGGTGCTATGCTTATAGTGGCTATCGCTTTTGTCATAGCCGGTATGGGCTTCAAGCTCTCGCTTGTGCCTTTCCACTTGTGGACTGCCGACGTATATCAGGGTGCACCCACTTCGGTCACATCCTATCTGTCGGTTATCTCCAAGGGTTCGGCTGCGTTTGCTTTCTTCGTTATACTTGTTCAGGTATTCGGTCCGTTCTACCACGGTATCTGGGAGTGGATGCTTTATGCGTTGATTATCCTTACTATCACCGTGGGTAACCTTTTCGCTCTGCGACAGAAAAACCTCAAGCGCTTCCTTGCGTTCTCTTCTATCTCGCAGGCCGGTTACATCATGCTCGGCGTGATTGCCGCAAGCGCGCCGGGTCTCGGTTCGTTGATTTTCTACGTTCTTGTATACATATTCTCCAATCTTGCTGCATTCGGAGTCATCTCCGCTATCGAGAACAAGACTGGACGTGTGGACATGGACTCGTACAACAATCTTTATTCGACCAACCCCAAACTTGCATTCACTATGATGCTTGCCATGTTCTCGCTGGCGGGTATTCCTCCGTTTGCCGGTTTCTTCAGTAAGTTCTTTATCTTCTCGGCAGGTGTGGCTTCCGGTTCGATGGCTCTTTACATACTCGTGCTTATAGCGTTGATTAACACTATCGTGTCGCTCTACTACTATCTGCTTGTGGTAAAGGCCATGTTCATCAACAATCAGGAGCCTTGTGCTATCGCAACCTTCCGTTCGGCCGATTCCGAGCGCCTCGGTATGTGGATTTGCGTTGTCGGCATAATTCTTGTCGGTCTCGTAAGCTGTATCTACAACGGCATCATTGATACCTCCGTGATGAACACCGAGTATATCTTTACGATATTTGCCAACTGATAATATCTGTCTTATATAAACGAAACGGGCGACTCATCTCGAGCCGCCCGTTTCGCTTTTTGTAGTATGAAATTCTGTTTCTCTTTAGACGTTTATATGTGCGTGAAAGTTTCACTGTTTTATGTTTTTTACGACAAATAAACACTTATATGCCAATCTGTACGTAAACAAAGGTTTTTGGACTGTTTTTCCCGGTGATGTTACGATAATAAAGATATTTGAAATAGTATAATTAGGGATATTCAGTTAAAGGCCACTGACAGACATGGGATAATTGGCTGAGGAT
>ERZ777011.857-NODE-857-length-41102-cov-17.924599_pt1 | contig 41102 bp, 48 predicted proteins | sample MGYA00374964_ERZ777011 | MGnify/ENA primary metagenome ERZ777011 (study PRJEB29310, sample SAMD00008975) | mouse gut metagenome | study: EMG produced TPA metagenomics assembly of the Metagenome analysis of fecal microbiota from mouse which was promoted...
CAGTATCTCTGCTTTTTAAATATTCAGTTGTAACATATGTATTGTAATCCTACACTATTACAATTCCATGTTGGTCTGATTATATTAAGTTTATTGTGTTACGCCTGGTTTGTGTTATAATAGTCCATATGAATTTTCAACCGACCGTCTGCATTTGCAAGTTTCGCAAACAAGACAATATAAGGAGATAAATCCTGATGAAATTAAAAAATATATTGATTGTGGTAAAGGATATTGAAAAAGCAAAAAAGTTTTATTATGACTTATTCGGCCTTGACGTAGTATCGGATAATGGCGGCAACATGATTTTAACGGAAGGCCTTGTGCTTCAGGAAGAAAAAATCTGGAAAGCATTTCTGGGAAAAGAGATTATACCGAAGAACAATTCCTGCGAACTATATTTTGAAGAGTATGATTTGGAATTGTTTATTCAAAAGCTGGAAAGACTGTATCCTTCCATTCAGTACGTCAACAGACTTTTGTCTCATAGCTGGGGACAGAAGGTAATCCGTTTTTATGACTTAGACGGAAACTTAATTGAAGTGAGTACACCCATGCTATGAAAAATCGCGAGATTTGTGTCTGCGCGCTGCTTGCACAAACTCGTTATGCGCAAAAAAGCTGCGCAGGAATGAGGAAAATGATGAACATAACGGTTATAAACGGAACGGAAAAACACGGCATCACCTATCGGTTGAAAGAGATGTTTTTAGCAGAATTTAAGGACAAAGCTGACATTACGGAATATTATCTGCCAAAAGACTGCCCTCATTTCTGCAACGGCTGTATAAGCTGTACGATAAAAGGTGAAAATAGCTGCAAAGACACAGAATACATCAGAAAAATTGACAAATCGCTCTTGGAAGCAGATTTAATCGTAATGACCTCTCCTGCATATGTGTTTCACACTACGGGAGCAATGAAAGCGTTGCTTGACCATTTTGCTTACCGCTGGCTGCCCCACCGACCTGCTCCCGAAATGTTCGGAAAACGGGCGGTGATTATTACACAGTGTTTGGGCGCAGGAGCAAAATCTGCGGCAAAGGATATCCGGCACAGCTTGTCCTGGTGGGGAATTTCTAAAATCGGAATATGCACCGGCGCATTGATGGAGGATATCGTCTGGGAAAGGCTTTCGGAAAAGAAACGGGCTGAACTGACCCGAAAAGTGAAAAAGCTGTCTAAAAGGTTTGCAAAAATAGACTATACAAAACCCGCACACACAAATTTGATTACGAAAACCAAATTTTCCATCTGTCGTCTGATGCAGCAGACGCTACATAAAAAGGATGCTGAATATCTCGATGGAAAGTATTGGGCTGGGCAGGGCTGGCTTGGCAAAACCAGACCGTGGAAATAATCGGAACCGGACGCGGAAACAATGGGTAAAATGGTAAATCCTGCATGTTAATTTGCGTTGCTTGCAGCAATGGGCAGTTCTTCATACAATGGTGGTAACAAATAAAGAAAAGAGGTTACGCCTAATGCTAAACGAAAATATCAAAACAATCAGAAAATCAAAAGGACTTTCGCAAGAGGAACTGGCTGTCATGTTAAATGTGGTGCGGCAAACCGTTTCTAAGTGGGAGAATGGATTGTCGGTTCCCGATTCTGATATGCTAATTTCCATCTCAGAAGCGCTTGAAACACCTGTAAGCGCTTTACTTGGGGAAACAGCTGTCATGTCAGAAGTTGACGACTTTAAAAAAATTTCCGCGAAATTGGAGGTAATAAACCTGCAGCTTGCGCAAAGAAAGACTGCGAGAAGAAAAACGCTTCATTGGCTGCTTATCGCACTATGTGCAGTCATAGTAACGGTTTTCGCAGTCCTCGTCATATTAAACAGCCCCTACTTAGACTGGAATTATAATGACCCGGAAACCGCTGTTTTCGGAGCCGCTTTTCACACATTTGAATATCTTTTTGTCAGATTAGCGCCGATTATTTTTATGGGAGCTATCGTCGGAATATTCCTGACGCGGAAACAGGAACGCTAATGAAACTATGTACGCCGCCGGATAAGACAGTCGGCAGGGAATAAAACAGAAGAATGAAGAGATAAACCGGCGTTTATCTCTTCATTCCACGGATAATCATCGTTACGGAAACGGACGTGTCCCACTGCTTTATTCCCTCTCTGTACAGACGGATTCGCTCATCATATTTGGAATTAATCACTGATATCATTTCATCGGCGTGATTGGAATGCACTGACCAAACAGCCTCTATGTCATTTTGACGCATTGCTTCTATCATAAGTTCTGACATTTTGGGCGGATATTTTGAGTCATCCGGAGTGAGGTCAATAATTGCATATCCGGTAATTACGTTTGTAAAACCATTTTTCTCCATGGAAGCAGGAATTTCGGACTCAGACTTCGGAAATCTGCAAACACTGAACTTTTCCAAATCATATTCGGATTGCGGAACACTCTCCCAAAACTTTTTTTCTTTTTCCGATGTTTCCAAACATGGTGCAACACAACATAGCCCTTTTCGTGCAGAAAGGCACAGACATACACCGCCTGATTTCAATACCCGCATTTGTTCTTCCCAAAAAGCAGTCGGCTCCACATGTTCCACAACCGTATTGGAAATGGTGACGTCAAATGAATTATCCTCAAAAGGAAGTTGTGTAGCGTCACCTTCTATAAAGTCAACACCTGCTATATTTGCTTTTGCAAACGATATAAAATTACTGTCTCTGTCAATCGCGGTGATATGTGCATTGGGATACCATTTGTGCAGGGATTCTGCCAATGCTCCCGGGCCACAGCCAATCTCCAGAATCCTCAGCTTAGCGCTCCGGTTCAGGTTAAACAAACTTTTATACTGATTAAAAAACATATCGTCAAATCTTAATTTTCTACTAAGATACAGCGTCATAATCCCTTGCACATGCTCTGACCAAATAGTATTCATATTTACCTCCATAAATCCCAATTTATCTATTTCATTATAATTGACAAATGCCCCCATCGGTCCTATACTGTATTGTTGGCAAAGATGCTGGTATTATTTCCTTACAAATCATGAAAAGGATGTGAACTGCCTTATGGAAAACCTGATTTTCAGTCTGAATGCCACTGTCCCTGTTTTTCTGCTTATGGCGCTGGGATACCTGCTAAGGCTTTTCAAGATTGTCGATGAACCGTTTGTCAACACGTTAAATTCATTTAACTTTAAGATTACCCTGCCCGTACTGCTCTTTCAGGACATTGCCAAATCCGATTTTTATGCAGTATGGGATACCGGTTATGTACTGTACTGCTTTTTTGTCACGTTTTTCTGTATCGCCGCCATCTGGCTGTTATCCGCTCTTCTTTACAAGGATAAGTCCCATACCGGGGAATTTGTGCAGGCCTCCTTCAGGGGCAGCGCCGCCGTGCTGGGCGTTGCCTTTATCCAAAATATTTACGGCAATGCCGGTATGGCGCCCCTCATGATAATCGGAACCGTTCCGCTTTACAATATCGCCGCCGTGCTGATTTTATCCTTTACCAAACCCTCCGGGGAAACATCCGGAAAAAACGCCCTTTTAAAATCCGTAAAAGGAATCCTTACCAATCCCATAATACTGGGTATTCTTTTAGGAATGGTATTTTCTTTATCCGGAATCCGTTTTCCGTTTATCCTAAACAAAACCCTGGAAAGCGTTTCCTCACTGGCTACGCCGCTTGCCCTGATTGGCCTTGGCGCAGGTTTTGAAGGAAGGAAAGCGTTAAAGCAGATAAAACCTACCATAATATCCTCGTTCATAAAACTGCTGCTTTTGCCCCTGCTTTTTCTGCCACTTGCCGCCACGCTCGGTTTTAGGGATGAAAAAATGGTAGCCATACTGATTATGCTCGGAGCTCCCACTACGGTAAGTTGCTATATCATGGCAAAAAATATGGGACATGACGGCACTCTGACTTCAAGCGTAGTGGTTGCAACCACTTTTTTAAGCTCTGTTACCATCACACTTTGGCTTTTTCTCCTGCGCACCTTCGGGCTGATATAATGGCTTTTCCATAGCGCCGTCTCCCCCGCCGGTCAAAACAACCGCACCTCATTTATGTTTTTATCGACTTCCTCTATACAATTCCCCTATTTAAAAGTATAATTCATTATATCAGAATTTAAGGAGATTTGCCAAATGATACATTTACTGTTAGCCATCATTTATTTGTCCTTTATCAGCCTTGGGCTTCCCGATTCCCTGCTCGGTTCCGCATGGCCGTCCATGTACGGCGCATTCGGGGTTCCGGTTTCTTATGCCGGTATTCTCTCCACGATTATTGCCGTGGGAACTGTGGTTTCCAGCCTGCAAAGCGACAGACTTACCCGTAAACTGGGAACCGGAAAAGTCACAGCCATCAGCGTGGCGATGACCGCCATTGCACTGTCTGGCTTTTCCGTCAGCCCTTCCTTCTGGATGCTTTGCCTGTGGGCGGTTCCTTACGGTCTCGGGGCAGGCAGTGTGGACGCATCCCTCAACAATTATGTGGCGCTGCACTATGCAAGCAGGCACATGAGCTGGCTGCACTGCATGTGGGGCGTCGGCGCCTCCATAGGACCGTATATTATGGGATATGCACTGACACATGCAAAAGGCTGGCATATGGGTTACCGTTATATCGCGTTTTTACAGATAGCCCTTACGGTTGTGCTTTTTTTCAGTCTGCCTCTCTGGAAGAAACGAAACAATACGGAAGAAGCGGGTCAAAAAGAAGCAAAGCCTTTAACCCTTAAACAAATAGCCGCCATTCCGGGGGCCAAGTCGGTGATGATTACTTTCTTTGCATACTGCGCGCTGGAACAGACCGCCGGTCTGTGGGCAAGCAGCTATCTGGTGCTCCACAGGGGCTTGTCCGCCGAAGCGGCTGCCGAATTTGCCGCCCTGTTTTATATCGGCATCACAGTCGGACGGGCGCTCAGCGGCTTTCTGACAATCAAGTTAAACGACGTAAGCATGATTCGTCTTGGTTTGTCCATTATTCTCGTGGGCATTACCGTTTTATTACTGCCCTTAGGCGGAATGGCGGCACCCGCAGGGCTGGTTCTTATCGGACTGGGCTGCGCCCCCGTTTATCCCTGTATCATCCATTCCACGCCGGAGCATTTTGGCGCAGACAAATCACAGGCCATTATCGGCGTACAAATGGCCTGCGCTTATGTAGGCACCTGCCTGATGCCTCCGCTGTTCGGGTTGATTGCAAACCATATTAATGTGGCGCTGTTCCCCGTTTACCTCCTCCTGCTGCTCATTCTCATGGCAGTTATGCACGAGGCGTTGGTGCGGGTGTGCGGGAAGAAACAGTAAGCGTTTAACCTCCGACGATAATTCCTGCCAGCGCCACGCTGGCAAAGAGACCTGCTGCCATGGAAATGAGGGCGCCGGCAAGCGTATACCGGGTTTTCGTTACCCTGGCAGCCAGGAAATATACCGACATGGTATAAAAAATGGTTTCCGTACAGCTCATCAGGATGGAAGTCAGCATCCCGATATACGAGTCGGTTCCATGCGTCTTAAATATGTCAAGCACCAGTCCCGTTGCCGCCGAAGAAGAAAACATTTTTACCAGCGTAAGCGGCACAATATCTGCGGGGATTCCGATTTTTTCCGTAAGCTTTCCCAACATTCCCCCAAAAAATTCCATAAACCCCGATGCACGGAGAACCCCCACTCCCACCATCAGTCCTACCAGGGTCGGCAGAATGCCGATTACCGTCTTTAACCCATCCTTTGCCCCGCCGATAAACTCTTCATATACCTTTACTTTATTTATCAACCCATATGCAACTATGTAAAATATAAGAACCGGAATAATGATATTTGAGAAATTTGCCAATACGTTTGCCATGCACATTTACCTCCTGTCCATCAACTTACAATACACAACCGCCACCACTGTGGAAAACAATGTGGCAATGATGGCCGGCGCAATGACTGCAGCAGGATTGGCGCTGCCGTACTGGGTCCGGTATACAATCATGTTGACAGGAATTAACTGTAAGGAAGAAGTATTTAATATTAAAAATGTACACATTTCTTTGCTTGCAATACGCAAGTCTTTGTTTTCCTTTCCTTGGTAAGCCGGGTTGCCCCTTTCAGCCTCCAGCTTCGCCAGTTCCTCCATGGCTTTCAGCCCCGCGGGGGTGCATGCCCAGCCAAGCCCCAGGATGTTGGCTATAAAATTTGTCGCAATGTATTCCCTTGACGTATGGCCGCGCGGAATATGCGGAAACATAAATGACAAAAAGGGCTGAATACCCGACGCAAGTCTGGTAATCAACCCTGCACTTTCTGCAATTTTCATAAGCCCCATCCAAAGGGCCATCACCCCCGCCATTGTAATGCAGAGGGAAACCGCCTCCCCGGCTGAACTCAGGGCGGCTTCGGATACGGCTTCCATATTTCCGGTGAAAGCAGCATACACTACTCCCACGAGTATCATAAACGCCCAGATATAATTTAACATTCTTCTGCTCCATACATCCGTTTGTTTACTAACATATATATGAAGCCTTCCTTTTAAATATCTCCCCTTTTTTCCCTGTGCAGATACTTTCTTGCGTACATTAAATCATCTGCTTTTTTCAGGAAAAGTCCAGGTTATGGCTGCCGATACGGTTGGTGTATGCCCCGATGCTTGCATGAAGCTCATAATCCTTTCCGTTTCTTTCGTTGTAATCCCAAATTCCCTGTTTAATCCGGCATACAATTTCGTCTGTATGCTCCCCGATATCCAATCCTGTAAAAACAATCAGAAATTCATCTCCGCCGATTCTGGCCGCTATTTCTCCGGACGTGGATGCCCTAATAATATCCGCCAGGGCAACCAGGGCCTTATCTCCCTCTGCATGTCCGTAAGTGTCATTTATTTTTTTCAGTCTGTCCATATCAAGCGAAATCACCGACATATCCAGATTTTTTGCCGCCTGCATAACCGTCTGGATTTTCTGGTAAAATCCGTTTCTGTTGTACAGATTGGTAAGCGGGTCGCACATATAAACCCGCATCAGTTTCATCTGGGCTTTCTGCATCTCCAGAAGGTAACGGAAGCTGGTGATAAAAGACGCATATTGGGCAGACCAGAACGAATCCAAATCGAAAGAGATAACGGCATACCCTGCCGTCGTTCCTTTCATATGCACCGTTACTGCCAGAAAATAGTCGTTCTCAGCAAACTGCCTCTGTCTGTCGGGAATCAGCTCCCCAAAAGGAATCTGCTGCTGGAAATCTACAGCCGTTTCCTGCTCTGTGTAGTGATAATGCAGCACATTCATTACTTTCGTATAAGTACAGGCTTCATCTATATATTTGCCCGAATGGCGGCGCTGAATCAGTTCTGCGTCTTCCACGAGGTTTTCATTGGCACAAAACCAAAAATCCTTATACCTGAGACTTTTCATATACTCAGGTATCGCATAAATCACATCCTTCAGGTTCTCCGCATTGCCATAATTGGCAACCATCTGATTCATATCCCACTGGTATCTGCTTTCTTTTCTGAACTCTTCCCGAAGCTTCACCAACTCTTCAATCACATATGCATTGCCCGGCTCAGGACAGCCGCAGGAATGCCCCATCTGTATCTCCCCGGAAATGCATATTTCCCCATTCGTCCATTTTTCCGGCTTCTGCCCGTCTATGATTTCAAAAATTGCCCGAAGGCATTCGTCCATGCTGCTGCCTCCCGTTGTCAGGCTGGGACTGTTGTATCTGGCAAAGCTGACAGCATCAAAACCGCTTACGGCAATATCCTCCGGCACCCTGTATCCTTTTTCCTGAAGAAACCTGCATACACTGAACGCCATATTGTCATTGGCACAGATAATAGCCTCCGGCAGGGATAGCCCGCTTTCAAACATCTCCTGCATAGCCTTCTGCGTGGGCTCTTCCAGAAAAGACCCGTAAAACACCCTCTCGGGCTCATACAAAATCCCATTCTCGGCCAGTACTTCTTTAAATGCATCCAGCCTGTCGTCCGCATAACTGATTCCCGGCACGCCTCCCATAAAGTTGATAACCCGATAACCGTGCTCCTCCACCATATGCTTCACAATTTTACGAAAAATTTCTTTATAGTCAAAGGAAACCTGAATCCCGTATTCCATATGCTTATTGACGACAATGACAGGAACCTTGGCTTCCTCTGCCCTTTTTGCGAGCGCAATCTGTTCCTCGTCCTGTTTAAATGACTCAGCCATTAATATAATTGCATCATAACATTCTACACTGATAGTCTGAAATATCTTTTTTTCCCCTGCATCATTGATATCCCCATAGCAAAAATCCGTTAATGTGGAAAAAAATACTACTTTACAGGAATGTTTCCTGCATTCGCTCACTACTTTCTTTATCAGGCGCTGCTGCTCGTCGTTTGAAAAACAAGACAGACAAAACGCAATCACTTTGTATGGATGCCCCTCTGAATACTTTTTTCCCATATTCCACTTCTTTCCATGCGTACAATATTGTTGTAACCGGTAAATGTTCCCTGTGTAATAGTATAACAAACTTATCTGTTTTATTAATATGGTATAATTACATAAATTTTTTATACAATTTTTGTCAATATATTTATCGCGTTACCATTCCAATACCGCAGTTCCCCAGGTGAGCCCTGCCCCAAAGCCGGAAAGAACCAGTAAATCCCCGCGTTTTAACGCTCCCTTCCTATTCATTTCATCCAGAAGAATCGGAACACTGGCGGCTGATATATTGCCGCAATGGTCCAGACTGACGGGAAATTTGTTTTCTTCCGCTTTCAGCCTTTTGGCAACCGCCTGCAAAATCCTTAAGTTTGCCTGATGCAAAATAAAATACTCTATCTGTTTTGCCTCAATCTGCGCTTTTTCCAGAACACGGTTTATAGATGCAGGCACCGTACCCACCGCAAATTTATAAACCTCTTGTCCATCCATACGGATAAAGTCCGGCACAAAGTCCCTCTTAACAAGAAAATTGCTGCAGGGTCTGTTCCTGCATGAAATCGCCTGTCCTCTTTTTCCGTCAGAGCCTTGTTCAAAGACATACAATCCCTGACTGCTTCTCTGCACAATTGCCGCGCCTGCACCGTCGCCAAACAGCACGCACGTGCTTCTGTCCGTCCAATCCATTATTTTGGACAAGGTTTCGGCTCCCACCACCAGCGCAGTTTGATACAAACCGCACTGCAGGTAAGCATACGCGGTATTCAAAGCAAACATAAAGCCCGAACATGCCGCATTGATGTCAAAGGCAACAGCCCTGTCCGCCCCCAGCGCCGCCTGCAATTCACAAGCTGTCGAAGGCGTCACATAATCTCCCGTAATACTTCCCACAATTATCAAATCCAAATCCTTCGCCGAAAATCCCGCGTCCGCAAGCGCCTGCAGCGACGCCGCAAGCGCCATTCCCGTCGTCGTTTCCTCCTTTGCCAGCCTTCGCTCCCTGATTCCCGTCCTGCTGCAAATCCATTCATCAGAGGTTTCCATGACAGCGGCAAGGTCATCATTTGTCACCACTGTCTCAGGAAGGCAGCTCCCGGTTCCTGCTATTTTAATCGCCATTGTATCCTCCACTTTTATGCAAGCATGAAAGAAAGCTTTGCACTGGCAACCAGCTTACCGTCCACAAAAGCCCTTCCGTCACCGAATCCTACAGGTCCCTTGGTCTTTGTAATGACCGTTTCCAGCATCAGCACGTCTCCCGGAACCACTTTTCCTTTGAATCTCGCCTCCCTGATGCCGCCAAACAGGGCAAGCCTGCCCTTGTTTTCGGGCAGGCTCAGCATAGCCACCGCACCGGTCTGCGCCAGCGCTTCCACCACAAGCACTCCCGGCATAATAGGCTCCCCCGGAAAATGTCCGGTAAAAAACGGTTCATTAAACGTGACGCATTTTTTTCCTACCGCCCTTACTCCTGCCGTCAGTTCTTCTATCGCATCTATCAGCAAAAAAGGCGCCCTGTGCGGAATAATCTCCATTATCTGCTGTGTGTTTAATATTGACATCTGTTTTTTCTGCCTTCCCCCGGCATAAACCGGTATGTTATTTCCACTTTTTCATAATAATGCTGGCATTATGCCCGCCAAATCCCAGAGAATTGGAAAGCGCATATTGCAGTTTGTCCCTCACAGGTTCCTTGCAATAATCCAAATCACACTCTTCATCGGGAACCTGATAGCCTGCTGTCTTGTGGATATAGTTTTCTTCCAGTTCCTTTACGCAGGTGACAAATTCAAGCGCTCCTGCCGCCCCCAAAAGATGCCCGACAAGGGATTTGGTCGAATTAATCCTGATATTGCGGGCATGTTCCCCAAACAAAAGCTTAATTGCCCTTGTTTCAAATAAGTCGTTGTGGTGCGTCCCCGTTCCATGGGCATTGATGTAGGTGATTTCTGCTTTATCAATACCGGCATCCGCAACCGCATACTCCATTGCCTTTGCCGCGCCTGCGCCGTCCTCCGCCGGCGAGGTAATATGATAGGCGTCAGAAGTACAGCCATAGCCAACCACCTCCGCGTAAATCTTTGCCCCCCGTTTTTCTGCGTGGGACAACTCCTCCAATACCACAACAGCCGAACCCTCACCCATGACAAAACCGTTTCTTTCTTTGTCAAACGGGATGGAACAGCGCGCCGGGTCGTCAGAGGTACTGAGCGCCGTCAATGCCGTAAAACCGGCAATCCCTACGGGCGTAATGCTGCTCTCCGCGCCTCCCGCCACCATGATATCCGCATCGCCATACTGAATGGAGCGGAAAGCTTCCCCGATGGAATTGGTTCCGGTTGCACATGCCGTAACCACATTGATACTTTTTCCTTTGAGTCCAAACTGTATGGAAACATTTCCGGACGCCATATTGCCAATCATCATGGGAACAAACAAAGGATTGACCCTGGAAGGCCCTTTTTCCAATAATTTAGCATGTTCCCGTTCCATGGCCTGCAGCGAACCGATACCGGAGCCTATGGAAACGCCTGCCCGGAAAGCATCTTCTTTTTCCATATCAAGCCCTGCGTCCAATATGGCTTCCTTTGCAGCCGCCACTGCATACTGACAGAAAAGCTCCATTCGCTTTGCAGCTTTAAAATCCATGTACTCTTTTCCCTCAAAACCCTTTACCTCTGCCGCCAGATGACATTTGTACCCTGTGGCATCGAATCGGGTAATCGGGGCAAATCCCGTTTTGCCTGCCTTTACATTTTCCCAAAATTCCGAAACAGACAGCCCGATAGGCGTAATCGCTCCCATGCCTGTCACCACTACTCTCCTGCTCATTCTACTTCTCCTTCCAATACGTGTCAACTTTGGCATCGGCATTCTGATGCCAAATATGTATTTTTACATGTGCATGCCGCCATCCACGGAAATGACCTGCCCCGTAATATATGCCGCTTTATCGCTTGCCAAGAAAGCCACTGTTTCGGCAACATCCTTCGGCGTGCCTGCCTTCCCCAACGGAATCTGTCCCAGAACGGCCTGTTTTGCGGGAGCGCTCATGGCTCTTGTCATGTCTGTGTCAATAAATCCGGGCGCCACCGCGTTGACGGTAATGCCGCGGCTTGCCAGTTCCCTTGCAACACTTTTTGTCAGACCGATTACACCGGCCTTGCTGGCCGCATAGTTTGCCTGTCCTGCGTTGCCCAGCAGCCCGGTCACAGAGGTCAGATTGATAATTCTGCCGCTTTTCTGCTTTAAGAAAGGGCGATAGACCTGCTTTATGCAGTTAAACGTGCCTTTTAAGTTTGTATCCATCACCGCGTCAAAATCCTCTTCGGAAATCTTCATGACAAGATTATCCTTTGTGATACCGGCATTATTGACCAGAATATCCAGACGTCCGTATTTTTCCATTGCAAACGCTATCATCTTTTCACAGGCGTTACAATCCGCAACAGAACCTTGTATGGCAACGGCATTTCCACCTCCTGACACGATTTCTCCGACCAATTCTTCGGCCTTTTCCTTTGAGCCGTTATAATTTACGATAACGGCAGCGCCATACCCTGCAAGGGTCAGGGCGATTTCCCTGCCGAGCCCCCGGCTTGCTCCCGTTACCAGCGCGACTTTTCCCTTTAACATAAATATCTCCTTTTGTCACTTTTGAACCAATGCATCCAGTTTTTCCAAATCTTCCAGTTTTTCTATGTTCACTGCCGTGACACTTTTGTTAATTTTTCTTACAAATCCCGTCAAGGTTTTTCCGGGGCCGATTTCGATAAAAGTGTCCACCCCGTCCGCTATCATTTTTTCTACCGACTGCTGCCACCGCACAGGGGAAGATACCTGTTTTTCCAGAAGTTCTTTCACCTTGCTGCAATCGTCCACATAATCGGCAGTTACATTTGTAAGGTATGGCGTCCTGATTTCCTGCAATGTAACGGTATCAAGCTCTTTGCGCAGCTTTACTCCTGCTTCCCTAAGCATCGGGGAGTGAAAAGGCCCGCTGACCTTTAGCGGAATACATCTCTTTGCCCCCGACTGCATCAGCTTTTCTTCCGCCTCTTTGACTGCCCCGCTCTCACCGGTAATCACTATCTGGCCGGGACAATTATAGTTGGCAATACTTACCTGCCCTGAAACCTCTTTACAAATGCGTTCAATGACCTCTGTTTTTGCCCCCAACACCGCCGTCATCGCGCCGCCCTCGGGCACCGCTTCCTGCATATAAATGCCTCTTTTCCTGATAATGCGGAAAAGAGCCTCCAGCTCCATGACACCTGCCGTGTATATGGCGCCGTATTCACCCAGACTTAAGCCCGCAGTGACGTCCGCACGGATTCCTTTCTCCTCCACCGCCTTTAATATGGCTATTTCCGTTGCCAGCATGGCTATCTGGGTATACTCCGTTACAGAAAGCTTCTCATTTTCCTCAAAGCAAAGCGCCTTCATGTCAAGTCCCGATGCTTTTTGCGCTGTTTCATAAACTGCCTTGCAGGCCGGAATACTGTCATGAAAATCCTTTCCCATTCCTACATACTGCGAACCCTGTCCCGGAAAAATAAACGCTGTCTTTCCCATCATTTCCTCCTGTTAGTTTGAATATCAAAATATAAAACATGGTATCAGGAGGCCGCTAAAGACCTCCTGCCTGTGCCGTCATCTATGTAATAATTTCTCCGCCCCATCCATGATTTCCCTTATCATGTCCTCACATGTCTGTTCTTTTGTAATCATCCCGGCAATCTGTCCCGCCATCACGGTGCCGTTTACCACATCGCCGTCCATAACCGCCTTCCGCAGGGAACCGAGCGTAAGCTGCTCCAGCTCCTCAAAGGGTGCGCCTTCCTTTTCCAGCTTCAGGTATTCCCTTGTCATTTTATTGCGAAGCTGACGTATGGGATGTCCGTGGCTCATACCCGTGACTTCGGAATCAATATCCTTGGCCTTTATTATCTTTTCTTTATAATTGGCATGTGTAATTGCCTCCGCAGCCACACAGAACCTGGTACCCATCTGCACCCCTTCTGCCCCCAGCATCATGGCAGCGGCCACGCCACGACCGTCCGCAATTCCGCCGGCAGCAATCACCGGAATCCCTACCGCGTCCACAACCTGCGGCACCAGCGTCATGGTAGTGGCTGCACCGATATGCCCGCCCGCTTCCATGCCTTCCGCCACAACGGCATCCGCTCCCGCGCGCTCCATCAGCTTTGCCAGCGCCACGCTTGCAACGACGGGAATCACCTTGACTCCTGCCTGTTTCCAGCGTTCCACATATTTTGCAGGGTTACCTGCGCCGGTAGTCACCACTTTTACCTGCTCTTCCACTATAATATCGGCAACTTCTTCCGCATTGGGATTCATCAACATGACATTAACGCCAAAAGGCTTATCCGTCAGTTCTTTTACTTTATGAATCTGCTCGCGCACTACCTCAGGAGGCGCACTGGCCGCCCCGATAATTCCCAAGCCTCCCGCTTCGGATACCGCTGCTGCCAGATGATATTCTGCAACCCAGGCCATGCCGCCCTGAATAATGGGATACCTGATGCCAAGCAGCCCGGTTACTCTTGTATCCATCACTTTAACCTCCCTGATTCCGCTCTGCGGAATCCCATAATCTCACGGAACCAAGGTTCCGCGCTATTTGGATTGCAGATATTCTATCACATCGCCCACAGTAGCAATCTTCTCCAAATCCTCGGAAGGTATCTCCGTGTCAAATTCTTCCTCCAGCGCCATTACCAGTTCAAACAAATCCAAGGAATCCGCACCTAAATCATCCTTAAAAGAAGAACTTTCGGTAATCTCAACACCATCAAGGTTTAACTGTTCCTGAATAATTTCTTTCACTTTCTCTAACATTGTAATTCTCCTTTTTCAAAATAGTTTGACAATCAAAGTATATGTGGCATCCAAAATTTTGTCAAGTATTTTATTTTATGAAATCCGTTCCGTCAAATCAAGAGCATATAAACCGTTGCCATAGATATCACTATCTGCACAATGGCAAATCGGAATACCGTCTGTGTATTGGACCATCCCATTTTTTTGCGTACATGGTCATGTAACGGAGTCAGTGTATTCTTTAAAATGCGAATCTTAAACAACCGAATCAGGGAAACCTTTACAAGACCCAGTCCGCCGTCCATGATAAGCACAAAAGCCACCGGAATGTATAAAAGCGGGCTGCCGGACTTTAAGATGGCTATACTGATAAAAACCCCCATCGCGCGGGAACCCGCATCCCCCATCAGTAACCTGCTGGGAGTGGCATTATACCAAAGGTAACCGAGAAGGCATACCATAAACAATAAAATAGGGAATGAAAAGTCTCCGCCCGTGCCTTTCATCTGATTGAGCAGATAAATAGTTGCCAGCGTGATGATGGTCAGCGTTCCCGAAAGCCCGTCCACACCATCGGAGCAGTTTGTTACATTAATGGATACCCACACCAGCACAACCGCACACAATGCAAAAACCACGGGAGGCATTGCAACACTTTTTCCGGCAATCTCAATTACGGAAGAATTGTGCTGCAGGTAAGTAACCGATACCGCAATGGCAACCGCCAAATCCAACAGGCCCTTCTTCCATTCGCCCCAGGGTTTTTCTGCGGTATCGTCAAAAAATCCGGTCAGCATCTCTATGACTACCAGCATAAAATAAATGCATAATTCCATACTCAAATCCGAAAACAATAAGGCGGACACCGTAAACACCAGAATAAAAATCAGTCCTGCCCCCCTGGGCTTGCCTGCCGACTTCTTTCCGTCCACTGCAAACTCCCTGCCGTGGTCCTTGGGAAGATAACCGCTGCATTTGCTCAGCATTATACAGGTAATCCCAAAAGCCGCCATAATTCCTATAAATGCAATGATTGGACGGTTGTCCGAAAAAAAGTATGGAAACATTCCAAAATCCTCCTGACCGATTACCTGAATTATATTTCGATTGCTACTTTTGCATTATAGCACACAATATTCCACTTGAAAAGATTTGTGTTTCCTTGGAATCCGTATTCTGCATGGCGGCAGCCGGAACCCGGGACGTCATTTGATTCCATAAAGGACCGTGTAAAAACGCCGGCCCTTGGATGCTGTTCTATAGCATCCTATGTGCCGTTGCGTTTTTACCCGAGCGGGAGCGTGTCCTGTTGGAACAAATGACGTCCCGGGTTCCGGCTGCCGCCATGCAGAATACGGATTCCAAGGCTGTATACCCAAATCCCGACAATTAAGCAGCCCGCCGTCGTTACGACAGCAGGCTGTTCCATTTTTCTGCTATTACGGCTCTTACAGCGTTCCTGAAGTAAATAAGCCCTTTACATGGGAAATTTCTTCCTGGGTTGCTTTCTGCGCCGGAACATAATAGGATTTGTCCCTTGCAATTTTGTACAGTTCTTCCTGGGACTGTTCACAGGTAGTCCTGAACTGTTTCAAAACGCTTTTCAATTCCTGGTTCTCCGTCTGGGGAATCATCTCTGCATAACGCAAAAGCTCCCCGTTGATGCCCGTCAGGGTATCCGCTACCATTGTTTTCTCCTGCATATCCATGCTGTTATACCTCCTGCCTTTTACTGTAAAAATTTCATAAGCTGCTGTTTGTTCTCCATGGCGGATTTTGCACCTTTTTCAAAAAACTGTTTTACCTGTGTGTCGCTGGCACATTTTGCATATTCCTGCATCTTGCAATGCGTCGTATCATAACCGCCAATTAAATGTCTTAAATTTTGCAATTCCAACTCTGAAATGTTTGACATGTCACTGCCTCCTTTTTTATTTTTACAAATTTATTATTTGAAGCAGGAGCAGTTTCTATTCGGTATTTTTTTATATAAATTTTGAAAACAAGGATATCGACACCACTGTCATAATTCCGGAAACTACAATGGCAAGGCTGCTCATGGCGCCTTCCACCTCCCCCATCTCCATGGCTTTGGCTGTCCCCAGCGCATGGGCTGACGTTCCGATGGCAATCCCCTTTGCAATGGGGTCATTAATGCGGAACAGTTTTAAAACCGTCTGGGCCAGCATATTTCCCACAATTCCCGTGATACAGATTGCCACAACCGTAATCGTAACAATGCCTCCCGTCTTTTCCGACACTCCCATGCCGATTGCTGTTGTGATGGACTTGGGAAGGAGCGTTACATATTGTTCATGGTTAAGCTTCAGGCCAAGCGCCAGAAGATAGATACAGACCATTGTGGTAAGTACGCCGGCAGCAATGCCTCCCAGGATGGCAACGGGATATTTTTTTAACAGGGAAAGCTGGCGGTACAGGGGAATAGCCAGACTGACGGTAGCAGGCGTCAGAAAGTAACTGATGTATTTTGCCCCTTTATCATAAGCTTCGTAATCCACATCAAAAAGAAACAGTACGCCAATGACAAAAACAGCCGCAATCAATAACGGATTTAATAACGCCATTTTCCATTTTTTCTTCATAAACAGACCGATTTCATAGCCGATAAAACTGATTACCACGCCAAAATAAACCGACTGGCTCACAAACTCCTTCACTTTTTCCTCCGTTTCCCGACAATGAACTGGGTTACCCTGCCGGTAACCCCCATTATGATAACTGTCGTGATAAAGCAGGCCAGCAGCAAAGGAAGGGCCATCTGCTTTAATTCGTCCGTGCAGGCCATAATGCCCACCACAGGCGGTATAAACATCAACGACATATTTTCCACCAGAAAATCAGCCGCTCCCTCCACTTTGTGCAGTGGAATGATATGCAGGATTAGCCCCGTAAGCATCAGCGCCAGTCCATACACGCTGGCAGATACCGGCAGGGGAATCAGGTATTCCATTACTTCTGCTATCAGTGAAACCAATAGGATAATCGTAAGCTGTTTTATATATTTCATATGTTCTGCCTTCCTACATCTGATGTTTTACAACGGCATATTCGTCGTCCATTGAAAAGTAGGGACACTCGCCGCACCCTCCGGTTAAAAAACGATACATCTCATCCTCGTCCAGGTTGACGGCGCAGGTATAATATTCCTCTTCTTCATCGTATTCATAATTTGCACACATATCGCAGCTGCTCTTCACAACACATCCTCCTTCTTCTCCTGTCAGGCGATTTATCAGTCAGCTTTTTTGCTGTTCAGGTATTGGACCGCTATCTGGGTACGGTGTTCCAGACCTGTTTTTTCCAGAATCAGGCTTACATGGTTGCGGACCGTACCGTTTGACAAATATAGTTTATCCGCTATTTCCTGATTGGAATACCCTTCTGCAATCAGTTCCGCTACTTCCATTTCCCGTTTGGAAAGGCCCTCAAAAAAAGCCTGCCCACCGCTTTTTCCCGTTTCCAGCCTGCCCTGCACGCATTCCAGGATGTCCTGCTGAAATACGGCGGCGCCTGCCGCCACGGCCCTGATGGCATTCATAATCCGCTCTGAAGGTGAGTTTTTCAAAATGTAACCTGACACCCCGATGCCAAGCGCCTTGATGATAAAATCCTCCTCGTCAAACGTAGTGAGCAGCAATGGCTGCGCAAGCTTCTCCCGAAGAATGATTTCTGCCGCCGCAATCCCATCCATCCCGGGCATACGGATATCCAAAAGCGCCACATCCGGCTTCTGCTCCCTGCACAGCGCTACCGCTGCTTCTCCGTTTTCCGCAGCTCCCGCAAAGTGCATGTCCTGCTGCATGGATAGCATGAGTTTTAATCCTTCCCTGACTATGGCGTCATCATCTGCAATTACCACCTTAATCATAATAGCAATATCCTCCTATAAAAACAATGTCGTAATTTGAAAACCTTCATATCCCCCTGCAAATAAAACGGTGCCGCCCAATGCCGCCGCCCGTTCCTCCATGGCTCCAAGTCCCATTCCGGGTTTTATCTTCTCCCCGCATCTGCCATTATCCGCGTACACAACCCGTACTGCCTTGTTCATGACATGTATCTGCAATAAAAACTCCGTTCCGTCAGAATGTTTCAGCATATTGGTCAATGCTTCCTCCAAATTCTGCTGTATGCAGCTCCAAACTGCCGCACTGATTTTTTCCAGTTCCCCTTCCGTTTCCAGCCTTGTTTTCCTGCCGTAAACCATCTGAAATTCTTCCAGCGCCTTCTCTATTTTCCGAATCCCAATCTGTTCCCTTTCCGGGCGTTCCTGCCTAAGGGCTGCCCTGATGTCTTCCACACCCCTGCGAAGGTTTTCCGTTACCAGACTTAAATTATTTTGAACAGTTTCCTCTTCACCCTGTTTCTCTTTCAGCATAAGCTTTGTTGCTTCCAGCAGGATAATGCTGCCGGAAATATTATGCCCAAGTTTATCATGAATCCTCGCAGCAAACCGGTTTCTTTCCTCCATCACCGCCGTTTCCTGTATCGTTCTTGTATATATCTTCATATCCGACAGTTTATCCTGTAATCCGGCAAGCGCCTCCTTCTGCTCCATACCGGCCTGCCACAATGCTTCCCTTTTCTGTGCCGAACATCGTAAAAGCGTAAGAAACGCTGTAAATACTATTGAAAAAAGCAGTAAAATCTTTGAAGGCCGATAGATAAAACCGAGCAAAAGGAACAGTACACCGCCTGTTTCATAAAAAAGAGAACCTTTAATCCATTCATCCAGCAGTTCCATGGCAATCACAACGGCTATCAAAAAAGTCTGTTCCATACCTGCCAGAAAAGCCCAGAAAAAAGAAACGGCCTGACACAACATAGCCCATTTCTTTCCTCTTCCCATCCTCATCGTCAAAAACAGAAGCTGCAACGCAAAAAGACAGCCAAATACCAGCATCCTTATAACAAAAATACCGGTATCCGCTGTATCAAAAAATAAATAGATTGTCACAATAACTGCCAGCAGCTTTCCTGCCAAATACTCATAACTACGGTTCATATGGGATTCCCTCCTTTCCGTATTCAGAACGGGCAGCGGCGCGGGGATGCATTTGATTCCATAAAGGACCCTGTGAGAACGCGTCCTGTTGGAACAAATGCATCCCCGCGCCGCTGCCCGTTCTGAATACGGAAACTTCCCCTCTACTCTACCACACATTTTTATCTCTGTATATCCGTATTTTCCCGACGCGTGTAGGCGACTGCCGCCATGAGAAAGATAAGGGCCGTCATAAGTATCAGCACACAGATATTGGCGCCGTAGCGGTAGGAGGTATCTTCTGCCAGCCCACGTACGGTGTTGAGCATAAAGTATTGCGGCACCAGCACGGAAAATTTGCTCAGTATGTTTTCACCAAGCGGGAAGTAGGCCCCGCCCAGAATATTTCCGATGCTTATATAGGCGACTCCCACCGTCATAAAGGCAAAACTGCTCTTAGATAAAAATGCCGCAAGCAGGTTAAATCCAATACAGTACACGGTATAATTTATCATCAGAAAGAGTAGCATCCCGTATGGAACATTGCTCTCCATCCCGGATACCGCCAACATGGCAAGCGTTCCAAATACAACAAGGGCTGAAACAGCAAGATTGGACAGGGATATGCCGCCGATATACACTGCCGGTTTCACACTGGATACGCGGATACGGTTAAAAGTGCCGTTTTTCTTATCCTCCAAAAGCAGCATTCCCATAAACATGGGATAGCCAAATCCCACAAAGGTGAAAAACCCCATCATCAAAGAAAGGCCGCTTTCATCCTTTTCCTTTTTCGAACTTTCTTCGGTTTTTTCCTGTGAAATTACCGCCATTCCGTCTTCCGATACTTCGCTCAGAAGGTCTGCAAACAGCGCCGCATCCCCCTTTGCCGCCTGTGCCAGAAGCGCCGTTCTTTGCATATAGTTGTTTATATAACTTTCCATGAAAGCTTCATTGGCATAATCATTCAGGGAAAGCATTTCCAGCTTTACGGTAACTCCTGCCAGCATATTTTCCTGCAATCCCTCCGGAATTTCCACAAGCACCGCTATTTTGGCGTCTAAAAGCCGGTTTGTCATAAAATCCATGCTTTCTTCATATGACAAAGCGCTGTCGGCGGATTCCACCCGCATACCCAGTTCTTCTGACAAATACTTTTGCATATCTGCGGACAACAGGCTGCCGTCCCTGTCAATGATTCCCACGGGAATCTCTCCCACTGCATAAGTACTTCCTGTACGCCCGCCCATATAGGCAATGGCCATGATTGCCGTCATTAAAATGGCTGCCGGAATCAGAATAATGCTCCTCCTGATTCCGTTTTTTATGATTAAATATAATTTGTTCAACCTGATACACCTGCCTTTCCCGCCTTGCCGTTATTTTTCTTTCTTTTTGCAGAATAAAACCGCTCCCAGAGCCAGAAACAGAAAGAAGCATAAAAACATCCATCCCCCCGTCCAAAATACCCTGTTATAATTTCCAAACAAAGTGAGGTCGAAAGCCGCCTGCTGGATTACCCAAGCGGGCATCCTGTTGGATATTCCGTCTATAAAAATTTCCTTGGAGAAGCTTCCTCCCAAAAACAACATTATCCAGGCTAACGGCATCATGACTGCCGTAGGATTAAAGTTGACAATCAGCCCTACAACTGCTCCAAAGGCGTTTATCATCAAGGCTGCTACAAAAAAATACACAATCAGTATCAGGTTTTCCGTGAAGTTCATGCAATAGCGGGCTCCGAAAAGAAACGTACTGCAAAACATGATTGTGCCGATTTCGATGGCCGTCATCGGAAGATTGCCCAGCAGCATAAATAAAAAAACTTTTATTTTTTTTGCAGGGCTTACCACTACCCGGTTAAAAAGACCGCCCTGCCTGTATTCATAAAACATTGTACTGCCGCTGATGCCGCCCCCCATAAATAATATCATTACCAGCATGGAAACGGCATAGTAATCTATCATGCTTCTTTCCACTCCGAGCTTTTTCGGAATTACATATTCCCCCTCATTTTTTGCAAGCGATATGTCCGGCAGCGCGCCGTTTTGGTAACACACCGTTAAAGCATTTTCCATGGAAGCATAACCCTGCAGCATGATATGAAGGGCCCTGTTTATCACTTTGTCCGGGCCTTGATGCAGTATAACCTGACGGCCCAGCGCGTCATACTCTATCACGGCTGCAAATGACATATCCGACATTGCCGTTTCTTTGTTCACATCTTCCACCCTTTCCGCTGTCAGTATACCCTGTTTTTCCAGCGTTTCCATATATTGGATGAAAGCAGAATCCTCGTTTTCTGCCGCATAAGCTATTCGTATTTCGGGAATCTCATAATCCGAAATATTCCATTGCTCCAAAAGCGTACCTAAAATAAATACCAGTACAGCCGGAAAAACCGCACAAAAAAACAAATTTGCTTTTTGTCTGATAAATTCTCTATAAACGGATAAAAAAATCTGCATGTCCCATCCCTCCCATCATCCGGCATGATTTTCTGTCTGCATGTCATGACCGGTCAATGTCAGAAACATGGAATCCAGACTCGGTATCCGGGAGTTAACGGATTTTACATGAATACCGTGCTTATCCAAAATCCGTAAAATCTGCATCAAGGCATCAAACTCCAGACCGGTGGCAATGACAAGCACCGGCTTTTTGTCGCCCTCCGTCAATGTAATATCCTTGATATCCGGCAAAGACAGGACTTCTCTATAAAAGGCTGCTTTGTCAAAATCGGCAGGCAGTTTTACTTCCGCTTCATATTCTTTTCTGTCCGTTACCAGATTCACCAGTTCTTTTTTCGTCCCACAGGCTATCATCCTGCCCTTGTCAATTATGGCAATGCGGTCGCAGATTTCCTCAACCTCCTGCATGTAATGGGAGGTATACAAAACCGTTGCCCCTTCCTTACTCAGAACCTGAATGGAATGAAGAATCAAATCCCGGGACATGGCGTCCACCCCCACCGTCGGTTCATCCATGACTATCAGTTTCGGGGAATGGGCAATGCCGCAGGCAATATTCAGCCTTCTTTTCATACCTCCCGACATGCGGTTCATACGCAGCCCCGCCATATCGGATAATCCTACAAAATCCAGCGCCTTTTTTGCCGCTTCCTTCAATTCCTTTTTGCTAAGTCCGTAGAGAGATGCAAAGAAACATACATTTTCATATGCGCTTAAAAACGGATGCAGCGCTATATCCTGCGGCACCACCCCGATTAATCTTTTCATGGCTTCCCGGTTTTTGACAGAGTCAAATCCACCCGCCTCGACCGTTCCCTTATCATATTCCAAAAGTGTTGTCACGATATTGATTGTCGTGGATTTTCCTGCGCCGTTGGGTCCCAGCAACCCGAATATTTCTCCTTCTTTTATGGAAAAACTCAGATTATCCACCGCACACACATCCCCGTAATTTTTTACCAGATTTTTAATTTTTACATATTCATCCATACTTTTCCTCATTTCCGCGCTGCTATTGGGCGATTTACTTCCTGCAATTATCTTATCAGAATCCGGCAGGCTTATACAGTGATTAAAGTCCAATATTACCATGACAAATGTATGATTTTATATTACAATACACTTATAAACAAAGGGACATTAATAAACATGCTGTTTAGAAAGGAAATCCATATGAAAGAAATGAAAAGTGAATCCCGGCTTACTTTTCTGGAAGCCACCAGCATTATTGTAGGACACGGCGTCGGTTCCGGCGTACTGGCAGTGCCGTTTCTGGCATCCCGCAACAGATGGTACGACTTTTTATGGATTGTGGCGGTCGCTTACTCCATAAACCTCATCATGCATTTTATGATTGCGGAATTATCCTACAACAACGAAGGCGCCCAGTTTATCAAATGTTTTGAGAAAGAACTTTTTACCGGTAAATTAAAGAAGTTTGCTACCTGGTTTGCTTTTGCCCTTTTAGGCTTTTCCGTTATCGTCAATGTAAGCGGCTTTATTTCCGGGGCTGCCGCCGTATTTTACTCATGGTTCGGACTCCCTTCCATAGCCGGCATGATTTTGTATTATATTCTGGCTGCCGCCGTTGTCTATGTGGGCATGAAGCTTGTCGGAATCTGTGAAAAAATTGCCGTCTGTTCCATGGTAGGTGTAATCGGCATCCTCTTTGCTGCTACGCTCCTGTCCAAAATGAGCCCGCTGCCCACCGCTTTTGTGTCAGCCAATCACGTGCTGGCCCTATACGGCATGGTTGCATTTTCCCTGTCTGCGGTGATGTCCGTCCCGCAGGTGGTGAAGGGGTTAAACGGTGACCGCAAAAAAGTACGCGGTTCCATCGCGGCCGGAACGGGCATTAATGTGGTTTTGATTCTGCTTATCACTTTTATGACGCTTTTGGGTGCGGGAAGCAATATTTCGGAAAACGGCGCACTGGTTGACTTGTCCGCACATCTGGGCGGCTGGGTCAGCATCATCGGATACCTGTTTTCCCTGCTTGCGCTGTCCACTTCTTTTTGGGCCAATACCCTGAACCTGCGTGACATTGTCCGGGAACAGACCGGCTGGGGACTGAAAATCAGCTGGCTTACCGCATCCCTGCCCTGCCTTATTATCGCCCTAATCGGCATACAAAGCTTTGTAGGTTTTACAAGACTTGCCGGCGTAGTGCAGGTGTTGACGGGAATCGGCATTATCATTGCATACAACCGCTCCAGAAAACATGCCGGGGAAAGCCCTATATGCGGAAAACTTGGCACTCTCCCCTTTCAGCTTCTGGTAATTGCAGGTTCCCTTATCTCCACCGTCGGTTCCCTGCTGAAGGTATCTTAATATCGGGATACCGCACGCCTCATTTTCAGGAAAGGACTGCCCATGATACATAAAACAACCCGACAAGACGTTATACCGTTTCATGAAATCTGTATTACACGCACAGCTTCCACCGTTCTGTCCCTGCTTGGCGTTTCCGCACCGGCAGAGATGGCTCCCCCGATAGGACAGGTTCTTCAAGCGGCTGGCGGACGCTTTTCCCCTTTGGAAGGCATGCCTGTCTGTGACAGGGTGTTTCTTTACAATCCGGACGCCATTGCCATGTGGATTTACGAAAAGTATGCTGATTACTTTGCGGAAATGGAGAAGCTGACGGATATACGGCTTAACATGCTTTCCGTCGTTCCTCCCGTAACGCCGGTCTGTTTCGGCTCCATGTACAGCGGTCTGCAGCCCGCAGACCACGGCATATTAAAATATGAGAAACCGGTTCTAAAGGTAACTACCCTGTTTGATTTGCTGGCAAAAGCCGGAAAAAAAGCCGCCATCGTTTCTACCGAGGGCGACAGTATTTCCAGAATATTTCTGGAGCGCGAAATGGATTATTTTATTTATCCTCATAAAGAAACCTGCAACCAAAAGGCGCTGGAATTGATTGCCGGGGATAAGTACGACTGTATCGTGCTTTACAACGGAGATTATGACTATCATATGCACCGCCATACCCCAGAGGGAAAACGTGCGTTAAGGGCGCTGCGCGAAAATATTGACACTTTTACCAAACTCCATGCCGCCATCCGTACGCATTGGAATGCACACCGCACTGCCCTTGCCTTTGCACCCGACCACGGATGCCACAAAGCATACGCTTTTTTAGGCGCCCATGGCAAAAATCTTCCCTGCGATATGAATATTCCCCACTTTTACAGCTTGCTTGGCTGATTGCTGTCATGTAACAGAATTTCCATAACAGAACTGTCACGGCGAAGCCATGGAATTTTCCAGAGCCAGTCCTCCAGTTCGACCTCCACCTTACGCATCTGGCGCAGCGCTTCCTCCAGCCGCATCCACTTTAATTCATATCCCAGCTTTTTTTCGCTGTCAGTCAGTCTTTGCGAATTGCACTTCTCCTCCACTTCGCAAAAATAGTAATAGGAACGCTGTTCAAAAATACTCTCTCCGTCTTTATAACCCTTTTTACGCTCTAATGTCTCGCCAAAATATCGTATGGAAGCCGGGATGACCACCATTCCGGTTTCTTCTGCAACCTCCCTGACCAGAGTATTCTGTCTCGACTCCCCTTCTTCCACGCCGCCTCCCGGAAACTTACATTCTCCGTACAGCCTGCTCTGCACAAACGCATACTTTCCTTCTTTGTTGCGGATAATGCCCCTCACGGCTTCCCGCCGGATGACGGGCCAATCCTCCTTGTAGTTGTGCCAGTCCAGTTCCTTCAGCACCACTTTTTGGGGAATTTCCAATTCTTTTTTATGGTTTAAGTGAATACCGATATGCCCGATTCCTAAGATAATTACCGCCATTATCATAAATGGATTTCTGCCGTAAATGCCCAGCAGGAAAAACGCCGCTACAGGTAAAGAAGCCCCTGCCACCGGAATGCCGCAAAAGCTGCTGTAAAAATCCTGCATGGTCTTTTTACTTTTAAAATACTTTATCCAGTATGCTTCATAAAACAACATAATGATAAACGCCAGAAGCAGAATAACGGACCATGCCGTAATCCCATGAATATTAAAGTCAGAGAATATCAAAGCAATGCATGTCACAAGTGCCTCACCGGCTCTTTCCAGCGCAAGCAGTATTTTATTTTCATTTTTAACATACAACTCATAATCCGCGGGCTGATTTTTTGTCCATATCAGGTTCGGGATTATCAGCATCAGTAAAAACAAAAGTCCTATATAAGAAAATCCAAAATGCATACTTTCACCCCTTAACTGTAACTGAATTTGCTTCTTTCGCCCTACATATCATTATAGCCGTCCCCTTTATGAAACACAACTGCCATTTAACGGAGTGACAATTGATTTCCCAAAAAGGCGAGGAATGATTGGATGCTTTTCTGCAATTTAATGATGTATAAATCTTGCAAGACAAAGGGAAGGTTACTGCTGCGATTGCAAAATCTTTTGCAGAAAGAGTGTGAAAACAGTGCCGTGTCTGACTATGGTTTATTTCCTGAAACTGGCAGAAATGGCATAAAGAACGGCTTCTCTAATCGCCTCCTCTGTCTGTATCAAAATAACGTATCACCCTACATGGATTCCCTACTGCAACACAATTAGGCGGAATAGGGCGGTTTACAACACTTCCAGCCCCTATCACGCTATTTTCTCCTATGGTAACTCCCGGCAGAAGAATACAGCCGCCGCCAATCCAGACATTATTTCCTATCTCTATCGGACGTGCATAGGTTCTAAAAAATGTTGTCTGACGTTCCCTCCAATCCGGCACAAGCCTTTCCTGCGGTAAAACAGGGTGTGAAGATGTATAAATCTGCACATTTGACGCAATCAAAACCCTGTCGCCAATTCGGATAGTTTTGTTATCCACAAAGGTACAATTCATATTGATTATCACATCATTTCCCAAAAAAATATTTTTTCCATAGTCGCAATGAAAAGGCGTGTCGATTGCTACATTTTCCCCTATTCCTCCTAACAACTTGTGGAGAATGGCAGTCCTTTTCTCCTTATCTTCATAATCAGAAAAATAATATTCTCTTGTTAATTCCCTTGTACGGGCAATCCGTTTTAACGTATCGCTGTCCGCAGTTTCTAAAAAATCACTTGCTTCGTAATACATAACATCCCCCCTTAACAAAAACTGTTTCCCACAACGCCTGGAAGCAAAGTATAAATAGAACAGCCAATCTGTTTTTCAAACAGTTCTTTAATATCTAAAATCTTTTTCCACCTGTCTATTGCCGCCTCCTCGACAAATTTTTTCATAAACAGGTAATCCTCATCACTGACAACAAACTGAATGTTTAACTCCTTTAAAAAGGCGAGGCTGGCAGATAAACCGCCCTGTATCTTTTCTTCCCCATTGATGTTCAGTTTTAACACTTTGCACTCACATCCTGAAATAGCTGATTTACTTTACAGGTATCATTATAATGCAAACGGCGTAGGAAAAATATTTCATTTCTGCCCTTATCTATCAATATTCTGCCATTTCCTCCGATATTCTGTGGGTGAACAATGTGCATATTCCCGAAAAACTTTTCCAAAATAACTGCTGCTCCCTAAACCACAGTCATGGCCGATAACTGTAACAGATTCCTGCCCATTTGCTAACATCTGACAGGCGGTTTGCAGACGGTAAGCCTTTATATACTCTACGGGTGTCATGTGCAGACAGTCATGAAATACTCTATAGCACTCTCTTTCACTTAGGTATGCTGCCGCCGCAAGTTCCGGGATAGATATTTTCTCCCCGTAATGTTCATGAATGTATATCATCATCAACTTAATTTTATCGTTGATTTTGTTATGTTCTCCTTTCTTTTCGCGCATAGGGCGGGATAGTTCAAAAAGCATTAGCCATATTTCCGTTAGGGCTTCCCGTAGTTTTATTTCATACCCAAATTCATCACTGGACAAACGAAATGACGCGGCAATAAGATTCAAAATCCTTTCTTCTGCTGCATTGCCCGGAAAAAGCGGGATTACCTCAATCTGCGGGGCTGTAATAACAGGTGCAATATATTTTTGTTCAATCCTGCTTCCCTGTTCCCCGGCAAGAAGGGATACATCAAAAATATGAAGTAACTGTATATTCTGTTCTCTCTGTGATATTGCTTTTGTCATATGGAGTACATTAGAATTTACCATGCCACCACTTCTGGCAGGAAACAATAGCTTTCCTCCCGGCGTATCATATTCTATACTGCCGCTTTCCATGTAAAAAAGTTCCACCGGCTTGTGCCAGTGCCACGGTACATAACGCCCTATATACTTGTCAAGTTCTGCCCTCGAAGCGATATAGGGAAAATCTTTTTCATAATCGGGAAGCAATTCTTCCTTGCTTCCAGTATAAAATTCAATGCTACGGATATTTTTCATATTTATTTACCTGCACATCCCCATAATGCTTGCCTTTTAGTCTTTGGTTGCTTTAGTTCGGCCCAGCACAAACAGTATTTTATTTTCATTTTGAACATACAACTCATAGTCCCCAGACCGTTTTTTGTCCATATCATATTCGGGATTATCAACATCTGGCTGTAACTGAATTTGTTTCTTTCGCCCTGCATATCATTATAGCCGTCCCCTTTATGAAACACAACGGAGTAACAAAGCACTTGAACAACATTTATGAAAGCGGCGAATTGTCCGAGGATTCAGATTGGGATTCCAAACTGGATGCTTTTCTGCAATTCAATGATGCAGAAGTCTTGCAAGACAAAGGGAAGGTTACTGCAACGATTGCAGAAACCTTTGCAGAAAGTGAGTTTGACCGGCTTGTAGCCAGCGTAGAGAAAAAATCCCTTAATTAATATCCAACAGCCGTCTTTTCCCTGTATAATTTCGGGACACAATTTTAAAGACGCAGACTGATTCCGCCTGTTTCTTTTCAAAACACACTTTTTTTCCTGTCTGGTGTGCAAACAGGATTGTCAGGGCATTACATTTATCTGCATTCTCTTCCAAAAAAATCACCTCACCATAGCCTATCACACTGGCATACGAACAGCCCGAACGGCAAACCGGCTCCGAAACAACCGTTTCTCCCTCACAGCTTATTTCAAAGCAGACAGAATGGTTCTTTCTGAGAATGTCCAGCTTCTTTCCTTCTTTCGCGCTGTGAAAATACAGTTCTAAGGAACCATCCCCTGCAAAATGGCAGCCAAAGTTTAGAGGCACTACATACGGTATCCCTTCATCAACCATTGCTACATGGCATACTTTACATTTTCTGATAATCTCCTCGATAGTTTTCGTATCCGTAATTTCCCTGTCTTTTCTTCTCATCCCGATATCCCCCTCATCTGTACCTGCAGCTATCATGTCTGCGGTTCTATTTTCCCAGGTTCGCAAAGCAGCCGGGGATGCGGTCCTCCAGATACCCTATTCTTTTCTTGTTGCTCTCCGCTAAGTCAATTTCAATGCCTATGCCGCCGTAATGGTTTTTTTCACAAATCAGGGGTTCCCCTTGGGGGGAAAAGGCATAGGCAATGGGAATCTCCCCGATATAGTGGGAACATCCTATCACATATACTTCATTTTCAATTGCTCTTGCCCTTGCAAGGGCTGTCCATTGCGTATACTGTAAATCATGATACATCCCTGTTCCAATCATATTTACTAAAAGGACGGGCCCTTCCAGCGCCATAACCCTTGCCACTTCCGGAAAATGAATCTCATAGCAGATGGGAATACCTATCTTCCCATATCGTGTATCAATACAGTGTATCCGGCTGCCTGCTTTTTTGCCCCTCTCCTTTTCGGATTTGGTAAGAATACATTTCTGATATTCCCCTATGATATTTCCGCCATCAATGATTAGAGCCGTTTCATAGCGTTTCCCTGACCTCCCGTCCTTTAACCCCGTAATAACCAGACTTTCTTTTTTCCCCAGTATTGCCAACGCTTCTTCCAGATTTTCCGTCTGTAAGAAACCTTCCGGAAAAACAAAAATATCTGCCTTTTCACCTAAATAAATTTTTTCAAGTTCCCTAATACAATTTCCCTTCAAGGGTGACGCAAGCAATATCCTTTCCAACTGCCTTCCCTCCGTTTATCAATATCCCCATATTTCATATGCTTCATAAGTATGGCTATAATGGTATCCCAGCTTTTCCGCCAGCGCTACGGACCACAGGTTTTGAGCATCCCAGCTTGGATACAGATTTCTATCCAGGCATTCTGAAATGAGCCTTGCCCCGCATGCATAAGCCAACCCTCTTCTTCTGTAGGGTTCTTTCGTATCTATTTCTATTTCAATACCTCCCGCATAGCTGGAATAAGAAGAAGCGCCTGAAACTACTTCGCCGTCCTTTAAAATGGCGGCTCCCAATCCCAGCCGGCGATACGTTTCATAATCCTTGTACTGGGACACCAAATCCCCTGCCCAGTCTGAAGCTTTACAGGCATTATAAATATCTTCATCTATCAACCTGCATTCATAGCCGTTGGGCAGCAATCCCGCTGCCAGCCACAATTTATCCCTGTCAAATACATCCGGTTCTTTTTTGATGGCGTACCTTGACACTTTTCTCGCATTTTCCCCATAACAGCATACAATCTCTTCCGCCCAGCCTGCATTTTGCGGCACCATAATGATAAATTCCTGCCTGCACCACTCGGGTTTAAACATTACCAGTTCCCTGTCCGGCTTTCCTGCAAAAAAGGCAAAATCTCCGAGTATCGCCATGGCAGAACGGGCAAAAACGGCGTCATCCACGTATATTTCTCCCATTACTCCTTGCAGACATGACCATATTAAGGTTTCCTCCCAACCCTGAAATAAGCCGTCCGCCTTTTTTGCATCCGTTGCTTTTTGTACCATTCCAGTACACCGCCTTTCTCGCCGAAGCTTCCTTTTACTCGTTTCCATGGAGATATTGATAAATTTCCCTCTTTCCTACTCCCCTGTCCTTTGCCACCTGCTTCATTGCCGTCTTGGAGTCCATACCGCTTTTTTCATAATATGCCATATGCTCTTCGATGCTCATGCTCTCCCATGCTGCAATCGCTTCCTGCTTTTTCTCTTCCCTGCTCTTACCGGCAAGCACAATGACATATTCCCCCCTCGGCTCTTCTCCCTCGTATTTTTCCAACGCCTTATACAAAGAGGTCGGAAGGACTGTTTCAAACTTTTTCGTCAGCTCCCTGCAAAGGGTAACATTCCTGTCACCCAACAATTCCGCTAACTCTTTTAACGTTTTTATCAGGTGATGCGGCGCTTCATAAAGAATAATGGTTCTGGTTTCATTCACCAGTTCTTCTAATACTTCTTTCCGCTCCTTTTTTTCCGCAGGTAAAAAACCTTCAAAGCAAAAACGTCTGGCAGGTAGTCCCGATAGTGTCAGCGCCGTAATACAGGCGGCAGCTCCGGGCAGGCTGGTAACTGCAATGCCCGCCTCCTGGCACATGCGTACAAGCGCTTCGCCCGGGTCGGAAATAGCCGGCGTCCCGGCATCCGTAATCAATGCAATGTTTTTTCCGGCCTGCATCTGTGCGATAAGGCGTCCTGCTTTTTCCACTTTGTTATATTCATGATAACTTGTCATGGGCGTATGGATGTCAAATGCCGACAATAGGCGGATACTGTTTCTGGTATCCTCAGCGGCAATCAAATCCACCTGCTTTAATGTTTCTATGACGCGAGGCGTCATGTCCTGCAGGTTACCTATCGGTGTGGCGCATAAATAAAGCATACCTGCCATATTTTCCTCCCCTTTCAATATCCGTAAATATCATAAATTTCCGGCATATAGACCCCCGGCGCACTGTAAATCACAAGCGGTTTCTCCACTGTCATTCTCGGCCTTCCGCCGCGCACCCCTTCTATCAGTACCATGTTAGGCTCTTTGTCCACATACGGATATACCAGCTGCATCCGCTTGGGTTCCAGACCGTACCCCGACATTGTCGTAATGATTTCCGCCAGACGAAACGGCCTGTGTACCATAAAAAAATGTCCGCCGGGCTTCAACAGCCCTGCTGCCTGTCCCACCACATCTTTTAAAGTACAGAGTACCTCATGCCTGGCTATGGCTTTCGGTTCATCCGGGTTTTTAATCCCATGCTCCCCTATCATATACGGCGGATTGCTGGTAATGACATCAAAAGAAGCAGACGGAAACAATTTGTCTGCTTCTTTGATATCTCCCGTAATAATTTCTATTTTATCGGAAAGTTCATTTAAAGCCACGCTTCTTCTGGCCATATCTGCGCTTTCCTCCTGAATTTCAAGCCCGACAAGGCGGCCTGCCGGGGTCTTTGCCTCCAATAAAATCGGGATAATCCCTGTCCCTGTACCCAAATCCAGTACAGTTCCCCCGGCCTTTACCTTGACAAAACCTGACAATAAAACCGCGTCCATTCCAAAACAGAACTTTTCGGGATTCTGGATAATCTGATAACCGTTTCTCTGCAATTCATCAAGACGTTCCTTTTCTCTCAGATTGACTGCCATCGAAATTTGTCTTCCCTTCCCTTCTGCCATTTCTAAAATTATTCCGGTTTCTGGGGCCTCGCTGTTCACCACGTTTCGTTCCCTGAGCGTCTGTTCGTTTCTGCTGTCCCTCTTCCTGTCTGGCCGGTTTTCCCTGATAATTTTCTCTTTTACCTCTTCTGTTCCGCCTGTTTCCCCTGCTTTCCTGCTGTTCCTCTTCCTGCTCCCCGTTTCTGCTGTTTTTTTCACCCTGCCTGTCATGGCTGCGTTCCTGTCTGGCAGTTCTTGCCTGCTTTGTGTCACGCCGGTTTACACGCTCTTCCTTGATTGCAGGCTTGTCCTCTTCCATGCCTTCCACCTGGTCCTCTGCTTCCAGTTTTTCCAATTCCCTGAGTTCTTCCGGTGAAAGTTCCAGCCTTTCTTTTTTGGTATGTTTTCTCCTGAACCGCAAATCCTCTACCTTGTATTCGTGGATTTCTTTTTCATCATCCACATCCACAATCACCTTAACCCGCTGGCGCAGCACATTTACACTTTGGACTTCCCCTTTCAACCCATCCGAAGTAGTGACCGTATCCCCTACACCGGGCAGTCTGCGGTTCAACTCCTCATAGGTATCCTCTTCATGCTTCAGGCAGCACATCAGTCTGCCGCACACACCGGAAATCTTGGTAGGATTTAAAGATAAATTTTGCTCCTTTGCCATTTTAATGGATACAGGGATAAACTCGGAAAGATGGGTATGGCAGCAAAGCGGTCTGCCGCACGTACCGATACCGCCCACTATCTTGGTTTCATCACGCACGCCAATCTGCCTCAGTTCGATTCTCGTCTTAAATACGCTTGCCAAATCCTTGACCAGTTCACGAAAATCAATTCTTCCGTCTGCAGTAAAGTAAAACAATACCTTGTTATTGTCAAATGTATACTCAGCATCAATCAGCTTCATATCCAATTCATGTTTCCGAATTTTTTCCAGACATATCTTAAATGCTTCTTTTTCTTTTATCTTATTGGCAGCTTCCTGTTCCTTGTCTTTTTCATTTGCAATTCTAAGTACCGGCTTAAGCGGCTGAATGACTTTGTCATCCTCTACTTCCCTGGGCGCGCCAACCACTGTTCCGTATTCTATTCCACGGGCTGTCTCCACAATCACATGGTCGCCCCTGCTTACCTGAAAATCCAGCGGGTCAAAAAAGTAAACTTTTCCCGCCGTACGAAATCTTACTCCAATTACTTTAATCATCTATAAACCTCCATCAGGCTCTTTACAGCCTTTTCCTTTATTTTTATATTATCCGTTTTCTTTTATTTCCAACAAGAGAAGTTCCATTGTCAGTTCAAAATTGACATTGGCCTCCAATCTGCTTTTTGCCCGGGAAAGCGCATGAAGCACAGACTCTATCCCTTCATAAGACGTCCTGCCAGCTACCTTTCTGATATTGCCGATTTCTTCCTTAAAAACCAGATTATTTGCATCATTTGTTGCTTTAAACAACAGAACATCCCTGTACCAGATAGACAGGATATCCAGATAATCACCTGCATCCAGTTTATATTCTGAAATGTTCCTGATAGCGGCAATCATCTCTGTAATGTCCATTTCGTGAACATACTTCAACAGGGAAAGCGCTTCTTCCTTTACTTTTTCAAAGTCTTCACTGACTGCCAGAAGCTTGGCCTTTCCGATATTCCCTCTTGCAAATGCCACACAGACTTCCGCCTTATAATCCGGCACCTGCATCTGGGTCATCAGGAAATTTTTTACCAGTTCATCCGATACCGGCTTCATATTTAAAACGACGCACCTGCTTAAAATAGTCTGAAGCAGGGAATTGACATTCGTTGTTAAAAGCAGAATCACTGCATAAGCCGGCGGCTCTTCCAACGTCTTCAACAATGCATTTTGTGCCTGAACCGTCATCTTTTCCGCCTCGTTCATAATATAAATCTTATAGCGGCTGCTGTATGGCTTTATGGCGATATCCCCGTTAATTTGAGAACGGACATCGTCCACACCGATAGAGCCCGGTTTTTCATGCATTACGCGAATGATATCAGGCTGATTGCCGGATAACGCCTGTTTGCAGGAGCGGCACTCCTGACACGGCTTTAATCCTTCGGATTCGCATTGCAATGCCATGGCAAAGGTTTTTGCAATAAATTCTTTTCCTGAAAAACGCTCTCCGTTAATGATATAGGCATGTGAAATCTTTCCCGTGGAAAGCGCGTTCTGCAAATGATTTTTTATCTGTTCTTGTCCGATAATATCCTTAAATGCTGCCATTCTTTTCTCCTTATGTAAAAATGTCCAGTAGCAATCCTTTGATTTCTCCTATCTTGTTTAAAATGGCCAGATTGTCCTGTTCGTCCTTTACCAGTTCTTTTGCCAAATCATCCAGATTCTCATCTATCAGGCGGATAATGCCGTAAACCCTGTGCCGCCCCCTTCTGTCAAGAAAGTTTTCCCTGGAAAAGGAATGGGAACGGCTGACCACTTCATTCATAAATTCCTTAATCAGACTCCGATAACGCTTCATGTCACGCACATCCCTGCGCTTATACAGCCTGTCACCCTGCATTGTAATCTCTTCCATAAGTCCCTGCAGTCTTGTCTGCAGTTCCGCTTCTTCCACATGGCTGGCAAGCGTAAACTTAAAGCTGCCGTCTGTAGGATGGTTTTCCCTGGTCTGCTGTATCTGCTGGGTCTGCTGTATCTGGTCCACTTTAATTTCCATACGCTTCCCCTCCTTTCTCCCCGGAAAAATACGCCTTACAACTGTTCCAAAACATATTCTTTTATTTCCTGTAGACATTTTACCAGATTTCCATTATAAAATCGTCTGGCAATTCCTGCCTTCTTTATCTTTTCTTCAGAAAAATCCTCGCTGTCAGCCAAAAAACGCCTACACATTTCTTCATACTTTGGACTGGCCTGTTTTTTCTCCCTGTCCAAGGCGCGCTGTAACCGCACTCCGTCATCCAATTCAATCAAAACCGGTATCACATTTTTTTCCCCAAAATAGTTTCTGGTACTCTCATAGGACTCCAGTGTTCCGATGCAGATATAATTTTGCTCCTGTAAGTGGAATTGTCCGTCGTCTACCGTAAAATAGCGCCACAGGCCATGATATGTATGATAGGCACGGTGTTCTATCACCTTGCCGTTTTTCAACAAGTTCTCGAATCCCTCTTCATCGGTAAAAAAATATTCAATCCCATCCTGTTCTTTTATGCGGATGGGCCTGGTCGTATAAGGAATGATTCTTTGCAATCCAAAGCGGCTTTCCTGTAACAGCTTCTTGTATATGGTATCCTTCCCCGTGGAACTCTTGCCCATCAGATATACGATTTTTCCCATTCCGTTATATTACCTCTACTACATGAATCATATCTGTGTTTCCTGCAACTCCCAAAGGAACTCCCGCTGTTATGACAACTGTGTCGCCGCTTTTAATCAACCCTGCCTGCCTGCTTTTAAATACAGCCTCCTCAAAAAGTTCATCCGTGGTTTGTTCTTTTTCTATCATAATCGGACTGACGCCCCATAACAGATTTAACTGTCTGCATACGCCTTCATCCAGTGTACAGCCGATAACCTGACAGCCCGGTTTGTACCGTGCAATCATATTTGCAGTAAACCCGGACATTGTAACCGTAATAATCGCCGCTGCATGAAGGCTCATTGCCACATTACAGGTTGCGTAGGAAATAGCGGTGGTAATATCCGGCGTATTCTCCTGCTCCTCCTGTTCCCTCTGCATTCTGGAGCGATAATTGATATCCTGCTCTGCACGTTCCGCAATGCGTGCCATGGTTTTGACTGCTTCTACCGGATACAGCCCCGCTGCGCTTTCTCCTGATAACATAATTGCCGTTGTCCCATCATAAATGGCGTTGGCAATGTCAGTTGCCTCCGCTCTGGTGGGACGGGGATTTTTAATCATGGATTCCAGCATCTGCGTGGCAGTGATAACATGTTTTCCCTGTGCAACCGCCATCTTTATCATCTTTTTCTGTAAAATGGGAACCTCCTCCATGGCAACTTCCACACCCATATCTCCGCGCGCCACCATAATGCCGTCGGAAACCTCAAGTATTTCCGCCAGATTATTAATACCCTGCATATTCTCAATTTTGGCAATGATTTTCATCTTACTTCCATGGTCATCCAGAATTTTTCTGACTTCCAGTATATCCTCTTTGCTTCTGGCAAAAGAAGCGGCAAGAAAATCAAAACCATGCTCTATGCCGAAAAGTATGTCCTCCAAATCCACTTTACTGATGTATGGCATGGACAAAACACATCCCGGCACATTGACGCCCTTATGGTTGGATACAAAACCGCCATTAACCACACGGCAGACAATATCATGGCCGGTTATTTCCTCCACTGTCATTTCTATCAGTCCGTCGTCAATTAAAATGGTAGTGCCCACACAGATGTCGTTCTTGAGGTTCTGGTAAGTAATAGAAGCCCTCTGGGAAGTACCCATCACGTCTTCCGTTGTCAGAATAAAGGTCTGACCCGGTTTTAACTCCGCTTTTCCGCCTTCAAAATCCCTCAGACGGATTTCAGGTCCTTTCGTATCCAGCAAAGTGGCTACCGGCAGACCCAGTTCCTCCCTCGCCTTTGTTACCTTCTTGTATTTTTCCAACTGCATTTCATGTGTGCCGTGGGAAAAATTGAAGCGTGCCACATTCATTCCCGCCTGCATCAACTCTTTTATTTTCTCCTCACTTTCACATGCCGGTCCTAATGTACAAATGATTTTTGTTTTTCTCATATAAACCTCATTTCTGCGCCCTTTATGCGCGTTTATCAACTACCTTTACATAGAATCGCCCGTTATGGTTTATCACTCCCTGGACATTGCACCCCATGTCTATATCTCTTTTGATAAGTAAACTTATCTCCTCTGTAAATTCTTCTCCCGGAACAATGAGCGGGATGCCGGGCGGATACAGATAAATAAACTCTCCTGCAATATGCTGCGGTGACTCTTCCAATGCAACTTCTATCGTTTCGCAATCCCATGCCTGTTTTAAAGGTATCCTTTGTTTTGTGGATAATCTTACGTTTCTATAAATAGCGTCCGTTTTGTGCTTTTTATTGCCGAAGGACGCTGCTTCTGCTTTTTTCCCACACTCCCTATCTATTTCCAACAGCGCCTTTGTCATTCGTTCATAAGCTTCCTCTTTATCCCCTATGGTAAACATGGCCAGCACATAGCTTCCTGCCGCCATTTCCATCTGCAGGTGGAATCGGTCCTGAAGCAATCTGTAAAGCTGTTGGCCTGAAAACACTCCTGAACTGTCTCTGATAACCAGTTTGCCGATATCCATGCTTTCTTCCTGTAAAATTTTTATCCATTTGCAGCCGTCCAGCTTTCTCAACATGTTATTCCATTGTCTGAGAAAAGCGTCAAATAATTCTTCTGCGCGCAGCGAAGTTATTTCTATTGCATCTTCCATGGACGCCATCAGGACATACGATGGACTGCTGCTCTGATATATCTGTAAAAAACGTTTCAGCCGGTCACGGTTTATCAGTTCTCCGTTCACATGCAGAATTGCCGTCTGCGTCATGGAGGGAAGCGTTTTGTGCAAACTGTGTACTACCAAATCCGCACCCAGTCTACAGCTGTTTTCCGGCCATGCAGGATGAAATCCGAAATGTGCTCCATGCGCTTCATCAACAATCAGAGGAATCCCTCTTTTATGAACCACTCTTGCAATTGCCGCAACATCGGCTACCATCCCTTCGTATGTCGGCGATACAATGAAAACTGCCTGTATGCCGCCGTCCTCCAAAAGCGCCTGCTCAACCTGCTGTGGCGTCACCGCCAGATTACATCCGTAATCCTCGTTTTCACCGCTCCAAAGATATTTTACCTCCAAATCCCTTAAGTATACCGCATGATATGCAGACTTATGACATCCGCGGGCCATCAACAACTTCCCGCCCGCAGGCAATGCTGCCGATACAGCGCTTAATATTCCTGATGTACTGCCGTTGACAAGATAAAAACTTTCCTCTGCCCCATAGACTGATGCCGCTTTATCCTGCAGCCGCTTCAAGACTTGTGTCGCATTATGCAGATTATCAAAGCCGTCTATTTCTGTAATATCAATTTCTGCAACCGGCAATGCCGTACTTCCAAGAAGATTTCTTTTATGCCCCGGCATGTGATAGGGATAATAATCCTCTTGCACATATTCTTTTATTTTGCGGTATAATTCCCCCATCTTAAAATTCCGTTCTGATTTTCTCTGCTCCATGTCCCTTGTGAACATGCAGGGTTTCCAGCAAAGAACACCACTTATCTGCTGTTGTTACAATCCATGCCTCCCTGCATAAAGGGGGCATCGGTGTCAATGGCCACATGTGTTTCCGAATAATATCCTCTTCCCTCGGCGTAAGCCGGTATTCTTTTTTTGCGTTTCTGAGAGCTGTACCCGGATGCCTGAATCCATGCAGATTGTGAGGTTGTACATGGTCGGCATCATGCCAGTCATAGAGAAAATAGTCATGAAGAAGCGCGCCTCTTATCAATTCGTCTTTCTTACATCTGATTCCCATCTTCTCCAGCTTATAACTGATAAAAAGACTGTATTTTGCTACATCCATGCAATGCCTGTTGACAGTCATGCTTCCATGTTGAATATGCCTTTTGGTCTTTTCAAAATTTTTGGATTTGAGGATATCTGATGCATTATGCACAATTTCGCGATGTAAAGAGCGCTGCATTAAATAGTGCTTTTTCCACTTCTCAGCTTGTTTGAAATTACGAAGTCTGTATCGTTTCATGACTACTCCTTTCCACAAATATAAGAAACCGAAAACTAATAATAACAAATTATCGGAAAACCTGTTGATATCTGGCTGTATATGGAAGCTGCCATGTCGAGCGGAAGATTAACACAGCCATGAGAACCATTCGTCAGGTAAATATCTCCTCCGAACCTCCGTCTCCATGTTGCGTCATGCATTCCCACATTCCCGTTAAACGGCATCCAATAGTTTACAGGCGTTTCATAGTCCCTGCCACGCAATACTGCATCGGTTGTCTTATATGTCAGACCGAAAACTCCTTGGGGCGTAGCGTTTCCCTTAGCCATATCTCCGGAAACAAAATCCGTTTCCAATATCAATTCGCCTTCTTTATACAGGTACAGATGCTGATTTGTCAAATCAATTTCTACATAAGAATTACCGATATCATTTATCCCTTTTGACCATCCCCGGCTGATATATTCCGGTTCCCTTTCGGTAACAGCTCCCTCCATAATCAATTCTATCAATGCCTCTGTTTCTGCATCTTTATCTGTTTTCCATCCATATGCACCGCTGGGCAGCCTGACTTCAACGCCAAGTGTCGTTACAAAGTCTCTCTTTTTTCCGTAAGTATCATGCTCCTTTGCTTTCTCTTCCACAAAAGCTTTTACCTGTTCTGTATCAATAGAGACTTCTTTTCCGTCCACCACAAGCCAGTTATGAATCAACTCACCATCGACAACTTCTTCTTCTCCATTCCAGTCATAAATAATCTGCGCGCTCACCAGCTTATTCATCTTCTCCAGCTTTGCTTGCAAATCTTTATTATCTGCCGTAATTTCCGGCTGCCGGTAACATCCTGCATCCGTCAAATCTAATATTGTATCCATATTACTGATTGCTTTACATACAGACGCAACCGTCAACTCCCTATCCAGTAAAGTTCCTTCCTTTTCCGGAATAATTTCGTATCCGTTAATGTCCTCCAAATATTCACTGATATATGCATCAGTCGGTTTTTTCCCGTTTTTACTGTCAAAAATCCCTGCCTGAACCAAAATCTCTTCTATTATGGTATCATCAAATTCAACCGCAATATAAGTTTGGTCTTCCCGTATCCTTTTTGAAAAGAAATTTCCAATCCATCCGAATGTATTCTGGCTTGCAAGTATCTCTTCAACCTCCTGCGCAATCGAAAATTCCAGCTGTGCATCCGAAGCCGTGATAGTAAGTACTTCCGCGCCATCCCTGTCCATCAGAACCAATCTGTAATTTTCGTAATACCGGTCCTGTAACTGCCTGATTGTTTCCTCAGCCGTAAAATTGCCACACGCCAATCCATTTACCTGTTGAGCAGGAAAAAAGTGATATTTATAATAATACATGCCATACAAATACACCAATGCCAAAATACTGAAAAACAGCACTGTTACAATCACTGCCGGTAAAATCTTTTTCTTTTTCGGTTTTAATACCTGCGTTTCGTTCCCGTTACTTTTCTCCTTTTCTTCTTTCTCAGAAGCTTTACATTCCTCTTCCTTCTTACCACTCCCACCGGAGTCCTCTTTCTCCTGTGGCGCTATATTTTTGTTTTCCGCCAACTCAAGATTACTTTTTTCTGAAAGGTTCTTTTTCCGCTTTTTATGATTGTTACCTTTTGTATTTCTTTTCATAACTTTCTCCCAGTACCAAATCACAAATATTCTATTTTAGCACTTTATTATATCATTAATTCGGGCAAAAGAACAGCACCTTTACACAAAAAAAAAGACTTAACAGTCTTTTCTCTAAAATGAAGCACGGGGGATTCGAACCCCCGACAACCTGATTAAAAGTCAGGTGCTCTACCGACTGAGCTAGTGCTCCTTATTTTTTTGCAAAATGAATGCCCAGAACCGGAATCGAACCAGTGACACGAGGATTTTCAGTCCTCTGCTCTACCAACTGAGCTATCTGGGCATTGAGTAGCGGGGACAGGATTTGAACCTATGACCTTCGGGTTATGAGCCCGACGAGCTTCCAGACTGCTCCACCCCGCGATATTTATATTATATTCCTGTATTTAAAAGATATTCTTTCAAATACTTTCTTAAGCGAAACGCTTAAATGGATGGAGGTGGATTCGAACCACCGAAGCAATTTGCAGCAGATTTACAGTCTGTCCCCT
>ERZ777011.858-NODE-858-length-41090-cov-13.064189_pt1 | contig 41090 bp, 24 predicted proteins | sample MGYA00374964_ERZ777011 | MGnify/ENA primary metagenome ERZ777011 (study PRJEB29310, sample SAMD00008975) | mouse gut metagenome | study: EMG produced TPA metagenomics assembly of the Metagenome analysis of fecal microbiota from mouse which was promoted...
GCTACATTCTTGAATCGCTACGCGATTCCATGCACCGCATTTTCGGCTTGTGCCAAATAAGATAGTTGAGGTGTCCCCAGGGTAAAACTACAACGGCCTGTTGTAGTTTTGAATCAGAATTGCAGAATCGAACGTAAAAACGTTTCATATTCCATAAGTTGCTGACAGACATGCCTAATTTGGGGAACATCAGCTTCAAGTCCGCGGACAGGCGTTTGACGACCCCATCGCCATGTTTGCTATCCAATTTCCTTTCGTGTAGTATGCGTCCTACATTCCAATGCATCTCATTGGTCGTAGAGACAACGGCTCTGGCGACTCTATTCCGTGAATATTCGATAACTGCGATGGCTTGACGCAGGATTTCGTTATATTCCGATTATGTTGAAGGTGATATAATTATTTCCCTATACAAAAGTAGTAAAATAATCCGGGATTAATATAACCTAATTAACTCTCGTTCCGAAAGGCGGTTTTGAATGGGGAGATGCTGTTTTTGCATTTTTTCACATATCAAAATTTGGATAATTGAAAAAATGGGTTTAAATTTGACGCGAAAAGATTTTTTGTGGCAAAATGCTACTTTTGCTTGACCGTTTTTTCAAAATATATATGTTTTTATAGATTGTAGATTTAAAAGGGACCTGTCGAGAGACAGGCCCCTTCTTTAACATTTGTTAGCAAATTAGATTCGATATGTTTATTATGTCGCAAGCCGGAGGCTCGCGTTCCTGCCTATTTGGCGGAGGAGCGGAAGAGCGAGGCCGAGGAGTGGGCCGTGAGCGAGGGCGCGTATTGCGACTGGATGGTGGCCACGCCCGACGAGAACGAGCCGGCGAGGGTCACGTTCATCTCATAGGAGAGCAGGTAGGTGCCGGGACGCATCGACACAACGTAGAGCGCAGTGAATGAGTTGCGGTTCTCGCGGTAGAAGCCGCAGCCTTCGCTCCACAGCCAGCCGGGTATCTGGTCGACGGGCGAGAACGCCGCGGGGCGGTCGTCGACGATGGTCACATAGTCGAGGTTGCGCTTGGTGTGGATGGTGAGCTGCACTTTCACGCGCGAGCCAACGGGAATCACTTCGGGAGCCTCGACCCATTCGGTGCCTTGGCGCACAAACAGCACTTTTTCTATCGAGAGGTCGTCGATGGCGCGGGCTTTCACGTCGGTCATCTTACGGCTGAATTGGGCGTAGACCGCGCCGTACGACGGGCCTGCGGGCGATGCGGTGATGGTGAGTTCCTTGCCGGCGAAGTCGGAGAGGTCGCCTTCCATGAAGCCGGTGACGCGCTCGATTTCGGTGGTGGAGGTCACGTTCATGCCGTCGACGGTGATTGCCGCGCCTTCGGCCGGCACTGTCCAGCATGAGCCGGTGGAGAGTATCGACGCCACTACTTCGGTGGTGACTACGGCCGAGCCCCAGTCGGTGGCTTCTTTGCGCACAATCAGGTACTGGCGGATGCCGTCGACCATCGGGCTTTGCGGGTCGATGGTGGCGAAGGCTTTAAGGATGCAGGCGTAAGAAGACAGGTGGTTGACCGAGGGGAACGACACGCCTTGCGAGGCGGAGCGCACGCCGAATTCGGCTATCGACTGCGTGAGCAGGCGCGCCGTGGCTTTGCGGCCGTTGCGGTAGAGCGCCATGGCGGCTATGGCCTTGTAGGCCGGGTCGGAATATGAGCGCCAGTTGGCTGTGATGTCGTTGAGAGTACGGTCGATCACGGCCTTGTCGCCAAGGCGGTTGAGGGCCACGTTAACGGGGCCGCCGACAAACATCGGGCGAAGCACGGCGTAGTGCAGGTCGGTGTAGTTCTTATAGCCGGAGTTTGAGGCGGCAACCTCGCGGTCGACGTACATCACCGCGCTCTCCACCATGTCGGCCAGACGGTCGTTCTTGGGGAAATATCCCATTTCGATAAGGCCGGCCATGCCTTCGAGGATGTTCATCGTTACCCATTTCGACGATTCTTTCATCCACGGGCCCCATGCCCAGCCGCCGTCTTCGCGTTGCAGCTTTTCGAGCGTGCGGATGGCGCGGGAAATGGCGGCGTCGGTTTCCTTGGAGTTGAAAATCATGGCGAGTTGCGACATGCGCTCCGAGTCGGAGCGTCCGGCTGCCACCCAGGGCGTAGCGTTGAGCAGGGCTATTTTCAGGTCTTCGTTGCGTTCGAGCATCGACACGAGGGTGGAGTCCTCGGGATTGTCGAGCCATTGGCGTATCGCGCTGCCTATGGCGGGATTATCTTTTATGATGCCGCGGGCCACAGCAGCCGAGAACAATGCGGCTTCCGCCGAATTGGCCGATTCCTCGTCGAGGGTGCGCAGGCCCGGGAGAGCCGACACCACGGTCCAGGCCGGGTTCTCGCAGAATGTGAGCGATATGCGCGCGCCTTTCTCTTTGGGCAGACGCATCGAGAATGTCTTGTCGCCGGGGTTGAGGTAGAAGGGCGTAGTCTCGATAAGCTGAGCTTCGTTGGGGAGAATCTGTATCACATTTTGCTCGCCGTCGGAGAAGCGGCCCGATGTGGCGCGCACGCGGTAGGCTATGGCAGAGGCGTCGGAGGGAGCCGTTACGGGCATCGTCACGGTCTGCGAGGCCTTGGCGCCGAGAGTGATCTGCTCTGTCTTGGTGTCGATAAGGATGTAGGTGACGGGGTTGAATATCTCAATCACGCAGTCGATTTGGGCTGTCGAGTCGCTGTTGTTCATCACCGAGGCCACAATATCGGCCTCGTCGCCGGCGCGGAGGAAGCGGGGCAGGTTGGGCTGCACCATCACGGGCTTGGAGGCCACGAACTCGCGCATCATCGAGCCAACTTTCATGTCGGCCGACCATGCCAGGCCGCGGAGCACCCATGTGGTGTTGGCGTTGGGCACGGTGAATGTGACAGACACGTTGCCGTCGGCATCGGTGGTGAGCATCGGCGCCCACAGGGCCATGGGCACGTCGGAGTCGCGGTAGCCGGTTTTGTCCTCGGGGACAATGTCGGAGACGCTGCCGGTAAGAGCCGCCGATGCCTTCGTTGCATAGCCAACCGTTACCACTTCTTCGAGCGCGGCACCGTCGGCCATAGCCGGGGCGGCCATGTCGTAAACTACGCTTTCTTCGGATACGCTCTCAGCCTTCATCATACGACTGTTCAGGGCCATTTTCGCACCTCCGCGGATGTAGATGCCGTCGAGGCCGTAGCGGAACTGCGGCACCGTCAGTTGCGGCACATCCTTGAAGCGCAGCGGCGTGCTGTAAGAGTTGGTTGCGACGCCGGTGTAGATATAGCGCAGGTTGGCCGTCACATATGTGCGCAGGCCGGGGAACGACAAGTTGAACGAATGGGGATGAATCGCGTCCAAAGCCTTGTTGTACATGTCGAGGGCGAGCGCGGCTTGCAGGCCTTTGTCGCCGCCTTTGGGACGGATGCTGAAATTCCATGTCTCGGGCTGGCCGGGAAGCAGGTTGTCGCGGAAGCTCGACCCTTCGATGGCGAGTTCATTGTCGGCCTTGCGTTGGAGGTGGATTGTGCGGCTTACGCTCTCTACGTCCTTCACCATGAAAAGCATTATCTCGGCGGGGTCGGCGTCGGCAGGGATGTCGACGGTGAGGTCGTGGTAGCCCGCGCCGACTTTAATCATGTCGAGACGGTCGATTTTCGAGCCGGTGGCCACGGCGTAGTGGACGTACGATTCCGAGGGCACGGCAAACGATACGGTGGCGCGGCCGTCGGCAGGTATATAGTTGTCGCCGGGAATCACAAACAGCTTTTGGCCTTCGGGGCATATGCCCGACGCGCGATTATAGACGGTAACCGATGAGTCGACGGCGTCGGCAATGTCCTTGTTTACGGGTTTTACCTTTATGGTGTATTCACCCGGGGTGAGGGTGGCAATGTCGATGCCTTCGGCGGTGACTTCGCCCGAAAGGACGGGCTTCTTTGACTTCTCCGGGATGATTTCGTAGACGAGCGGGGTAGTCACGGCCTTGCCGTCGGGGTCGAACACCTCGACTTCGGGCTTGAAGGGCTTCTCGCCGTCGACGGCGGCCTCAACGGCCAAGTTTATCACATAGGGCTTGCCTTTCACCACCGGCGCGGAAGCCTCGGCAGTCGAGCCGTTGGGCGCGGAGGCGGTGAGGGCGGCCACGAAATAGGGGTCGTCGGCATGAGCCTTGAATACGGAGTCGGGAATCACGGCCGAGAAACGGCCGGCGTCGTCGGTAGTGGCCTTTGCCGAGAATACTTTTTCTTGCGGCGAGAACCAGCGCCAGCGCGAGGCTGTGGAGAGCACTATCTCCACGTCGCAGCCGCTCACGGGCATCCCCGAGTAGGTGAACGCTTCGCCGCGGACAGTCACGTCGCCCTTGGCCGGGGCGTCGTTGGCCACGACCACAGAGCGCAATTCGAAGTCGGGCATACGGTAGTCGGCCACGGTGAACATTTGCTGGCCAACTTCCACGTCATCGACAAACGAGTGGATGCTGTATTGCCCTGTAAGGCCGCCCGAGGGGAGATTGAACACGCCGGCGGCGCGGCCGAATTCGTCGCTGTGGCCAACGAGGGTGTCTACTTCCTCGTAGTTGGCGTCGAGCAGCACAAACATCACCTCGTGGTCCTTGGCGAGCCACTGCTTGCGGTCTTGCGTGGCATGGGCCACGGCGAGGAACTGCACGCTGTCGCCGGGATGGTAGATGGCGCGGTCGGTCAACACGGCCATGCGGTAGCGCGGCTCTTTGTCGGGCTTGGCTCCGCGGTCTCCGTTGATGTAGATGTCGTCGAAATCGAACGGCACGCCTTTGGTGGTGACGCGAAGGCGCCCGTCATGTTTCATGTCGGGATATGCCACGCCGTCGGCGTCGGTCGACACGGCGGCCGATTGGGTTTTATTGTAGACCATCGCCACCGACGCATCCTTAACCGGGGCGCCTGTCACGGGGTCGGATACTATCACGGCAGGCTTCTCCACATTGTCGATGGCCATGGGCAGCACCGGCACGCACTGCACGCGCGAGTACCAGCTGTCATAGCTCTTTTTTCCGGCCTGTTGCGGCACGATGATGTAGCGTCCTGCTTCGGGAAGCGTTACGGTGAGCGTGGTGTCTTCGCGGAACGGAGCCTTGGCTCCGGCCTCGGAGCGCACTTCGATGCGGCGCACGGGCGCGGAGCGTTCAAGATAGTTTTTGAGGTCGCGTCCCGAGGTGATATGTGCCGGAAGTTTGAAAACGTTGATGAAATAGTGGGTGGAGTTTACGTTCACCACAGTCAGGGGGAACTCGGCGAGGGGAGCGGTGAGGTTGGCCGACATCACACGCACCGTCGGTGCGCATAGACGTTCGATTTGCTGTTGGAGAGCCTCGCCGAAAGCCAGCGAGGGGTATTTGTTCAGGAACTCGCGCATCAGCTTCACCGCGCCGTCGATTTCTGCAATTTTATCCTGCGGTGTATATTGTTGAAGGGCGGTGCCGTCAACGTCGAGAATATCTTCTGTGTCATCGTGTATCGACGTGGGCAGGGCAAGGCCTTCGGCATATGCTTTGAGCGACAGCGACGAATAAGGATTGTCGATGTCGATGTCTTTTTTAAGCGCGGCCTGCGTGTCGGGCGAGAGTTGTGCCTCGCGGTAGGCCCACAGGGCCTCGGTGGCGCGGGTGTCGGGGCGTGTGGCGTAGCGACGGAAGAATTTGAGGCCTTCCTCGTTGTTTTGTGTGGATGTTACAAGGTTGGTGGCCGCCTCCAACACAAAGTCGTAGAGCGACGGATAGAATTCGGCAGAGAGCTTGTCGTAGGTCAGGAACTCATCGCCCTTGGCAAGGGGCACGTCGCGCAGACGCGCCGATGCACCTTCGGCGGCGCGGGAGCACAATTCGGCTATCACGGCCTTGAACTGGTCGCCCGACCATTCCGACACGTCGGCCGGACGCGGCTCGAGCGGCAGCTCGCGGCGGTCGAACGTCCAGCTGTTGTTCCGGTAGTAGCGGTTGTAGAGCCTTGCCGTGAGCAGGTCGAAAATAGGAGCGTATTCCGAATTATTAAATAAGGCGGCGGTTGAATCTGCCAAGGCGATGGCCTCGGCCAGCGACCCGCGGTCGATTTTCGTTTTTGCCGTAGAGATTTGCAACAGAGCCGTGATGGCAGTCGGGGCATTGCCAGAGGCCACAGCCTTATTCAGCGCGGCCTCCGCATTGGCCTGCACCGTCTGCGGAAAAGCGAAGTCGGGGTTTTGGAAAGTGTTTACAGCATTGGCCATAAAAAAAGAGAGGAAGAAAAGTGATAATAATATGTCTCTGTACAAGTTTCTCATTACGTGGGGTTTGTTAAGTTAATATGTCATGAGCGTCACATTTCGGATATGCGTGTTGCAAAATGAAATAATGTATTTAAAATTGTCGCAGAGCGACAATCCCTATGGTAACCCCCGGCTTCAGCCGTGGGGTGCTCGAATGTGCCAGCGAGCGGTGTGGCAGAGCCACACTCTTGTTTATGCAGGCATTTATAGAGTGTGGCTCTGCCACACCATGATTACTATGCTTATTATCCCCACGGCTGAAGCCGGGGGTTACCTGAAAGACTGTGGCTCTGCCACAGCCGGATGTGCATAAAAAATATTTTAAAGCCATAAACTTTTATTCACGCTATAAAGATAAGACAATATTTTAACTTAAACGTTTACCCGGATGTTAAAAATTTGGTAGAATTAAGGAATTTGCATACCTTTGTCGCTCATTTATATAAATCAAAAACACAACAATGAGAAATTTTCTGAAATTTGCTTCCCTGGCTGTGGTAGCCATCGCAGGTTTTACTTTCACATCGTGCAGCGACGATGATGAACCCAACAACGGCGGAGGCAACACCGGCTCCAACATCGAGGAAATCTTCGAAGAAGGCCTTCCCGCAACAGTCGACGGCGCCACTTTCACCACCAACGAAAAAGGACAGCTCACCAAGATTGTCGACGGCACTACCAACGTAACTTTCGAATACGGCACTTTCACGCCCCCGTCGCGCGCCCACAACTTCACCGTGCTCATGAAAGAACGCGACAGCCAGAATTCCAACGACGGCTGGGACATCTATCTTGAACTCAACAAGCAGGGCTATGTAGCATATGCCTACCAGTACTACCTCGACGTTGACGTAAACGATGAATATTATGAAGAAGGTGACGAATACGACGAATGGTGGTTTGAATACAACAACGCCGGCCAGCTCACCCGCCTGAAACGCTCCGAAAGCAACGAGGAATGGAAACTTGCCTACTCCAACGGCGATGTGGCCACAGTTGTTAAAAACGAAGAAGACGGCGACACCCGCACATATACATTCGCTTACACCAACAGCGAGTACAAGAATGTGATTGCAAACAAAGGTTGCCTCATGCTCTTCGACGACAATTTCCAACTCGAAATGGACGAAATGAGCGTTGCTTACTACGCCGGTCTTCTCGGCAAAGCCGTCAAGAACCTCCCTGTGGGCTATGTACGCAAAGGTGTTGAAGGCGGTGATGAATACACCGACGAACCTGTAGCGTTCCAATGGACTCTCAACTCCAACGGTCTCCCCACCAAGTTTTGGGATGGTTACGACCTCGTGACATTCACCTGGTAATCATCCTCATCCATAACCTTACAGCGGCAGCGCCCCCCGGGCGTTGCCGCTTTTGGTAGGAACACTCATCGCGGAGCGCTTTGCCACAAGCAAAGAATCCTCCGGATTGTGAAAAAAATCAGGGTGTGTAAAAAAGCACAAGCCGTAAATACGGTACATTGTGTCTCCGTAGGAGACAAATATTGTAGCGCAGGGCGATAGCCCTGGGTGTGGAACCGCCCATCCATAAAAGGCATTGGAGCGGAGGCCGGCCGGAGCGTTCGATAACGCCGACCGTGGTGTAGAACGCTACGCTGCCGCTCGCTCCAAATCCTCGTTTGGTCTCCTTGGGCATAACCCCCGGGTTCCGCTTCCGCTACACCCGGGGCTACAATATTGAATCGCTCTGCGATTCCATGCACCGCATTTTCGGTTTGTATCTGTAACCGTCGAAATTGTAGGCACGCACGGCTTTTTGACACACCCTCTTCCTAATGGGTATAAATATTGGCGGATTCGAAATCTATCTCGTAGGAGGAGGGGGGCCATGAGTATTTGGCGGCCATGTCGGTCCACCAGCCGTCGAAGCGCGCTTGGGTGCGCTCGCGGTCGGCGTTTACGCGCCCGATGAGGTCGGCGTCGGCTTCGGGGTCGAGGCTCAGGAGGAGTTCGCGAAGGCTGCTGAGGCGTTCGTGCAGGCGGTAGATGGCCCGACATTCTTCCGGGGTTACTTGTCCGATTGGTTGGCGCATTGGTTCAATTCATTAAAAAATATACGGCTTACGGCCATTTCTATCTCGGCCTTGCGGCATTGCTCGTAGGAGGGGGTGTTGAGTTCGGCGGTAGTGTGGAGGTTGTCGAAAAGGCAGCGCGTGCAGGCATTGCGGCGGCATGAGCGGCACACGGGGGCGTGGTCGCGGCGCAGAAGCTCGGGCGCGGGAATATGCCAGCCTGTCTCTATGGTGCCGATATGGTCGTCGGGGTCGTTGTAATAGAAGGCCGGGCATAGATAGTAGCGTCCGTTGGGGGCGAGCGTCACCGACTGCGACCCTGCCGTGCAGTCTTTCGGGCGGCGCAGCGAGGCGGGGTCGGTGAGAATATTCATCCGCAGTTTATGCCCGGCGCACCATAGCGGCAGTGCATGCTCTTTCAGCGCGACGAGCGCGGCGCGGTAAGCCTCGTGGTCGAAGCCTGTGTAGCCATGAAGCATGACGTTGATACGGAGGGCTTGCGGCAGCAGCGTCGCTATCTTGCCGAGCGGATTGCGTTGAAATTCGTCGAAAGTGAGAGCCGTGATGAAATATCCGTCGGTCACGCGCCAAGCCGCGCCGTCGGGAAAAACCGGCCTGTGAGGCAGGGTTTGCAATAGGGCTGCGATGTCCGGGGCGGCTTCCTGGGGATAAATCACGTTTACGTCGACATTGAGATTTTCCAATGCAGAGGCGAAGCGGCGCAGGGTGCCGGTATCCATTCTTTCCGTTATGTCGCTTTTGCTATACCCGCACACGGCAGGTGAGGCCGAGTCGAGCAGGATGTCGACCGAGCGGATTTGCGCCGGGCCTTTGTCGAGTGCTGTGGCAGGGAGCGATTTGCGAGGTGCGGGGAGAGGGTCGCCGAGCAACTGCCAATAGTAGCGGTTGGCGCGCACTCGGGCGGCGTGCATGCGGCAAATAGCCGTGGCGCGGCGGTAGATGGTTGGTGTCTCCGCGCTGTCGTAGTTCTCGCCCTGGCACCAGGCGCATCCCGAGGCTATGTCACATTCGAGGCAGCGTTGGGCCGACTGCGTCTGCCGGTCGAGGTGGATAAACGGGCGCAGGCGGTTGCGGTCGATACCCGTGGCTACGGAGCCTATTATGCGCGGCTTTTTTGTGCGCATGGCAAAGTCGATGAAGCGGTTGCAGGGGTAGAAATTGCCGTCGGGGTCGATTGCGAGCATCTTGCCCGAGCCGCACCAGTTGGTGCAGTCGCGTTCGGGGTCGAGCGGAAAGCCGATGTAGCGGTCGAAAAATGAGCATTTGTAGCCGCGTTCGGTCCATTTCTCGTTGACGAGCCGGCGGGCGAGGATGCGCAGCTGCTCCTCGAAGATGGCGTCGTCGCCCTCGGCCCACACGTCCTCGAACACGCAGTTGATGTTCACCGTGCGTATTCCGAGGCCGAAAAGGTGGATTACGCTCTCGGCCACATACGGCAGGTCGGCCGACGATACGGTCACTTTCGTGGCCGCGTCGGGGAAGTCGGCAAGCCAAAGGGGAATGTTTGCCACCACGGCGTCGTAGGAGCCGCGCGAGGGGTCGTCGCGCCACACGCGGTTGAGGTCGTGCTTGGCGCGTGTGCCGTCGATGGTGATTCCGACGCTGAGGTGGGCGTGGTTTTTGCGGATGAACTCGCGCACGCGTGGAGTGTGATAGTTGATGCCGTTTGTCGATATGGAGAAGCGGTAGAGGTTGAACCACGGATGGTCGAGCTCGAACATGCGCCGCTTTATGTAGTCGCACACGCGGTCGATGAGGTCGATTTCAAGCAACGGCTCGCCTCCGATGAAATCGAACACGACAGATTCCGTGTCAAATTCCCGCGAGGTCTGCGCCAACAGGAAGTCGACGGCGGCCTTCGCCGTGTCCCACGACATGCGCTTGCCGGCCGTCTTGCCCGGCAGATAACAGTATTTGCAGGCCAGCTGGCAATCCTTCGTCACCACAAAAGTGATGGTTTTTGCCAGACCGTTTTCCCATATTTTCATGGATATAAGTTAGAAAACTTGTTTTGTCGAGCCGGCGCAAGAGGTGAAGCATCCTCCCAGGCATGAGTGCAGGCATCCGTTGCTGCAACCGGTACAACCGGTGAATGATACATCCTTTCCGGTCGCATGTGTGCCAAACGGATTTTCGGGAGTAGGGCCAGGCTCCGGATCGGGAGTCGGGTCAGGGTCGGGTTCCGGATTAGGTTCGGGATCGGGTTCGGGATCGGGTTCAGGGTCGATGGGGTCTTCGATGATGTCTTCGTAATCGGGGTCGAGCATAATGTATTATTTTAGAGGTGAGTATTTTTAACCGCCAAATGCAGCAAAGAGAAGTCGGGTCAAGCCTGTTGTAGTAAGAATTGATGTGAAGCGGTCGGCGTCGCGGTCGGATTTGTCGTTGGCTTTGTATTGAAGGTAGTTGGCGAAGCGTATAAATTCCTTGCGGATGTCGATTGCATATTGTTTCAGATTGGCAATGCCCTTTGCCTCTTGCTCGGGTGTAAGTGTCGATGGGTAGTCGCAGCGCAGGATTATAAAATCGTTGCTGAAAGAAGGGACAGATAAACTGTCGAAGACGCCATTGACACCACATTCGAGGGCCTGCATGAATTTGGGCAGACGCTGGTTGAGGAGCACGGGGTCGAAAGTGCCGGGCTTGGTGATTTCGGCGATGTCGATACCGAGATTGAGGCGGCATATCCATTGGCGTTTGTTGCTTGTCATATTCACGATGTAATATGTGTATAGAGTATCGGGGGCGCCACATATTTCATCGTAATATTCGGCTTCGTATATTTTTTTTACGGATAAGGGTGTCGGGAATCCTGCAAAAGTAAGGTTTTGGTCCTTATTGTGGGCGTTGGCGGTTTCGTTGATAAACGAAGCCATGGTCTTGTAGGAGAACGGGATGGGGCGTTCGGGCAGGTCGAATATTTGGCGGATGTCGGTATTGTCGTTAATGGTGTGCGCGGCCACGAGCCAGCCGAAACGTTCGAGCTCGAAATACATCTTGCAGATTTTATCACGGGCTTGTCTTATGGCTTTTTTCGGGTCGGAGACAGCGTAGCCAGACAATATGAGGTTGTAGACGGGTTGGTCGCTGTCGAAGAAGATGCACTCGCGGTCGCACCACAGTCCTTCGGGGTTGTCTCCGGCGCGCATTGCGGCGCGCGTGAGCGGCATTGTGCGTTCGGGCAATGCGGGCTTCGGCTCATATGTCGCGCTGCCGTCGGCAAATTTTTTAATCTTGCCGAAAGCCGGGTGGAGGTGTCCGGATACGGATATGCGACGGTTTACAGAGTCGATGAGCACGTTGAATTGCGCTCCGTCGTCGTCGACCGTCGTGAGGCTGTCGAAACGGCCGGGAATTTCGAGACCGTAGAGTACACGGATGTTATTGTCTTCTGCTGTGTCGTCCTGCGTGGAGTTTTGCAGTTTGTCGGCCTCGTTTGCCGAATCGAAAATGGGTGCTATGGCATTTTTGATGGTGTCGACGGCGGCGTTCATTTCAGCCTCGGGCCATGCGTAGTGGAGGAAGGCCTCTTTTTTTGTGAGTTGAGCAATCAGGTCGGTGCGTTCCTGTTGGTTTAGGAGCATGGTGTCGGATACCGGACGGCTTGTTACGTTGGAAAGAATCTGTGAGAGGCGGTTTTTATTCCAAGGGTTGTGAAACCCGGAGAAGGGTAGGGTGATGTTGAAATTGACTTCAATTGGGGTCGAATTGCCGTCAATTTCGCAAATGGCATTTTTTATGGCCTGTTGGCACGCTCGGTTCACCCGGCGTGCGAGGTCATATTTCTTCTTCCCGTATTTCGAGTCGAGGATGCTCGACGACAGGCTGTTGGCCTCGGTGAGGAAAGCGCCGGGAGTGATGAACATGCTGCCATAGTCGATTTTTCCGGCAACAAAAGATTGGAACAGTTTACGGAACAGGTGGCCGAATTCATTGGTAAATACATTGTCGAACGCCTCCTGGATTATTTCCTTGATGCCTTTATCCGACAGCCGGCGAAGCATTTCTTGCCGTATCTGCCTTTGGCGGTTGTCGTATGCTCTTAATCCGAGTTCGAGTGTGTCTCCTGGGTCGATGTCGTGGAGGAACATCGCGTCGGGAAACATCGCTTTCATCGAGAGATACAGTGGATGTAACTGTGCTTTTCTTAGGCCGGTGTAGGGACAATTTCCATATACAATTACAAAATCGGGGTTGAAGTCCGTGTTTTTTGCAAGTGTGGAATCGGAGAAAACCAACATATGATTTTCGAATCCTGCTGCACGGCTATTTTGCGGGGCGTCGATGTTCACGACGAGCACACGGCGATTGTCGCCGATGCGTTCGCTCTCGCGGAAGCGGAGATAAGCGAGTTCGGGTGCGGAGATGCCTTCGGGGAGAGTTGTTAATTTTGATTCCATTGCAAGAGGAGGGTTATTCCGGTTCGGCTACGATGCGGAATGTGATGGTTGGATTGGATGGGTCGTTGGTGATGATGGTGGCGCGGGCGTTGATGCCTTTGGCCAAGGCTTCGGGGGTGGCCGTGACGGTGATTTCGGCTGATTTTCCTTTTTTCACGGAATCGCTTTTTGTGCTTACCTCGAGGCCTGCGTCCTGGGTGTAGATGCGGCGTATTTTCAGCGGGTCCTTGCCTCGGTTGGTGAGGTGGATTAAGCCCTTGCCCTCGGCGTCGAGTATCACGCGGTCGGTGTCGAGCGCGGCCTCGGGGGCGTTCTTCATCTGGCCGGGTGTAAGGCGCGAGAAGTCTTCTTCGATTATGGCCACGACGGGCAGGACTATGCGGTCGGCAACGGCCGGGTCGGGAATGATTGTGACGGAGTCGGAGACGATGCCCCACTGCGGGCAGCGGTCGGCGCGGAAGTAGAAGTTGAACTGCACCTGCTCGCCCGGAGCTACGCGGCGCGGCACAGTGGTCACTTCAAGATATTTAGGCAGACCCTCGACGGTGGGCGAGATTGAGTCGTGGGCGCGGTTGTAGCCGTCGAGAAATTCCATCTTGGCATGTCCCGACTTGATTTTGCCGAGCATCACGGCACCGCGTTTGAGGCTTATGGGGCCGACGGCCACGGGATAGCGCGCGCCCACCGACGATTCGGAGCCAACGACCACGCCTCGCACGATAAGTTTTGTCTTGGTATCGTCGGCCGAGGTGCGTACGCTCACAAATTTCTCAAAGCGTCCGGGGCGTCCTGCCGGGTCGTAGCGCACCTCGATTTTAGCCGTGTCGCCCACAGCGACAGGCTCGCGGCTATAAATCGGGGCCGTGCATCCGCACGATGCGTTGGCCGCGATGATGGCTACCGGCTCGTTGGTGTCGTTGACAAAGCGGAACACGGTCGACACTGCGCCGGTGTCCTCGTCGAACGCGCCGAAATCGGCCTTAGTCTCGAGCCATCGAATCTGGCCGTCGGCCATGGCCGACAACGCGGTGAATATTGATATAAGAAGAATATTAAACTTTTTCATATCACTCAAAAAATAAAGAAACGTCACTTGCAAATTTACAACTTTTTCCTCAATAAAAAAGTTCGCTGTCAAAAATAAAAGCATCCCGGCGAGGGGGATGCTTAAAAGTCATTTTACAATAGGTTTGTCATGGGTTGCAACTTGCACATCTATGGTGCTGATGCCATGCGCGTTCCGAGCAATAAGGACATTGCGCACCCTCCGAATTGGTATAACACCACCGCAAACTTTGCCCGGCTGTGTGATCTTTCCAAGGGAATGGGTCTACACCGGTGCCATGGCAATTATGGCATGTCGATTTATTGCTGTTTGATGGTCCGTAATAATTCTCGCCGCTGTTTTCGCCATGCACTGAGCGGTTTTTCTTGCCGGTATTCACATCATAGCCATCCATAGATTGTGTCTTGGAATCGTAGTAATTAACCATGACGGACTCACCCTTGCCTCCGCAATACTTGCATTGGCCGCTTGCGCCGCAGAAAGAGCATGGTACCACACGCTGATAACGTCCCCAACCCGATATGGCTCGTCCCGTGCCATGGCATATTGTGCATCGCCCCGAGCCTTTGCACGAACGACATGGGCTGTGGTAGACATGTGTAGACGTGCCATCCGATTTTTCAGTAATATCTGCATAGGAGCCGTCGGCATAAGTCTGGCGGTACGTTTTAGCACTTTTGTGATGAGAATGGGAGGCATTAGTTCCTTTCTGATAGCGATTTATGTCATTTTTATCTTTGTTTGAATGTAGGCGGGGGTATTCTTCTTTTAACGGGCATTCAGTTGTCTTTGCGCCTTTACATTCAGGACAAATTGTATTGCCTCCGCTTAATTTACCATTTCCACGCACGCCATATCCCGGGACTAAGTATCCATAACCTTCGCACTTGGAGCATTTAATCAAGCCGGTACCATTGCAATAAGTGCATGTTTTGTTTGTATAGGCGATAGAATTGCATGTAGTTATTGTTGCTAACAATACTATGATAAATGATACTAATGGTCTCATTTTGAGTATATTGATTTATTCATAAAATTGAGATGAGGTAGTCCCCGGCGTATAGCGTTCATATACATCTACCACATTATCATAATATCCACCGTCTTTTCGGAGAAGATATGGGCTGACATTAAGTTTGGTGAAATCAGAAGAAAATATAAAAATTCCACCCATTTTTTTTGCAAGATCTGCTACTGCTTCTGTGGTATTATAAGTTTCTCGCATGATGAATTTGTGTGGCGTGCCATGGGATTGTCCCAAATTCTCATGGGCGGCCTTTTTGGGGAGTGGATATGAAAAAAGCGCGGGACGATTCAGTTTATCTATTCACTGGCATCGCCAAACGCCAAACAAAGTAATAAACAGTCCACTCCCACGCCTTATCGGATATCGATGCCCCTTGTCGGGGAGTGGATATACGACAAGCATGAGCGTCCTTTTGACTACTTGACCCACTTTGTTTTAGAAATTGGCGATTTCGTGAATAGGGTAAAGCAAAAAACGCTTTTTTTTATGTCTCGGAAAATGATGCAGCAAGAGCCACGCATGTTTCCAAGCGCAAATTTACAAATTAATTTTGGATGGCAAAGGCTTTTGGAGGTTTGCAATTAAAATTTTATACCTATGGATGTATGCCGCACGGCTTGTATGTCGGAGGGCTGAGTCTAATATGGCACGAGGCACAGTTTCACAGTGCCCCGGCATCGGAGGCATTGGGGGCCGCGCATGTCGGCTACGCCTCCATACGCGGTTAACCAAGGAGCCACGGCTTCGCCGTGTTTGGTGGCGAACGTTGCCGGGATGTTTTATCTATTAGAAAGAGGGTGTGGCAAAAGGCTGTTTATGCCGAGATTGTAGGGACGCACGGCTCGTGCAATGCGGTTCAAATAAGGCATCGCTATGGAGGAGAAGCGCGTATGCGCTTCAAGACAATAGCCGGGGGTGGAGCGACAGCGTAACCCCCGGTATGAGCATTGGAATCATCCGTGGTATTGGAGCGAGCGACAGCGTAGCGTTCTACACCACGGTTGGCATAATCGAACGCTCCGGCCGGCCTCCGCTCCAACACTATAATAAATAACATACACGCCCCCCAGGGCTGTCGCCCTGCGCTACAATATTTGTCTCCTGACGGAGACGCAATGCACCGTAATTACGGCTTGACCCCATAAACAGTCTTTCTACACACCCTCCTCCTGTTGGGTTCTTTCCTCAAGCCGGAGGCTTGAGTTCCTGATGTTCCTGATGAAAAAGAGGCGCACACCGGTGGGGTGTGCGCCTGCTGTGGGGTTTATGCGGGAGAATGATTATTCTTCGGTGCGGGGCTCGCGGCGGGGACGGTCGCCACGGTCGCGGCGGTCGCCGCCTTCGCGACGGGGTCCGCGGTCACGGCGGTCGCCTTCACGACGGGGTCCGCGTTCGCCACGGGGCTTGCGTTCGGGTTCGACGTAGCCTTCGGGCTTGGGAAGGAGGGCGCGCATCGACAGGCGGTATTTGCCGGTTTTCTTGTCGATTTCGATGAGTTTCACTTCTACGTGGTCGCCTTCTTTGAGACCGGATGCTTCCATGTTGTCGAGGCGTTCCCAGGCGATTTCGGAGATGTGGAGGAGGCCGTCGCGGTGGGGCATGAATTCAACGAATGCGCCGAATTCCATGATTGAGCGTACGGTGCCGGGATATACTTTGCCTTCTTCGGGGAGCTCGACAATGGCGTTGATCATGGAGAGGGCCTTGTCGATGGATTCCTTGTTGGCTGCTGCCACTTCGATGTATCCGCCTTCGTCGATTTCGTCGATGGATACGGTTGCTCCGGATTCTTCCTGGATGCCTTGGATGATTTTTCCGCCCGGGCCGATTACGGCGCCGATGAGGTCCTTGGGAATTGTCATGGTGACGATGCGGGGCACGTGGGGCTTGTAGTCCTCGCGAGGCGCGGGGATTGTCTGCTCGATGATGTCGAGGATGTGGAGGCGTCCGTCGCGGGCCTGGAGGAGTGCTTTTTCGAGGATTTCGTAGGAGAGGCCGTCGCACTTGATGTCCATCTGTGTGGCGGTGATACCGTCGCGTGTGCCGGTTACCTTGAAGTCCATGTCGCCGAGGTGGTCTTCGTCGCCGAGGATGTCGGAGAGGACTGCGTATTTAGCCGATTCGGTGTCGGTGATGAGTCCCATTGCGATACCGGATACGGGTTTTTTCATTTTCACGCCGGCATCGAGCAGGGCGAGTGTGCCTGCGCAGACGGTGGCCATCGACGATGAGCCGTTGGATTCGAGGATGTCGGATACAACGCGGCATACGTAGGGGAAATCGTCGGGGAACATGCGTTTGAGGGCGCGGTGAGCAAGGTTGCCGTGGCCGATTTCGCGGCGGCCTACGCCACGCACGGGCTTGGCTTCGCCGGTGGAGAAGGGCGGGAAGTTGTAGTGGAGGAGGAAGCGTTCGCGGCCTTGGTTGAGCACGTCGTCGAGGATTTTTTCGTCGAGTTTGGTGCCGAGGGTCACGGTAGAGAGCGACTGTGTCTCGCCACGGGTGAACACGGCGGATCCGTGGGGGCCGGGGAGGTAGTCGACTTCGCACCAGATGGGGCGGATTTCGGTGGTCTTGCGGCCGTCGAGGCGGATGCCTTCGTCGAGGATGCAGCGACGCACGGCTTCTTTCTCAACGTCGTGGTAGTAGCGTTTTACCAGGGGTGTTTTTTCGTCGCGTTCTTCTTCGGGAAGGGCGTCGATGTATTCCTGGCAGATTGCGTCGAAGGAGTCCTGACGCCAGTGCTTGTCGGCGCAGCCGGCTTTGGCTACGGCGTAAGCCTTGTCGTAGCATTTAGCCTTGACATCGGCGCGGAGGTCTTCGTCGTTTACTTCGTGGCAGTATTCGCGTTTGGTTGTGGAACCGACTTCTTCGGCGAGTTCTTTCTGAGCCACGCACATTTCCTTGATGGCTTCGTGTGCGGTTTTGAGTGCTTCGAGGAGGACGGCTTCTGAAACTTCGTTCATCTCGCCTTCCACCATCATGATGTTTTCGTAGGTAGCGCCCACCATGAGTTCGAGGTCGGCTTTTTCAAGCTGTTCGAAAGTGGGGTTGATAACGAATTTGCCGTCGATGCGGGCAACGCGCACTTCGGAGATGGGACCGTTGAAGGGGATGTCGCTCACGGCGATAGCAGCGGATGCTGCGAGTCCGGCGAGAGCGTCGGGGATGTCGACGCCGTCGGATGAGTACATTGTGATGTTGACAAAAGTGTCGGCGTGGTAGTTGTCCGGGAAGAGGGGACGGAGCACGCGGTCGACGAGGCGCGCGGTGAGGATTTCGTAATCGCTGGCGCGGCCTTCGCGCTTTAAGAAACCACCGGGGAAGCGGCCGGCGGCGGAGAACTTCTCTTTGTATTCAACTTGGAGGGGCATGAAATCGACGCCCTCGCCGGCTTCTTTTGCCGAAACCACAGTGGCGAGGAGCATTGTGCCTCCCATTCTTACTTCCACCGCTCCATCAGCCTGCTTGGCGAGTTTGCCGGTCTCGATTGTAATCTCACGGCCATCGGCAAGGGTGATGGTTTTTTTAATAACGTTCATAAAGTTAGGTATAGTGTATATTTAATCGTCAGTTAAAATCGTGCAAAGATACAAAAAAATTGCATAAAATCCAAACGCTTTTGAAATTTGGATAAAATATAAGGTCATTAAGGGCTTTAAGGACCTTAATGACCTTTGGTAGTTGGGGCAGTTTGGAAGTTTGGAAGTTTAGAAGTTTAGAAGTTGGGAAGGTCTTCCAAACTTCCACACTTTAAAACTTCCACACTTATCACAAGCCGGAGGCTTGTGTTCCTAAATGGCTTTGAGGAGGAAGTAGTTTTTCTTGCCTTTTTGCACGAGGATGTATTTTCCTTGAAGGAGCAGGTCGGCGGTGGCGGCGGTGTTGATGTCGGCGACTTTTTCTTTGTTGATGGAGAGGCCGCCTTGCTGGGCGAGTTTGCGGAGCTCGCCTTTGGAGGGGAATACGGGGGCGCGGTCGGTGAGGAGGTCGGCGATTTTTGTCTCGCCGCCGTTGATTTCATCGAGGCTTACTTCGTACTGGGGCACGCCGGCAAACACGGCGAGGAGGGTGGGCTCGTCGATGCGGTGAAGGATTTCGGCGGTGTTGTTGTTGAAGAGGATTTTTGATGCCTCGACGGCGGCTTCGTAGTCTTCGGCCGAGTGTACCATCGTGGTCACTTCTTTGGCAAGGCGTTTTTGCAGGGGACGCTGCGAGGGGTCGGCTTGCTGCTCGGCCACGAGGGCTTCGATTTCTTCGCGTGAGAGGGAAGTGAATATTTTGATGTATTTTTCGGCGTCGGCGTCGGTGGTGTTGAGCCAGAACTGGTAGAACTGGTAGGGCGATGTGTAGCGGCGGTCGAGCCATACGTTGCCTGACTCGGTCTTGCCGAATTTGCCGCCGTCGGCTTTTGTGATGAGGGGGCAAGTGAGGGCGAAGGCTTCGCCGGATTCGGTGCGGCGGATGAGTTCGGTGCCGGTGGTGATGTTGCCCCATTGGTCGGAGCCGCCGAGTTGCAGACGGCATCCGTATTCGCGGTATAGGTTGAGGAAGTCGTAGCCTTGGACGAGCTGGTAGGAGAATTCGGTGAACGACATGCCTTCGCGCGACTCGCCGGAGAGGCGTTTCTTCACGGAGTCTTTGGCCATCATGTAGTTGACGGTGATGTGCTTGCCGACGTCGCGGATGAAGTCGAGGAACGAGAAGTTTTTCATCCAGTCGTAGTTGTTGACCATGAGCGCGGCGTTGGGGGCGTCGGAGTCGAAGTCGAGGAATTTGGCGAGCTGTGCCTTGATGGCTTCCTGGTTGTGGCGGAGCGTTTCTTCATCGAGGAGGTTGCGTTCCTGGCTTTTCATCGAGGGGTCGCCGATCATGCCGGTTGCGCCTCCGACGAGTGCGATGGGACGATGGCCCGAGCGCTGGAAGTGCTTGAGCATCATCACGCCTACGAGGTGTCCGATATGCAGGGAGTCGGCCGTCGGGTCGATGCCGAGGTAGGCCGTGGTCATTTCTTTTTTGAGTTGTTCTTCTGTGCCGGGCATCATTTGGTGAATCATGCCACGCCAGGTGAGTTCTTCGATAAAATTCATCGGGGTATATATGAGAATGTTATGCAGATGTTATTTGAGGAGGGCGAGAGCGCGGGTGATGCGGGCGAAGGCTTCGCGGATGTTGTCGTCGGAAGTGGCGTAGCTGAGGCGGATGTAGCCGGGCATTGCGAATGCGTCGCCGCTCACGGTGGCGACATGGGCTTCTTCGAGGAGGAACATGGCGAGGTCGCCGGCGTCGGCGATGGTGCGGTCGCCGTATTTTTTACCGAAATAGGCCGACACTTCGGGGAAGAGGTAGAAAGCGCCGTCGGGCACGTTTACTTTCCATCCGGGGATTTGGCTTGCGAGCTCTACTACGAGGTTGCGTCGGCGCAGGAATGCGAGGCGCATTTCCTCGACGCAGTCTTGCGGGCCGGTGTATGCTGCTTCGGCTGCTTTTTGGGCGATGGATGAAGCTCCGGAGGTGTATTGGCCTTGGAGCTTGGTTACGGCCTTGGCGAGCCAGAGGGGCGCGGCGCAGTAGCCGATGCGCCATCCGGTCATGGCGTAAGCCTTTGACACGCCGTTGATTATGACGGTGCGGTCTTTTATCTCGGGGAATGAGGCCATGGAGGTGAAAGAGCCGGTGAAGTTGATGTGCTCGTAGATTTCGTCGGCGAGGACGATAATCTGCGGGTGGCGTGCGAGCACGTCGACGAGGCCTTGGAGCTCGTCGCGCGAGTAAACGGCTCCGGTGGGGTTCGACGGCGAGCACAGGAGAATCATGCGTGTGGCCGGGGTGATGGCCGCTTCGAGTTGCGCGGGCGTGATCTTGAAGTTGTTTTCGATAGATGCCGGGATGAGCACGTTGTGGCCTTCGGCAAGTTTTACCATCTCCATGTAGCTCACCCAAGCCGGGACGGGGATAATTACTTCGTCGCCGGGGTTTATTGCAGAGAGTATCACGTTGCAGAGGGCTTGTTTGGCGCCGTTGCCCACGACAATCTGCTCCGGGGCGAAGTCGATGCCGTTTTCGCGGCGGAGTTTCTCGGAAACGGCCTTACGGAGCGACATATAGCCCGGCACCGGGGTATAGAAAGAGAAGTTTTCATCAATGGCGCGTTTTGCGGCGTCTTTGATGTGGAGGGGGGTGTTGAAATCGGGCTCGCCAACCGAAAGGTTAATCATGCTGATACCTTGGGCTTTGAGTTCTGCGCTTTTCTGCGACATGGCCAGTGTGGCCGACTGTGCGAGAGATTTTACTCGGTTGCTGATATGCTCCATAATTTTAATTATTAATGACGAATTACGAGTGACTAATGGAGGGTGTGGTATTCGATTAGGCCGGGCATTGAGTCGGGAACGACTTTGTCGATGGTGATGCCGAAGTCGGCGGCGGCTTTGGCAAGAATTTCACGATAGGTGGTGCCGGTTTTGCCCACGAACGACACGGGCATTGCCTTGTAGTCGTAGAATATGAGGTTGCGTTCGAAAAATTTAATGAATCCGTCGTAGACGATTTTGTAGATGTATTCGTTGTCGAGATGGTCGGCAAGGAAGAAGGAATAGTCGGCGAGGGTGCGGTTGGCGTGGGGATGGGAGTAGACGAGGTTCATGATTTCGTCGACGTTGGTGTTGAATCGCCGGAAGAACAGCGATGCTATTTCCATCGGGGCTATGCCTTTCACAATGTCGGCCACGAGAGTCTTGCCCAGGTATGAGTTTGAGCCTTCGTCGCCGAGGATGAATCCGCCGGGGCGCACGTTGCGTGTAATCTCCCGTCCGTTGTACATGCACGAGTTTGCGCCGGTGGAGAGTATGCAGGCCAGTCCGCTGCGGTCCACGAGCAAGCCGCGGGCAGCGCCGAGGAGGTCGCTTTCGACGGTGGTGGGCGTCTTGAACTGTGCAATCAGGCTCGACTCGATTATCTTGTTTTTCTCGGGGTTGGCACATCCGGCTCCATAGAAGAACACGTGTTCCCACCGGCGGCGGAAGAACATCTCGGGGAGTTCGAGGCGGATTACATGTGAAATTTCGCGTCGGGTATGAAAATAGGGGTTCAGACCCGAAGTGAAGGCGTGCTCGACAATTTTTCCGTTGTCGATTATTGCCCATTCGGTGCGGGTGCTGCTGCTGTCGGCTATTATTTTCATTCTTCTTAGTTGGGGAGTTGGGGAGTTGAGAAGTTGGGGAGAGTGGAGAGAGCGACTCCCGTGGGGGTTATTCAATCAAAACTTTTGAGGCGCGGCCATTGGCTACGCGGATATAGATTTGTCCGGCAACGGGGCGGTCGACACGTATGCCTTGGAGTGTGTAGTAGCCGGCCGGGGCTGTTGCGGGTGCAGTGGTGATGTCGTCGATTCCCGACACATTGCCGACGGTCATGGGCTTGGAGGGAGCCGATTCGTAGCCGCCGTTGAACACGGCCGATACTTTGTAGTCGTAGGCGTCGGTGTTGCCGAGCATTGCGTTCACCTTGAACGAGTTGGCGCCGCCTGTGGATATGGTGTTGTATTCGGGGAGCGTTTCGGACATGTCGCCTCCGACGAGAATCTCGATGTCGTCGACAGCGAGGTTGCCGGTGCCGATCTTGTCGTAGCGGAAAGTAATCCGGCGTGTTCCTGCGGGGATGTTGTCGACAGTAATTGTCTTGCCTTCGTCCTTAATGCTTGTCCAGTCGGAGAAGGTGAAAATTACGTCGGTAGAGTTTTTGTCGCCGGACAGGATTGTCAGCACCGATTTTGAACTTGCCGGTATTGCATTCTGGTGCATCCAGAACGATATGCTCTGTATATCTTCGTTATACAGAGGGGATTGGAGCGTCTGGCCATTCACGCTCATTTTGAGAGAAGGGCTTGAATTTCCAAAGTTGCCGTTTGACGTATAAGGGCTTTTGCCCGACGATGTCCAGTCGGACGGCACGGCGAGGAGGGTTCCCGAGCCGAAATCGCAGGTGCTTGCGAAAGGCTCGTTCTCGACATGGGTGGCCACGGTGATTTTATAGTCGATGGCGCCGTTGACGGGTTCCCAGTTGGCGGTAAATCCTGTTTCTGTCACGTCGGTAGGCGCTGTGACTATGGGCGGAACAACCACGGTGGCTGATACTATGGCGTTGTTTTCCACGATGTCTAATATCGGGATATTTATATTTTTGTTCTGCCAGGTCGTAAAATTGTTGAACGAAGTTATTTTCTTGGTTCCGGGGAACGAGTAGGCTGCCAGTGCTGCCGCCGATATGTTGTTTGCCACGCCGGAAGCCTCGACAATGTCGACGTACTGGTGTGCGTAGGTGTTGTTTACGTTGTTGCTCTCGAACACGCTTTGGTTATAGTCGATGTGCCAGATCAAAAGGCCGTGCCCGGGGAGGTAGGCGTCCCATCCGGTCTGCTGACGGTTTTCGAGCAGGAAAAATTCGTCGGGGCTGTCGGTGTGGACTATGGCTCCCTCATTTGTGTCGGAGATGTTGCCGAGGCTGAGCAAGCCGTTGCAGTCGAGGAGGTCGTCGAGGTCGATCCAGCCCAGGGCGTTGCGCTCATATATATTATATGCGGGCGGTGTGAGGCCGTCGTTGAGGTAGCATCCGTAGTCCATAATCGACCACTCGCCGGGGGTTAGGGAGCCGGCGGAGCTTGAATTTGATGTGGTGTAAAGGTCGGGGATGCCCATTACGTGGGAAAATTCGTGCACGAAGGTGCCGATTCCGTCGGGATTCTTGGATGTGTAGCCGAGTTCGTTGGAAGTGGCGTATTTGTCGACTATCACGCCGTCGGCTGTGATGTTGTAGCCGCCGTAGGACATGTGCCACTGATGGGGCCATACGGTGTCGGCGAGTTGGTAGGGGTTGTCAGACTCGCCATATCCGGCGTAGAAGACATATACGTTGTCGACCAGGCCGTTTGAGTCCATGTCGTATTGCGAGTAGTCGATGTCGTCGTCGGCGAGGCGGACGGCCTCGGCGATCATTCCGGCGGGGTCGATGTCGTTGCCGTAGTAATCATTTCCGCCATAATCTACCATATTTTTGGAGAGCGTGTAGGGGCCGTAAACGTCGAATTCAGGTTCGAAGAGACCTCCTGAGCAGAAGTCGAACCAGTCGCGTGCCGAACCTGTGGCGCCGTATTCGTTGAACCCTTTCTTGTTCATCATATCGTTGTAGAACGCGTTGGGGTTTTCGATGGAGAATTTCTTGTCGGCGAATTCTACGAGGATTACAATGGTGCGCACTTTTCCGAAGCGCGGAAACGAGCTGTTGAGGAGACCCTTGTTGGTAGAAGGGTCGGAGCTTATGCTTTGCTGCACGTCGGACGAGGCCGCACGGCTTTTGTTGAGGCGCGCGGTGTTGGCCATCCGTCGGGCATCGATGGCTTTGCTGAGTTTATTGCGGTCGAGGGAGGAGAGGAAGGCTTTCTGAGCCGCTGTGCGGTGAAGGCTTCCTGACGCGAGGATTTCAGATGGTACGATTCCGTTGTCGGCGGGTTGGGCGAAATAAAAAGCTCCGTTTTTACCGCGGACAACGGTGTTGTCGTCGTCGGTAAGGAAGAAATGTGAAAATTCGTCGCCTGCCGAGGTGATGGTAAGCTGAGAGCCGTCGGGCTGTGTCACGGTGGTGGTGACGCGCCGCGCGGGCACCGCCATTGCAGTCGCTGCAACGGAAAGTGCAAGGGTGATGGTGATAGATTTTAGCAGGGTCATCTTATTGAAATTTTGGTGGTGGTAATCAGCGGATTGCAATGAGAGAGATTGCCGGGGTGTGTCCGGCGAGCGATGACGCGGTGATGAAGCGTGCCGACACATGATAGGTGGCGTCGGCTACGGGATTGCCGTCGGCATCGGTAAGGTCCCATGAAGCCTCGTTGCCGGAGAAGGGCACGGATGCTATATGCTCTCCGGCGGCATTAGTGATGGATAGTGTTCCTTCGGCTATTTCGTGGCCGGGGAGGTCGATTGTGAAAGTGGCCAAATCGGAAACCGTTTTGGCATCGGCACTGATAGAGCCTTCGAGAGAGGCATCGCCCACGACAAAAGAGAAGGAGCGGCGTGTGCGGGCGCCGGCCAGGTCGGCCACGGCGAGCACAAGCGTGTGGCGTCCGGGGTCGATGCCGTCGAGCGGCATCTCGAGTTTCATCGTAGAGCCGTCGACCGGCGATATATATGACCTGATGTCGGGGAAAGAGGTTGTGCCGTCGAGGATTAGGGTGGGGGTAAGGCCGATTTTGTTATCAGACAGGCTAAGTCCGTTGGAGGCGGCAAACAGGGCATGTACCGATGATGCCACGGCCACGACGGAGCCGTCGGCCGTTTCGGGCGAGTTGATATACAGCTCGGTTATTTCGGGTACGCTATTGTCGAATTCCGCTTTTTCGGGGTCGAAGTCGGCAATGGATATATTGGCGAGCGCGCCCATGGCCGCGCCGGAACCGTCGGAAGGAGCGGCGGTGAACACTACTCGGTTTTTCAGGCCTGGACGATCGGTGACGGGTATGGCGACAGAGGCAGAGAAGCGTCCGTCGACTACATCGGCCGATGCGGTGGCGAGGATGGTATGGTCGAGTGTCACAGGCTGGGCGTTGCCATATTGGTCGAATTCCTGCGAGTTGGTCTGTTCCGCGGCTTCGTAGATGGCTATGTCGATTTTGCCGTTGAAACCGGAGAGGACAGCGCCGCCGGCATCGGTGACGGCCCCGGAGAATACCGTCTTCTTTCCGGGGGATAGGACTATTTCTTCGGCGGAGGCGTCGATGCCGTCGACAGACTCGACGAGCACCTTGTCGGCTGCCTCAATCATTGGCAGGGCGGGGTCGCCGGCGAGATTGTAGGCTATGGTGTTGATTAATATGGCTGTGCTGCTTGCCGGGTCGTCGAGCATGCGTTGGCGTGCGTCGCGCATGAAATCGCCTATCGTCCAGCCGTTTTTGGCGTTGACATAAGAGTGTGTGAGAGCGAGATTGTAGAGGATGTTATATTCAAGGTAGACCGACACAGACGCGCCTATCGATGCTATCGAGCCGCCTTCGGGAGCGAGGGCGCAGGCTTCGGCGATGCTTGCGAAGTTGGAAGGCATGCAGAAGGCCGAGCATGTCGAGAACATGAATATGCCGGGCGCGGAGTAAGGCGTGGATTGGGCCAGGGCCGACGACCACAGGGCCTGGGCAGACAGTTCGGTGCCGTTGGCGTGTCCGGAATAGTCGAAGAAACCGGCGCCACGGTAAAGTTGCTTTTTAATTTGTGTTTTCAGATATTCGCCTTTGTTGTCCTGAGGGAGGCCTGCTTTGCAAAGCAAAGCCACTGAGAAAGCATCGGAGTTTTTTCTGAACACGTCGGAGATGAGGTTTGCCTGGGCTTCGTGCACGGCATTGTCGCCGGCGTCGGCCACTACGATAGCGCGGGAATATACGTCGGGGCTTGGCTGATTTGCCAGGTAGCGGCGTATTTTTTCGTTTACGGCCCATGCCTGGTTTATGTTGCGTATGGGCAGACGGCCCACGGCGACAGGTGTTTTCTGGGCGAAGAGAGCGTCATGGTTGTAGTCGGATTCGAGCATGCCGAACCATATGTCGGACGAGTAGCATGTAGGCTCGAGGCGGACGTCTTCCATGAGCCGGTCGGTCTGGAAGGTGAGCAGGCGGTCGGCGTCGACGCGAGTGATTCCGCGGAAGTCGGTGCCGGCGGCAGCGTAAAGCAGTATGTTTTTTAAGCGCGACGGGTCGCGGTCGTAGAGCATCTTGGCAAATCGGCGGTAAGCGTTTACAGCCGGAGTGCCCGATGAAAATTCATTGAAAATCTGTTCCTGTGTAGCCACAACTACATCCTGGCCGAGGAATTCGCGGTGGTATCGGGCGAGCTGCTCGGCAGCGGCGAGGTAGTTTTCCGGAGTGATTATGATGAAGTCGGGAGTCGACAGCGCGTGGAGGTTCTGATTTGCGACCTGCCCCATGAACTCTACGGCCCGGTGCTCGCGCGCCTTGTCGAAGGCAATGACCCGAGCCTGGTTGGTAAGGGTATAGGAGCTGTCGAATGAGCATGTCACGGTGCGACGGTCGGCTGAATATGAGATGCCGTAGGCGTAAATCATGTCGGGACGCACGATTTTCCACACTTCCGTTGTGGCGGGAGCGCCGTTAATCTCAAATTTTTGGTTTGTGTTGCCGCACATAAAGGTCATGAACACCTCGGGGCTGTTGGCGAGCGAGTTTTTGCGCGGATATATTATGGAAGCATAATCGAGGGCTCCGTACTCAAATTTGGAGGGATTTGAGCACGAAGGGGAGAAGCGGATGGTGAATTCCGGGTTGCTGAATTTGGAATTGTCCTGTGATGTAAGCCTTGTGCGGCCGTAGGAGCGTCCAAAGCGGTATCCTCCGGATTCCATCTGGGCCGAACATTCGACATAGCTCGCGTTTCGCTCGGCCACACCGGCGGGAAGCATGGGCTTGAGGTTGCTTTTCACCGAGGTGGTTTTTGCAAGATAGGAATAGTATAGGGCGGGGTAGGTGTTTGTGCTCAATGAGCCGCCGCGGATGTAGTCGAATCCGGATGCTGAATAATCGGAGAGAGAGAAAACCACGTTGAAAGTGGTGCCTATTGAGTATCTTTTACCCATGAAGAAACGGCTTCCGAATGGATTCTCGGCCTCGTCTTCGACAAACGCGCAAGCCGCATGAGTGGAGATGATGTTTCCTGAGGCCGAAACGTTGTAAGATGTTTTTTTAATCTCTATCGGCTCTTGCGAGTCGGTGATGAAGTAGGCGCCGTAGAGCGAATAGTCGTTGCGCAGGCGAGAGGCATAGAAATAATTGCTTGTGGCGTTATATTCCATTTTTACATCCACATCGGCCATGCCGTAGAACAGGATGCGCCCGTCGGAAGTGTGCACCGAGGGTATCTGGACCAGGTCGTCGGGTGTGGAGGCGTTGAAATTATTGTCGAGGGCAAGAGTGCCGCCGTAACCGTAGACGGTGACTTTGGACGGGTCGGAAAATCCCCATTCTTCAAGTTGCGCAGGGGTGATCTGGTGGATTCCCTGTTCGGAAACCTTTATTTTGGCCCAATGGCCGGAGGCAAGGACAGACGCGGCTTTTTCGCCGGCGGCAAATAAGGCCGGCGAGGCGCAGAAAGCTAATACGGAGAGCAGATACCGGGAAATATGTGACAATGAATTCTTCATTTTATTTTTATATTCAGAGAGGAGTTGCCGGCCACGGAAACTGTGAGGCGCCGGTTTTTTTCCGGCCGGAATGATGCGAAAGGCGGAAATATTATAAAGTCGCCGTTTTTGATAGTTGTGCGCCGTGATATTTTTTCAAGGAAAGAAGCAAAACGGAGGCTTTCCACGGAGAATTGCGCCGAGACGGTGTCTTCATCGCAAGAGGCCGTGAAATCTATTTGCTCGGGCAGGGAGTCGATGGGAATCCATGTTCCGGCAGTGATGGCGGAGTCGATAATGGGAAGCATGGCGTCGAAGTCGGGGTCGGCGCAGCGGAGCACGGCTACGGCGCCAACGCCGCCGGCATATTTCATGGCGAATTTGGGTTGCACGGTGTGGCCAAGCCGCGATATCATCACGGCGGGACACACATCGATGCCCACCGGGGCAGGAGCGTCGGGTATGAAAAGAGGCATGCAGTCGCGTCCGATGGCAGAATCGGCGTAAAAGCGGCATCTGGCGAAGTCCTCGCCACAAGAGCCCCGGTATATGTCCGAAACTTCAATGGCTTTCATAACGGCACAATCTCATTGGCGTCTGAGGCGGTCGAGCCTGTTGTACATAATGGCAAGATTGGAGTAGATGGAGGTGTTTTGAATCACAACGCCGTCGATAACCCGAATCCGGCATGGCGTGAAGTTCCACAGGGCGGATATGCCGGCTTCCATGCAGGCGTCGGCCACGGTCTGAGCCGCTTCGAAAGGTACGGTGACGATGCCCACGCTCACGTCGAGTTTCTGGGCCACCTCTCCGAGTTTTGCCAGGGGAAACACTTCTATCGAGCCGATGCGCCGGCCGATGCGGTCGGGGTTCACGTCGAAACCGGCCACGATGTTGAGGCCGTAACGTTCGAGACCGGAGTCCTGCATCAGGGCCGAGCCGAGCGAGCCGGCGCCGACCACAATGGCATTGTGCACATCGGAAAATCCGAGAAAATCGCGGAGCTCGTGCTCGAGGCCTTCCACTTCGTAGCCTATGCGGGTCTTGCCTTTAATGTTGAGGAAAGAGAGGTCTTTTGCAATCTGTGAGGCGTCGACGTTGAGTTCTTTTGCGATAGATGTGGACGACACGTATTCCACGCCGCGGTCGCGCAGGAGCGTGACAAAGGCCAGATACCAGGGAAGCCTGCGCAGAGTCGGTTCCGGCAGGATTTCTTTCAGCGGATATGTGCGAGGGTCGTTCACGGGTGCAAAGTTATGAAAAAAACATCAATTATTCAAGAAATACTCACGTGGTCATTTTGCAGTGACTGCAATCTTGCGTGTCTCGGTCTGGAATGTCTCGCCTCCGTCGGTGGATATCGACGCGCGGTAGAGGTAGATGCCTCGGGGCACGCGGCGTCCGGCTCCGTCGGTGAGGTCCCATGTCACGGGCGACGACAGGTACATCTCGGAGCGGCCTTGGGTGGTGCTTTCCCAGAGCCGGTGGCCGAGCAGGTTATAGACCGACACGGTGACTGTGACCATAGCGTCGGGACGGTTGTGCGACAGGTAGAAATTGGCTTCGGTGGAGGCCGGATTGGCGTCGGAGTACACGTCGTAAATCACCGGGGGAAGTCCGCGGCGCACGACAAAGCCGATGGTTTGCTCGGCGCAGTTGTCGCCGTTGTCCCACACTTTGAGCGAGAGGGTGTGCTCGCCGTCGCGCAGGTTTTCGAGCGCGTATGAGAATGTGCCTCCGGGCGTGCCGTCGGGGAGTGGCTGGTAGTAGTTGGCCAGGTCGGTGTATGTCTGGTTGCCGTCGAGGGTGAGCACCGGCTGGCGTCCGACGCCGGCGCCGGATATGTTCACGCCCACGTCGTCGGAGACGCGCGCCACAAGCACAGGCGATTCGTTCACGGTGTCGCCCGGGCGGAACGATTCGTGGTTGAGGAACATGGATTCTATCACCGGGGCCACGTCGTCGGGTGTGGCGTCTTCGTCGAATCCGTAGATATAGAAGTCGGAATTGGTGCCCACGGCCTGCGAAGCCATGTCGGCAGTGTAGGCGTAGGCCGAGATGGTGGCCGGGCGGAAATTGTCGGCAATCTGCGAGGGTATCACCACGTTGATGGCAAACCGGCCGCCGGCAACTTTGCCTGTGCCCATGAAAAGTTTCTCGCCGTGGTGGTCAAATGTTATTTTTTTGTCTTCGCTGCTGTATCCGAGCGTGGTGGTGCTTTGCTCGGCATCGAAAACCTGGATGTCGATGAGTCCGTCGAAATTATCGATGAGCTTTCCGTCGGGGCTGCACACCGAGCCTTCGATGGTGGTGCGGCGTAAGGCTCCGAGCGTCACCTGATTTTCTTCGGTGAGCGGGATTCCGCCAATAGATTCAATTTTCACGATGTCGGATGGCATGGGGAGCATCATTGCGGGGTCGCCCATAAGCACGTAGCGCAGGCGGTTGTCGTCGGAGAGGGGCACGCCTTTTTCCGAGCGTATGTCGTTTTTGGCGAGGCGATAAAGCTCGCCGAGACGGTAGAGGTGTCCGTCGGCGTCGCGTGAGGCGATGGCGCGGCCCATTGCGCGGGTGAAGTGGCCGTTTGCCGAGATGTAGACAGGGCGTGTGGCCGAAATCATGGCGATGCAGCCTCCGTAACGCTCGTTGAAGAGAATCTCGCCGCCCGACAGCACGGAGCTGTCCCATTTGAGGAAGTCGCAGGTGGCCGCGCAAATTATTGGCAGGCGGTTGAGGTACATCGAGTTTATGTCGTTGTAGGTCAACATGCCTTCTCCGGTCCAGGAGTGATTGTTGGCATGGCCGGAGTAGTTCCACCACCACACGCCTTCCTGGAGGAGACGGAACATTTGGTCGCGGCCGAGTTGTGTCACGCCGCCGATACGCTCGTATGCGTCGACATATATTTTGTTTATCAATGTCTGTTGCTGTGGAGTGGCTTCAAGCTCGGCGATCATCTTTTCGGTGTCGGAGAGGTGTATGCCGTTGTCGCCGTCGTCGGCCAGAAATATCATCGAGTTTCGCCAGTTGCCCGATTTGGGCTTTTCGTTGAATTGTATGAGCTTGTCGACGGTGCTCTTGGCCTGGGCGAGGTCTCTGGCCGGGATTCGGCCTACGGCCACGTCGATTTTGGCCGTGGTGAGGTTTTTGCCCGAGCCGTCGGCGAGGATGCCTATCATGTCGTCGCAGTTGTAGCTTTCATTGTCGGAGAGCTGCTGCCGGCGCGTTCCGCCCATATGGGAAGGGATGGTGGGGTAGCCTTGCGACCCGGTGAAAACGTCGGAGAGGTGGCGGTTGTCGTATGTGACGCAGCCGAAGAGCAGGGCAAACCGCACGGTCTTGGAGGCGCCGTCGGCTTGTGCGCGGTCGTGGAGCATTTTCAGGAATTTGCGCATGGCCATCACGTCGGCGCTTCCCGAGGCAAATTCATTGTACACGTCCTCGACGTTGACCACGGCCACATCAAGCGGATTGGCCGAATTGGCGTGCATGTCAGCAATGCGTTGCGCCTGGGCCATATACTGGGGCAAGGAGAAGATTACCATGTCGGAGGCCGGGGTGCCGTGGAGGTTCTGATTTCTCACCGTGCCTTCGTAGGCGGGGGCGGGGAGATTGGAGCCGGGATGCCAGGCGGCGTAGCGGCGCGAGCCGTGATAGTCGTTGGTCCAGGTGATGCCCTCGGCGGTGGAGCCGTAGTTTATCGCGGTTATATCCAACGGGTTGGTCACGTCCCACACCACGAGGTTGTCTTTTCCGGGGTCGGTCATCATGGGCGAGCCGGAGATGGTGAACACAAGTTTGCCGCGGCTGTCGAGCCGCAGGGCGCGGGGGTAGGCAAAAGTCATGTAATCGAGCCACGCGCCGGTCGATGTCGCGGCTCCGGGATATGTCACCTCGACGGTGGCGCGGCCGGAGTCGTAGTCGAAGCTGTGAGCGGTCTGGGTAAAGGTGCCGTGGATATAGCTCGACGATGATTTTGCCGGCACATTGTCGGAAGATAAGGCCGGGAGCTGGGTGCCGTTGACCGAGAAGCGCAGGGTCGAAGAGGCTGTGGCCTGCGTGACCACGGCGCAAGTAAGCGACGCCTCGCCGGCTACGGCGTCGGGCGTGTCGAATGAGATGCGCTGTGTCGATGCCGCGCGGAAATTCTCGCCCACGAGCAGGTATCCCACTTCGCCCACGGTCGACCTGTCGATTTCGTGGTGGACGCGTTCGGTGAACGTGGCAAGCGGCGTGCCAAAGGCCGCCGGCGTGCCTTGCTTCGGGATTTCGCGGGCCGGAATTGCGTCGTCGGCTGTCTCGGTCACGAAATAGTAGCCTTTGGTGGAGTAGATGTTGGGCATGAAGCCGTTGGCATCGGACCAGGCAACGGGGCCTTCGGCATAGAACACGATGCCTTGCGGGGTCACGGCCGACTGCACCGTAGGGAGGTCGTCGGAATAATTTTCAGCAGACAATACGGGGTCGATTTGCCGTCCGCCGTATCCGCATATGCGCACGCGCTCGGGCGATGAGAATCCCCATTGGCGCAGGGTGGCTGCCGGAATACGGTAGAGCCCGGTTTCAGTAACCGATATTTTCACCCAGCGTCCGGTGGCGAGCTTTGATTCCGAGGCATAATGCTCAACGGGGAATGCTGTCGCAGAAATCGAGGCGAAAAGGGCAAGTACCGGCAGGACTATGCGGTGAAATATTGCGGTTTTGTCGAGTTGTATAAGTAATTTCTGTTTCATTTTTCGCGTACAAAAGAGCGCGTCGCGGGCGCGGGCGCATTTTTCCTTTTGTAATAACGTGAAGGTTGGCGATTTATTGCCCTTTAAAATCAGTTAAAAAGAAGTGATAGTCGGCTAAGTTTAGCCTAAGATTGTTATAAAATACAACGCAAGACTATTTATTATGAAGAATTTGGTACAATTTATAACTATGTGGGCGTTTTTACCGGCATTTTCTGCCGGAGCTGCCGTCGCCGATTCAACCCGGTTCGCGCCCGTGAGTGTCGATATGTCTTCATATCTTATCGAGACACAGCCTGTGGATGTGTCGGAAGTGACTATTGATTGCACGCATTGCGACTATCTGGGCGAATTGCCCAGGAAGCACGAGCCGGTGTCGATTTATTCCCTGCCATATTCCATGACCATGTCTAATCCCGACCCACATCGCCTGTGGGTGAACACGGCTGTGCTTGCGTCGGCTTTTGTCGGCACGCTGCTTGTGCTCGAGTGTCTGCCCGAGGATGCCACCAGCTGGAACCGCGCCGAGCTTCAGGATGTGCCGCTGTTCACGCGCTGGTACGATCATGTGATAAAGAAAGGGCCGGAATGGGACCACGACAACCCGATATTCAACTATGTGCTTCATCCTTATGCCGGCGCCGTGTATTTCATGGCGGCCCGCTCCAACGGCTACAATTTCTATCAGTCGCTGCTTTATTCGGCAGCTGTGTCGACCATCGGGTGGGAGTTTGGCATCGAGGCGTTTATGGAACGCCCGTCGATACAGGATATTTTCGTGACGCCGCTTTGCGGCTCGATAATAGGCGAGGCTTTTTACAGGCTGAAACGTTCGATTGTCGAAAATGACTACACGCTGTTCGGCTCGCCGGTGCTCGGCACGATAGCGGCGTTTCTGCTCGACCCGCTCAACGAAGTCGTAGGCATTTTTATGGGCAACCCCGCACGGCAGGCCGCCCGGGCGCAGCTGCAATTCACCCCGGCCATCACCCCGGCGTATCAGGGTTTTGCCCTCACGCTCACATTCTGACGCGCGTTTCCCGCAGAAAGAAAAGCAGGAACAACGCTCCGGCCGTGAACAGCGACACGGAAAAGCTCAGGATTATGCCGTAGGTGCTCAGCCCGGCTGTGAAGGCCAGCAGATATGTGGCCGGCAATCCTACTATCACGTAGCTTACGAAAGCGATCCAAAGCATCGGCATCACCTTCGATGTGCCACGCAGGGCGTTGGCAAAGGTAATCTGGGTGGCGTCGCCGAGCTGGTAGAGTATAAGCGGCACGATAAGTGTGGCGCCAAGGCTTATCACGGCCATGTCTTCTGAAAACAATGCCATGAGGTGGCGTCCGCTCAGGGCAAAAAGCAACGACGAGCACACCGACACGGCGAGCATCACATGGTAGCCGCTCCATGCCACGCGCCTCATTCCGGGCGTCGACCCGCGTCCGTGCTCGTTGGCTACAAGCACGGCCACAGCCGCCCCCACGGCGTAGTAGAGGCAGAAGCCAAACATTCCCACTATCACTATCACCTGGAAGGCGGCCAGAGACACGGTGCCAATCCAGCCGGCCATGATGCCGGCGGCGCTGAACGACCCGCTTTCAAAAGTCATCTGCATCGAGACAGGAATGGATGTGGACCACACAAGCCGGGTCTGCTCCCGGTTTGGACGCGCGCGGCGGAATCCTTGGCGATAGTCGGAATACTTGCGGTTGAAGAAAAATATCAGGATTATCGTGCACGGGCATATCAGGCGCGCCACAAGCGTGGAAATGCCCGCCCCGTTAAGGCCGAGTTCCGGAAATCCGAAGTTTCCGTATATCAGCATATAGTTGCCGGCAATGTTCACGGCATTTGCCGACAGCACTATCCACATAGGCATCGACGTGTTCTTTATGCCGTAGCTCCACTGGGCAAAGGCGTTGAACAGCGACACCGGCACGATGCCGGCCAGATATATAAGGTAGTAAGGCCGTATCAGCGGAAGCAGTTCCGGCGGCTGCCCGAGCTTGTCGATATGAAAATAAAGCACGGTCATTATCGCGGTCAGCGCCAGCGAGAAGGCAATGTTCAGCCTAATGGCAGTGCGCAGCAACGCGCCTATGCGGTTGCGGCTTCCCTGGCTGAAAAGGGCTCCGACCAGAGGCGTTATGCCATAGGTGAATCCAATGCAGCAGAAGAATACAATGTTGAAAAGATTGTTGACAAACGAAGCCGATGCCAACGCGGCGGTGGAGTAATGGCCCACCATAATATTGTCGGCAAACCCCACAACAATAGAGCCGAGCTGCCCAACGAGTATGGGCAGCCCGAGTGATGCGATAGCTTTATAGTCGGAGAGATGTTGCCGGAGAAAAGTCATTTTAGTGCAGTTCTTTGAGATAGCGGAGGGCGTTTTGCGTCAGTGCCAGCATTTCGTCCTCGCCGGGATAGATATACACGGGGGCTATCCATTCGATATATGGCAGCAGATGCGATACCACATAGTCGGAATGAGCTATGCCGCCTGTGATGATTATGGCGTCGACTTGGCCCATGAGCACCGGAGCCTGTGCGCCGATGGCTTTCGCCACATGATAAATCATGGCGTTGAGGATAAGCTCGGCGTGCTTGTCGCCCGACTCGATGCGCGAGATTATTTCGCGCACGTCGTTGGTGCCGAGATGGGCCGTGAGTCCGGCGTGTCCGGCGATGCGGCGCAGCAGCTCTTCCTGTGTGTGCTTGCCCGAGAAGCAGAGGCGGATGAGGTCGCCGGCAGGGAGCGAGCCAGCGCGCTCGGGCGAGAACGGGCCTTCGCCATTAAGGGCATTGTTTGTGTCTACGGCGCGGCCGTGGTCGTGGGCGGCTACGGAGATGCCTCCGCCGAGGTGGCATATTATAAGGTTCATGTCCTCGTAGCGGCGTCCGGTGTCGTCGGCGAAGCGGCGGGCCACGGCGCGCTGGTTCAGGGCATGCCAGATGCAGATTCTCGGCAGCAGGGGCGAGCCGGAGATGCGGGCATAGTCGTTGAGCTGGTCGACGCGTCCGGGGTCGGCCACAAGAGCCGGGCATCCGCCGGTCTGGGCGGCGATGTCGTAGGCCAGGACACATCCCAGGTCGCAAGCGTGCTGGTGAGGGGCGGCGAGCGTTTCCTCAATCATAAGAGGAGTCACGGGATATACGCCGGCATCTACCGGGCGGGCAAGGCCGCCGCGGCCTACCACCGCGTCGAATTGCATGAGCAACCCGGCTTTTTCCAGGTCGTCGAAAATCAACTGTTTGCGCATGGGCAGCTGGTCGACCACTTGGGCGTATTTGCTTACTTCCTCGGCAGAGTGAGGTATCGATTTGACAAGGACGGGGGTCTCGTCGCGGTAAACGGCTATTTTCGTAGAGGTTGAGCCCGGATTTATTGCCAATATATTTTTCATCAGAGTGACGCTAATGCCAATGAATAGAATTTAGAAATCACATCGTCGCCACGCGACGGAAGCACCACAGGAGCCATTGTGCCTTTGAGGATGCCGGCAGTCTCGGCTCCGCAGAAAAGGGTGACGGTCTTGTAAAATACGTTTCCGGCCTCGATGTCGGGGAAAACGACAGCGTCGGAGTCGCCTTCGAGCGGCGATACAAGTCCTTTTTTTGCAAGAGCCTTGGCCGAGCAGGCTGTTTTCAGGTCCATAGGGCCGTCGACTATGCAGGGGCCGAAGTCGCCTTTGGCGGCGCGGGCTATAAGTTCGCGGTAGCCGGCGGTGAAGGGGAAGTGACGCTCGTCAACCTTCTCGGAGCAGTGTATCAGGGCAATCTTCGGACACTCCACGCCCATGGCGCGAAGCTGCTCCGACAGATAGCAAATTTGTTCGGCGCGCTGGGCGTCGGTGGGATAGGGTATCACGGCAGCGTCGCTGAAAAACAGCAATTTTTTGTGGCCGGGAATCTCCGCGGCCGTAATATGTGTAAGCACGCGCCCGCGCGGGAGAATTCCGGTCTCCTTGTCGAGTACGGCGCGCAGCAGATTGTCGGTGTTGAGCATGCCTTTCATCAGAACCGAGGCTTCTCCTTCGCGGACAAGGCGCACAGCCTCGCGGGCGGCCTCGTCGCAGTCGGCCGCCTCGACAAAGCGGATGTGGGCGGCATGGCCCATCAGCTCTGCGTTCTTCTTCACTTCATCGCAGCATCCTACGAATATGGCGTCGGCGAATCCATGAGCGATGGCGCGTCCGACAGCCTCTTGGGTGGTGGGGTCGGAGGCCCACACCACAGCCACGGTGCGCCTGTCGCCCCGCAAGCGGAGACTTTCGATGAGTTGGTTAAAATTTGTGATCATGATACGATGTGGTGGTAAGGTTATATGTTCGGTGGCAAATTTAAGCATAATCCCGCCAATATCCAAAAAAAGGCGGAGGAAAATTGCACGTTTGCACATGCGGGTGTGCAATCGGGCTCTCTTGGCCCTGATTTAATAAAATTTATTAAAAATTTTTGAAAATCAAAACCTAATATGTAAATTTGCAAAAACAAAACCAAGGCCTGAAATCAACCAATCAATCAATATACATATGAACCTCAAAGTCAGTTACGTATTTGCCCTCGGCGCGGCTCTCGCCCTGTCGTCATGCGGCAAGAAACTCGGCCAATTCTCGTCCGATTACTTCTCTGTAAACCCTAACCCCCTCGAAGTTGTCGGCGAAAAAGTACCCGCTACCGTCACAGGTAACATCCCGCCAAAATTCTTCGTGAAAAACGCATCCGTAACCGTAACGCCCTATCTCGTGTACAACGGCACGGAAATGGCCTCGCAGCCCTACTCGTTCCAAGGCGAGAACGTGCGCGGCAACGCTCCCACAATCAACTACGAACGTGGCGGCTCCGTTACAATCCCCGCAGCTTTCCCCTATGCGCCTGAAATGAACAAGAGCGAACTCGAGCTCGCCTTCACCGTAAACCAGGGCAACAAACAATATGTCCTCCCCCGCGTAAAAGTAGCCAACGGCGTCGTTGCCACCGCAGCCCTCGCCGATGCAGGCACTGTCAACCCCGCGCTCGCTCCCGACAAATTCCAGCGCGTGATTGAAGAAAAATACGCCGCCGACATCATGTTCCTCATCAACCGTGCCAACATCCGCTCGTCGGAGCTCAGCACCAACGCCATGACCGAACTCCAGAATGAAATCCGCTCGGCCCACGGCGACACCTCACGTGTGATCCGCGAACTCAACATCCAGTCCTACGCTTCCCCCGAAGGCGGCCTCGACCTCAACACTCGCCTTGCTCAGGAACGTGAGAACAACACCTCCGCTTACCTCAAAAACCAACTCAAAAAAGACAAAATCACCGAATTCGGCGAACTCACCGCTCAATTCACCCCCGAAGACTGGGAAGGCTTCCAGCGTCTCGTGGCCCAGAGCAACATCCAGGACAAAGACCTTATCCTTAGCGTGCTCTCCATGTACAACGACCCCGAACAGCGCGAACGCGAAATCCGCAACCTCTCCAACGTATTCGAGCAGCTCGCCGACCAGATTCTTCCCCAGCTCCGCTACTCACGCATCACAGCTTCCATCGACGTAATCGGTAAATCCGACGCCGAAATCAAAAACCTCTTCGCCTCCAACCCCAAAGCCCTCAGCGTAGACGAAATCCTCTATGCCGCAACTCTTACCGACGACAACAACCAGCGTCTCCAAATCTACAACCAGGCCGTAGAGCAATATCCCGAAGACTACCGCACATGGAACGACCTCGGTATGGCACAGTATATCGACGGCGACTACTCCGCAGCCAAGGCTTCCTTCAAAAAAGCATCGCAAGTCGACGCAAAAGCCGCTGAACCCCAGATGAACCTCGGCCTCATCGAACTCCTCGACAAGAACTATGACAAGGCCAACCAGCTCTTCGGCTCAGCCGCAGGCGTAGGCGGTCTTAACGAAGCCCTCGGCGTTTACGCTCTCAAAATGGGCGACGCTTCTTCCGCAGTGCGCGCTTTCGGCGACAGCAAATCCAACAACGCCGCCCTTGCACAAATCCTTACCAAAGACTACAACAAGGCTAAATCAACTCTCGCCGGCATCAACGCTCCCGACGCCACCACATACTACCTGATGGCAATCCTCGGAGCACGCACCAACAACGAGAAGATGGTCACCACCAACCTCCGTCAGGCAATCCGTCTCGACAAGTCGCTCGCTCAGCGCGCTGCTTCCGACCTCGAATTCGCCAACTTCAACCTCTCCTCCGCCCTCAACTGATAAGTAATCGCATCAATCCCCTTATTGCGGGAGCCGCGTCACGCTACGGACGCGGCTCCCGCAAATTTTTTTGAAAGAAAATCTTGCAGGCCTTGCAGAATTTGCGAAAAAAGCCGTAACTTTGCACTTTAAAATTCCAATAGTAAAAAATTACCACATTATGGGAGGTTTTTTCGGTTGTGCAAAAAAGACGCAGTGTGTCACGGATCTATTCTACGGCACCGACTATAACTCGCACCTCGGCACAAAACGTGCCGGCATGGCCACCTACGACAGCGACCTGGGTTTCGTCCGCAGTATCCACAGTCTTGAAAATTCTTATTTCCGCACCAAATTTGAAAGCACGCTTCCACGCTTCAAAGGAAATTCCGGAATAGGAGTCATTTCCGACAACGACTCGCAGCCAATCGTAATCAACTCTCACCTCGGGCGTTTCGCAATAGTCACCGTGGCTAAGATTCAAAATATCGCCGAGCTCGAGCGCGAAATGCTTCAAAACCATATCCATTTTGCAGAGACCAGTTCCGGCCTTACAAACCCCACCGAACTTGTCGCCACGCTCATCAACGAAGGAAAAGACTTTGTCGACGGCATCCGCCATGCCCAGGCCCGCATCAAAGGCTCCTGCTCCATGCTCCTGCTCACCCCCGGCGGCATCATCGCCGCACGCGACCGCCTCGGACGCACCCCCATAGCCCTCGGTCGCGGCGACGAAGGCTACGCCCTGTCGAGCGAGTCGTCGGCATTCCCCAACCTCGGCTACGAACACATCCGCGACCTTGGCCCCGGCGAAATCGTCCGCGTCACCGCCGAAGGCGTCGAGCAACTCGCTCCCGAGCTCCCCGAGATGCAAATATGCTCATTCCTGTGGGTCTACTACGGATTCCCCACCTCCACATACGAAGATGTCAACGTCGAAGCCTCGCGCAACGCCTCCGGAGTGCTCATGGGCCAACGCGACGAAACAGAAGTCGACTGCGTGTGCGGCATCCCCGACTCCGGCATCGGCACGGCAATCGGCTATTCCGTAGGCAAAGGCGTGCCCTACCGCCGCTGCGTGTGCAAATACACCCCTACATGGCCCCGCAGTTTCACCCCCTCCCAGCAATCGATGCGCGACCTCGTCGCAAAAATGAAACTCATCCCCAATCCCAGCCTTATAAAAGGCAAGAGAATAGCCTTCTGCGACGACTCGATAGTGCGCGGCACCCAGCTCAAAGACAACGTGCACACATTCTATGAGTGTGGCGCCAAAGAAGTGCATATCCGCATCGCCTGCCCCCCGCTCATCTACGGCTGTCCCTTCGTGGGATACACCTCCTCGAAAAGCGACATGGAACTTATCACCCGCCGCATCATCGGAGAGCTCGAAGGCGACCCCAACAAAAACCTCGAAGCCTACGCCACAACCGGCACTCCCGAATACAACACCCTTGTGCAGAAAATAGCCGACCACTTCGGCATCGACTCACTCCGATTCAACACCATCGAGGACCTCGTCGCCTCAATCGGCCTGCCCAAGTGTCGCATCTGCACCCACTGCTTCGACGGCTCATCCCACTTCTAAGAATATTTAACATAACAAATTCTTCCATCGGCGTGTTATATTCACAAACCCCAATATAACACCAAAACCAAAAATCATGGAAGAAAGACATGACGACCATCGCTGCATGCACCTTGGCTTTAAAATTGCCAAGCTCGTCCTCAAAGCAGCAGGCGTGGCAGCAGCATTCTGCCTCGTGAAAGAAGTGCACAAAGTACATAAAGCCATCGAGCGCAGCAAACGCTAAACACCGTTGTAAACACCACACACGCCCCGTTTCCCCACAGGAAGCGGGGCGTTCTCATTCAGGAAGAGTGTGTGTCAAAAAGACTGTTTATGCCGATATTGTAGGGACGCACGGCTCGTGCAATGCGGTTCAAATAAGGGCGTATCACAGAATCGCGTAGCGATTTCCGACAATAGCCGTGGGTGAGGGAGTGGCGAAGCAACGACCGAACCCACGGAAAAAGGTTGTCGGCAACCGGGGTTTTGGAGCGGAGGCCGGCCGGAGCGTTCGATAATGCCTGCCGTGATGTAGAACGCTCGACTTCGTTCCGCTCTATTAGATTTGCACGTGTAAAGAAAAGGTTT
>ERZ777011.863-NODE-863-length-40971-cov-3.691832_pt1 | contig 40971 bp, 40 predicted proteins | sample MGYA00374964_ERZ777011 | MGnify/ENA primary metagenome ERZ777011 (study PRJEB29310, sample SAMD00008975) | mouse gut metagenome | study: EMG produced TPA metagenomics assembly of the Metagenome analysis of fecal microbiota from mouse which was promoted...
ATAGGGCGATTTTTCCTCCGTATTCCTGTGAAGCGTAGTAAGCGACAAGCGCGTATCCCGCGGTGTCGGCGCCGTATTCGATAATATATCCCGATATAAGCTTTCCCGAAAGTATTTCCTTTCAAAAGCTTCTGCGGCTTTCTTCCGAGATAGGCTCGTGCGCGGCTCCGCAACCGTAAAAATCGCGCGACATTTCAAAATAAGCGTCTCGGTCGCATTCCGTCATTTTTCTGAAATTTACGTTTTTTGTTTTTTCCATATAAGAAAAACTCCTCTACGGACCGAGAGGAGTTTTAAATTTCGTATTTCCCCATAGGTCTCGGCGTTAGCACCTTGCTTGGCAGGTTGCTGTGTGGTCTAAGAGCCGTTCTCTCGCACACTCTTTATAGGTTTGAAATTATTATAGCATTGCATAAAACCTATGTCAAACAAAACTTGCAATTATATCGTTTTTATTTTATAATACCCGTATGGTCTGCAATCAGTGTCCCGCATCGTGCGGCGCGGACAGGGAAAAACACAGCGGCGCGTGCGGCGTAAAGGGCGTCCGCATAGCCAAATATTATCTTCATCCCTTCGAGGAACCGCCCGTATCCTTCAAAAACGGAAGCGGTTGCATCTTCTTTTGCGGTTGTACTTTAAAGTGTGTTTTCTGCCAGAATTATTCGCTCTCCCGCAATACGCGTGGGAAGGATATTACCGTTAAAGAGCTTGCGGACATTTTTAAGCGACTTGAAGATACGGGCGCGGAAAATATCAATTTGGTAAACCCGACGCATTATTTGCACGCAATTGCGGAGGCGGTTTCTTTGTACCGCCCGAATATTCCCGTCGTCTACAATACGCACGGCTACGAAAAGCTTGAAAGCCTGCGCATTGCCGACGGGTTTGTCGATATTTATCTGCCGGATCTTAAATTTATCGACCCGCTGCTTGCCAAGCGGTATACCGCCCGCGGAGATTATGCGGACTACGCTTTGCCTGCGTTGCGGTTTATGGCGGAAAAGAAGTGCGAAGTAAGCGCGGACGGTAAAATGCTTTCCGGCTGTATAATTCGTCATCTCATGCTTCCGCAGGCAGTGTACGATACGTTGAACGTTATAAAATTCGTTTCCGGACTGCCCGAATGTGTTTATTTCAGTTTAATGAGTCAGTATACGCCCTTCGGAGATGCGGAAAAATTTAAGGAATTACGGCGCGGGATAACCAAGCGAGAGTATTCGGCTGCAGTTTCCGCAGTGCGCGCGTACGGATTAAAAAACGTGTTTTTACAGGACTTCGAAAGCGCGCAAAGCGAATATATACCCGATTGGGATTTTTGAAAATCATGCTTGTTTCATTCGACAAAGTAGCCTTCGGCTACGGCGACAACTTAATATTCGGCGGCGCCGCATTCTCGATAAACGAGGGCGAGAGAATAGGACTTATAGGCGAAAACGGCGCCGGAAAGACTACGCTTATAAAATTGATGCTCGGACGGTTGGAAGCGGACGCGGGTAAGGTTTTTATAAAAAACGGTCTCAAATGCGGCTATCTCGAACAGGACGGGGGCTACACAAGCGGCAACACGGTTTACGGCGAAATGCTTGACGTGTTTAAAGAGGAAATAAGCGCGGTTGAAAAGCTTTCTTCCCTATCGGCTAAGCTTGCCGTTGCGGACGGGGCGGAGTATGCTTCGCTTGCGGCCGAAATGGAAAGATTGAATAAATTTATTTCGGCGCGCGGCTGTTTCGACGTGGAAGTAAAAATAAAAACCGTTTTAAACGGCATGGGCTTTGCCTGTATGTACGACAGAATTATAGACACTATGTCGGGCGGCGAAAAAACCCGCATGAAGCTTGCCCGTCTGTTGTTGGAGGAGCCCGACCTTCTTATCCTGGACGAGCCTACAAACCACCTCGATATTTCGACGCTGTTCTGGCTTGAAGAATATCTTCAATCGTTCGGGGGCGCGGTTTTCGTCGTTTCTCACGACAGGTATTTCCTTGACAGAATAGTAAAAAAGACGTTTGAACTCGAAAACAAAACGCTAACCTGCTTTAACGGCAATTACACTAAATACAAGGTATTGAAGGCGGAGCTGTACGCCCGTCGGCTTAAAGAGTACGAAGCCCAACAGGAGGAGCGGGCAAAGCTGCAGGATTACGTCGACAGAAACATTGTCCGCGCTACGACGGCGAAATCCGCGCAGAGCCGGGTAAAACAGCTTGAAAAAATGCAGCTTGCGGAAAAGCCGTTCACACCGCCGAAACCGCCCGAATTTAATTTCCGATACGACGCGCAACCCTATGAAAACGTGCTTGAAATAACCGACCTTAATTTGGAACGCGGCGGCAAACGTCTTATAAACAACGGAAATTTAAGCTTGAAGCGCGGACAGAAGCTTGCGCTGACAGGCGAAAACGGCGCGGGGAAAAGTACGCTTTTAAAGGAAATTTTAAACTGCGGAAGTTGCATAAAAGTCGGCAGGTTTGTTAAATTCGCATACTACGACCAGGAATCCGCCAACCTCGGCGCGGGCAACACCGTGTTGGAGGAGCTTTGGTTCCGTCATAACGGATATACGCAGACGGAAGCGCGCGCGGCTTTGGCGCGGTGCGGACTTTTCGCGGAGGACATGCAAAAGCCCGTATCTGCGCTTTCCGGCGGGGAGCGTGAAAAGCTTGCTTTATGTATCCTTACATGCGAACAAGGTAACGTGCTGTTGTTGGACGAGCCGACAAACCATCTCGATCTTCCTGCGCGCGAAAGTCTGGAAAAGGCGTTGAGGGAATTCGACGGAACTTTGATTTTTGTTTCGCACGACAGGTATTTCGTTTCCGCCGTAGCCACGTGCGTGGCGGAAATAGAGGGCGGAGAGCTTCGCTTTTACGGCGGCGGCTACGGTGAATATTCCGCGGTTAAAAAGCTCGAACGCGAAAAAGCAGCCGCCGTAAAGGAGAGTGCGGCGGCGGACAGGGAAAAGGAACGGCGTGAAAATTCTTACCGTTCCAAAAAGCAGCGCGCCGAGGACGAACGCAGAAAAGAGCTTGCCGCGCGTATCGAAAAGGATATTTCCGCATGCGAGCGTGAGGAGGAAGAAATAAATTCCATGCTTGCAAAGCCCGGGGTCGCGGCGGATTATGTGCAGGTGTGCGCGCTTATGCAAAAATTGGAAAGCGTCAAAAACCGTCTCGACGCACTTTACAAGCAGTATGAAACGGTGATATAATATAATTGCTATGGAAGATAAAAACAATATAGAAGAAGAAAAGGTGTCCGTCAGACACACCATAAACGCGGAGGAAACCTTTACCCTCGCAAAGGACGTGTTCGATATACGCTGTCTTATAAAAAACGTATACAACAACCGCGCGGTAATAGCAAGGCGCATAAACATATGCACGCTTTCCGTAAGCCTTGTTTTTACTTTGCTGTACGTTGCGTACATGCTTTTTCTCGGAATACTCAACAAGGTCACGTTTTTCGCGGAAATCGCGCTGTATTGTCTTTTGGGCGTTTACGGCGCGCTGTTTATAACGCTTTTGATACTTACGCTTTGCGCCGTGCGCGCCAAGACGAAAAACGTCAGAAAGCTTAACAAAGCGCTTTCGGCAATAAGGCTTACCGTCAGACTTGTTTCCATTGTTCTGACGATAGTGGCGTTTGTTTTCGCGGTGCGCGGCGGTGACGATTCGTCCAAGTTCATAGCTTTTAACGTAATACTTATAATTTTTTCCGTTATTTGTTTTATTGTGCAGATTATTCCCGTTATGGCGGGCGGAATAGGCAAACTTTCGCGCTGGCTTCTTTCGCCCGTGAAAGTCAAATACCGTTTTTCCACCGTCGCGTTGGAGTGGTACGAGCTTGCCGTAACCGACGGCGGCGACAGTAAGGCGGTTAAACGCGTGTCGGAAAAGTATTTCGACGACATAGGCAGATGTCTCGACAATTTTCTTATCCCCGCGTTCGGTAAAAAATATATAAGCGCGATAAAGCCTTCCGCCGTGCTTAACGTTGCCGACCGCGCCCCCGAGGAGGACAGGGCGCTTACGGAAGGCGTGCTTAAAAACGTTTTCGCCTATGCGACAGAGTGCGGATACGTCACTTTTGACCCGTGCAGGGATTTAAAATTCGAAGGGAGCATAGAGGAAGAAGAAAAGCAGAAGTCTACGGCTAAATCGCGGCTGATGGGCATAGGCAAAAAAATAGGAATGTCAATTCTTGAAAAATACATAAACAAGAATACTGAAGATAAAGACAACTGAATTAAAACGCGGCGGCGCACATTTGTGCGCCGCCGCGTTTTAAGTATTTATTTAAAATTCCAAGCTTTTTTCGATATACGCTTCAAGCTCGTCGATTTTCAAACGTATTTGTTCCATACTGTCTCTGTCGCGCACGGTTACCGTGTCGTCGTTCAGGGTATCGAAGTCAACGGTAATGCAGTAAGGCGTGCCTATTTCGTCCTGTCTGCGGTACCGTTTGCCTATCGAACCGGTAACGTCGTACGTGACTGAAAATTTCTTTGCAAGCCGTCTGTAAAGTTCGTCCGCCTTTTCGGAAAGTCCCTTCTGTAATGGCAAAACCGCGGCTTTGTACGGCGCAAGGAAGGGGTGCAACCTCAAAACCGTTCTCACGTCGTTTTTCTCCGCGTCCAGAATTTCCTCGTCGTAGGCGTCCGTAAGGAAGGCAAGCACGGCCCTCTCCGCGCCGAGCGACGGCTCGATAACGTACGGGATATATTTTTCGTTTGTGGCGGGGTCGGTATATTCCATATTTTCCCCGCTTTCCGCGGCGTGCTGCTTCAAATCGTAGTCCGTTCTGTCGGCAATGCCCCACAGCTCGCCCCAGCCGAACGCAAAATTGTATTCGAAGTCTGTCGTCGCTTTGGAGTAGAAACAAAGCTCCTCTTTGGAGTGGTCGCGCAGTTTCAGGTTTTCCTCTTTCAGACCCAGCGAAAGGAGGAAGTTTTTGCAGTAATTTTTCCAGTAATCAAACCATTCGAGGTCGGTGTCGGGTTTGCAGAAAAATTCAAGCTCCATCTGCTCGAACTCGCGCACGCGGAAAATGAAGTTTCCGGGCGTTATTTCGTTGCGGAAGGATTTGCCTATCTGACCTATTCCGAAAGGCACGCGCATACGCGAAGCGCGCTGAACGTTTTTGAAGTTGACGAAAATACCCTGCGCGGTTTCGGGACGGAGGTAGACGGTGTTTACCGTATCTTCGGTCACGCCCTGAAATGTCTTAAACATCAGGTTGAATTTTCTTATAGGCGTGAAATCGCCTTTGCCGCAGACGGGGCAAACGATTTTTTTGTCCGCGATAAACGCTTCCAAAGCGTCGTTGTCCATACTTTCGACTTTTATATCAAGCTTGTGTTTTTTGCAGTAATCTTCCGCAAGGTTGTCGGCGCGGTGGCGCGCTTTACAGCTTTTGCAGTCCATTAAAGGGTCGGAAAATCCGCCGATATGTCCGGAAGCTTTCCAGGTGCGCGGGTTCATAAGTATGGCGCAGTCAAGTCCCGTATTGTAAGGCGTTTCCTGAACGAATTTTTTCCACCAGGCTTTTTTGACGTTATTTTTGAATTCTACGCCCAGCGGACCGAAGTCCCAGGTGTTCGCAAGTCCGCCGTATATTTCGCTTCCGGGGAAAATGTATCCTCTGTTTTTGCAGAGTGCCACAAGCTTCTCCATGGTTACGCATCTCTTTTCAGCCATAATTATAACTCCTTTACGCCGTATTCGGTACGGGCGTATAAAATTATTTTATAAAAAACGCGGCTTTAAGTCAAGTAAATATTCAAGATTGACTTTTTCATTAAGCGCATTGTCCGCCAAATACGACGCGTACCGCCAAAAAATTTGAAAAAGTTATATTAAACGATATACTTTTATAGGGCTTGTGTGCTATAATATAAAATACAAAATTGTATGGTTTAAAGGGTGCGATATGCTGACCGATATTGAAATTGCGGAAAACTGTAAGATGAAGGACATTCGCGAAATTGCGAAAAAGCTGTCGTTGGATGAAGACCGTATAGAAATGTACGGAAAATACAAAGCCAAAATAAATTTGGATAAAACAGAACCAAAATCCAAGCTTGTATTGGTTACGGCTATAAATCCCACTGCCGGCGGGGAGGGGAAAACCACCGTCTCGATAGGGCTTGCGGACGGCATGTCCAAGCTCGGTAAAAAAGTATGTCTTGCTTTGAGAGAGCCGTCTCTCGGTCCCGTGTTCGGCATTAAAGGCGGCGCGGCGGGCGGCGGATACGCGCAGGTCGTACCCATGTCGGATATCAATTTGCATTTTACGGGCGATTTGCACGCGATAACCGCGGCAAACAATCTTTTGTGCGCGATGATAGACAACCACATTCTGCGCGGCAACGCCTTGAAGATAAAGGAAGTTTATTTCCGCCGCTGTATGGATATGAACGACCGCGCCCTCCGCAATTTAACTATTAACTGCGAGGCGGGCTTAATGAAGGGCTGCGCCAGCTTCCAGCGGCAGGAAGGTTTTGAAATTACCGCCGCGTCGGAGGTAATGGCAATATTGTGTCTTTCGCGCAACCTTGCGGATTTAAAAAGACGCATAGGAAACATAGTCGTCGGCATAGACGTGGACGGGGGATACGTCAGAGCTTCTCAGCTTAACGCGCAGGGCGCAATGGCAACCCTCTTGAAGGACGCTATAAAGCCCAATCTCGTGCAGACGCTTGAAGGCACTCCCGCTATAGTTCACGGCGGACCGTTTGCAAATATAGCGCACGGATGCAACTCCGTCAGCGCGACTTACGCCGCAATGACGCTTGCCGATTACACCGTTACGGAGGCGGGCTTCGGCGCGGATTTGGGCGCGGAAAAATTTCTCGACACCAAGTGCAGGGTTGCGGGTATTCAGCCGGACTGTGTAGTGGTCGTTGCAACCGTCAGGGCATTGAAGCTTCACGGCGGCGCAGACAAAGCGCAGCTTTCCGTGGAAAATATGTCCGCTTTGCGCGCAGGGCTTCCCAATCTTTTAAAGCATGTGGAAAATATAAAGAAAGTTTTCAATAAACCCGTAGTCGTAGCTATGAACAGGTTTGCAACCGACACAAAAGCCGAAACGGACGAGGTTTTGACAGCCTGCAAAAAGTCGGGCGCGAAGGCTGTGTTTACGGACGTGTTTTTAAAGGGTGGCGAGGGCGGCAAAGAGCTTGCCGAAGCGGTCATAACGGCGTGCGCGAAAAAGAGCAAGCTTCGTTTTGCGTATAATTTAAAAGACGGAATCGTTAAAAAAATTGAAGATATAGTCAAAAACGTATACGGCGGCGACGGCGCGGAATTTACCGAAACCGCGCTCAGGAAAATAAACGAAATAGAGAGCAAGGGGATAAAGGGGCTTCCGGTAATAATAGCCAAAACGCAGTATTCGCTTTCCGACGACGCGACTAAGCTTGCGCGCCCGTCGGGTTTCAAAATTCATGTAAGAGATATAATTTATAAGGGCGGCGCGGAATTTATCGTTGCCGTTGCGGGCGAAATTATGCTTATGCCGGGGCTTGGCAAGGTTCCGGGTGCGGAACATATAGACGTCGACGAGAACGGAAAAATTACGGGACTTTCCTGATTAAAATTATGAATGATTTTAAAGATACTTTGAGATGTGCAAAGCAGGGAAACGCCGACGCAAGATATGAAGCGGGACTCGCGTATTTCAATGGCGACGGCGTAAGAAAAAGTCACAAAAAAGCCGCAAAATGGTTTAAATTAGCCGCCGCACAGGGTGTTACGGAAGCGCAATATCTGCTAGCTGACTGTTATTGCAAAGGCGACGGAGTTTTCAGGAACGCCACCAAAGCGGTTTATTGGTATGACCGGGCGTTGGAATATTATCAAAGGGAAGCGGACGGCGGCGACGAGCGTGCGAAAAAGAAAGCGGAACGTATCGGAATAAATAAAGATATGCTCGGCAGGAAGGAAATAACCATTGCCGAGTGGGACGAAATTAAAGAAAAGTTGAGGAAATGCGAATAAATGAAACTTCCCGAAGCGTCAAATTTCATCGAACAAATCATAAACGAAGAACTCGAAGCGGGTAAATTCGAAAGCGTGGGAAACAAAATTCAGGTGCGCTTCCCTCCCGAACCGAACGGTTATCTGCATATCGGTCATATTAAGGCGATGTGCATCAACTTCGGCGTAAAGGACAAGTATAACGGCAAGCTTAACCTGCGCATGGACGATACCAATCCCGCAAAGGAAGACTACGAGTATGTGGATTCGATAGTCGAAGCGGTAAAATGGCTTGGCTTCGAGTACGATAAGCTTGTTTTCGCTTCGGACTATTACGACAAGCTTTATGAAATTGCCGAAAAATACATTCTCGACGGCGTGGCGTACGTTTGCGATTTGTCCGCCGAGGAAATTACCGCAACGCGCGGCACGCTTACGGAGGCGGGCAAGGAATCTCCCTACCGTAACAGAAGCGTAGAAGAAAATTTAAAGCTTTTCCGCGAGATGAAGGCCGGTAAGTATCCCGACGGCGCAAAGGTTTTGCGCGCCAAAATAGATATGGCTTCTCCCAACATAAACATGCGCGACCCGATAATTTACCGTATAGCGCACATTCCCCATTACAGAACGGGCGATAAGTGGTGTATTTATCCCATGTACGACTTCGCTCACCCCGTTTCCGACGCGATAGAGGGCATCACGCACTCGCTTTGCTCGTTGGAATTCGAAAACCACAGACCGCTTTACAACTGGTTTGTGGAAAGGTCGGGACTTCCGAAGCCGTTACCCAGACAGATAGAGTTTGCAAGGCTTAACATTACCAATATGCTTATGTCGAAGCGCTATCTCAAAAAGCTTGTGGACGAAGGATTTGTCCGCGGATGGGACGACCCGCGCATGCCTACGGTAATGGGGCTTAAAAAACGCGGCGTTCCGCCCGAGGCGTTAAAAAAATTCTGCGCGGACGTCGGCGTGGCGAAAGCTTATTCGGTAGTAAATCAGGCACAGCTTGACAGTTGCATACGCGACAATTTGAATGAGAACGCAGAACGCGCTATGGCTGTATTAAACCCGTTAAAGCTGACAATAACCAATTACGTCGGGGAGGAAAATCTTTCTTTCGAGAAAAATCCTTTAAAGCAGGACGGCGGAGAAAGAGATATTAAATTTACCGGCAGCGTATATATCGAAAGGGACGACTTTTCACTGAATCCTCCGCCCAAGTACAAGCGTCTTTGCAAGGGCGGCACCGTAAGACTTAAAAGCGCGTATATCGTGCGTTGCGACGAGGTAAAGATCGGCGCCGACGGCGAAGCGGATGAGCTTTTCTGTACGTACTTCCCCGAAACGCGCAGCGGCTCCGCACAGCCTTCGGAAATAAAGGCGAAGGGCGTAATTCAGTGGGTTGACGCCAAGTACGGCGTCGACGCCGAGTACAGGCAGTATAAGCCGCTTTTGAAGGACGAGCAGTATCCCGACCAGGACTACGCCGAGCGGCTGGATACGGAAAGCGAAAAGATTTTTTACGGCAAGGCGGAGCCTTATCTTTTCGAAAACGGCGAAGGCAAAGCTTACCAGCTTATCCGTTGCGGATACTATAAAAGCTTTGCGGGGGAAAAGGTTCTGTCGGAAATTGTTTCGCTTAAAGACAGCTTCAACAAATAATTCGAGGGAATAAATGGATATTCTTAGCATTGTAATAATATGCTTGATTGTGCTTTTTACTCTGCTCGGTGGCGGAATAGGCGCGCTTAAAGGGTTTACAAAAGTAAATTCCTGGGCGGTCGAGCTTCTGTTCGTCGGGGTGATAAGCATACCGGTAGGCAAGCTTATAACAAGTAAACTCGGCGGCGGAACACCGGTCGCAGGGTTCGTAACTTTGGGAATTACGCTCTTTCTCATAGTTGTTTTCATGGCGGCTTTTATAGTTTTGCGTACGGTAATGACTAAGGGAATAGAAAAGCGCAAACAGCGCTCCTATTACGAGCATTACGACGAACTCAACGACAATACAGAGCAAATTCTTTCCGCACTCGGCACGGACGACAGAAAGCAGTATAAACGCCTGTTGAAGTATAAAAAGCGCAAAATAAAACAGACGTGCGGCGTCTGGGGAATACTCGACAGGGTGTTCGGCGGTATTACGTTGGCTTTGAAAGGCGCGGTGCTTACTGGTATTGTTGCGGCGGTTTTGATTTCCGTCGTCGACTTTTCAAGGCTCGCGCACGAGGGCGCCGCGCTGTATTCTTTTATGGGTAAAACTTACGCAAGCGGGTCCTGGAAATTTTTCAGAAGTTATCTTTTCGACTTCTTTGTCATAGGCATAATAATGCTTTGCATAAGAAGCGGCTATTCCGGCGGTCTTACTTCGGCGGTATGGGGATTTTTCATTCTTTTCCTCGTCGTCGGGGCGGGCGTTCTTTCATGGCATCTGGTTTCGGGCGTGGAGGAATTCGCAGGCGTAACCGACAGCCTTGCGGAAACTCTTTCGTCAAAGCTGTCGGGCGCGACGGACATGCTGGCAAAGATAAAAATTACGCCCAAAATTCTTGCGCGGATTATTATAGCCGCCGGACTTTTTGCACTGATGCTGGTTGCCGTAATTTTGGTTGGCGTGTTCGGTCCAAAACTTATCGACAGGGCGCGCGACGGGCTTGTTTTCAGGACGGTGGACGGCGTTCTCGGTGCGGTTACTGCCGCCGTAGTCGCCATCGGTCTTATGCTTGTAATAGGTGCGGTGATAAATTCTTTGCACGATTTCGAGTTTATGGAAGTGTTTAACGCCTATTTCGGCAAGAGCGGAGTGGCTACGCATATTTACGACAGAAACGTACTGCACGCAATGAACGTTCTGAAAATACCGTTCAATAAATGGCTCGGATAAAAATAATACGGCGCGCTTAAAATAAGCGCGCCGTACTTTATCGCAAGGATAATCCAAAGGTATTAATTTAAACCTTTTCGGAATAGCTTTCGCAGCAAGTGCATCTCGTGCTGTCGCAAGTGCAACCTACGGTAATTTTATCGAGTGTGCAGTTGCAGCCGTGGAAATTATACTTACAATTATTTACGCTGCAAGCTATGTCGTGATTTACATTTTCCATTATAATACCCTCCGCATATATTTTGTGCCGCCGTCGGCAAATTATGCAAAGCTATTGACAAAACGCCGCTCATGATTTAAAATATTACAAAGGAGTAAACCATGAAAGTAATTTTATTGCAAGACGTAAAGGGGCAAGGCAAAAAGGGCGAAGTAGTTGAAGTAAACGAAGGCTACGCCCGCAATTTTCTCATAAAAAAGGGACTTGCCGAGATTGCTACGGCAATGAAGATAAACGATTTAAACCAAAAGAAAGCCGCCGCCGACTTTCATAAAGCAGAGGAAGTAAAAGCTATGCAGGCGCTCGCCGCAGAGCTTAGGGGTAAAAATTTTACCGTTAAAATAAAGGCGGGACAGGGCGGCAAGGTTTTCGGCTCGGTTACGGGCGCGAATATTTCCGACGCGATGTCCTCCGCAGGCTACGACGTGGATAAAAGGAAAATCGCGCTGGACGCACCAATTAAAAACTTGGGCGTGTACGACGTAAATTTAAAGCTTATGGAAGGTATTTCAAGCAAAATAAAAGTAACGGTGGAAAGCGAATAAATACTTATAAAATAATTACCGGCGCGGCTTAGCCGCGCCGGTTCCGTATATAAAAATTATCTTCCTCTGAAGCCGCCGCCGCCGTGACCGCCGCCCATGCCGCCGCCGCCGAATCCTTCGAAGCCGCCCATGCCCGAGGAGGAGGGCGCCGAAACCATGCCCGAGCTTATGTTCGCTACGGAAGCGTTGATAAGCGAGTTAAGCGCGTGGAAGGTTATCGCCGTCGTCAGTATGTCGCCCACAATCCAGTCGGGCGGTTGAACGGTTATTCCTTCGAATTTATCTTCCCAAGTCTTGGTGACGCCCAACACCTGCGCATAAGGCAGTATATGGTAGTAAAACTGCGGATCGCTTTCAATCATCTTTTCCAAGCGGTCTTTTTCCGCAAGGGTTATAAATTGCTTAAAGCCTATAATCTCGTTAAGTTTGGCGTTATATTCCTTGCTTCTGTTAATAAGTATGACGGAAACCCCCAAAAGGACGCAACCGGATAATGAAATAAGCAGCTTGGCTACCAACGGAATTATGGCGGACGGTATAAGCAAAGTGTAAAAAAGTATTACAAGCGCGCAAAGTCCTGCGGGAATAAAGCACAGTCCGACAAATTTTCCGCCTGACGTTTTCAGCCTGCCGCATACCAAACTGAATTCGGCGATAAAAACAAACAGCAGGGGAACCAAGGCTATAAATCCTTCATAAAATATAAGTGAAAGCGAAATACCGGACATAGCCATTATAAGCGGAGCCAATCCCAGTATCGCCCCGCCCACAGCGGCAAACACCGCCGCTATGATTATGCTTGCATTGTTGTAAAGTCTCTTTACTCCGGTAACAAGCTGTTGCTTCGCCTGCTGAACTATTTTGTAATACTTATATCTTAAATCGGTCACTCTTACGGCGTCGTTTGCGCCGAACATTCCGTAAAACAGCGTCTGCTCGTAAAGCGGCGTGCCTTCGGGCAACAGCTTCACCGTGCGTATAATGGTGGGGTTGATTTTATTGTCAAGATTTATTTTCAGATAGCCCTTATCCGCCCAATAATAGATGAGCGAAGTAATATCTTCGTTGTCGATTTTATTGTCTATAAGCTTACCCATCATAAGCGGGTCCATTTTATCGGGCGCTTCGTAGTTAACGACGGGCGTTAAGGCGTTTTTATTGAAAACGAAAAGTCTTAACAACACGACGGCAAGTATACCGACCGCGCTTATTATAACGAAAATATAGGGGGTAAACTCGCTGTAAACTTTCAGCGACCCGTTTTCGAATTTCATGTCACGCCTTCGTTTTTATCAAGCGAAAAATTTTCCGCGCGAAGCGCCGTTTTGCCGCCGTCGGCAGGTATTTCGGTAAAGTCGAGGGGGGCGTAAGAATTTTTACTTCCCGACTTCCAATCCGCACCGATAAAGCCCTTCGGGGCAACCAAAGTAACGCTTGCGTTTTTTATTTCGCAGTCTCTCGCAAGACCTATGGGGTTAAGGGAAAGCGCGTTTTTACCTTCCTGAGCCTTGGTCAGGCAGTAATCGTACGTCAGAAGAAAGGTATAACTTTTGTTGGTTTTATTGCCGGAATCGCCGATATCGACGGACACGAAATTGCGGTTTTCCAAATACACTTTATGGTAAACGCTTTTGCGCTGTGTCGCGTTGAAGCCGTCAAGGCTGTAAACTTTTACCTTGCGTACAAGCTCTCCGCCGTTGACGGGTATGTCTTTAATGAAACCCGTGCTGGCGTATCCCGTGAACCTGACCTGTATTTTTTCGGTAACGGATATTTTGCGGTTGCTTTCTATGTCGTAAACAACGTCGTAATTTTCAAAATAAAAGGTATACGCGTTGCTGTCGCTGTAAGAGTCGGCGCGCGCCGTTTTACTTCCGTAAAGTCCCCACGCGCATGCCGCCAACAGCAGTACCGCCGTAATCATAGTTAAAATTATAGGTAGAAGTCTCGTTTTTTTCATATTCTCTCCAATAATAAGCAAGGGGAGCTTCCGCTCCCCTTAACCCGTCGGAAATTTAAAATTCCACTTTTACGTTTTTTCTTTCCGCAGGATCATCCAGTTCGAAGTACGGCTGTGCTTCGAGATGCATTGCTCTGGCTATTATCAGTGCGGGGAAGGATTTAATACCGCTGTTGAACTGTCTCGCTGTCGCATTGTAATATCTTCTCGCATTTGCAAGCTCGCTTTCTATACCTTTAAGCTGGCTCTGCAAATCTATAAAGTTCGCGTTAGCTTTAAGGTCGGGATAGTTTTCCACTACTATGTTCAAACCTTTAATCGCTTGCGAAAGCTTTGCTTCGGCAACTATCTTTTCCGCGGCGCCGGAGGCGGACGCTACGCCTGCGCGCGCTTCGGTAATGCTTTTAAGTGTTTCGCTTTCATGCTTCATATATCCTTTAACCGTCTCGACGAGGTTGGGGATAAGGTCGAAGCGTTTTTTAAGAAAAATATCTATATTCGAAAACGCTTCTTCGCATTGGGTCTTCATTCTTACAAACTTGTTGCAAGCGGAAATTGCCCAAATCGCAATAACAAGCAAAACCGCGGCGACTGCGCCTACGGCGATACCTGCGATTGCTCCGGTAGATAGAAGTAATTTCATTTTTATCGTCTCCTGATAATTATAATTTTTTTATTTCCGGCAAAGCGCTTTTTAAAAACGCCTCGGCCAAGCTGTCCTTTTTAATCGTCTGCATTGCTTCGTCTAAGGTGAACCATTTTGCTTCGTCAAGCTCGTTTGCGTCGGGAACGGGAACGCCGTCTTCCGCCATAACGAGAAATCCCAACATAAGCAGATTTTTAGGTTCGTGAAAGCGGGAGGAAAGGTATTTGAACTTCACAACGTCCAGTTTTGTTTCTTCCTTAAATTCGCGCGTTACGGCTTTTTCCGCCGTTTCGTCTCTCTTTATATATCCCGCAAACAAAATATAATCCTCGCCGCCCTTGTGCTTGGCAAGCAGAATTTTGTCTTTTTCCCTATTGGTAACAACCATGCCGACAACCGTCGCAAACCGCGGGAAGCGGTATTCCGCGCATTTTTTGCAATAGGGCACAAGTCCCTCGTCGGCTTTAAACATCAGCGTAAGCTTTTCTCCGCATTCAGTGCAAAACATAATTTTTCCTCCGGAATCAATGTACCGTTATCATATAATTTCACATTATATTATATAACATATTAAAGCGTATTTCAATAGCTTTTATTAAATTTAACTAATTTATTGACAAATTTTCACAAATAATATATATTTAGAGAGTACATTTATATGTAAGGGGTGTAGCCTGTGGATTACGAAAGAGCAAAAAGCCTTTTAAGGCAGGCGGGTCAAAGCCATCTTCTGGATTATTACGGAGAACTTGACGAAAAACAACGGAATATTCTCCTTAAAGATATTGAAAAGACTGATTTTACCGTATTGGAAAATATCGGTTTAAAACGCGCGACTTCGGTCGGCAAATTAAGCCCCGTTCAGGCGGAAACGTCTGAAAATATATCCGCGAACAGGGAAAAATACGAAAAAGCCGGACTGGAAGTATTGAAGGCCGGCAAAGTCGGCGCCGTGCTTTTGGCGGGCGGTCAGGGCACGCGTCTCGGCTTCGATAAGCCCAAAGGCATGTACGACATAGGCGTTACACGTCACTTATATATTTTTCAACTGCTTATGGAAAGCGTTAAAAACGCAGCTTGTCTGTCGGGGGTAAATTTTCCGCTGTTTATAATGACCGGCGAAAAAAACGACGCGCAGACCCGCGCATTTTTTAAGGAAAACGGGTTTTTCGGCTATCCCGAAGACAGGGTTTACTTTTTCGTTCAGGACACGGAACCGGCTTGCAGCTACGACGGAAAAATTTTTCTGGATGAAAAATACAGGCTTTCCTTGTCGCCTAACGGCAACGGCGGCTGGTACGAGTCGCTTGTCGGAAGCGGCGCTTCCGCCGTGTTGGAGCGCGAGGGAATAGAGTGGCTTAACGTTTTCGGCGTCGATAACGTGTTGCAAAGGATATGCGACCCTGTGTTTATCGGCGCAACTTGTCTTTCGGGCTGTGAAAGCGGCGCAAAGGTAGTTAAAAAGACGTGTGCGGAAGAAAAGGTCGGCGTACTCTGCAAAGTAGACGGTAAACCTTCTATAATAGAATATTACGATATGCCGCATAAGGACGCGGCGCTTTGCGGGGCGGACGGCGGGCTTGTTTACCGTTACGGAGTAATTTTGAATTATCTGTTCAAGGTTGAAAAGCTGAACGGCACGCTCGGGAAAAAGCTTCCCTATCATCTTGCGGAAAAAGCTATCCCCCATATCGAAAACGGCGTTCGCGTTTTACCGACGCAACCTAACGGCTATAAATTCGAAAAACTGGTCGTGGATATGATAAGCTTGACTGGCGACTGTCTCGCCTTCGAAATTGAGAGGAACAGGGAGTTCGCTCCCGTAAAAAACAAAACGGGCGTCGACAGCGTAGAGACGGCGCGCGCGCTTTTAAACGAGAACGGCGTGCAGCTTTAAGCGTTTGACATTTTTAGTGTTTTGACGTATAATAAAGTCGAAATACGGTGCGCTGTTACAGCCTTTAACGGTGACTGTCGGCGTAATAAATTAAGGTAATTTTTGTATGAAGAAATTTTTATTTTTTATCGCTTCGTTTGCTTTGGCGGCTGCAATGCTTTTGGGCGGTTGCTCGCTTTTTTCCAAAGAAGGTAAAAACGGGCTTGACGGGCGTGACGGACAGGACGGCGCGGATATTACCGTGCAACAGCTTTACGAAGCCGCAAAAACCATTGCCGGCAACGAAAATATGACCTTGGATGAATTTTTGCGCGAGTATTTAAGCTTCGACGGGTCGGACGTAGGCGTAAGCTTAATGGAAAATATCAATAAATCTCTAATGAGCGGCGTTTCCATACTTACAAGGTTCAAATACACGTCGCGTTACAGCGGTACTACTTATAAGGTTTTTACCGGTTCGGGCGCGATAATCAGTCTGGATAAAGCCGCCGGAGACGCGTTGGTGGTTACAAACTGCCACGTTATTTACGACGACACTTCGGACACCGTATTTTGCGACGACGTGCGGCTGTATCTTTACGGACAGGACGTGCGCGATATTAATTATTCCATTTCGGGTAACTACGCTATAACGAACGACGAAAAATATGCGATAAATGCGGAGGTTATAGGCGCTTCCGTAACGTACGATATTGCTTTGCTCAAAGTTTCGGGCAGCGCCGTGTTAAAGCGTAGCGACGCGCGCGCGGCAGAGTTTTCCGATAATGAAAACGTTTACGTCGGACAGCAGGTCTACACTGTGGGCAATCCCGAAGGCGAGGGAATGGGCACAACGCTCGGCACGGTTAGTAAGGACAGCCAAAGCGTAAGTTTAAGTCTTTCGGATAAAAATTCAAACGATACGTTAACCTATCTTGTACTCAGGACGGACGCGGCTATCAACCACGGCAACTCCGGCGGGGCGCTTTACGGCGAGGACGGCAAAATAATAGCAATAGTCAACGCCAAGGACGACGAGGCGGACGTTGACAATATGGGTTACGCTCTTCCCGCGCACAACGTAAGGCGGCTTGTTCAACGACTCTACTATAACTATCTTGAAAACGGCAACAGAATGCAGTCCGGCGGCGGCATTAACAAGGCGCGTCTGAACATTACCACTGCGCTGACAGACTCTTATTCCGTCTATGACGAAAACAACAAAGTTGCGCAGATATACGAAACGGTCAAGGTGGATTCTGTAAGCGGTACGCCTGCGTCGGGACTTTTGCGCGCGGGCGACGTGTTGAAAAAGATTACAGTCTGCGATACTGCGGGGAGCGAGCTTGACAGCGTTGTCATTACGCGCAGGTATAACGTATCGGACATAATGTTGTCCGTTAAACAAGGCGATACCGTAAAGGTTACGGTAGAACGCAATAATACGGAAACGGAAGTTTCACTTCTGTTTTCGTTGCCCAGCTATTTCGCGTACGAAAAATAAAATAAAGCGATAAAAAACTTGCGCGGCGGTATTTACCGCCGCGCAAGTTTTTTTATCTTACCCCGTTTATATCGTAAGGAGTTACTTGGTATACGTAATAGTTAAGCCAGTTTATGTAGAATAAATTAGCGGTGGAGGTCCAGTTCATTTTAACCTCGCGCATGTCCTTGTCCGCAAAATAATTTACGGGCGGCTTTATGTCCAGTCCTTTTTCCCTGTCGCGGTCGTATTCGTTTTTAAGCGTATATCTGTCGTATTCCATGTGCCCCGTCACAAAAACCTGTCTGTTGTCCACGCTTTTTATAATTGACGCGCCCGCACGCTTGGAGTATGCAAGAATTTTAAGCCCCTTTACGTCCAGTATGTCTTTGGCGTATATTATCGTGTGTCTGGAATGAGGCATATGGAACTCGTCGGAAATGCCCCTCATAAGCGGTTCGGGAACGCCGTCGCGCACACGGCTGTGCGCAAAAATGCCGAAGCATTTTTCTTTTAACGGGTGCTTTTTAATTTTATAAAAGTAGTGCAACGCCGCCTGCGCGCCCCAGCAGATAAACATGGTGGAGGTGACGTTTGTCTTTGTCCAGTCGAGTATTTCTTTCAGCTCGTTCCAGTAAGCGACTTTTTCAAACGGCATATTTTCAACGGGCGCGCCCGTAATTATCATTCCGTCGAATTTATTGTCCCTTACGTCGTCGAAAGATTTATAAAATTTTTCAAGATGTCCCGCGTCGGTGTGGGTAGAGCTGTAAGACGACGTTTTTATAAGCGTTATGTTCACCTGCAAAGGGGAGTTGGAAAGCAACCGCATAAACTGCGTTTCGGTCGTTTCCTTGGTGGGCATCAGATTGAGAATGGCTATTTCAATCGGTCGTATCTCCTGAGAGACAGCCCTTTCTTTGTCCATAACGAAAATACGTTCGCTTGTAAGTATTTTATAAGCAGGAATTTCCTTGTCTGTTACTATGGGCATATTTTAAACTTTCTCCAAAGCTTGCTCCAAATCCGCAATTATATCTTCCGCGTTTTCTATTCCGACGGAAAGTCTTATAAGATTGTACGGCACTCCCGCGGCTTTCAAATCCTCTTGCGAAAGCTGTCTGTGCGTGGTGGACGCGGGGTGAAGCACGCAGCTTCTCACGTCCGCAACGTGCGTTTCCTGCGTTATAAGCTGTAAAGCCTCCAAAAATTTGGCGCATTTCGCCGCGCTGCCCTTTATACCGAAGCTCATCATACCGCCCTGACCGTTCGGCATATATTTCATGGCAAGCTTATGGTATTTATTGTCCGGCAGTGAGGGGTGGTTTATCCAGTCGATTTTAGGGTGCTTTTTCAGGTACGCGGCTATTTTTTTCGCGTTTTCGCTGTGACGTTCCATTCTCAGCGCAAGCGTGTCGCTTCCTATATAGGAAATAAATCCGTTCTGCGGACTCATTATCGCGCCGAAGTCGCGCATCATCTGCGCGCGGCATTTTGTACCGAATGCTACGGGTAAATCGGCATATACAAGTCCGTGATAGCTTTCGTCGGGGACGTTAAATGAGGAATAGCGCACGTTGTTTTTGAAGGCGAAATTGCCAAGGTCCACTATAACGCCGCCCAGCGCCGCCGCGTGTCCGTCAAGATATTTCGACGACGAGTGTATTACAATGTGCGCGCCCCATTTTTTGGGTTGGCATAAAACGGGCGTTGCAAGCGTGTTGTCCACGGCAAAAAGTACTTTGTGCCTGTCGGCTATGCGCGCAATTTTTTCAAAGTCGAGAACGATTATCGCAGGGTTGGCAACCGTCTCCGTGAATATCATTTTGGTTTTGTCGTCAATCAGTTTTTCTATTTCCTTTTCGTCCGCGTCGGGGTTGAAAAATCTGCACTCTATACCAAGCTTCGGCAAAGTGGTGGAAAAAAGATTGTACGTTCCGCCGTAAATCGCGGAGGAGGAAACAATATTGTCGCCCGCGCCCGCCACGGTGAAAATCGCCAGCGAGGTGGCGGACATTCCCGAAGCGCAGCCTATGCCGCATACGCCGCCCTCGAGTGCGGCGACTTTCCCCTCGAATGCGGCGACGGTCGGGTTAGCCAGACGGGAGTAGAAGTAGCCGTCGCTTTTCAAATCGAACAAATCAGCCATTTCCTGCGTTTTGGGATAAAAAAACGTAGTCGACTGGGAGATGGGCGGAATTCTTCCCTCGCCCGATTTGGGCGAATAGCCCGCTTGTACGCAAAGAGTATCCAATTTGTAATTTTTCATATATTTTTCCTCTGAAAAAAAATTTATCTGTATTCCTTTAATTGCCTGTCAAGCGCGCGCTTTTGATCGCGTTCGGCAATGCTCTTTTTCTTATCGTAATTTTGTTTGCCTTTGCACAGTGCGACTTCCACTTTTACAAGGCTGCCCGAAAAGTATATTGAAAGAGGTATAAGCGTGTAGCCCTTTTCGTTTATTTTGCCCACGATTTTATCTATTTCTCCGCGGTGCATTAACAGCTTTCTGTCGCGCTTGCTCTCCTTGGTGGAAAAGGCGCCCGCCTTATCGTATACGGCTATATGCGCGTTTTTAAGGGTTAACTGCCCGTCGCGTATAAAGCAGAAGCTGTCTTTAAGATTGCAGTTTCCCGCCCTTAAAGACTTAACTTCCGCGCCCTCAAGCACTATTCCCGCTTCGAATTTTTCCAGTATGAAATATTCGTATGTCGCGTACTTGTTATACGTAACCGTTTTCATATTTAAATTATATCACACAATTTTTTATTCGTCTATCGAAAACATGACGCGCATTTTGCCGAAATCGCAGTTGTCTACGCGTATTTTAATTTTGTCGCCCAATCTGAAAGTATGCTTATCGCCTTTAAGCAGAAATTTTTCGGGGAAAAATTCCAACCGCGTGTCCGAAAGCGTTTCTATCGGGACAAGCCCTTCGACGGTATTTTCCAGCTCGCAGAATACGCCGAACTTCGTCACGCCGGAAATCACTGCGTCGAATTTTTCGCCCGTTTTATCGGTCATATAAACAAGCTTGTACAAATCGTCCACGCCGCGTTCCGCTTCGTCGGCAATGCGTTCCCGTTCGGAGCAGTCCGTTCCCGCGGCAGGCGCAAAAGCGGAGTATCGGTTCAAAGCCTTGGTATTGCCGTCTAAAAGCGCCTTCACAGTTCGGTGGACGAATAAATCGGGATAACGGCGGATAGGGGAGGTGAAGTGGCAGTAGCAGTCTGACGTCAGACCGAAGTGCCCCGCATTTGTTTCAGAGTAGCGCGCTTTTTGCATGCTTCTCAGCATTACTTTGTTCACTACGCCGAAATACGGTTTGCCTTCGGCGTAAGTTAAAATATCGCGGAAGTCCGCCGGGTTTACGCTTTCGGGGTTCAATTTGGCGTTTAAGCCCAAATCCTTTAAAAAAGTTATCAGTGAGGAAGCCTTTTCGGGCGACGGCTTTTCGTGTATGCGGTAAAGACAGGGCGCTTTGTTTTTAAGCAGAAATTCCGCTACGGCTTCGTTTGCGGAAATCATAAACTGTTCGATTATAATTTCCGAAATTCCCCTTTCGTAATCGGGTATAACTATTTTTCCGTTTTCGTCGACGTAAATTTTCGCTTCGCGTATATCCAGATTGACGCAACCGGCTTTATCGCGTTTGCGGGCGAGAAGCTCGCTCAGCTTTTGCATGTCTTTGACCGTGCTTACGATATCTTCATATTTTTTACAGACGGCTCCGTCGTTTTCGCATATGGCGGTTACGTCCTTATAAGTCATTTTATGACGGCTTTTTATTACGCTTTTGAAAATTTTATAACAGGTGCGCGTGCCGTCTTTGTCAAATGTCATTACGCATGACAGCGCAAGTCTGTCCTCACCCTCGTTTAAGGAGCATATGCCGTTTGACAGCTCTTTCGGTAGCATGGGCAGTACTCTGTCGGGGAAGTAAACGCTTGTTCCTCTTGCGTAAGCTTCCTTGTCCAATGCGGTTTTGGGCTTTACGTAGTGGCTTACGTCGGCGATATGAACGCCGAGAACAAATTTCCCGTCCTTTATATCAAGCGATACGGCGTCGTCAATGTCGCGCGTATCCGCGCCGTCTATCGTGAATATAAGTTTATCGCGCAGATCCGTGCGTCCGTCCGCCGACGGAGTAATATCGACGGCTTGCGCTTCGGCTGTCACGGCTTCGGGGAATTGCTCTCTTAAACCGTGCTCACGTATTATGGCAAGCTCTTCCGTCTGCAATTTGCCGCACTCGCCAAGTATTTCCGTTATTTTTCCGTTCGGCGCGCCGCCCGACCTGTAAGCGGTTATTTCGCACATAACCTTATTTCCGTCAACGGCGTCGAGGGAAAGGGAGGGGGCAATATTTACCTCCGGCAGACGCGTGTTGTCGGGGCGCACGTAAAGGCGGTTGCTGTCGGCGGTGAAAGTTCCCGCAAAGCGTTTAACGCCGCGCTTCAAAATTTTAATTATATACGCCTCGTCTTTGGTTCCGCGCACGGGCGCGGCGATAACCCTGTCCTTGTCGTATGCGCCGAAAAGCGATTTTTTCGGTACGAAAAAATCGCCCGAATACTTTTCCTTGTCGTCCGGCAGGACGAATGCAAAGCCGCCTTCGTTGCCCTGTACCGTACCGTAAAAGGCGCCGGCCTGTTTGCCGGTGCAGTATCTGCGCCTTGCGTCCCGCAGAATCGCGCCCTCTTTTTCAAGCTGCTTCAAGGCGGAAACGGCTTCTTTCTGCGCCTTTTTGTTTTTACCGATATAAGGCGCGGCGCGAAGTATTTCCTGCACAGTCTTGAAGCTAAGCTTTTCCTGTTTGATGTCGTTTAATAGTTTCTGTTTAATATCCATAATAAATAAATAAGGCGGCTTTAAGCCGCCTTTAAACTGCATTTTTCAGGGAACAAGTAAGCAAATAATGTAGATAGCGATCGACAGAACGCCCAAAACGCCCATGCAGACCCAAGTCCATTTTTTAAGCTTACTTTCAATAGACTGTCCTCTGTTTTTACCGAAGAAAGTTTCGCTGGAAGCGGTAATACCCTGTATTCCGTCCGAATTGCTCTTTTGGAACAGCACCAAAAAAATGGTGACCAGCGCGGCAAGAAATATAATTATAAGGCATGCAACCGATAAAGTAATGTACAGCGTCCAGGCGGTGTCGCCCATACCCGCTGCGCCCTCGGGCCTCGACAGTAACAAACTAAGATTCATAAATCGTCCTCTGAATTTATTCTACTTGAAAAGTATATCACAGACGATTGTATTTTACAATCAATTTTATCCCGATTTTCTAAATTTTAAGCGTCTTTCTCCGAATTTATTTATAACGAATATGCCCGCGCATACAAGTAAAAGCGCCAAAAGGGTAAACCAAGATAAAAGCTGGTCCTTTTCGCCGAGAATCAAAGCGGAAAAAACCGCGCCGAAAATAGGGTTGGTGCTTTTGAATACCGCTATTTTTGACACTGGATTATACCGTAACAAGAAGCCCTGTAAGGTAAACGCGCACGCCGAAAGAAACGCCAGATACAGCAGCATGAAAATTCCGCCTGCGTTTACCCCGCCGAACGTTCCGCCCGCCGCAAGCCCTACTATAACCAAAATTATTCCGCCGAAAAGAAACTGGTATCCGCAAAGAGCGGTTGTGTCCTCGTGCTTGGAAAAAATTTTCACGAAGCCTGCGGCAATGGCGGAGGACAGCCCCGAAAAAATTACAAACCCCTCGCCGAGCAGAGTGAAGGAAAAGGAGAAGTCGCCGCCAAGATTAATAAGGACGACTCCGCCGAAGCCCAATATACAGCCGGCAAGCTTTACAAGCGTAAACTTTTCCGTCCTGAATATGAAGCACGCCGCCAAAATAGTAAAAAATACGCCCAGTCCGTTCAAAACAGAAGCTTTTACGCCCGCCGTATGAGCAAGTCCTATATAAAAAAACGTATATTGCGCCACCGTCTGAAATACCGAAACCACGCCTACGCGCCATAAATTTTTCGGCTTGGGTACAATAAATTTTCTCTTTAAAATACAGCCGAAAATTATTACGAGTATTCCCGCCAGAGAAAAGCGCGTTCCTGCAAACAGCATAAGCGACGGAACGCTGTCCGTGTTTACTTCAAAAAGCTTATAACCTATTTTGACGCAGGGGAAAGCGCTGCCCCATAAAATACAGCATATTATCGCGCCGACGCACACCACGTAATTTTTGGTGAAAAATTTTTCCGGTTCTTTCGTTATCACGTTATTATTATATTTCAATTTAAAAAATTAAGCAAACGCTTTGCCGCCCGATAACGTCAAATATGTAACCGCCCGCGCACGATTATGCGCGGGCGGCAATTTGCGGCAACTTATTTAATTAAGCTTTTTCCGGTCATTTCTTTGGGAACGGGCAAGCCCATTACGGTTAAAAGGGTGGGGGCTAAGTCGGCGAGAACGCCGTCGCCGCGCAACTGCGCGTTTTTGTATTTCTCGGAAACGAGAACCACGGGAACGGGGTTTGTGGTATGTGCGGTAAAGGGAGAGCCGTCCTCCGACAAAAGTCTGTCGGCGTTGCCGTGGTCTGCGGTAAGCAGTGCGGAACCGCCCATTTCCAAAATTTTGTCAAGAACTTTTTTAACGCACTCGTCAACCGTTCCCACGGCTTTAATCGCTGCGGGGATAACGCCCGTATGTCCGACCATGTCGCAGTTTGCGAAATTTAAAATAACCACGTCGAAATCTCCGCCGTCAAGCTCCTGTAAAACCTTGTCGGTTACAAGGTACGCGCTCATTTCGGGTTGTAAATCGTACGTCGCAACCTTGGGGGAGGGGATTAAATCGCGCACTTCGTTTTCATTGGGTGCTTCAACGCCGCCGTTGAAAAAGAAGGTTACGTGCGCGTACTTTTCGGTCTCGGCAATTCTCAGCTGTTTTTTGCCGAGCTTAGCAAGATATTCGCCAAGCGTGTTTTCCATAGAGGTTTTGGGGAAAGCTGTTTCAACGCCTTCGAATGCGGCGTCGTAAACTGTGAAGCATACGTAAACGGGGTCGACGTAACCTGTTTTTCTTTCAAACGCTTCGCCTTTGGGCACGATAAATTGCTTCTGCGATACCGCGCGCGTAATCTGCCTCGCCCTGTCGGGACGGAAGTTGAAGCAAATCACGCTGTCGCCCTTTTCCAAAAGTCCGACGGGTTTGCCGTTTTCAATTATTTTTATCGGTTTTATAAATTCGTCGGTTATGCCTTCCGCATAGCTTTCTTCAACGGCTTTTGCGGGGTCTGCGCACTGCTTGCCCTCGCCGAGGGTAAGCATGTCGTAAGCTTTTTCCACCCTGTCCCAGTTATTGTCCCTGTCCATGGCGTAGTATCTGCCGCAGACGGACGCGATTTTACCGACGCCGATATTTTTAATTTCGGCTTGCAGACTGCGTATAAAGTCCGCGCCGGAAGTGGGGGAAACGTCCCTTCCGTCCATAAAGCAGTGAATAAAAACGTCCTTAACGCCGCGCATTTTCGCCATTTTCAAAAGCGCGTAAACGTGCGTAATGTGGCTGTGAACGCCGCCGTCCGACAAAAGTCCGTACAGGTGAAGCTTTTTGTCTTTGGCGTTGTCCATAGCCTTTATAAGCGCGGGGTTTTCAAAAAAGTCCCCGTCTTTTATGGACTTGGTTATCTTCGTCAAATCCTGATAGACTATTCTTCCGGCGCCCATGTTGAGGTGTCCGACCTCGCTGTTGCCCATTTGCCCGTCGGGAAGTCCGACGCTCATGCCGCTTGCGCCGAGAGTGGCGGAGGGGTACTTTTTCATAAGCGCGTTTACGTTTTTGCTGCCGTTAAGCGCAATAGCGTTGCCTTTGCCGTCCGGCGCGAGCCCGTAACCGTCCATAATTATTATCGCGTAAGGTATCTTTTTAGCCATAAAATTCGTCCTTGAAAAGTTTTTCTTTTATAATATTACGCCTTTATTATATACCGCCTTGAAATTTTTGGCAAGTAAATGATGTCATTCGCTTAAACCCAATAAATAATCTACGCTTTCGTTAAAATATTTTGAAAGAATAATAAGGGCGGAGGCGGTAGGCTCCGCCTTTTCAAGCTCCCAGCGTGCAATGGAAGATTGGCTTATTCCGGTCGCTTTTGCAAGCGTCATTTGACTGAACCCTTTTTCTTCGCGCAGTTCCTTTAATCTTTTAGCAAAATTCATAAAATTATTATATGTAATTTAAGTCTTATTTGACTTGACAACCCGTATATGACTTGATATAATAAATGTGTTAAGTCAAATTTGACTTAACACAATAAAATTTACAAGGAGAAGAAATGAAAGAGTACAAAACAATGCGCATAAGCCCTGACGAGGAGGTTTCGGTAATTGAAACGCTTGCCGTGTTCGGGTGGAAATTAGAGGATTCGAAAGAAATATATAACGAGAGTAGCGAAATTGTCGGCGTAAACGTAGATACAAAGGTAAAGACATATGGCGACGGAATTATAGGCGGCTTTATGGCGGGCTGGAACGGAGACGAAGGAAAGGTGGAAAGAAATGTTGCGGTCAAAACAGAAAAAAAGGTTACGCATTATGTTTCTTTGCGTTTTTCGCGTGAAACGTCTTCAAAAAATTATACAAGACTTAAAGAGCTTGAGGAGGAATATTTTCGTGGCGACGGGGCTAAGAATTATCTTCCGCTTCCGAAAAAGCCTGTTGTGTTTACCGTTATCGCCTCCGTCGCACTTGCTATAATTTTAATTTCGCTGTGCACTCTTTTTATCGGTGCGCAAGCCGAAATATGGGAAATAGTCGTTTGCGTTATCGTGCCGGTAGTGCTTATACCGCTTTTGATTGTTTTTTGGGTGAAGTATTCGAAGAAGAAATGTTTTGCAATTGAAGAAAACGAAAACCGCCGTGTTTATAATGAACAATGCAGACAAGCATATGATAAACGTGTTAAGGAAATAGTTGAGGAATGTGTTTACTTAAACGAGGAAAACGACAGATTGCAAAAAGTACAGTAATTTAAACGCAAAACTCAAAAATCCCGACCTGAAAAGGTCGGGATTTTTTCCGTTTATATATATTATTTATCGAAGTTTACGATTTTTGCAAAGTCAAGCTTTAAGGAAGCTCCGCCTATTAGTCCGCCGTCTATGTCGGGCTGAGCCATAAGCCCCTTGCAGTTGCCCGCGTTCATGCTTCCGCCGTAAAGTATTCTTACACGGTTCGCGTCCTTTACGCTGAACATTTTGGAAAGCTTCTTTCTGATAAACTTAATAGTTTCCTGCGCCTGTTCGTCGGTTGCGGTCTGACCTGTGCCGATAGCCCAGACGGGCTCGTACGCTATGACAAGCTGCTTGACGTCCTCAACGCCGTGCAAGCCGAATTCAAGCTGACGGCTAAGCACTTTTTCCGTATCTCCGGCAGAGCGTTCCGACAGAGTTTCGCCTATGCAGACAATGGGGGTAAGCTCGTTTTTAAGCGCCGCCAAAGTGCGTTGGTTAACGGTGTCGTTGTTTTCGCCGAAGTACTGCCTTCTTTCGCTGTGACCGATAATTACGTATTTAACGCCGTAATCTTTAAGCATATCTGCGGAAATTTCACCCGTGTACGCGCCGGAGGCCGCCCAGTGCATATTTTCCGCGCCTATTTTTATTTTAGAGCCCTTTGCGGCTTTCGTCATAGCCGGTATTAAAATTGCGGGTACGCAAAGGCAGACGTCGCACTTTGCTTCCTTAACAAGCGGTTTAAGCTCGGTAATAAGTTTGGTTCCCGAAGCAACCGTCATATTCATTTTCCAGTTGCCGGCTATAAAAGCTTTTCTTGACATATTAATCTCCTTTATTTTTTCTCGTTAAGGCAGGCGATGCCGGGGAGGACCTTTCCTTCGAAAAGCTCCAACGACGCGCCGCCGCCCGTCGAAATGTGCGTCATTTTATCCGCATAACCAAGTTGCTGAACAGCCGCCGCGGAGTCACCGCCGCCGATTATGGTCGTGCATTTTCCGTTTACAGCCGCCAAAGCCTCGGCAACTGCGATTGTACCCTTTGCAAGAGTGGGGTTTTCGAAAACGCCCATGGGGCCGTTCCAGATGACTGCCTTTGCGGAAGCAACCTTGTCGGCGTAAAGCTTTCTCGTCTTTTCGCCTATATCCATACCCATTTTATTAGCGGGTATCGCGTTAGAAGGAACGGTTTCAACCTGAATTTTTTCGTCTATCGGCTCGGGGAAGCGGTCCGTCACAACGGTGTCGACGGGAAGTAAAAGCTCCTTGCCGGACTTTGCCGCTTTTTCTATCATCTGTTTGCAGTAGTCTATTTTTTCTTCGTCTAAAAGTGAGGTTCCCACTTCATAGCCCTTTGCTTTGAGGAAGGTGTAAGCCATGCCGCCGCCGATAATCAGCGTGTCGCATTTTTCCAGAAGATTGGAAATAACGTTCAGCTTATCCGCAACTTTCGCGCCGCCCAAAATAGCGACGAAGGGGCGCTTGGGGTTTTCAAGCGTGTCGGCCATTACTTCAAGCTCTTTTTCGATAAGGAAGCCGCAAACCGCTGTTTTGATAATACCGTATTCGACGATAGCTGCGGTGGAGGCGTGGGAGCGGTGCGCCGTGCCGAACGCGTCGTTTACGTAAATTTCGGCATTGTATGCAAGGGCTTTGCAGAAGGCTTCGTCCTTTTTTTCTTCCTCCCAGTGGAAGCGGAGGTTTTCTATAAGAACGGCTTCACCGTCTTTGAGATTGTCGCGCTTCTTATTTGCGTCGGCGCCGATAACGTCGGTTGCAAAGACTACTTTGCCGTTCAAAAGCTCGTTAAGTCTTTTCGCAACGGGCGCAAGCGTAAGCTTTTTCGGTTCGTCCTTTTTCGCTTTTTCTATAATTGCTTCCTTTGTGGTTTCGCCCGCGTCGACCTTTTTCTGGTCTTTTTTATTGAGTTTGACTTCTGCGGAAAAAACGGAGTGCGGCTTGCCCATGTGCGAGCAAAGCGTAACCCTCGCGCCCGCGTCAAGCAGGTACTTTATAGTAGGCAGCGCGCCCTGAATTCTGTTTTCGTCGGTAATAACACCGTCCTTCATGGGTACGTTGAAGTCGCAGCGTACAAGCACGTTTTTGCCCTTTAAATCTTTGAGGTCTTTTACGGACATCTTGTTCATTGTTTAAAGCTCCTTGTCAATAAATATTTTTTTACTTAATAAGTATAAATCAGCCGCATTTAAAAGTCAAACAAATGTAAACTTTTATGGTAGATATTGACAATTTTATATATCTGAAATATAATAACGGAGAGGAGGAAAATATGAAAAGATTTTCAACACTGATTATTTTACTGTTAACGCTTTGCGGACTGGCGTTGCCGGTAGTAGGTTGTAAAAAAATGATACGTCCTTCTTTCACTGCGGAAAAACCTGTCTATACATTTATTGATTTAAATGATAATAGTGCATATAAAAGTTTCATTTTTGAGGAACTGCCCATTGGGTGCGATCCGTATCGGGAATTTTTAAATTACTATAACGGTGAATTTAAATCGGTATGTAATAAACATTTTTATATTCTTGATTTGGGTGAACCTGACGGTGACCCGTTAATAGATAGACGGCGTTCGTGTTATATTTACGGAAATATAAGTGAAAATCTTTCGCTTGAAAAAGGATTTTTGACAACAGGCTTACAAATTTATGATAAAGAAATAGGCGGATATTACGATAAAAAATTATATTGGAAAGACGGCTGGACTAATTGGAGTATAAAACTGGAAATAATATGTTCTACGGTAAACGAAAAACCCGAGGGGGATTATGTTTTAGAATTCGGCAAACTTGAAAACGACGGTAATTATAAAAAATATATTTTTAAAAACTATATAAATATTTATTGCGGAAATGTTTGCGTTGCCACATGTTTTTACGTTGAAGGAGTAAAAATACCGCTGAGCTGGTATGAAAATTACTTTAAAAATAATTTAATTTACGGAGGAAATTTATGAATTTAAAATGTATCGCCGTTTCCGTATATTAAATAAATGCATTTGACTTGATATAGCCGAATGCATTTTTATTTTTAACCGCGCAAATTATTGTGTTAAAGTGAAAAGTATGTTATAATCCATATAATATATGGGAAATCTCAAATAGTTTATGAAAATCTGCGTTGCGGGTCTGGGGCTTATCGGCGGCTCTATGTGTTCAGCCCTTAAAAGAGCCGGTCACGCCGTCGACGGTTGGAACCGTTCTCCGCAGGCGGCTTGCTATGCCGTTGAAAACGGAATTATAGACGCGCAGGCGGACGGTTTTACGCGGTACGACGTCGTTTTCGTTGCGTTGCCGCCGCAGGCAACGGTTGATTTTATAGACAACACGCGCTTTAAAAGCGGTGCGATAGTTTCCGATATTTGCGGCGTTAAGGGTTTTATAGAAAATCACGTATATTCCGTGCCGCGCAATTTCCGTTACGTCGGCTGTCACCCTATGGCGGGGAAAGAGGTTTCAGGTATAGAAAACGCCTGCGCGGATTTGTTCGACGGTGCAAGCATGATTATAACGCGTCGGAACGAAACGGACGCTGACGCGGCGGATAAGGTTATCGATCTTTCCCGCGATATGGGCTTCGGCCGCGCCGTGCTGTGTACGGCAAAGACGCACGACGAAAAAATCGCTTATACGTCTCAGCTTGCCCACATTGTTTCAAACGCCTACGTAAAAAGTCCGTCGCTTAAAAACTGTATTTGCTTTACTGGCGGCAGCTTTCAGGACATGACAAGGATTGCGGGCGTAGACGAAAACGTATGGGCTTCGCTCTATCTGAACAATGCGGAAAACGTCGCCGCCGAAATAGACCTGCTTGTCGACTCTCTTACGCGGGTTAAGGAGGCGGTTCTCGAAAAGGACAGCCGAAAGCTTAAAAGTATCCTTGCGGAGGGGCGCTCGCTTTTTGCGGGCTCGGAAAAGACGGTTTCGGACGCGGATATAAGCGTTAAAAAATTAAATTGATTTTTTTACTTGTAAGTTATAATAAGATAAATACGGATAATGCTATGAAGTGCAGGGTTGTATTCGATAACGGACGTGCGGACGGTCGGTTTTCGTCCGAAGGGGAGCTTAATTGCGACGGCAACGCATTTTCGCTGGAATACGTTTTGGACGGCGACAAATGCCGTCTGTGCTATCGCGGCGGCATACTTACGCAAAGACGTTGCGGAAAAGTCAATCTGGATATGTCTTTCAGTGAAAACGCGGAAACAGGTTGCATAATAAAGGACGGCGATGCTTCCGGCAGAATAGATATTTTCACCGGTAAACTTAACGCCGTAACAGACGAAGGCGGAGTAAAAGTTTTCGTCGATTATACTCTCGGCGGAGAAAGAAGCACGCTCCGTATTTCGGCGGAAGCGGTAAATTAAAGCAAACGGAAAAAATCCGGCATGGGGGCGTCGCCCAAATACAAGCGTCGGAAAATTTATTTACAATGGTTATAGAATATCTCGGTCATTCATGTTTCAAACTTACGGAAAGCACGGGTACGTCCGTGGTATGCGACCCGTACGGCGACGTCGGGTACGTCATGCCGCAGGTTTGCGCGGACGCGGTTACTGTTTCGCACAGACATTACGACCATGACAATACTGCGGCTGTCGGCGGCAATCCTACGGTGATAGATGCGGAAAACGTGCGCAGTCTGCCCGGGGTTGAGATAAGCGCCGTGAAAAGCTTTCACGACGGACAGCGCGGCAAAACGAGGGGGGAAAACGTCATATTCAAATTCCGCATGGACGGAATAGACGTGTGTCATTTAGGCGACCTCGGCGAGGCTTGCACTGCGGAGTTGATAGATTCCATTCTTCCCGTAAACGTACTTCTTATTCCCGTCGGGGGCAATTATACCATAGACGCGGAAATGGCTAAGGAATACGTGGACAGGATTATGCCGGATATCGTAATACCCATGCACTACCGTACGAAGGGGTGCAATCTGGATATAGACAAGGCGGAAAAATTTCTCTGTCTGTTTGACGGCGATAACGTTTCGGAAACGGACGGAAGCTCGCTTGAACTTATGCGCAGCGATTTGATAGACGGAGAAACGAAAGTAGTTGTATTGAAAAGGCGGTAATTATGACCGAATCGGAAAAGTTACTGAATCAGCTTGCCGGTAGGCTCGGTGCGAAAACCATACACGAGCTGCGTCAGGTAGCGCGCGCTGTCGGCGTCAAATGTCCCGCCGCCGGCAAAAAAGACCGTCTGGTGGAGGACTGTCTCGGTATAGCGGCGGGGAAAATAAACCCCGTCCCCAAAAAGGCGGACGGCGGATTGGTCGGCGCGCCGCCGAAATCGCATGAATACGACAGGCAGCTCGTTACCGACATACTCGCTTGCAGGGAAAAACTGAATATAGTCTGCCCCGCCGCCGAAGAAGAAGCCGAAAGTATTGCGCTTACCGTAAACAGCGGCAACGCGCACCTTTTGGATTTTACTGCGGAAGGCATACTCGAAAAAAGCGCGGAGCTGTGGTTCATGCGCACCGGCTTGGCGGATACCCGCAAGGATATTTTCGTCAACGAAAAGCTTGTAAACCGTTACGGTCTGCGCGAGGGCGACGTCCTTTGCGGCAGATGCGTGCGGGAAGAAGTAGATGAAATTGCGGGGCTAGCCACCGTTACGTCCGTCAACGGCGGCAGTCCCGAAAATGCGCCGAACAGGAAAAAGTTCGATAATCTTATACCCGTTTACCCCGATAAGCGGTTTGTAACCGCGCTCGGCGCGGACGACGTTGCGGGCAGAATGTTGGATTTGTTCGCCCCCGTGGGCGCCGGACAGTTGGCTTTTATTACCGGCGACAGGGGTAGCGGCAAGTCGGAATTTCTGAAAAACGTAGCTTCCGGCATTGCGAGAAACAATGCGGAAGTAAAACTTGTGCTTCTTTTGATTGACGTGCGTGCGGAGCAGGCGGCGGATTACAAACGTTCTTTCCCCAAAGCGAAAATTTTTTCTTCCGCTTTGGGGTGCGACGAAAGCAACCACGTGCGCTGCGCCCGTTTGGCTTCCGAGCACGCAAAAAGACTTGCCGAGCAGTCAAAAGACGCCGTTATTATTTTGGACGGCTTGACCGAGCTTGCAAGGGCATATAATTGCAGCGCCGGCAGGGTATACACCGCGTTGGACACTTCCGCGCTTAATAGTGCAAAAAAATTCGTATCAGTTGCGCGCAATACTCAGGACGGCGGCTCGGTTACTATAATTTCCTCGCTGTGTACAGGCGGCGACGCCGTCGACGAAGCTGTTTTTTCGGGTCTTAAAGGCGCGTGCAATATGCGCGTCGAGGTTGCGGAAAAGTATGCGGACGCACCGTTCGATATTTATGCTTCATACGCTTCGGACGATAAAAGACTTTTGTCGGAAAGCGAATTCAAAGCGGCTGTAAAGCTCCGTTCGCAGGGAACGGGAGACGCGTTTTTAAAGACGCGTTCCAACAAAGAGCTGTGCGCGCTTTTAAACGATAAAAATTAGACAGGTATATTATGGCGGATAAAAACGCGTTTATCGACAAGGTAAAAATAACTATAAAATCGGGCGACGGCGGCGACGGAATGAATTCCTTCAAGTCGTTCAAGGGCAAGCCCGCCTGCGGACCCGACGGCGGCGACGGCGGAAACGGCGGGCGCGTTTACATGCTTGCGGACGCAAGCATGAACGACTTGCTTTCTTTCCGTTACACAAGCAAATATTTTGCGGGCGACGGCGAGCGCGGCGGCACTAATAAATGCTTCGGAAAATACGGCGCCGACGTAATAATAAAAGTACCGGTGGGAACGGTTGTCCGCGACGCGGACACCGATACGGTAATTTGCGACATGTTTTCCGACGGCGAAAAGAAGCTTATCGCCGAGGGCGGGCGCGGCGGTAAGGGAAACGTCCGTTTTACGACCGCCAGAAGGCATGCGCCGAATTTCGCGCAAAAGGGTGAAAAGACCGAACCGCACGTTCTTATACTCGAACTTAAAGTTATTGCCGATTTGGGCATAATAGGTTTCCCCAACGTCGGTAAATCCACGCTTCTTTCCAAAATTTCGGCGGCGCGTCCCAAAATAGCGGATTATCATTTCACCACGCTTTCGCCCAATCTCGGCGTGGTCAAATATTACGAGGAAAGCTTTGTCGCGGCGGATATTCCCGGGCTTATAGAGGGCGCGGCTGACGGCGCGGGGCTCGGTCATGACTTTCTCCGCCATATAGAGCGCACCCGCATGCTGTTGCACGTCGTGGACGTTTCCGGCATAGAGGGGCGCGACCCGATAGAGGATTTCATAAAAATAAACAACGAGCTTTCTTCTTACAGCCCTGCTTTGGCAAAGCTTCCGCAGATAGTCGCGCTCAACAAGTGCGATATTTACGGCGCGGAGGAAAAAGTAAAGTCGTTTAAAAAGAAGTTCGGCAGGAAGTACAAAATATTTACTTTAACCGCGTTGAACGGCGGCGGAGTTAAAGAACTTATAGAGGGGGTTTTTTCCGTATTGAAAACTCTTCCTCCCGTGCGCCGCATCGAAAGCGACGAAAGCTTCACCTATACCAAAAGCGGCGATCTCGGCTTCGAAATTTACAAAGACGGCGAGGCGTTTGTGGTTGTGGGCGCGCTTGTCGATATGCTGTGCCGCAACGTTTCTTTAAACGACCCCGATTCCATGGCGTACTTCCAGAAAATTTTAAGGGAAAAAGGGGTTATTTCCGAGCTTCGCAAACTGGGAATAGAGGAAAACGCGACTGTCATAGTTGGCGACGTCGAGTTTGAGTTTGTGTCGTAAATTAAAATAAAAAATACTTTTGATACGGAGAAATTATGCTGACTTCAAAACAGCGCAGTAAACTTAAAAGCCTTGCCGCAAACTTGTCGCCCATAGGTCAGGTGGGTAAAGACGGCATAGGCGAAAACATGCTTGCAAGCTTTTCGGACTGCCTTGAAAAGCGCGAGCTTATAAAAATAAACATATTGGAAAACGCCGACGGCGAGCCGCAGGCGTTGGGAAGGGAGCTTGCGGAAAAGCTTTCCGCAGAGTGCGTTATCGTTATAGGCAGAAAAGCGGTCTTATACCGCAGGTCGTCAAGAAAGGACGCCGAGCATATAGTTTTGGACTGATTTAAGCCAAAACAAGCGTGACCGCGGCAAGTATAAGCATTATGCTTCCGCTTATAATATAGTAGATAGGAAAAAAAGTGAAATAGCTGAGCGCAAGTAACGCCGCGCCCGACCAGAAAAGAGGAGCGCAGATTTTTCTGTTAAAACGCATTTTTATCCGTTTGAACACGTTTATTTTTTTCGCGCCCTCGTAAATATATTTTTCGGGAAGAAGCTTTTTTTCTTCAAGCAGTGCGTAAACGTAATCAAGCTGTTTTATTTCTATGGAAAAATTTTCCGCCAAAGCGGCGGCTTCCGGCGCTACCGCACAGCAAAACAGTAATTTCTTTTTTTCGGTTTTGGTTTTGATGATTGCGGCAACGTCGTCCTCGCACAGCGGTTGCATTTTGAAGTTTACAAAATAAACGCAGTCGTCGGTTAAAATTTTACCGTTTTTTATTACCGGCTTGTCGCCGTCGGCTTTAAGGCAGTCCGAAAGCAGCGCGCACACATAAGCGTCGGACGAGAGAGAAAGGTGCAGGGCAAGCAGTTTTTTATTCTTTTCATTGCGTGAGATAAGCAGCTTTTTATTCTGTTTGCGGCTTATGTACAAAAAGCCGAGCGCCCCGAACAGCAAACATGCCGTCACGGCGAATACAAGCGCGATAACCGCGTTTTTTGTGTAGTATCTTATAGCTGTGAAAAACAGCAGAAAGGCGCACGCTCCCGCAAAAATAGTGTCCAGTAAAAGCGGTAAATTTATTCTTCTCATGCGCAAATTATTGACAATATAAAGTTTAAATATACGGAATGAAAATAGCACTTTTCGGCGGGTCGTTCAATCCCGTCCACAAAGAACATGTAAATATCGTAAAAGCGGCGGTCGAAGCGTACGGGTTAGACAGGGTTATAATTATTCCGACTTTTATAACGCCCGATAAAGCCGCAAGAGCCGTTTCACCCTCGGCGCGGCTTGAAATGTGCCGTCTGGCGTTCGGCGGGGTGGAATGCGCCGAGGTGTCCGATTACGAAATTACAAAAACGGACGTAAGCTATTCCTATATAACATGCCGTCATTTCAGGGAAATTTATCCCGATGACGAGCTGTATTTTATTCTCGGCGCGGATATGCTTGAAAATTTTCCACGCTGGAAAAACCCGCGGGAAATTCTAAAATGCGTAAATTTACTTGTCTGCGCGAGAGAGAACGGCGAAAGTCTGATTGCGGCGTGTAAAACGTTTAAAGATGCGTTCGGCTTTAAGCCCGCAACTTTCGGTTACGTCGGCGGCAAGGTCAGTTCCACGCGCGTGCGCGTTTTGGCTTCACTGGGCGAAAGCGTGGAGGAGTTTACGGGGGAAATGACCGCAAACTACATTTCCAGTAATAAGATATATCTGCTTCCGCGCTTGCACGAAGTAAAAAATTATCTTACGCCGTCGCGCTGGCGGCACACCTTGCGCGTTGCGGAAATGGCGGCTGAAAACTGCGCCCGTTTGAAAATAGACGAGGTGACCGCCGTAACCGCCGCGGCTTTGCACGACTGCGCCAAGTATTCGGGCGCGGACGCAGCGGAGCTGAAAGGCTTCGTCTGTCCGAAAAACGTTCCCGATACCGTCGTTCATCAGTATGCGGGGGCGTATGTTGCAGAACGGGTTTTCGGTATAACGGATAAAGAAATTTCTGCCGCAATCGCATGTCATGCCAGCGGCAGGAAGAACATGTCGCCGCTCGACAAGCTTATTTATCTTTGCGATATGTTGGAGGGCGGACGTAATTTCGACGGAGTCGAAGAACTGCGTAAAATATTCGCGCGGGACATAGACGAATGTCTTTGCGCCGCATTAAAACACCAGATCGATTATCTTGAATCTTCGGGCGCGGAAATTTATCCGCTAACGAAAGAAGCATACGAATTTATAAAAGGAAAATATAATGGAAAGTAAGGAAAAAACAAATTTAATATGCAAAATTTTATCCGCCGGCAAAGCGGTCGGCATCGTATATATCGCGGTGGAGGACAAGACAAGTCTTTGCGATTATTTCGTCATAGCGGGCGGCAGGTCTAAAACGCAGGTCAAGTCGCTTGCGGAAAATTTGGAAGAAAAGCTTAAAAAAGAGCATAATTTAATCCCGCAACGGCGCGAGGGCGTGCAGGGCGGTAGATGGGCTGTATTGGATTACGCCGACGTTATCGTACACATTTTCGGCGACGAGGAAAGGGACTTTTACCGCCTTGAACGAATTTGGGAAGACGGCGCAAATCTTACGCGGTACGAAGACTGATTATTTTTTGAACTGAATTTCTTTCGGTTCGGAATAACCGGACTTTTTTACGCGTTTTTTCTCTACAATATAATATACGGGCTGCGTTTTCGGCGCAGGCGCGGGTTTTTCTTTGGGCGGCTCGGGCGGCTTCTTTTTAAGGCTTTTCAAGCCTATGTAAGCGAACCTTACAATGTGTACGAGAATAAAACAAACCGCGAAAGTCAAAAACAAATACAATATACCTATAAACATGGTCAAATTATAAGCAATGTGCGGAAACGTAAATTGTTTAAAAAAATAAAATAATGTAATAAAAGGTAAAAAATTATGACAGAATCCGAACAAATGGACGACGAGGAAAAATTGCGTTTTGAGGAGTTCAAAAGAAAAATAAACGGCGAAGCGGCGCGCGCGCAGGTCGGCAAGCTGGAATACACACTGACCGAAGCTTCCTCGGACAAGGCTGTAATCCGCCGCGCCTGTCAGGACGCAACTCTTTTGGGGCTTGGCGCCGTATGCGTTCTTCCCGCTCTCGTAAAGCCTTGCGTGTCCTTCTTGGGGACAGACCCGCAGGTTTCGCTTATTGCCTGCATATCTTACCCGCACGGGGGAGATTCTACCAAGATAAAGGTTGCCGCCGTAAAGCAGGCTATTAAGGACGGCATTGACGAGTGCGAGGTGACCGCTCCCATATCGTACATTAAGGACGGCAACTGGAATTACGTCAAGCGTGAATTCAAAAAACTTAAATCGGCTTCCAAAGGGCGCGGAATAAGGATAAATCTCGAAAGCGTACTGTTGACCGAGCAAGAGCTTGTCAAGGTCTGCAATATTGCCGCGGCGGTCGGCATAACCGCGCTTAGGACGGATTCCGGCTTTTACGGCGGCGACTTCGACGCGGAAATTGTTTCGCGCATAAAGGCGGCGGTTAAAGATAAATGCACCGTAAAAGCGGACAATGTAAACACACTGACGGAAATGCAGACGGCGGTCGATATGGGCGCGGGCGTAATAGGCAGTAAAAACGCCGTTGACCTTGCGCGTCTTATTTTAAAATCTGTCGAAGAATAAAACAAAAAAATTTGCTTTTAAATTTATAATCCGCTATTGACTAACAGGTTTTGCGGCGTTATAATAAAAGCCGTTAATAAATTTTTAAATCATACGTTCAGGAGGGTTCTATGGCTTACAAAACAAAGGAGTGGCGCAACGAAATGCGCGTCACGGTCGATTATAATTATATGATGTCCAAATCGCTCGGAGACGAGGGAATTAAAGATTCCGAGCTGCGCGCCGTAAAGGAAAGCGCGGAACGGGCTTTCGAATACGTCCGTCTGAACCGCGGCAGAGACGACTTGTTCATGGGCTGGACAGAGCTTCCTTACAACCAGGACGCAATCGTCGCCGATATTTTGGAAACTGCTAAAAAGGTAAGGAAAAAATTCAAGTACTTTGTCGTTCTCGGCATAGGCGGAAGCGCTCTCGGTCCCATAATGGTATTCAATGCGCTTAAACATCTGCACTATAACGAGCTTTCGCCCCAAAAGCGCAACGGTCCCAAATTTTACGTAGAGGACAACGTTGACCCCGTAAGAATGCAGGCGCTTTTAGACGTTATCGAACCCGAAAAAACCTGTTTTAACGTAATTTCCAAATCCGGCGCCACAAGCGAGACGATGACCCAGTACCTAATTATCGCGGACATTTTAAAAAGCAAAGGCGTAAATCTTCCCGAAAACATAATATTCACTACCGACGCCAGCCGCGGCAATCTTATAAAAATAGACGAGTCCTTCGGCGGTGCGTTTAAAAAATTCGTCCTTCCCGACGGTGTGGGCGGCAGGTTTTCGGAGCTTTGCCCCGTCGGACTTCTTCCCGCGGCGGTTTTGGGTATAGATATAAAAGGCATGCTTGCAGGTGCGGCGTATATGGACGGGCTTTGCTCTAAACCCAATATATCCAAAAATCCCGCGCTTGCCTGTGCGGTTTTGCAGTACATAACAATGAAGCAGGGTAAAAATATAAACGTTTTAATGCCCTATTCGGACAACCTCAAGCTCATGGCGGACTGGTATTGTCAGCTTTGGGCGGAGTCTCTCGGTAAAGCCGTAGATTACGAAGGCAAAAAAGTGAACGCGGGCACAACGCCCGTCAAAAGCTTGGGCGTGACCGACCAGCACTCGCAGGTTCAGCTTTACATAGAAGGACCTTTCGATAAGGTAATAACCTTCATTTCGGTTGAAAAATACGCGTGCGAAATGCCTATCGCGCACGGTTGCGAGGATATTCCCGACGTCGGATTCCTCGGCGGGCACACCATGCAAGAGCTTATTCAGGCGGAAAACAAAGCTACGGCTTACGCTTTGATGCGTGCCGGCAGGATGAATTATACTATTAAAATGCCTGCCGTGAACGAGTTTACTCTCGGTCAGCTTATGTACCTGCTCGAATTGCAGACGGCTTATACTGGCGCGCTTCTCAATATAAATACGTTTAACCAGCCCGGCGTCGAAAACGGCAAAAAGGCTACGTTTGCGCTTCTCGGTAAAAAGGGCTACGAGGCGCAGAAAAGGGAAATGGATTCCGCGCCCGCACTGGACGGAAAGTATATAGTTTAATGTGTCTTTTAACAGCCTTTTTATGCGACAGAGTCGCGTTCGGCAGGCGTTACGATAAAAATCCGCTTTTGAAATATTTTACCGCGGAGGATTTCGGGCTGGAAGCCGAACAAATTTCTTCGGGTAAATTTTTGAACGGTTTTATCTATAAAAATGTAAAAGCCGCTCAAAACGGCAAAGTAATTGTATTTTGTCACGGAATGGGTCCGGGGCAAATAGCATATACAACCGAAATAGCGTATTTCTGCAATATCGGTTATACTGTGGTTGCGTTTGACGTCAAAGGCTGCAATTTTTCCCGCGGGAGAAATATAAAAGGAATGTACGAGGGCGTTAATACCGCCGTCGCCGCAATAGATTTCGCGCGGTCGCGCTTCCCCGAAGGGAAAATTTATCTTGTCGGGCACAGTTGGGGCGGGTACTCCGCTTTGTGTGCTTCCGCAGAGAGAAGTGTAAACGCCGTAGTGGCGATATCCGCGCCGGAAACTCCGTCCAAGACCACTATGTACGGCGCCGTAAACTTCGGATTGCCCAAACCTTTGGCGGCAGTGCTTCGACCTTTCTGGTGGATAATAAATTTATTCAAGTACGGCGCAAAGGGCAACGCAAACGCCGCAAAACGAGCGGTAAAAAGCGGTGTTCCGACGCTGCTTGTTCACGGCGGCGACGATAACGTCGTCAATGCAAAAAACGCGGCTTATGCGCTGGCCGACGGAGAAAATATTACCAAATATTATGCGCATGGCAAAAAGCACAACCCCTACAATACGGTTGCCGCGGAAAATAAGCTTGCCGAGCTTCAAAGCGGCTTAATGCGCGTCAAAAAAATGACTGAGCAACAGAAAGACGAGTTTTTTTCAAATTTCGATTATTCCGCCGCCACAGAAGAAGACGGGGAAGTTATGAATGCTATTGCGGAATTTTTAAACAAACAATAAAAACAGCCGCCGCGCTTTCTAAGCGCGGCGGCTGTTACTGTATATACGATAACGGCGGAATATTTTTATTGTAATTCGCGTTCTTCCAATATGTTTTTTATTGTGTTTATATCGGTAACCGCGTCGCATAGGGCGTTTATTATGACGCCTTTTTTTATCGGGTATTTTTTGGTTCTCGTTTTAAACCGGTCACAGCTTTCGTGTTTGTCGCAAATTTTATCATGCTTCCAACACCGGCCGAATTTCTCCCTGTAAAATCCGCAGTATGTTTTGGAGTAATATCCCCTGAAATAGTCGCATGAAGAACATTCTTTTGTCATAATTAAGCTCCTGATATTTTATAAGGAAATAATAACATAATTTTTATTGCTTTTGTTGTGAATTGAGTATCCTCATTTTTTAGTGAAAATGAGGATACTTATATTGTTAAAAGTTAACCTCCCGCTAAGCGGGAGGCAAAAAAGAAGCGGAAGCGTT
>ERZ777011.867-NODE-867-length-40814-cov-94.321647_pt1 | contig 40814 bp, 38 predicted proteins | sample MGYA00374964_ERZ777011 | MGnify/ENA primary metagenome ERZ777011 (study PRJEB29310, sample SAMD00008975) | mouse gut metagenome | study: EMG produced TPA metagenomics assembly of the Metagenome analysis of fecal microbiota from mouse which was promoted...
CTCAACAAAGTTACGAAAATATTTACTTTTATACAATATTTAGATGTTACATAGTACTAGTGTATTTATTTCGGACTGAGTAAACCACTTTTTATTCTCAAGCATTATTACAAATTGACAAGCCCAATACCTTGTAGCATCATCAGTTGCAAATTTCTTCTCAAATGATGTCATTGATTGTTTTACTTTTGCTAAATCCGCAGGTTGTCCTTTTGCAATTGAGAATAAGCGATCATATATGGTTGTAGTAATTACTGGGTGTTCTGCATAATCATTATCGCATACTATCAACATATATCTGATACAAATCTGATGCATAGTTCTCGTGGACTATTTTGGGCTTAAAATCCCCAAATAGTGCCGCATATCGCATTTTTAGTATTGCATTCGATACAGATTTGTAGCGACTTTCCCAATACAAAACGGCATCTGGAGTAACATCCGTAAGTGAAGGATAACATATGGATTTTCCATTTGTATCTACCCCGGTAATATGTGGGCCAAAATAAAATCCCCAAGGAGAATCTGTTGCATTGGGTTGCAGATTAAATGCTGTTGCCTCATATTGAAATTCTTGGCGTCTTTTTTCCGCATCGCAAAGTTTGCCCAATTCCCGTATGATATCAGATGACCTAAATTTTTTACCTATTACATCATAAGCAGACAAAACATTTTCAATCGTCATTTCACACATGTCGTATATCTTTGTATACAAAGGCATAACTTCTTTTTGACTAAAACGCAAAACATTGGAAAAATAAAAGAAATCTTTAGCGTTTTATATCAGAATATTTGAACTATTGATATCTTTGTAGCATACAGATAAAAATATGACGCATGAATAGAGAGATGAATAGGCTAAAAGTAGTACTTGCTGAGACGAAACGTACCAACCGATGGTTAGCGGAGCAATTAGGGAAAGATCAGGCAACCGTTTCCAAATGGTGCACTAACACCAGCCAGCCGAGCCTTGAGACATTATTCCAAATAGCGGAATGTTTAGGCGTTACAGTACAGGAATTGATTAGTAAGAATAGCACTAAAGACCATGAGTAATATACAGAATATAGATCAGCACATTATTATAAACGTGGCAGAACGCATTGAGCGACTGATAAAGGATGCTCGGCAGCACATTAACAGAATTGTAGACATTACCGAAGTTATCACTAAATATGAGATAGGACATGTGATTATAGAGGTAGTGCAAGAAGGAGAAGATCGTGCGAGATACGGCAAGCAACTGCTGAAAGGTGTTTCGGAGATATTGACTGAACGATTGGGCGAAGGATGGTCAGTTGACACTCTAAAAAAGTGTCGCAAATTTTATCAAATCTATTCAGCTAACAAGATTGGGGCTACACTGTCGCCCCAATTGACTATTGAAGATTCGGGCTACAGCGTAGCCCCAATTCAAAAAACTGCGACATCGCAGAAATTAGATTCTGCATACCCGTTTACTCTATCGTGGTCGCATTATGTTGTTTTAATGCGCATGGAGTCTGCTGACGAACGAAGATTCTATGAAATTGAAGCTAAGAACCAAAATTGGAGTGTACGTCAACTGCAACGACAGTACAATTCAAGTCTATATGAGCGTTTGGCACTCAGCAAAGATAAAGAAGCAATCTTGCGTTTAGCACAAGAAGGTCAAACAATCAATAAACCGGATGACATTATAAAGAATCCTTTGACATTAGAGTTCTTGGGACTAAAACCAGATGCATCTTATTCTGAAACAAAACTTGAAAATGCCATAATTGACAAACTGCAACAGTTCCTATTAGAGTTGGGAAAAGGGTTCCTTTTCGAATCTCGCCAGAAGCGATTCACATTCGATGAAGAGAACTTCTTTGTTGACTTGGTATTTTACAACAGGCTTCTGCAATGCTACGTACTCATCGATTTAAAGGTAGATAAACTTGCTCATCAGGATTTAGGACAAATGCAAATGTATGTCAACTATTACGATCGATATGTCAAGCAAGATTTTGAGAAACCTACAATTGGAATTTTGCTTTGCAAAGAAAAGAAGGATGCATTGGTTGAGCTTACATTACCGAAAGATTCCAATATCTATGCGCAGCAATATGCCCTATATCTTCCTGACAAACAGTTACTACAAGCTAAACTAAAAGAGTGGATAGACGAACAGGATTAATAAAAACACCTTGACAGATAAATGATGGAATCGACCTTCATAAAATTCTGCAAATATGTAGATGAATCTATTTTCCCTAAAGAGAATAGAGGAGAGAGTATTGCGTTCATTGTCGATCAAGCCTTTATTGATGAATTCTGTAAAAAACATGCGGTCTCTGAAAATGCTCTGCTGAGAGATGTGAGGTTAAATTTGAACACATTAGTGTCCACCAAAAAATCATAAGAATACTTTGAAATTATTGAAATTCAATTTGTTATAGTTAGTTTTGCCGCGCAACGATTTGAAATTACTTTTGCAATCTGATTCAGGCTGTTATGAATAAGGGCAAATACGTTTTCGCCCAATTAGTCGAGTTTCTTGACAATTTAAAGTTCTTACGCATTGTAAAGAAGTGTGGATATACTATTAGATGGGGATTCATATAAAGATAACCCATCTGAAGGCACTTCTCGATCGGCGCAATTCCGACCAATATCCTCCATCTGGGTTATCGTGCAATCAAAGGTCAGTAAGACTGACGGGTGAAAATATACAGCATTTTAACCAGCGAGACTTTCATTTAGGGAACTTTTCCTGCAAGTCTTGCAGAGATTTCTTCCTTAAATCTTCCCGACATACCTTTGCACTGTCAAATGAGAAACGTTCCTGTCGTCCAATGGATAGGACACTAGCCTACGAAGCTTGGAATTGAGGTTCGAGTCCTCACAGGAATACAGAATGGAGTTTTGGCAGACCAGGTGTATGCGCAGGACTGAAAATCCTGAGAACGTGGTTCGATTCCACGAGACTCCACTAAATGGTGATGATAGTTCAGATGGTCAGAACGCCGGATTGTGGATCCGGAGGTCACGGGTTCGAAGCCCGTTCTTCACCCTTAGACAATGGAAGCGTGGGTGAGCGGCTTAAACCACCTCCCTGCTAAGGAGGCACTCCCCTTTCGGGAGTCGAAAGTTCGAATCTTTCCGTTCCCGCCATAGGCCCGGATGGTGAAGTGGCTAACACGTCGGTCTGCAAAACCGATACCCGCAGGTTCGAATCCTGCTCCTGGCTCAGTCATGGGAGCGTAGCTCAGTGGAAGAGCAGCGGACTGTTAATCCGTTGGCCGGAAGTTCGACCCTTCCCGTTCCCGCAAAAGAATTTTTATATATCTTTGCACCCGCAAAAAAAGAGACACATGATACGGAACAACAACATATTCAGTAGTCAGCATTGCTGTAACCGACGCAGTGCTGCCGTTGCCGTATCTGGATGTGTATGCCGAAATTCATTCCATCGATTTAGCAGCGGCAACTAATGTCCCTGAGGGGATTCTCTGTAGCCTTGCAGTTCTCAAGGCACAATCCCAAACATTAACGCGCGGAAAACTAATCCGCACACCCAACTACAACGATGGAAAGAATTGAAATGGCGCTTCCCCTTGGAGGCGGCCTGATGATGGACGAAGACGCGGCCTCGATCGTCGCACAGATCAAGACACTATTAAGACAGCTCAAGATAAAAGGAGCAACCGACAAGGAGATAGACACCCTGCTTACAGAAGAATACAGGCCCGGAAGAGCATATATCGACACCAAAGGAATGCTGGTACTCCCAGATGCGGGCGATGCGAGGATCAGGCTCACTCCCATGGAGAGAACCCTGTATATCCTGTTCCTGAGATATCCGGAAGGAATCAATGCCGATGAACTGTGGAAATACTGGGACGAACTCTGCGAGATATATGGTTCCCAGACTGTCTATGACGACATCGACCTCATCGAAGATGCCGTGGAAGGGATCTGCGATGAGGAGAAGGTAACATGGTACACAAACGTATCCAGGATAAAAAGGAAGGTTTCCGACAGGATCGGCAAGAGGGCAGCCGAGCAGTATATCATCAGAAGAGGAGAAGACGGGCTTTATAGGATCGAGGCGGCAAAAACGAAATAATTGCTATCTTTGCATAACTGATGGCGGGAATCGTCCCGTCCACTCTAAATTCCTACCATAGACATCCGACAGAGTGCCTATGTCATTCAATCTGACATGCCGAGAACCTATACCATATCACCGGACATCTTCCTTGTCGTCCTCAAAGACGAAGAGGGGAACACATATAGTTGCACGCCAGAGGACATCATCGAAATGGACGGCTACAGCATTACTGTTCCCGGAATCTATGACTGATATCTGTATTTCAATACATACGCTGACTGGACCGGCCATAAAATGGATGAACGATTCCAGGCAAGGAAGTTTCACAAGACCGGCAAGAAATTGGCCCAGATAATCAGGATACTCATGGATTTTGATGATGAACTCTATTATTACAGATCAAGCAACGACGACAGCGGAGTCATAAAAAGAAGAAGCCGTATCGGGCACCGTCAGATTCTAAAGGAAGACTAATCTAGGGGGAACTTTTTTAGGAGGATTTGGTAATAGTTGTCGGGCAGTATTTGGGCAGTTTTACTCATAATTCTGTTTTTAACGGTTACTATTCCTTTTTCAAAGTTAGGGTAACTTATGGGGTAAGTTTCTTGGTAAGTTTGAATTTGACAAAATGCCACAGAATGCCATTAAATGCGATATGAGGCAATTCCGAAGAATCGCCTCATATCGTCACAATCAATTGATTTTCAATCATTTAACCCACTAATACTCTTCCTCGTTAAAGAAAAAGTCGTCCTTGGTAGGATAGTCGGGCCAGATGTCTTCTATGCTTTCGTAGATTTCGCCGTCGTCCTCCAGTTCCTCGAGATTCTCGACAACCTCGAGAGGTGCGCCGGAACGGGTGGCATAGTCAATAAGCTCCTCCTTTGTCGCAGGCCATGGAGCATCTTCCAACCTATATGCAAGTTCAAGTGTCCAATACATAGTGTATAAGTTTAAATTACTAATTATCAATATTTAACATACATTCCTCAGTAACGGGGCGGCAAATATAGACAAAAAAACTTAATGATGCAGTTCTTTTTCGTATTTTTGCATCCGATTACAGTGTACTCCAATTTGATGGTCAGATACAAGTATCGTACCATTCGCAAAGCAAGGGTGTACCACATCAACTTTCAGGACAATTATACAGACTGACATGGCATACATAAAAGACGAAAGATACGACGAAGACATTACGGCGCAGATTGCCGCCCACTACAGGGAAATCCTCAGGCTTTTGGGGGAGGACCCGCAGCGCGAAGGACTGCTCAAGACTCCGGAACGTGTCGCAAAGGCATTGCAGTTCCTTACGGGAGGCATGCAGCAGGACGGTTCCGCTATCCTCAGCAGCGCATTGTTCAAGGAAGAATACAAGCAGATGGTTCTGGTCAAGGACATCGAGCTATATTCCACATGCGAGCATCATGTGATGCCGTTCATAGGCAAGGCACATGTCGCATACATACCGGACGGCACCATAACCGGGCTCAGCAAAATCGCCAGAGTGGTGGAAACATATGCCCGCCGCCTTCAGGTGCAGGAACGCCTTACGGTGCAGATACGCGACTGCATCCAGGACACGCTCAAGCCGCTTGGCGTGGCTGTAGTCATTGAGGCCTCACATACCTGCATGACTCTCAGAGGAGTGCAGAAAGCCAATGCAGTAACCACTACATCCGCATTTTCCGGAATATTCCTCAAAGACGAACGAACGCGCAACGAGTTCCTCAATCTTATCAAATGACAGGAGCATCCGGCACTGAAAAGGTCGCGAGCGAATGACACAATGCCCGGGTGGCTTTTTGTGGCGAGCTGCAGACGATAAGTTTTCTGAGATTCAGAGACTCAGTTGTTCAAAAAAGAGGTAAGAATAACTCTCTGAGAACTAAATATTTGGAAACAAGGTTAAGTTAAGTTGACCTCACTGAAAAACAAGAAAAAGGGGCTTGAATAATACTTTTTATTCAGCCCCTTTTCGCATAATATAAGTCAGCCGCTTGCACCCAATGGATGCGACTCAGCATTGACGGGATTATTTCAGATAAGCATCCTCAACCACCTTGGCACTGCGCGCAATGAAATCGCTCAACTCCTTGCCTTTCAGCATTCCGTTGGCCAGAAGCGCAAGGTCAGCCACCTGACGCAGGATGTCATTCGCAGAAGCAAAAGACTCAAGTTCAGACTTGTGCGAAGCTGCAGCATTCTCCTTAGCCTCAGTCACAGTACGCTTCACCTCCTCTGACGCATCCTCGGCAGCATCCGGTATTATCTCCGCAGGCTTGACCTGGGCCGTCTTAGCCGCAAGAATCTTCTCCACGAGAGGGTTCTGCATATTCACGGTGATGTTGTACGAAGCCGGCATCTCACCATAGAAATTCATTCCTCCGCCCATAGCCGACATCTCGCGGTAACGGCGCATGAACTCACTCTGGGTGATGAGTATAGGCGCACTTCCCTCCCCGAGATTGTCAGCCTGTACATAATACTGGTTCTCCTTCGGCAGCACAGCCTGGAAAATTACGGAAATATCCGTCTGCTCAGCCTCAGAAAGCTCAGGACGGCTCTTGTCCTCCTTCGGAATCAGGTTGTCAACGCTGTCGGAATCCACACGTGCGAAACGCGCATTCTCAATCTTGGTCTCAAGCAGATTCACGAAATGGCTGTCAAGCTGGCAGTCCAGAAGGAGCACATCATATCCCTTGGCCTTAGCGCTTTCGATATAAGAATACTGTCCCTCGACATCTGTCGCATAAAGGAACACTACCTTATTGTCCTTGTCAGTCTGGGCCGGCTCTATAGCCTTCCTATAGTCCTCTATGCTGTAATACTTGCTCTCAGTATTCTTCAGAAGGGCAAACTTCATGGCCCTGTCACAGAACTTCTCATCGGAAAGCATGCCATATTCAATGAACAGTTTGAGATTGTCCCACTTGCTCTCCAGAGCCTCGCGCTCATTCTTGAATATGTCCTCAAGCCTGTCAGCCACCTTCTTGGTGATGTATCCTGATATCTTCTTCACATTAGAATCGCTCTGCAGATAGCTCCTCGACACATTCAGAGGAATATCCGGAGAATCAATCACACCGTGCAGAAGAGTAAGGAAATCCGGAACAATATTGTCAACGGAATCCGTCACGAACATCTGGTTGCAATAAAGCTGTATCTTGTTGCGTGACACCTCAACATTGTTCTTGATTTTAGGGAAATACAGGATTCCTGTGAGATTGAACGGATAATCCACATTCAGATGAATATGGAACAGAGGCTCATCCTGCATAGGATAAAGCTCGCGGTAAAAAGCCTGGTAATCCTCATCCTTAAGGTCGGCCGGCTTCTTCGCCCACAGAGGCTCCGTCTTGTTTATGACATTATCCTTGTCAGTGTCAACATATTTGCCGTCCTTCCACTCCTGCTCCTTGCCGAAGAGCACAGGCACAGGCATGAACTTGCAATATTTGTTCAGGAGTCCCTGGATGCGGCTCTTCTGCGCAAACTCCTTCTCCTCGTCATCAATGAACAGGGTAATTACAGTTCCCCTGTCAGATTTGTCGCAAGCCTCCATCTCATATTCAGGTGAACCGTCACAAGACCACTTCACACCTTTAGCTCCATCCTTCCATGAAAGCGTCTCGATTGTAACCTTATTGGCCACCATGAAAGCCGAATAAAAGCCGAGTCCGAAATGTCCGATGATGCTGCTCAGCTGGTCCTTATACTTCTCAAGGAACTCCCCTGCACTCGAGAATGCAATCTGGTTGATATATTTGTCAACCTCCTCCTCTGTCATTCCGATTCCGTTATCGACAATCTTCAGTGTCTTTGCATCCTCGTCAAGCTCAATGCGCACGGCCAATTCCCCAAGCTCCCCGCCGAACTCTCCTGAAGCCGCAAGAGCCTTCATCTTCTGAGTCGCGTCAACCGCGTTCGCTACAAGTTCACGAAGGAAAATCTCATGATCCGAATACAGAAACTTCTTGATGACCGGAAAAATATTCTCGGTCGTAACGCCAATTTTACCTGTTGTTGCCATATTAATCTGTTATTTCAATTATTATCGGTTATCCAAACCGCCCACCCATGCAAAAAGACCATGCAAAAAGCTCAATGCAAAAAGACCTGCGGCCGCGGACAATCACAATGTCCACGGCCGCAATCCGGTCAAAATATGTTCCAAGCCCAGAATCGTGACTTTTTGTCAGTTTCCGGTCTCTGAAGACTGACAGAAAATCATCTTCCAGTATCAAACTTTGTCAAATATCCCGGCCTCAGAGTCAGGCTGCACCGGTCAAGTTCCCTGTTGTCGCTGTACCTGAATGTCGAATATGCAAAAACTCCGTCATATTCCATGCGGCCGTCAACCTTCCTTATGCCCACCTTCATAGGCTTCACCGTTTCAGCGACACTGCCCAATCCCGATTCGGACTTTTCCCTGCCGGTTGCCTCAATCAGATATCCGTTATCCTCCGCATTTGTCACTGAGACATTTATGGATTTCGGAGCGTCAGCGGAACTTCCGAAACCATTATACAATTTCAAAGCCCCGCCAACCAATTCAGCCGCGAACTCATCATAATAATAAAAAGTATAGAAAAGATTCAGGCCCTGCGCATAATCTTCAATGCGTACCCTGAGGTTGGTTATTTTCCATTTCCCTGAAGCCAAAGTCTTTTCTCCAGTATCAATCCGACACTCAATGTATCCGCTGAGGGAATCGGCAAGCGAATATACACCCTCATCTAACTGCAAAATATTCTCATAGAAGCGGTAGTCATTCTGTTTTTCCTCTTCAGGTAGCTGGAGATATGCGTCAAATGCAGTCACCAATTCAGCCACATGAAGAGGAGCACACACATATTCCGCAAAAAGAACAGTCCCGTAATTCTCAAGGTCGTGCGAAGACAAAGGGCTGACCTCAAAGTAAGACATTTCACAAGACATCATGCACAGCGCAGCTGATGCACAGCAAATCATTCTTTTCATATTCGTCAAAATAAACATCAGTCACACATAATGTCAGAAACGGTAGCCAAGACCGAAATTCCCTCCAAGCCAAGCCGTGCCGAAAGAACATTCACCGAAGACAAAGAACTTGCGTCCCAGAGTGATGCCGATTGGAGTCACCTGAAAAGCAGCATAGCAGTCATTTGAGCCTCCGAATCCGCCTCCCGAGATGCCGAGTCCTGCAGAAGAATAAAGATGCACCGCCCTGGCATTCACCCAATTGAAGCGGGCCACAGGAAGCAGAGTCACGACAGCACCCCTCCGGTTTGGAGACCACTCATCCTCTACTGGATAATACATCCTGCCCCACATTCCGTTTACACCGGCAATCACCGACAGCGTAAACCATCTTTTGAAATGTATGCTGAACTCCCCATAGATAATTCCTGTCATATACTCAGGACCGCGTTTGGGAGAATAGAGACCGTCAAGAAAAGAAGGAATGATACGGTCATTGGGATGAGTATGATTATCGGCATCCAAATAAGGATAGCCGGCCCATCCTATACGGAACTCATACTTGTAAGGAAACTTTTTCCTGAATCTGTCCTCTTTGGTCTGCGCGCCCATCAAATCTGCGGAAAACACGCAGACCAGAGACAGAAGAATAATGATTTTCACTTTCATAGCACTGCATTTTAGCGACATATAGATGCAGCATGAAAGAATTTAGTTGCACCGCCAGGCGGTTTTATTTGTACATGAACCTCTTTATGCTCATCTTCGGGGTCTTCTCAAAAGGCTGGTCCATAATCTCCACCTTGGCCAGCTTGCTGTATGACGGCATCGACTTGTTGACATCGCCCACAATGCTTCCCGCATAGGCAGCCAGGTCAATTCCGTCAGCCTTTGCCTTTTCCGTGTCAAAATACACAAGCGCCACAAGCTTTGCCCCTCTGTCAAGCACAACTGACTCCACTACATATGGGCGCGAATTTACGACAGCCTCAATCTCCTCCGGATAGATATTCTGCCCGTTGGCCGAAAGTATCATGTTCTTGCTGCGTCCACGTATGAATATGTTTCCGTCCGCATCAATGACACCCAGGTCACCGGTATTCATCCACCCGTCATCAGTGAATGCCGCCCTTGAAGCCTCCTCATTCTTGAAATATCCGCTCATTATGCTTATTCCGCGGGCCTGTATCTCTCCTGCGACATTCTGAGGGTCCTCAGAATCAATCCTGACCTCCGCACTGTCCACAGCCCTTCCGCATGAGCGCGGCACAAAACTCTGCCATGGGGCATACGCAAGAAGAGGAGCAGCCTCAGTCATGCCGTATCCGACCGTAAACGGAAGCCTGAACTTCCTGAACCACTTTTCAACATCAGGATTGAGAGCGGCACCTCCCATTATTATGCTGCGCACCTTGCCTCCGAAAGCATCAATCAGAGTCTTGCGTATCTTATTGAAAATTATCCTGTTGATTCCAGGTATTGAAGTAAGGACCTTCATCACAGGCTTGTTGAGGACAGGCTGGACCTTGCTCTTGAATATCTTTTCCATCACAAGAGGAACTGTGATTACAAGATAAGGACGGACCTCAGCCATAGCGCCCAGCAGCAGGGCCGGAGTAGGAGTCTTTCCGAGATAATAGACCGAAGAGCCTCCGCATAGAGGATATATCAGCTCGAACATCATTCCGTACATGTGCGCCATCGGCAGCATGGAGACAATCTTGTCCTCAGGATATGAAGGAAGCCAGTTCTGGCCGAACTCAACATTTGCGCTCAGGCATTCATAGCGGAGCATTACGCCCTTCGGGGCGCTTGTTGTACCGGAAGTATAATTTATGATTGCAAGATCCTTGTCATTGCCGTCAGGATAAGACACTTTGTCCGGAGTGAACCCGTCAGGATATCTCGCTGCAAACAAATCGTCAAGACCTGCGGCCGCCGCGGCAATGTTGTCATTGGCGGCGTAAAGAAGCGAGAAGTCCCCCACTGCCATGACTGCCTTTATATTCGGCATCTTAGAACGGTCCAGTTTCTTCCACATGTCGGCATCCGTAAAAAGCACAAGGCTCTCGGAATGGTCCACAAGCGTATTTATGCTGTCCGGATGAAAATCCGCAAGAATCGGAACCACGACAGCCTCATATGTATTCACTGCAAAGAAAGCGATTCCCCAGCGTGCGGAATTCTTGGCGCACAAGGCAACCTTCATCCCTTTCTTCAGCCCAGCATTCTCAAACAGGATATGCAGCCTGGCGATATGCCCAGCCATTTCCGCGAAAGTGAACTGCTCGCCCCGGTAGTTGCACAGAGCCTGTCTGTCCCAATTGGCCTTGACAGCGTCCTCAAGTCTTTTCAGATAATGTTTCATATAGTTGAGTTCTAATAGTTTTGCATCACAAATTTATCAAAATAAATCATTAAAACGCATTAATTCCTATATTTGTGGCAAACATTTTTGCCGGCGGCGGACACTGAGCCATAATGATGCCGCAACAGGCAATCGTGAGAACAAAATTTTCATTAAACATGAAACAGAACATGAGAAAAAAACTGATTGTAGCCCTCGTCTATGATTTCGACGGGACCCTCTCCCCGGGCAATATGCAGGAATTCGGATTCATACAGGCAATCGGCAAAAAACCGATGGAATTCTGGCAGGAGAGCGACGACATCGCGGCAGGACAGGACGCGAGCAATATCCTCAGCTACATGAAACTCATGTTTGACGAGGCAAAAAAGGCCGGCATAAAGCTCCGCAAGGCTGACTTCAAGAAATTCGGAAAGAAAGTGGAGCTGTTCGACGGAGTCCTCGAATGGTTCAGCCTCATCAACAGCTACGGCAAGGAGCGCGGCGTCAAAGTCGAGCACTACATAAACTCATCCGGGCTCGCAGAAATGATAGAGGGCACACCGATTGCCAAGGAATTCAAGAGAATATTCGCATGCTCATTCCTGTACAACAAGCACGGAGAAGCGGAATGGCCAGGAGTGGCGGTCGATTATACCGCAAAGACACAGTTCCTATTCAAAATCAACAAGGGAATACTCAGCATCAGGGACAACAAGCTCGTGAACGAAAGCCAGCTTGAAGAAAACAAGAGAATCCCGTTCCCACATATGAAATATATGGGTGACGGTGAAACCGACGTTCCGTGCATGAAAATAGTCAAGATGTTCGGAGGGCACTCCATAGCCGTATATAATCCCAAGCTGCCTCACAAGAAAGAGACAGCACGGACATTGCTGAGGCAGCAAAGGGTCAATTTCATAACCCCGGCCTCATATACGAAAGAGAGCAGAACGTACAAAGTCGTCTGCTCCATTATAGATAAAATCCGAATTGACCATGACCTGGCCCAATTGGCCTCATTCAAATAAAATTTCAGTGCCTGCGTCACTGGCTAATGGTAACGCAGGCACTGGAATCAAAGCACTTTCACTGAAAGTTTAGCGTAAGCCCTCTCGACCTTGGCAAGAGCCTCCTCCACAGTATCTGCTGTAGCAAGGAGCACACCGAGCCTCCTGTGGTCTATAATCTCAGGCTTGCCGAAAATGCGAATCTGCACTCCAGGTTCCTCAAGAACTTTCTCCAGGTCGCAGAACTCATATTCGCGCGAATTGCCTTCCACCACGATTGCCTTTGATGCAGACGCTCCGTAGAATTTGATTTCCGGCACCGGAAGACCGAGGATGGCGCGCGCATGCAGAGCGAACTCCGAAAGGTCCTGGGATATCATTGTCACCATTCCCGTATCATGCGGACGCGGAGAAACCTCGCTGAATATTACTTCGTCACCCTTTATGAAAAGCTCCACACCGAAGATGCCGTATCCTCCGAGAGCATCGGTAACGGCCTTCGCTATTTCCTCTGCCTTGGCCAATGCAACCGGCGACATGGCCTGCGGCTGCCACGACTCGCGGTAATCCCCGTCAACCTGATGGTGTCCGATAGGCTTGACGAATGTGGTTCCGGCACAATGGCGCACAGTAAGCAAGGTAATCTCATAGTCAAAATCCACGAATCCCTCGACAATGACCTTTCCGCTGCCTGCGCGGCCTCCTTCCTGTGAAATCTGCCATGCCTTGTCAATGTCTTCAGGTGTGCGCACGGTGCTCTGGCCATGGCCTGATGAGCTCATCACAGGCTTCACGACACAAGGAATGCCGATTTGCGCCACTGCCTCATCAAACTCTTCACGTGTGGACGCGAAACGGTAGGCAGAAGTAGGCAGGCCGAGAGTTTCCGCTGCAAGACGGCGTATTCCCTCACGGTTCATGGTAAGGCGGGTAGCCTTTGCCGTCGGAACGACATTATATCCCTGCTCCTCAAGTTCCACAAGCTTGTCAGTTGCGATAGCCTCAATCTCCGGAATGATGAAGTCAGGCTTTTCCTGTTCAATCACCTGCTTCAGGGCATCTCCGTCAAGCATTGGAAGCACATGGCTGGAGTGTGCGATGTGCATGGCAGGTGCATTGGCATACTTGTCAAGTGCAACGACCTGCACTCCATAGCGCTGAAGTTCGATGGCGACTTCCTTTCCGAGCTCTCCGGAGCCGCAGAGAACGGCTTTCTTGCCCGACTTTGTGAATGTTGTTCCGATTTTTGTCATTCTGTAAATGTTTTATGCTGGATTACTGTTGTCCTGTCCACGCCCGAAAGCGCACGGCAGCGTCATTTGCCGTATCTCTTCAATATGGTGTCCGCATACGCGTCAATGCGCCTGTCCCTGAAGAACGGCCATCCGCGCCTTACATATTCTGTCCTGTCAAGGTCTATTTCAACGACCTTCACACCTTCCTCATCTTTTCCGAACTCCGCAAGCAGCTCTCCCTGCGGGCCTGTTGCAAAAGAACGTCCCCAGAACTGGAGACCTATCGTATTTCCGGTAGGGTCATCCTCATGTCCAGTACGGTTGACCGTTATGACCGGAAGGCCGTTGGCCACCGAATGTCCCCTCTGCACAAGCTGCCATGCATCGCTCTGCACCTTCTGCTCTTCTTCCGGGTCAGTTCCGACTCCACCGATTGCAGTAGGATAAATCAGCATCTGCGCACCATTGAGGGCCATGCACCTTGCTGCCTCCGGATACCACTGGTCCCAGCACACAAGCACTCCGAGTGTTCCCACGGAAGTCTCAATTGGCTTGAATCCGAGGTCTCCCGGCGTAAAATAGAATTTTTCGTAATAGCAAGGGTCATCCGGGATATGCATCTTCCTGTAGATTCCGGCAATGGAGCCGTCCTTTTCCATCACGACTGCGGTATTATGATAAATCCCGGCAGTCCTGCGCTCAAACAATGAGAGCACAATGACTATTCCGAGTTCTTTTGCTAAAGCTCCGTATGTCTCGGTTGAAGGTCCTGGTATAGGCTCAGCAAGATCACAGAGGGCCGCCTCCTCATGCTGGCAGAAATACACCGAATTGTGAAGTTCCTGCAGCACGACAAGCTTCGCTCCCATCTGGGCGCACTTTCTTATGTTGGATTTGAGTTTCTCAATGTTGGCAGCAATGTCTGTCCCGCAGGACTGCTGCACCATGCCGACTTTCAATATATTCATGTCTTTTTCTTTATCCTGTCCTTTAAAAATGTCATCTGATGTATCCTTCCGGAAACTGCATCGTCACACAATGCAGCGAACCATGTCCGGAAAGAAGCGCACGGCAGTCTATCACGACAACCTCCCTGTCCGGGAATACTTCCTGAAGACGCATGCGGACCACCTCATCAAGCGGCGAGCCTGTACCAGGCAGCAGAACGCCTCCGTTTACAATGAGGAAATTGGCATATGACGCAGGCAGCCTGTAGTCACCCAGATACAGCGGCTCAGGCAGCGGAAGAGGCACAAGCCTGTACGGTTTGCCGTCAAGCGTCCGGAATCCGCGAAGCTGCTCCTCCATGGCAGAAAGCGGTCCGTAATGAGGGTCATCAGCATCCGTGCACTGCATATATGCTATGGTATCCTGAGAGCAGAACCTTGCGAGAATATCCACATGACTGTCAGTATCGTCACCGATAATTGTCCCATGGTCGAGCCACAATATGCGCTCCAGCCCGAAAGCCCCCATGAGTTCCTCCTCAATCTCTTCCTTGGAAAGATATTCATTGCGGTTCACAGAGCAGAGGCACTCCGTAGTGGTCAGCAGCGTGCCGCAGCCGTCAGTGTCGATGCTGCCTCCCTCAAGCACATATGGACGCATGTCAACGCCTATCACGTCATCATTGAAAGCGTCCTGGTGAAAAATTGTCTTGGTTATCTGGTTGTCAAGGTCCGAGGCGAACTTGAGTCCCCATCCGTTGAAGACGAAATCATAAAGATACTTCTCGCCGGAAGCGCCGTAGCAGCTGATTCCGCCATGATCCCTCGCCCAAGTGTCATTCAGGGGCGCCTGATAAAAACGTATCTTGTCCCACGGCATATCATATCCCTTGGCAGAAGCAATGCGCACTATGTCAGAGCGGCATTCCTCAATGTCACGGGTCACAATCATAAGGGGTTCGAAACGCAATATATTGTATGCTATGTCAACATAGCAGTCGAGGACCTTGTCCAGTTCATACCATTCGGTATCGCAATGAGGCCATGTAAGCTGCACTCCGCTTTGAGGCTCCCACTCTGCAGGCAATCTTCCCATAAGCTAATTTACCATTTTATCAATCCGGCTGCAAAGATATAAAGAATATGCATAGAAGCTGCGGCATGACAATAAAAAAAGAGGACGGCCAAATGTTTTGGCCGTCCCCATTATTCATGTCAGCTGATGATTACTCGAAAGAGATTACCGCTGCCCTGCTGAGAGCTGCATCACCGTCAGCCACAACCTCTGTCTTAACAGAGAAGTTGCTTGCATCGATGCCATATTTCTCAACGAGGATGTTCTTCAAGTACTCTACACGCTTCTCGCAGAGGTATTTGTTGCGTCTTGCAGAACCAGTCTTGCTGTCAGCACGGCCTGTAAGAACAGTAACCTTCTTGCCGTTCACGTAAGGAAGAACGTTTGTGAGGTAGAAATCAAGGTGCTCAAGCTCCTTCTTAGAAAGCTGAGTCTTGCCGATTTCGAAGAAGAAAGCAGCCGGACCTACATTCTCAAGACCTGGCTTAACATTGTTAAGCTTGTTCTTAAGGTCAGCATTCTCGCCCTTGAGAGCGTTAACCTCGTCAGTAAGGTTCTTCTTGTCAGCTGCGAGAGCTGCGTTTGCTGCTGCAAGAGCTGCTGCGCTTGCCTCTGCTGCACCGATACGGTCCTCATCAGCAGGATTGTGCCAGTTTGAAGCACGTACCCAGTTGGTCTTGCCAAGGTTTACTGAAAGTCCGAGGGAAGTAGTGATGTAACCAGCCACACCTGCAGTCGCATGATGTCTGCCACTGAGCAGGACGCCACGTACATCGAGAGTAAGGTCGAGCCTTTTGCAGAGGCGAAGGTTGTTCAAGAGACCGAAACCTGCTGCAAACTCCTGATCCCTATAGTCAACGTCTTTCTTTCCGTAAGTCAAATGATAACCTGAGTGGAAATAAGGGATGAAGTTCCAGAAACGTGTCTCTTTGTAGCCGCTGAAAGCGTGTGAGATGTTCCAGAGAACGTCAGCGTGAACATAAGCGAAGCCGAACTGCTGCTTGTACATGTTCTTTGACGCGTCAAGTGAAGTGCCGAGCACAGATGCTGTGTTTGACCACTCTGCGCCAGTAAGGCCGTTGTAGCCGAGTCTTGCACCCACTGAAGGAGTGAACCATTTTCCGACATTAACATCAAGGGCGCCGCCAACACCTGGCTTATAGCCGCCGTCTCCGAAAATGTTTACGCCACCTGCAACTCCGATGAACCAGTTGTCACCGAATTTGTTGGTGAGGTACGGTCCACGTACGATCTTGCCGTTCTCGTCCCTGTTGCCGTTCTCCTGAGCCATTGCGGCAGGAGCAAACGCCATTGAAACCACCGAAAGAGCCAATGCTCCCAAAAAGAATTTCACTGTTTTCATATTACTTTTAAATTAAGTTGATTCCGAACTGATTTGCAAAGGTATTACAATTATTGTGAACACACAAATAAAAATTTATTTTGTCCATTACAACAGGCAGTGGACATCAGGCCTTAGCCTGACATCCATTCCCTGCGTTTCCGGATTTACCGGTTTCTGATTTTTAGAAAGATATTTTCACTGCTCTGCTGAGTGAAGGGTCAGCTTTCGCGTTCACCACGTCAGACTTCACTACGAGACGGTCTTTTGAGATGCCGTATTTGCCGGTAAGAAGGTCATATACATACTGTCCCCTTGCCTTGCTGAGCTGCTGGTTGCGCACCTTTGAACCGGTGTTGCTGTCAGCTGTTCCCTGAAGAGTGATGTAGATTTTGCACTGCTTGTCAGCTTTGGCGATGATGTTCTTGGCAATGAAGTCAAGGTGCTTGAGCTCCTTCTCAGGAAGGACTGCCTGACCGATGTTGAAGTAAACGACTGCAGGAGTCATATCCTTATAGAAGTCTGCCGGATCGTATTTAGGCTGGTTCTTGAGCTGGTTCACCTCCTTTGAAAGCTTCTTGTTGTCAGAAGCAAGGCTGCGGTTCTGGTCCTGGAGTGTAGAATTTGCAACTTCAAGTGCGGCGGTAGCTGATTCAAGAGCTGAAATCCTGTCCGCGTCAGCAGCTGCGATAGCTCCCACTACTGTAGATGTGCGCACGAAGTTAGGCCATCCGAGGTCAACTGCAAATCCCATTGTAACAGTAGGAAGGACTGCCACGCCTGAGCCTCCGTTCACTCTGCCGCTTACGACTGTAGCACGCATATCGACAACGAGGTCGAGCCTGTCAGTAAGGCGGAGATTGTGGATGAGACCACCACCGGCTGCAAATTCATTGTCCGCGAAATCAACTCCGTCAAGTCCATACGAACGGAAGAAACCTGCGTGCAGATAAGGGACGAAATTCCAGAATCGGGTCTCCTTATATCCGCTGAAGGCGTTTGAGATGTTCCACAGGAAGTCACCGTGCACGTACATATATCCGAATTTCTGCTGGTATTTGTTTCTCTCAGCATCCAGAACGGAACCGAGTACCGAAGAATGGTCTGCCCACACTTTTGAGCTGATTCCCTGATAACCGATTCGCATACCGATTGAAGGGGTAAACCATTTTCCTATATTGGCATCAATGCTCGGGCCGACAGCAACTTCAGAGCCTTCGCTCCAGAAGACGTTTACGCCACCTCCGACTCCGATGAACCAGTTGTCGCCGAACCTGTTCGTTTCGTAAGGGCCACGGACGATTTTACCGTTTTCATCTCTGTTGCCGTTCTCTTGGGCATTGATTGATGGGGAAGCTGTCAAAGAGACAGCAACGAGAGCCGCAGCTCCGAAAAATAAGTTAAGACGTTTCATAATCACTAATAATTAAAATGTGTCATGAAACGTCTTATACAAATACTGTGTAAAACTATACTTTTTCTGTAAAAATTTTTCAATTTTTGTAAAAAAGTTGTCTTTTTAACTTTAAAATGCCGTGTCAAGGCTCCAAACAATGGCCATAACACGGCATTTTAAGCATCAGGCAAGAATTTGGGCTGTGTGATTCTTGGTGTCAACCTTCTCTATTATGTTTTCGAGGATGCCGTTCTCATCAAATATGAAGGTCCTGCGCAGGATTCCCTCATAAGTGCGTCCGCACATCTTCTTTTCGCCCCACGCGCCGAAGCTGCGTATCATTTCAGCAGAAGTGTCCGACAACAATGTGAACGGAAGCGAGTTCTTTTCGATGAACTTCCTGTGGGAAGCCGCGCTGTCCTTGCTGACTCCTACCACATTGTACCCTTTTGCGGCAAGGGCCTCATGATTGTCCCTGAGGTTGCATGCTTCCGCCGTACAGCCTGGCGTATTGTCCTTCGGATAGAAATAAACTATTGTCTTCTTTCCTTTCAGGTCTTTTGAACTTACTTTGTTGCCGTCCTGGTCCACGACCTCAAACTCCGGCATCTGGTCTCCGATTTTCAACATGATTCTAACATTTTTAATGATTTTCTCCCATACATGGCGTACAGGAGGAAATATAATCCTGCAAAAATAATGCGAAAATCCGGAATACCCTACTTGTCCTGAGATTCGTCCGGAACAGCCGCCATGTCAAGCTCAAGCAATCCCCCGCCGGCAAGAGAAGCCCATGGCAATTGCCGGGAGCGAAGTTCCTCCCCATTGAGCCTCGCCCGGGAGACATATATATTGTCTATGGAATTTCCGTTCGTCTTTATGACAAACTCCTTCCCCGGGAAATAGTCCCTGTTCAATCTGACTGTTATCTTGTCAAACAGAGGGCTGACTATCTGGAGAGACGGTTCGGAGCCGTAAGTCCCTTTACATCGAACAGTACCATCGCAGCCATGACGTACCATGCCCCGAGCTGGCCCTGATCCTCATCCTGCCCATAGCCGTAGCCATGGATGCCTTCAGTACCGTAAAACTCATTGCATATTGTCCTCATCCATTTCTGGGAAAGCCAAGGCTTGCCGGAAAAATTGAACATTCCTGTTATATGAAGATTCGGCTGGTTGCCATGATTATAATAGGAGTGAAGCCCGGAGAACGCATCAATCGTCTTTCCTCCGCCGAATACGCTTTCCCTTGATATCACGAAAGTACTGTCAAGCCTTGAGTTGAATTCCTCCTGGCCGAGAAGAGCGACGAGCTGCTCCACGTGATGGGCCCCGAGCCGTCATATGACTGTTTCAGGGAGTAATGAGCACTTTGCCATGGAGTGAGGCCCCATTCAGGTACGTAGCACTTTTTCAGATACTACGTCCACTTTCTGACACTAATGACGAGCTGTTTTCCCAAACTGCACCACTTTCTTCAATCGGCTACCTTTCCTTATTGGTTGGTGGCCGATTGTTGGTTGGCGGGGTGTGGGCATGGCCGTAGGGAACTACGCGAGTGGTGCGTGGGCGGTTTGAATGGCGATGAAGCGCATTTTATTGGGTCCCCTGCAAATTCGCCACTTTGCCACCTTGCACTTCCGCCCAAAAATCAGTATTAGTTGCATAAAACTGTTTTATTTTCTGTTTTTAGATGCCATTGAATTTGAAAAGTGTATATTTGTAATTGAAATAAATATTGAAAAGTGTATTTATTTGAACTCGAATTTATTTGAAAAGTGTATGCTATATAGAAAGATTGACAGTTATATTGAAGAGCACCTGAAGTCCGATTCTGATAAGATTCTGCTTCTGGACGGTGCACGCCAAATAGGTAAGTCATATATTATCCGTGAAGTCGGAAAGAGGATATACAAGAATTTCATTGAGATTAATTTCGCTCAGGACAAGGAGGGAGACAGGATTTTTGAGAATATCCATAAGAAAGAGGATCTTTATCTGGCTCTTGGAATGGTTGCCGGACAGCAGCTTAATGCCTATGATGACACACTTGTTTTTCTCGATGAAGTACAGGAATACCCTCAGTATCTGACGATGCTCAAATTCCTTCGTGAAGACAGGAGATACCGTTTCATCGCATCCGGAAGTCTGCTGGGAGTAACACTGAAGTCCACAACCTCCATTCCAGTAGGCAGCGTTATCGTGAAGCAAATGTTCCAGCTGGATTTCGAGGAATTTCTTATAGCAAATGGTTTTGGCTTTGACGCCATAGCGTCCTTGAAAGAGAAATTTGAAAAAAAGGAAACTCTTTCTCAACAGCAGCACGACATGATGATAGATCTTTTCCGTAAGTATCTGCTTGTGGGAGGTATGCCGGATGCTGTCAGCACATACCTTGCCACTCATAATATCATGAAGGTACGTGATGTCCAGAACTCAATCCGTGTCATGTATGCAGCTGATGCATCCAAATATGAAGAGGGCAGTCAGAAGAAACTGCATATCAGAAGAATATATGAGATGATACCGTCACAGATGGAGAAGCAGAAGAAAAGAATTGTGGCAAAAGACATTCAAGGGAAAAAAGGTGACAGGTACAGCAAATATGAGGAGGAGTTTGAGTATTTGATTACATCGGGAATCACTCATGCAGCACATGCCATATCAAATCCAAAATATCCATTGGCAGAAACAGAGACAAAGAACCTTCTCAAATTATACATGAATGATGTAGGTATGTTGACAGGCGTATTGTACGGGAATAATGTCAGGCCTGTCCTTGACAATGAAAGAAGCATCAACCTTGGCTCCGTGTATGAAAATGCAGTAGCGCAGGAACTTCGTTCCCATGGTCATAAACTGTTCTACTATGACAACAGAACAAAAGGAGAAGTTGATTTCCTTATAGACGCTCACGATACTGTCAGTGTGCTTCCCATAGAAGTCAAATCCGGGAAAGACTACACAAAGCATAGTGCGCTGGACAATTTCATGAAAGTGCCGGATTATCACATATCATCCGCCTTGGTCCTTTCAGATGAAAGAGAGATAAAGACAAAGAATAATATTACCTATGCCCCGGTATATAATATTATGTTTATATCAGAAAAGGAATTTGCTCCGGAAGACTTGATTTTCTGATTTACAAAACAATTCAAATCAATCCAGCATGACGAATGCCGTTCTTGTCAGGTTGCCCATTTACAGGCAGAGGGTAAAATTTCATCATCAAAGTCTCGGTTAAAGCGCAAGTGGCTTTACGGCCGGAAAATACGCAAGTGAGCTGCTCTAAGTACGCTGCACTATCTGCCCACAAGAATCTCGCTCCACATATGACGGAGCTCACATGATTGACGGAATCAAAGGCCAGTTAACCAACAAAAAGAGACACCCAGAAAGGGTGTCTCCAAAAGATATTAAGTGTCAGTTGACTACTTGTTCAATGCCTGAGCAACGTCAACGGCGCAAGCTACGGTGCAGCCCACCATAGGGTTGTTGCCGATGCCGAGGAAGCCCATCATCTCAACGTGTGCCGGAACTGATGAGGAACCTGCGAACTGGGCGTCGCTGTGCATACGGCCCATTGTGTCGGTCACTCTCTCAATTCTGAAACCGAGCAGATTGCAGAGATCTTGACAATAATCTGCAAATCATTGCTTTATATCAAGAAACAAGCCCCTTTTCAATAAACAAAAGAACTAAAAATCTATAAAATGGCAACGTGATGTCCGCTACCTGAAAATGTCTTATTTGTTATCAGAGAGCAATGCTTCCACATCATTTCTCAATGCTGGAATATGCCTTATGACCAAGCTCCAGATAAATTCAATAGTGACACTGTCATAGCCATGAATTACTCTGTTCCTTGTGGCGATGATAGCTCGTGAATTTGGTAGAGAGAAATCCGGATCATGTTTCAGGATTCTATTGATGGCTTCTCCCATAATTTCAACATTCCTTTCAATAGCCCTCTGCCTGAGCATGTCATTCTGGAAATCTTGGAATCGTTTAGGAGTGTCAGCAAAATAGCTTTCCACCTCTGTTGCAGCATTCAGTATGTCAATCAGATGCTTCTCAATGTACTCATCCATAGACCAAGACTTTAGAATTGTCAATGTTTCTTCTCAAAATAGGATTGCGGATCGCTTTATCTTCCAACAGGTCAACCTCTCTGCCAAATATGTCTTCCAATGAGAATTTGAGGTCAAAATAATTATCCGCATAATCTTCCAGAGTCACTTTATCAAAATCCACAACCATATCCACATCACTGCCCTCATTGAAACGGTCAGTAAGGATGGAGCCAAAGACAAACAATTTCCCCACCTTATGCTTCTTGCATAAAGCGAAAATCTTCTGACTGTTGTCCTCAATCAATTTCATAAAGCATCCTCCATTCTTTGCAAAAATAACGATTCCGTTTTTATCAAGCAATATTTCATTGCGATAACTTTATGATAGTGATGCACTATGCATGCCAAATCTGATGCTCAGAAAGCCCTGATGTCATCTATCCGGTTTGCCCAATTCTATTTTGAGAGACCTGTTATACTTCATATAATTGGATATATAAGTTTATGTTTCACTCGATTTTTTTTGAATTATGGATAGCAAGAAATCAGTCAATTTGTTATGTGTACTTTAGATATTATTACCATGTCATAGTTAATGAAACGCCATTCCTTGTAATTTTTGATATATATCCATTTTTATCTATTTCGTAAGTTATATCATAATTCTCATTATGACCATTCTTATCTCTCCAATAGACTAAGTAAGTGTAATCGTCCCCTCAGCGGTTGAAGAACCAGAATAAAATTGCGATCTTTTGTTTAATTTATCCCCATCCCAAGCAACTTCAGTAAAATTTTTCGCTTCCCCACTCTTAATGTCATTTCTTTCTATTCGGTCTGAGACAGGAAGAAATTCTAGAAACTTATGACTGTTTGACATTCTGATTATAGGCATGGTAGTTTTTTAGGAAATTTTTCTCTTATACGGGGAGACCTCGAAAATCTACCAACCATTTCAGAAAATAAAATTTAGGATTTATACAATATCACAATTTTTTCGTAACTTTGGAATACCTTTGTTAGTTCCTTATACAAAGGACTTTGAGAGAATTACCCAATTTTGAGGTAATGACTTGGCAACTGTGACATTTGCTGCGTTCTTCCTCATTTTGCTTCAAAGCAATAGCTCGTGGTGCAAATATATGATATTGGGGTGGAAACAGCAAATGTCCACCCCAATAATTATCAATAATTGTCAGTTAAGGAAATAGAATATCCTCTTTTGATATATTCCAATTATCAAAACTAAATTTCCACCGTTCCTCCATAAATTGCAGCATCAACAAACCACGCTTCTTTATTTCATCTGGAGTCCATTCTTTATGTTTAGAAACTTCAATTTCACTATACGAGCCATTATAGTATCCTATTTCTTTTCCGTCTTTGTTTAGCAGACATTTCTTTTTGTCAAAATCGTAATTCTGCAACTTTGAATTTTTAGAACGATTTAATAGTAATAGATTTCCCAAAGAATTCAAATACTGACGTTTTTCTGAAGGTTTAAGATGCCCAAAACGATTTTTCCAATAAATATCATTAGGTGATTGTGGGTATATGTGTTCAATTGTATCCTCTTTCTTTCTCTTGTTAAAGTCCTCCCAAGAGACTTTCATATTAGCATTGTCTTGTAGGTACAATTCATATTCATAGAGAAAATACCTAAGTCCGCTCCATGAATAAAAGCCTTCTCTATCATTTTTTGAGAATAGTTCTTTTATATGATTTTTGAATCTTTCCAAATCAAACCATCCATAATAGTTTTCATCGTCTTCCCCATCCGTCAAAAAGTCAATATCTGCCGTAATTGTTTCTATATCCAACTGTCCCATATAATACTCTCTTGTCTTTCTGTAAAGATTGCTATTTTGCGTATTTGAAGAACGGTGTGATACAGCAAAAACCAAGAAATTGAATCTTTCACAAGCATCTAAAAAATTCCAAATTAAATCCTCATTGGTTTCTTTGGTAAATACAGCCATTATCATTGGAGGGAAAGCACCCCAGCCAACTCGTTCTAACTTCTGAATGTGCTCTTTTATTCTATCTGAATGGTTAGAATATTGGATGTTAAATATGTAGAACCATTGTTTTACACACTTAGATAGGCTGTCGATATAATTTTTTATATCTTTAATTGAGATATTCCCACTTAATACATTTTTTGCGGTGAATTTTTTCTTAAGTAAAAACTCGGCATACACATCAACAATCGCCAATGCAAAAGTTGATACTGAGTGCATTATTGAAGGTATTGCAGCGTCTATGGCTTCGATCATTTGGGCTGCCGGCAAACGATCGCTGATGCGCGACTACGCTATTTTGATGATTCACAACCCTATGATTCCCGGCAAAGATACAAATGAAGACATGGTCGATATGGTAAAGGCTTTTACAAAACAGATAGAGACCATTTACCGAAAGCGTTTTGGGCTTAAAGCAGAGCACATACGTGCTATCATGGATGGCGAGACGGGTAAAGACGGGACCTATTTTGACGCTACCGCAGTCGTCAGAGCTGGCATCATTCCGACAGAAAATATCATCCGCACTTCAAAACAATTGTGCGATCAAGTTCATGACCAACTTGCGGGAATGACGGATGCCACGTCCATACAGAAACTGATGAATCGAATTTCTTCTGAAAATAAACTTTTTGAAACATTCGAGGCTACCCTTAATCAAACGAACAACAATATGGCAAACGAAAATAAGGTACAAGGCTTCGAGTATGGCGCAATCGCGGCATCACTTGGAATGAGAGATAAGGATGTCAAGGACGTTATGGCTCGTATCTCGGAATTGGCTGCATTGGAGCCCAAATACAAGGAGCTGGAAAAATCGCTTAGCGATGCCCAGACTGTCATCGCCGGCAAAGAAGCAACGATACAGAACATTCAGAAAGACCTCTCGTCTGCCACAGCGCAGCTATCCACTTATAAGAAGAAAGAACAGGACGAGCAGGCCTTGCGCATCGAGACACTTATTGACAATGCTATTTCTGAGGGTAAAATAGACCAAGGAGCAAGGACTCAGTGGATAGAAATGGCTACATCTAACTTGGGTTTAGCAGAGTGCACGTTGGCTTCTATTCCTGCTCGTGAGAAGATTTCGCAGGCAATAGCCTGTGATGCGAAAAATGTGCAGACAGCAGCAGAGGCGGCCAAAAATGCGAATCATCTGATGGCTGAAAAGGTTAAAGAAGTTGTCGGTGAAAATTTTGAATTTCATAAGCTCAAATAACAGACCAGACAGAAGCTTGCTAAACATTAATAAACTGATTTGCCGGAGACGCTTAGTCTCGTGCGGAAGAATGTCCCACAGTCGGCTGAGATTCAATTTTAAACGAAACTCTTTCGACAAATGGCTGATACATCTAACTTTCTTCAAAACGGCTACAATGGTGATGTCCTAGAAGATCTACTGACCTATACTGCGCAGGGAAACGACACCTTTCGCGAAGGACTTATCCATATTAAGTCGGGCATCCAACACAAATACACGTTGCCCGCCATTAAACTTGGCAATATAATTCAGGACAATGTTCCTACGCCTACATCTACACATGGAGCAAAGGGATCTGACGGAGAGAATGAATATACGTTAACTGAGCGTTATCTTGAACCGCAGGACTTTATGGTCTATCTTGAATTCAATCCCCGAGATTACGAAAAATACTGGCGTTCTGCGCAGCCGGACGGCAACCTTGTTTTCCGAGAGTTGGATCCAAAGATTCAGGCCACGATGCTGCGCTTGCTGATGGATAAGAAGAACGAATATATCGGCAACGCTATTTGGACCGCGGCTAAGGGCGGTGAGGCATCTTCGAAAATTACGGCACCCGCAGGAGGTGTGAAAATCGGTGCGGGCAAGGAAAAGTATTTTGATGGAGTCATCAAGCGTATCATAGACAATGTGAACGCCACCGATGCCGAAACCGTTGCCGGCGGACAATGCGTTATGTCCGGTACGACCGAACTTACAACCGGCGAGGCAGTCGAGGCGGCACTTTACGCAATGTGGAAAAAGTGCCCGAAGCAGATTCGCAAGAAAGCATCGCTGTCATTTATCATCGGTTGGGATGCGTGGGACGCCTATGACCAGTACATCTCAGACAAGCAGGTCAAATATTCGGAGAATACCGAGGTTAATCGCTATCGTTTTAAGGGCAAGAAGATTATCCCTATCGTCGGTATTCCCGAGCATACTATTGTGTTGGGAGAATTCTCAACGGGTATGGATTCGAATCTCTGGATGGGTGTGGACTACGCCAATGACACCGAAGTTCTGAAAGTAGACCGTTTGCAGGCAAACTCCGAGCTTTTCTTCTTTCAAATGCGTATGAAAATGGACGTTAACATCGTCCGTCCTGCTGAAATTGTCGTTCACACCGCCTATAAGAAAACAGAATAGACTGAATCCCACCTTTCATCTGACTTGAATGTCTACCCGGGGAGCGGAGTTGATCCCCGCTCTCCAACTTTTATTCAACAATTATGGCAAAGAAAATCAATACGGATGTCAGATCTCGAAGCGTAAATGATGACACTTTACAGCATGAAGCAGAAGATGCGACCACAAAGTCACCTGAAATGCTCAGTGAACATTCCGAAAAAGCGCAGAACCGGACAGAAATGTCCGTGCCAAAACCGGAGAAGCAGGCGCAAGATAATTGTCCGGGAGCACAGACGTCGGATGTGCATCTCCTCCAACTGCTGAAAAAGTTCCCTGCCTATCCTTTGTTGTACATTGACGCTCACGGTGGGATTTTCACTCCGGACACGGCTGCCACAATCCGTGGCAAGGCTACACTATATCATAATCCTTTTTACAACGAATCCAAAAACTAAATCATACCTATGGCTCTCGGCAATGTATTCATTAAGGATGTAGACGGCAATATCCCATACGACACAGGAACATCAAACGAAAAAGTGACAGGACTTCTGTTCGATGTGTCCTTACAACCTGAACTCTTTACCGTAGGGTATGGTAAAACGAACGAGGCGAAACTTAAATTAGGTGACGTATGCTACATTACCTCCTTCAAGTCCGCTGTTTCGGATTTCGGCATCATTGAGCGTGTGGAAGCAACAGACGAGGAAGAGAACAACGTCAATTTCATGTACGGTATTCCGGCCTATCACATCAAAGAGTTTTTCCGTATGTCAGGTAGTGTGAATGGTACGGGCAAACTGTATGTGATGTTCGCTGACTGTTCAGCTACGTGGGACGCTATTGACGTAATGCAGCGCGCTGCGGGAGGTTTGATTAATCAGTTAGGTATTTGGACTGAATTACCTCTATGGAAAGCTAACGGTGCAGCGGAAAAGTACAGTTTAAATCTTGTCAAGGGGCTCAATGATGTGGCTGTTTCTCTGGCAGAGCTAAACCAGCCGCTGTCGCTCGTTCTTTCGGCCAACCCCTCGACCACTGGAAGTGATACTACCGAAGGTCGTCAAATTGACCTCAATCGTGTGCCCTCGTGCATCTGTGAGTCGAGCCGTATCAGTTGCATCTTCGGACAGGCGCATCATGAAACCGTTACGATTATGCAGATGCGCAACAGCAACCATACCCCCGTGGGATTTCTTGGTGCTGTAATGGGGGCTATCGCCAGGGCTAACGTACACGAATCTATTGCGTGGGTAAAACAGTTCAACCTTTTTTCTGATCACTTTCAGGAAATAGAGCTTGGGTTTGGAGACATAAACCTGGATGAAGCCGAAGAACATTTTCTAAGTCTGAATCGTTACGAATCATTGTCGCTATCATTGCTCGACGAGCTCGACGAGAAAGGATATATATTCCCAATTAAGTATGCAGGGCGTGAGAACGGAATATATATATCAAAAGACCAAACTTGCTCTATCGGTGATTACCGTACAATTGCTCGCAATCGCACTATCAACAAAAGTCGTCGCGCCGTGCGTGCGGCATTATTGCCATACGTGAATTCTCCTCTGATGGTCAACCCCTCTACTGGATTTCTTGCACCGTCGAAAATAACAGCATTCAAGACACTTGTCGGTGACATTCTGGCAAAAATGCAGGCGGCTCAGGAGATTTCGGGCTATGCTGTTACCATAGATGCCAATCAGAATGTGCTGGTAGACGATACTTTGCGGATTTCTTATGTAATCGTACCTGTCGGAGTAGCAGTAAAGATTTATGTCGAAGAGGGACTTTCACTAACCGCTAAATAAATCACAATATGGCAATTATCAATAATGTTGCATATAGTTGGTCGATGATTACCCTTGCCTCTACGGCGTTAGGCATCGATGAAGGTTCTACAACTCTTGAAGGTGTATCGGCCATCAAGTGGTCGAAGAAACGCAAGGTGGAATCCAATTACGGCATGGGAGGAAAGCCTGTCTCGCGAGGTTTTGGAAATATCACTTATACGGCATCTATTACGATGGACTACGCGACACAGCAGTTGTTGCGCTCGGTTTACGGTTCGCTGCTTGAAATCGGAGAATTTGACCTGATTATCTCTTTCGCCAACCCAATGGCATCGGATGACTGGACGACCACGACCGTGACGCTCAAAGGATGTATCTTCACCGAAGATTGCCTTGAATCGCAGCAGGATGACACGAACATAACCCATGAATTCGACCTCAATCCGTTCGACATCCAGATTGGATCCGGAGATACTATCTAGGGCGTATGGATGTAACTTTTGAAGGGAAATCATCAACGGGGAAAAACGAATGGCTCACACCGCCATATCTTCTTAGGCGGTTGGGGTCGTTCGATCTTGACCCATGCGCTCCCATAAACCGTCCGTGGGATACGGCGTTGCATCATTACACCGTTGAGGATGATGGGCTTAGGCAGCCGTGGTTTGGGCGTGTGTTCTGCAACCCTCCGTACGATACCGCGCTCATCGTACAGTTTATCAAGCGATGCGTGGAGCACCGCAATGCCGTTGCCCTGACTTTTGCGCGAACGGATACAAGGCTGTTCCACGAGCTGGTGTTTCCAAATGCGGATTCCATCCTGTTTATCAAGGGGCGTCTTAGCTTCTATCACGTTACGGGTGAACAGGGAGGTACGGCGGGTGCCCCGTCTTGCCTGATCTCTTTCAATAAAGAAAATACCGCAGTATTGGAGCACTGCGGTATCGAGGGAAAGCTGATTAACATTAATCCTTAAGACAACCCGGTGGGATTATTTTTACTCCATCATCTTTGACATATTCAGATTCTCCACCTGTAAGTATAATCAAAGGATCCGGTTCGCAAAGAGGCATTTTTTCATCCTTTATTCTTTAACGGCTCAATCTCAATGTATTTTGCTTTATCAAACGTGCCATGCTCATTGCTGAAAACATAGCCTAACTGATTGCTGATACATTTGGTATTCCCTATGACCTTATCAATATTTCTGTGTGAATGACCATATATCCAATATTCGATGGGACTTGCAGCGATATAATCTCCTAATTCAACCGTAAAAGCACCGTTAAGATCGCTTCCTTTGAATTCGGGAGACATTAGCTCAAACGATGGCACATGGTGAGTTGCGACGATAATATGTTTTGCCGTGCTATTGCTTACCGCTTCTTCAAGAAACTTAAAACAACGGTAATGCTCATCATTGAATCCGGCAAAGTCTAACAGCTCTGCACCGTACCGTATCCTGCGGAAATCGCTGATAACAGATTCCGTCATGAAGGCATCCTGCAATGAGATATGAGCCCAGAGCGTTGTGGCAATAAGTTCAATGCCGGCACCCAACGGAATAACCGCATTATAATAGCAGGTCACATTCTCACGAATATCCAACGACCAACCGTTATAGAGTTTATCTAGGTCGAACAATTTATAGAATTCGTGGTTGCCAGGAATTACTACCACATGCTTGTAGTTCATAGACGCCCAGTCCCAGAACGGATGCCTGGAATAGTTGTCGTCACCTATATATCCAATGTCTCCGGCCAATACAAGAATATCGCCGACTCTCTCCAACGGATTATGTTTCAGATAACTGCTGTTTTCGATCTGATGCGTATTGTATCTTCATTTCACTCTCCAACAAACATCCCTTCAAGAATGTCAATGTAACTTGCTATATCTTCTGACGACCGTTCCAAAGCTGCTTCAAGCCCCTGACTTGGTAACATTTCCCTTGTCTTTGACACGAAATCGGTTACACACTGCAAAATGTCTGCGGTTACAGGTGTAGGCTCACTCAATGGCATTGTGGCAATCAATTTGAGCACATCAGAACGATGCTTCTTGATATGCTTGGTATTCACGTGACGGCCTTGCTCTTTCTCTGCCAGCAGGTTCAGGTATGCTTTGATTTTTAGAACAATGAGAGCAAGCGGAGATGCCACCTTAAGACCATTGTCCACAAAACTGTTCTTGATTGTGAAGTTATAGTAGTCGTCATCCATAATGATGGCCGAGAGGCTAGACACCTCCTCATCAACAGGTATCGGTTCTATGACAAAACCTGATGGTTCACCGAGAATGTCTGAGTGTCGTGACAGCAACTCAATCTTTATAGGATATCCCGCCTGGGCTTCCTCAAAACGATAAAGCGTATAGACCGTCTGGCCATCTGTCTCCCGGTCTCGCTTGGTAGGTTTGTACTTGCCATCACGAATGAACCGCCAGAATGCCGCAGCAAACTCCGGTGTCATATTCTCCACCACGACAATCATATCGATGTCGCTTGTGGCACGGGGCTTCATATCCGTATCCCGAAGCACAATGTCACAGGCGGTACCTCCGATAATCACATAGTTGTCGGCATACTCAAGGAATGCCTCTCTGAATTTGTCAAGCCCTGTTACCATATTTCATCAATCATTATATCAAGTTCGTTTTCTACTCTTGCATCGCCATCATTTTTTAGTGTCATATATAGCGATAACTTATCCACAACCTTTTTGAGACCTATCGGAGGATATTCCCAGACCTCAATTTTTACTGCCCCGTCCATTTTGTTAAGACCAGAGAATATGTTGTTTCTCTTCATCTCCTTGAATGGTTCTTTTTCGAAAGCAAACATAAGCGTATGGTCGGGATTGAGACTCGTATAGTGTGCCAAAGCATTGTAACTACATACACACAGCTTGTCATCAGAGCGAATATCATCACAGTACCAGATCTCCTTGGCAGGGTTAATCAGGTAAGGTTGAGCCTTTTCCCATAACGCCCTGCCATTTGACAGGAAATGGACGGTGATAGAACCTCCGGATTCTCTCTTCAATTCACACAAGGAAAACTGCTCCAATACCTTCATTGCACGTGAGATAGTGATATACTTATAAGGAACAAATCTCTCGATGTCCTTGTAAGTCCTGCCATCCAGCGACATGCTTTGCAGGTGATAAAATAAAATATATTGAGCCACAGGCGTCAATGATGACTTCCCGGACATCTCTGCCGTGCGTGCATTGATAATAAGGAATGGAAGAAAGGCGTACTTGTCAGATACGATAAAATAGACTCCACGACTGAGCATCCTGTTGCGCTCATAGTATATCAAATCATCAAAAAGGAATGCGACAGGCTTTCCAAGCGAGTCATTGATTCTTTTTGAGATGTTGGAATACTGCATCGGAGTGTATCTGTCTTTCTTCTTTGGTGCAAGAAGCAAGAATTCACATCCTTTATAACTTGTCGCATAGAAACTAAAACTGAGCACGGCATCTGTATAGACTCCTTTCAACTCAGACCGCTCCATCTTACGGAGATTCAATCTCTCGTCGGCCAATATGACATTTATTTCCTTTCCCATAATAATTGCTCAATTTTCATATATTGTGAAAACTGTGCAAATATAGTGATAAAATGCGGGATAATAAATATTTGAGACGAATATTTTTTCGCACATTATATACTAATCCATATATGTATCAACTTATAATTTACCCTCTATCTTACCATTACGGTGGCTTTACTATATATTAATTTTTATCCGCTCAATCCTGCCACTATATACCCAAAGAAAAGAATTTACCGACAATAGATTTACATTTTCATACAGTGGCTATTGCCGTCACATCCTTCCCGAACAAATTATCATGGAACATCTCAATAAATTCCGGATTCCGACAACCATTCACAGGTATTTCGCCCTATACTTTTCATGAATATAAAACCTATATCGATATGGATGAAAAGATGCTCACATTGAAACAGGAGTCAGAAATCAAGGAAAAGGCCCTCAGGCTGAAAGAGGAGAAGAAACAGCGCAAGATCTACTCGATTGTAGTCTTCGGCGAAACCGACTGCGGAGAAAAAGAGGTGTATGTCGCCTATATGGGTGAACCTACATTTCCTCAATTCTCTAAATTCATGGCAGCTTCGAAGAAAGACGAGGTCATGGCCATGCGCACCTTGGCGCGTGACTGCTTCCTCGACGGAGACAGGGAACTCGTGGATAACGACTCGTTGTTTCTTTTCGGTCTCATGGGCCAGCTATCCGAGCTTATCACTACCCGCCAGAGCATACTGGTAAACTGATAGACCGGTGGCGCATCACGGATGAGCAGCGCATCCGCCAGCGTATGATCTATGTACGCCATTACTTTCCCGGCGTGAACCTAGACACCGTTACGGACGAGGAGTTTGCAATACTGTCCGAGGATGCGTTGTGGCTGCACGAGCAGATGCTCATAAGCCGTATGCCTATACCGGTCACCACACCAGAGAAACCTTCCCGATAACCGCCGTAAGCCCCTACGACTTACGGCGGTCGTCTTTAATCCCCGACGTGCTAGACACACTAATCTTTTACTGCGGAACACCTTCGAAATATGGCTCAAGAACAGAACTATCAGGTCAATTATACCATAAATGTCGATGCCTCGCAAGGCACTAAGCAGGTCATAGCTTTCGGCGAGGCGGTTGGAAAACTGGTGCAGGCCAAAGCCTCGCTGACACCGGCAATCACTAACATCAAGAATATGATGGACGAGGTGGATCGTGTGTTCCGTACCAAGAACGGCAAGAAGCGTAGTTTCGACTACCGCCTTACCATTGACACGAAGAACAGCGAGCAGAAATTGGAGCGTGTCAAGTCCCTTCTGACCGATATTTCGACGTTATCCAAAGCCATAAATCTGACCATTAATGCCGGCCAGGTGCTTGACACGAAGAGGGTCAAGGCCACGGCCAAGAGCCTTTATGAGAAAAAAGCCTCCGAGATGCGCAAGGCTGACATCGAGAAGAATTCCGCTTCGTCCGTTTCGACGATGTCCAATGCCCAGAAACGCATTACTAAGGCCATCGGAAAAATCAACTCGGCGATGATCTCCATCTCGCAGGGTCGAGAACTCAACCTCCGGACTGATCTGGCAGAAAGGCGTTTGCAAGCGGTCCTTTTACTGCTGGGGCGCATTAAAAGTGCATCAACAATTTCACTGAATATCCGTGGCGGTATCCCTGCGGGCAGCGCCGGTGGCGGTTTAACGGTGGGTCTCCCGCTTGTTATGCCGGGTGCTCCTGTGCCGTTTGCTCCGCAACCTTTCGTCATGCCTGAGAAATCGCAGCAGAAGCTGATTGAGAAGCTCTATACGGACCAGCAGATGCACCGCCAGCGAATGATGCAGGAGGAGGAACGGTACAAGGTACAGCAGGGCAGAAACAGTCGTCGCAAGGAAGAACAGGAGTCGGAACGGGGACGCCGCAATGCCGCCCGTGAAGCGGAACGGCTGCAACGGCAGGCGGAAGCTGCGCGACGCAAGGAGGCCGCGTCGGCCCGACGTGCGGAGGAGAAGCGCCACAAGGCGGAACTTGCCGAGCAGAAGAGGGCAGAGAAAGCTGCGCGACAACGCGAGCGACGTACTGCTATGCAATCCGTTCGGTTTATGCAACGTGAACATACTGCCGCCGAGACTCTATACCGCAGCAAACGCCGCGCCGCCATAAACCGTATCCAATACTCTAAAGCTCCATCTTTAAATAATTTGCCATTTGCGTCGATGCTCAACGCTTACATGGGATATAGTCTCATTCGGTCCGAGTTGACAAAAGCAATAGACTACTCTAACATTATGGAGTCTGCGCATTCCATTCTGAGAGTCGCCGATGCTGACTTAAAAACTTTCGAGACACGTTTTGACTCGATGGCTCGCCATGTCCGCAAAATTGGCATTGATACGAAATTCACAGCAGTGGAAATTGCCGGAGCAGTGAAATACCTCTCAATGGCCGGAATGAATATCGAGACCATTCACAAATCTATTCGTCCTATTACGAATCTTGCGTTGATTGGCGACAATGACGTGTCATACATTGCCGACCTTGCAACCAACATCATGGCAGGCTACGACATCAACAATGACAGTATGGACAGCGTAGCGGATATCATTGCCTCGACCATCTCGCGTTCGAACGTCAATATCGTTGAGGTAGCTGAATCCTACAAGATGGCTGCCGGTTACCTGCGCATGGCGGGTGTAGACTTCACAGAGTCTACTGCTGCTATTGGACTATTGGGCAATATGGGGCTGAAAGGCACATTGGCCGGCACATCGCTCCGGGCCATGGCCACACGCTTTGCCAAACCTACCAAGGAGTCGCAGAAAGTGCTTGACCGTCTTGGCGTGAAGTTCACTGAAAAGCGGGATATTGAGGGTGTTATGGTAGAGAGACTACGTCCTATCGCCGATATATTCGATGAATTGAATAAGAAAGGCGCATCGATGGCTGACATGCAGGCAATCTTTGGAAAAATCGGTGGTAATGCCGCCATGATGCTCGTGCGCAATTATGACCAGTTGCGGTCGCTGACCGCGCATAATCGTGGCTCACAGGGCATCTCATCGGAATTGGCGCTCGTGAAGCAGAACACGAGCAAAGGGCTATGGGCACAGGTAACGTCTCAACTCACAGAGGGATTCATGCAGGCATACCAGATACTCGAACCCTCCATACGTAGCGTGCTGCGCTCGTTACTTGACAAATTCAAGGCACCTGAATTCACGCGCGGTCTGGTCGCAATAGGAAATGCCCTGCTCGATGTGTTCAAGGTTATCGGCAACATCAGCGCATGGGTCACACGTAACTTCAACTGGATAGAACCGTTACTATTTACCGGAGTCGTTGCAGTCAAATTGTTTAAGATTGCCGGAGCCCTGACTAATATTGGAATCGCACTCGGCTTTATCGGGAAACAATCCGTAGCCACCGGAGTAATCAATTCCGTGCGTGGACTGCTAGGCGGTGTTGGCAAACTGTCATTATCTCAAAAACGTGCTATCGTCTCTATTATGCGTTCCGCAGGAGTCACAGGACGTGGAGCTATGACACAAGCATTATTGACAGGCGGAGGTGCTGTTGGCGCAAAAAATGTTTTGCAATCGCTCTTCGCCACGCAGGTCGCGACAGGAAGTGGCCTGACAGGTGCTGCCGCATCGCTCAGTGCCATAGGCACAGGGGCGGTGGCTGCTACGGCAGGGATTTCGGCATTGGTCGGGGCCTTGGGCTGGGTAGCTTACAAAACCTGGAAGATCAAAGAGGCAAAAGATGCTGTGCTCTCAGAGATCGCATTAAACCGTCAATACCGATATCCTTCAATTGAAGCGCTGCATTCATCACTCAGCGAGACATATAATATGGCTTTAAAAACCAAGCGTGCCGTGGATGACCTTGTCGCAGGCCAGACCATTGAGGAGGCATCTGGGCATAAGATAGGGCGCTTCACACCGAATTGGTTTATTGCTTTTTGGGCAGAGGCTGCCGCAAACATTAAAGCTGCAAAGACCGGATTCTATGTTGCGCCAAGATATTCAGAGAAAGATGCCGAGCAAGATGACATACGAAAAGCTCTTATAACCTTAGCCACACGAGATAGTCAGGTTCGCATAAATGCGGCCTATACTGAATTCGGAAAACTAGGTACACCCTTGGAGGTTGATGCTTTTTTAAAAACCGTGAAAGAACGCTACGGGCAACAGGAACAAGATCTTGACAAAAGATTGTGGTATATGTCTGGTGGGCGGGCTATTTATATGAGTGACATTGGGGATAAGCCCGAAGAAGTAGCTGCTCAGACATATGACTACGCCAAGTACATGAATGAGACTACCGTTCCGGAAATTATTCGTGCTGCGACACTCTATCGAGACGCCATTTCCAGTTCTGCAAAAGCTCAGGAATTTATGCGAAAAGGTGGATTCAGTTTCCAGCAACTCGCCAACTGGGGATTTTCGCAAGACAAAGACGGTTATTGGAAACAACAAAAATTAGGCAGTAACGCAACAGATGCGCAACGTGTAGATAATATCGCTAACCGAAAGTTGGCACATAATGCCCTTGTTAAATTCTTTGCATCGCTGCGTCGTACTTTCGGAGGTTCGGCAGAAGCTGCGGAGAATATTATGCGCACTGCCGGCTTTACTCCTGAACAGTACAGCAATGAACCGGACTCGAACGATTCCCGCCCTTTCAGCACCAATCCGATAACCAATTCACATCTGGATGACGGTGGCGCTGGAGGGAATTACTCCGGAACGGGTAAGTTGTCCTCAGCGGCTCCCAAGCAGGTCATCGTCAATATCGACAGTTTGCTCAGCGTCAAAACCATCGACCTTATGAAGTCCAAAGAGGGACAAACGAAAGAAATACAAAATTTGAAACAACAATTAGCCGAGGCGCTGATCGATGTCGTGCATGACTTCGATGCCTCTTGGAATGCATAGCAACTATGTCTCGATTACTGAATATACCCACTTCTACACTGCTCAGCGGCGGAATACTAAACAATGGCACGCTGGGCGGATACATTAGCAACGCCACACGTATAGCGTTAGGGATAGGACTTGCAGAGTTGGAGGAAGGCCAGGTGCATTACTTTACTAAGCACCATGACTTACTGAAACGCGCGGCCATACAGATAGCCTCACAAACAGCTTACGGCCTGCTGCGCTCCTATCCCCGCTACCTGAAATACTGGGAACAGCGCGTCAGGGACAAATATCTGGAAACACAGTCGCAGTCCAGCCTCGCCAACAAGACGGGACAATACTACCAGCTTATTCGTGAGCAACAGGCCGTTGCGCAGACGAAGAACTACACGGATGCCATCGTAGGTCGTACCGTTGTTGACTATCTGGAACTCTCCATTCCCAAAGAGGGGAAATACTATGACAATAAGGAATGCAAGGTGGAGCCCAATAACAAATACGGCCTTGTGACATTCGTTGACTTAGCATCTCATGTGCAGATTTCAAGTCGTAACAATATTCTGCTCACACAGGTTCAAGGGCGTGACTTTACACGTAAGGAATTTATCTCAGGAGGAGATTTGGAGATAACCATAAACGGAAAGATAACATCCAAATACCCCGATGTCTATCCAGAGTCCGAGGTGTCGAAGTTCATTAAGTTGGTACAATACAAAGGCGTCATAAATTGCGATAACACTATTCTACGGCAATTCAATATCACGCAGCTTATAATTCAAGGTTACACATTTCACACCACAGATTGTCGAAATGTGCAACCCTATTCTCTAATGTGTGTCGCCGTGGAGCCCTCAGAAGCAGTGGAACTGAAACTTGCCGATGCCGAGGTCGTAGATACGGCTATTAAGCATACCAACAAATGGATTAAGTGGGCAAGGTTTGGTGGCGAGGTCATCGAACCTGCATCGCTATTAAGATTAGCATGGCTATGATGGATGTACTTTGCAGTAAAATTACCATTGGTAATGCTGACCCGTCGAATCCGATGAAGATTACAAACGGCATTGAAATTACGGAGGTGCACAGACTTGAAATCAACGAGAGTTACAAAAAACTTATTGGTACGGCGAAAGTATCTTTTCCGAAAGGTACGGTGTGCCGTTCCACTATTATCGGTACAATAACATTAGAAGGAAAGGATGCTTCTCGTATAACCACCGAAGTAATGCATGACGGAGTCATCATCGAGAAGCGGAGCACGCAACAGCTGCTCGACGAGACGACCTTTAAAGTCGGCCAACGTATCAATATCAAACTGGGGTACAACGGTATATTAAAGAATATGTTCGACGGGTACATCACGGGGTATAATTCGGACAGTATGTTGGAGATCCAGTGCGAGAATATGGCTTACAAGCTCAAACTCAAACAGGCACCACATTTCGAGACACCTGTCAAGGGAACGACCGTAAACGAGGTCCTGGAAGGAAAATATAACATTCTGAAAGATACAGGGTTTAAGATTCACTCCGACACGAAAAAATGCGAAATACATATCGGGAAGGTCAAGGTAACGGATAACTTCACTGTGGCCGACATCTTGTCAGAGTGGTCGAAATATAAGGTGTACTGCTTTCTGAAATACGATGCAAACGACGAGGGGGATATGCCGGCCATTGCCGTGGGCAGGCCTTATTCGTCAAGTAAGGCGCAGCCTGTCTTTCCCGAGGACGAGTCAACAGGACCGTATAGAATCATATTCAACGAGCATGTTGCACAAAGCGATTTGAAAATCGTGAAGACCGACCCGAAATTCCTTGCCGTTACAGGGAAGGCACTCGGTACGGACGAGAAATTTTTCGAGGTGACGATCCGTCTGAATCCCGAATATGATCCGACGGTAACCGGAAGCAAACAATATCAGACAGTGAACGCTACACAGATTTCAAAGAAAACCCACAAGGTCACGGGCAATACGACGGCAGCGGGTGCTGCAACGAAAACGAAAGTGGACTTATCTACTTATACCATTGTACCGTATATGTCGCCACATATCGGTATTACATCTGATCAGCTTGTTGAAGAGACAACGGAGTATTTTCGCAATTACAACCTGAACGGTATTACGGGCAATGTCACCATTTTCGGGGATTTCGGATTGCCGCCCGCCGTACAGGTGGAATTGGCCGACAACCGGAATCCCTCGAAGAACGGTGTCTATCTCGTAGAGGAGGTAACGACTAACTTTGGAATCGGAGGATACAGGCAAATCCTTAAAATCCCCTATAAACTTAAATCTACATAAGGTATTATTTCATTAAGATTTTGCATCTCATAAATAGCATTATGCCATATTCTTTTGTTTTGAGGATCAGTCATATCTGGATTAACACACAATGTAATAGCGCCAGATTGATATGCAAGCTGATCATTATTAGAATTTCCAATGAACAAGATATTACATGCATTGATATCAAGCATATTTGCAACTTTCTCAACATATTCACACTTGCCTTCAAAATCATATTTTGTCCCAATAATTCGTTTTAAATAACCATTTTTATCGAACTCCATTACATTAGCTTTGATTTCCTCAAATAAGTACATATTTGTTTCTCCTATCACTTTTTCAATTACATCACGGATTGATCCTGATGCGATAAATAAGTGAATCTTGTTGGCTTTCAATTTTTTTAATGTCGGTATCGTTCCTTCTATCAATGATATCTCATCCGATATCTCTGCCAATACTCGATCCGTCATTCCTTTTGATTGAAATTTTTCACAAGTGATATTACACCATTCTTTATGGCTAAACTCCTTTTGTGAGAATCTTTCATGTAAATCATTACAAATATTAATATTATATCCTAGTTTAAGCCATATTCTTTGCCATGTGCTATACCGATTAAGCCCCTTTGTTAATGTACCATCGAAATCAAAAACGATTGCTTTAATGTCCTTATATGTTTGTTTAAGCTTCTTTTTAAAATAATATGAAAGCAAATATCCCATGTAATCTTTTGACGTATTTTCAACAGCTAAAATACGACGACCATCACAAACGACACTCTCGATCTTTTTAAGTTCGTGTAAGGTACATGTCGGAAATTCACTATGGTCAAATTTAATACACGATGTATTAAATGACTCTAGTTCTTTCAGTTTTATTTCAGAGATACCAGTTTTAACGGCAAGTTGCCGCATTGATATGCCTTTTTCCGTTCTATTATAGTATAATTTTAATGAATTAATTTTTAACTTGTTTACAGATGTTTTTAAAATTGTTTTTTTCTTTATTATACCATCCAAAGCAGTTTTGGACTTAAAAATATGTTTGCACAATGAAACTGCAGCAGATGCTGCCAAAGGTTGAAAATCATCAGTTTTGTCCATTCCCCAGTCACAGATACCTTTAACAATAATCCAATGTACATTTTCTCTTTCTGATGCAGCCCAAACTCCACTTGCCTCCATTTCATTACCAATTGCGTCTGGGTATCTTTTACGTAAAAATTTAGTTAATTTAGGATCGTTCACTAATGACCCCCCCCCAGTTATTATGAGTCCAGAATATACGTTACACTTTCTATCCTTTTCATCATAATACTTCCAATTATTTTGATTTTTAAATCTGTCACCTTAGTATATGACAATTTTTAGATTAGGGCAATTTACCACATTGATTATCAAA